>OIFK01000049.1_pt1 | contig 102999 bp, 84 predicted proteins | sample 1582071 | NCBI WGS metagenome assembly OIFK01 (sample SAMN07501052, study PRJEB24779) | human gut metagenome | isolation source: stool | host: human infant | place: USA: Pittsburgh, PA | reverse complement strand
TACCCCTAACATACTATACATATATATTATGTTGGGGGTAAGTTTTTTTAATAATTATAGAAATTTACTCTTGATAATTCAAGCAAAGTTCTTTTTATTTTATTAAAGTATTAGTCTTACTTAATGCTTTAATAAATACCTCTACTATTTCCTTATCAAATTGAGTACCACTACACCTTCTTAACTCTTCTACTCCTTCTTTAAAACTCTTTCGTACATTATATGGTCTATTAGTTGTCATAGCATCAAAACTATCAGCTATAGTAAGTATTCTTGCTAGATATGGTATTTCCTCTCCTTTTAAATTACTAGGATACCCTTTTCCATCATACCTTTCATGATGATATAAAATTAATGGTATAACATTTCTAAGTGCTTTAACTGGCTTTATTATCTCCACACCACTTTCAGGATGCTTTTTAAGCTGCATCCATTCATCATCTGAAAGCTTCATTTTCTTACTAAGTATGTCTTCATCTATATTAATCTTCCCTATATCATGCATATAAGCACCATATATTAAAGTATCTCTATCACTTTTAGATAAATTTAATTCCTCCGCAATAGCCCTACAATATATAACTACTCTTTCAACATGTCCATATGTATATCTATCTTTAGCATTTATGATACTAATAAATGTCTTTATTGATGTCACAAGTTCTATATCTTTCCCCTCAATATTTTTAGTTATTTCATCTAAAACCGACGAATAGGATTCAACCCTATTCTTAGAAAAGAACTTTGCTCTGTACAATGCATCATCCGCACTCTTTATTAATTCTAAATCATCTTTAGCTTTATCAGGATATACTGATACACCTATAGACACAGTTATTCTCCCACTTGGCTGATTCTCTTCTCCATAAAAATACGTAAGTTCAACTTCTTTACGCAATTTCTCTGCAACTTTTAATCCTTCTTCTTCTGTAGTATTTGGTAATATAACTGCAAACTCTTCTCCTCCATACCTTGCTACTATATCACCTTCTCTTACATTATCAGATATAAGCTTAGCTATACCTCTTAATATTTCATCTCCTCTTTGGTGTCCATACAAATCATTATAATGTTTAAAATAATCAATATCTAAGAATATTAAAGATATCTTTTCTTCTTTACATTCACTTATCATTTTCTTTAAACTCTCATAGAAAAATCTATGATTATATACCTCTGTTAATCCGTCTTTGTTTACTACCTCTTCTAGATGCTCTATATACTCCTGCTCTATCCTTACATATATCCCTAATATCCAAGCAGTTACAATAAAAATAGCCGATAAAATCAAATCTTTTTCAAAGTTATTATTAACCTTATCGTTAAACCCAATAATTAAATCCATAATCAAGATTATACCAGACGAAATTCCAGCTACACTTATGCCTTTTTTCATCCCCTCTTGTATAGTTGCAGATATAATCAGGAATAAATACAAGAACTTATATTCACTCTCATATCCTCCAAAAAATATAATTATAGCTGAAAATAAAATTATATATATCTCCATTTCATACTTCTTTAATATTTTGATGTACCACTTATTAGAGTTTGTAGAGATTGAACTAATCCATATAACATAAATAATAACCAAAAACAGCAATGGTAAAATAACTATGTTTAAACTAAATACTTCATACGGATTTTCTTGGGAAATTGTATTCCTATCATATAAATACTTACACAATATAATCCCTAAAGATAATAATGATATTATCTTTATCATATCTATTATATTTCTTAATTGAGCTTCTTTTGTATTTTTAACTTTATTCATATTCTCATACCTCTAAACTTGTAATGAGACCAATTAAGGTCTCATTACGCTTAGTCTTGCTATTTGTCTCTTAAACATTCTGGTTCTTCTGGTTGATAGAAATACCATGTACAAGCAGATGTAGCAACTATTGAAGCAATGAAAGTTGATATTGCTGCTAGAGACATTAAAATTTTCTTTTTCATGTTATCACCTACCTTTCATTATATTTACAATAGCTAATTCTTACCAAATAAATAATGAGCACTTTTAGTTAGCGAGAATACCTGCCAAACTATAGAAAAACACATACACAAAGTGTATACAATGTATTTCTGTCCCCCACTTAAGTGGAAAAGTATAATATTTAAAGTGATAATTATTAAATAGATAGTTAATATCACTATTGAAGCTTTTTTTAATCTCATTCTCTTTTCTTCTTTTTTTATAGGCTTGGCCAAACTGTCTATAGGTGCATATTTAAATATAATTACGTAAGACCAAATAAATATATATAGGCATATAAGTATAATAAGACTTATAGAAATATCTATTTTTTTACTTATTATCCCTATTCCTATACACATTACTGTTCCTATTGCTGTACACTTTCCAGGTGAATCTGCATGCACCCCACCAGAACTTTTCCTTAAGATACTTCCTGTAAATGAAGCTATAAGCGCTTCTATTAGCACTCCAAAGATCAATCCAAATACTACCACTAACCCTATTGACATAAATATCTGGATTAATGAAAAAATCCCGTAATTAACCACAGCTTCTTTATCTTTATCCAAGTCTAATTCTTTCGAAATAAAACTTGATAACCTCTTGCATAATTGCTCTACGCTAAGCATTTACTTTCCCTCTTTTTCATATATAAATTATATAAAGATATACATATAGCAAAAATTAATAAAGATGGTAATCCACATATAGTCTTTATTTTAATATTCTCAAACATAACTGTAATATCATTTTTAAAGATAATATTAAGTAAACCTACATTCAAAAACTCTGATCCAAATAATATTATAGTTGATAAAATTGACGCTTTTATAGTTTTAATAGGGTCAATTTTGCAAACTCTTATTACTACTACACTTTGAAAAATTATATTTAGAATAGTATGTACCCCATAACCAATAGGAAGGTTTCTTATTAAAAACACACCTACATTGGATACTAAAATTGCTATTATAAAATCTTTTTTTTGTATTTTTGTTCTTGAAAAAATATATGCTGCTAGAATAAATAGTACTAACTCTGGAATTCCCCTAAAAACGAATTCAAATAAAGTTATTCTTAACATTATATATCCACCTCCAAATATTTATCATTAGCTTTTTTTATGGAATAGAAAATTACTAAAAAAACGAATACCCTTATAAGTACATCTCCTACACTTAAGATGCTATATCCTAAGTCTATATAGTCAGTTAAAATTTTAAATTTAGAAGCACTACTACCTAAAACATGTATATCCTTTACAACATTAAAACTTTCTGGCTTCACATATCCTGTCATATATGAAATGGAAGGAAATACTGGCATAAACCCATCATTTGCTTTAATTGCTACATCATTTAAAATTCCCCCACCAAATACGCAAGCAGCTCCTATCAATGCTATATTGTATATCTCATATTTAAATACTAGAAATAAATATGATGTAAGATATATAGTTTTTAAAAAGGATACTATTCTTAACATTTGATAGTTCTCATTAAAAATCATAACTTGTCCAATTACACTTATAATTTCTAAAACAACTATGGGATATATATGCCATGTTTTAAAAATAGGCTTTATACTAAGCTTTTTAATTCTTGCAAATAAAAAAGCTAGCAATATAGTTTCTAACATGCTTCTCCTACTTTCTAATGTACATTTAACTTAGATTTCTATTTTATCCCTTACATTTTATCACCTTATGGTTTTTTTTTCTACAATTGTATATATAAAATTCTTAATACCTTGCAATATCTACTATTTATAATTTCCTAGACGTTAAAAAAAGACAATTATATTACATATAATTATCTTTTTTGCAAAACTTAGTCTATAACTCTTTTCTAATAAAAGTATTTTTTTCTACCTTAAATGGAACTTTTACCTTGCAGATCATTCCCGGATGTGGACATCCTTCTACTTTTTCTCCATCTTCATTATATAATTCACTTACAACAAATTCTTTTCCCATTTCTGTAGGGGATAAAACTTCAACCTTATCACCTAGTACGAATTTATTTCTTTGTCTACATGTAGCTATTCCTGTTTCTTTATCATAATCTAAAACAATTGCTACCACATCATAATCTCTAACATGGAAATTTGTATTATATATTAATCCCTCACTCTTTGGTTCATTAAAAAAGAATCCTGTATAATATTCTCTATGACTTACTTTATATAATTCTTCTTTAATTTCTTTTGGAAGCTTATATTCTTCTGGATTTTCATAATATAAATCTATGGCTTTTCTATATGCATTTACAACTAAAGCCACATAATACTCACTTTTATTTCTTCCTTCTATCTTAAGGGATGAAATTCCAGCATTCATTAATTCAGGAATATGATCTATCATACATAAATCCTTTGAGTTCATTATATATGTTCCCTTAGAATCTTCTTCTATAGGGAAGTACTCATTAGGTCTCTTTTCTTCTACTAATGAATATTTCCATCTACAAGATTGTGCACAAGATCCTCTATTAGAATCTCTTCCAGTCATATAACTTGAAAGTAGACATCTTCCAGAATAAGATATACACATAGCTCCGTGAACAAACACTTCTAATTCTAACTCCTCAGATATATTTTCTCTTATATCCTCTATTTCCTTCAAGGAACATTCTCTTGCTAGTACAACACGTTCTGCTCCAAGTGTTTCCCACATGTTGCAAGCTTCATAATTTATTGTATTAGCTTGTGTACTTATATGTATAGGAAGATTTGTATGCTTTTTTACTACTGATAAAACACCTAAATCAGATACTAAAACTGCATCAATTCCTATTTCTTCAAGAGTTTTTAAATAAGGAATCATCTCTTTTATCTCTTCATTTCTAGGCATTACATTAATTGTACAATACATCTTTTTCCCTAATTCATGAGCTATTTTAACTCCTTCTCTCATATCATCAAAAGAAAAGTTTTGTGCTGCTGCTCTTAAAGAAAATGACTTACCTCCAAAGTAAACTGCATCTGCTCCATATTGAAATGCTATCTTTAACTTTTCTAAATTTCCTGCTGGTGCAAGTAGTTCAGGTTTTTTATATTTCATAATCATGTTTACCACCTTACATCTAATATCGCTATATATGACCTTATCAAAATTATTATTTTTTATCAATATAAAATAATAATTATACTAGTATTTTTTTCTTTATATACTGAAGGGTTTTATCTTCTCCATTTTCAGCTAACATTTTTAGTAACTCTTCTAATAACCTTCTGCTTTCAGGGTGAATTAGATAATTATCCTTTCTTTCTTCATAATATTCTAATGAACTACTATCCTTATATTTTTCCTTTAAGTAATTTTTAGATGCACACATTCTATCTACAAACATTTCCACTACATACTTTGTGGGCATTCTCATTCCCATTAATCCATCCTCTTCTCTTATTCCATAGTCTATCCAATATTCAAAATGATGTTTATTTCTTCCTTTATGATGAAGCCATGCCGGTGAACATCCTTCTTTTACCTTTTGAATCCCATTAGGACTTACATATCCCTTATAGTATTTTATACCTGCTGAAAACTCTATCCAAGAATATTTTGATAAATCATGTAATACACCTTGTTTATACAAACCTAGTTTAAAGCAATATTTCATTACCAATAACTTATGTGATGTTATTGTTTTAAAATGATTTATACAATTCATCTCCGTCCCCCCTAACAATAAAAATATATCACTATTAAATAAAAAAGTGGAGTGGATATTTATTTTGCTTGTTCCGTCGCAAGCTCCAAGTCACATCAAAAAAAGAAAACTCTTAACAAGGTAAGAGCTTTCTTAAAAAATTATTCAAAATAGCATACTATTGGATCCCCAACCTTTATACTATTATATATTTTACTTGCCACATTATAAGGTAAGTTTATACATCCATGAGATCCATTATTTTTATATATACTTCCTCCAAAACTATTTCTCCAGGTTGCATCATGAAGACCTATACCACCATTAAATGGCATCCAGTATGTTACTGGTGATGCATAACCAGGTCCTCTTAAAATCCTATCTCTTTCTTTAGACTTTAGCTTGTATACTCCTTGGGGAGTTTCCCATCCACTGCTGACATTACCAGTTACAATATCACCTTCAGCAACTAAAGCTCCATCTTTATAACACCATATATGCTGTTTTGTTAAATTCACCTCTACATAGGTATTCCCAATATCAGAACTTGTTCCATTCATTGTACTTTGGGAAATATTATATTCCTTTGTAACAGTTTGTCCATTCTTTATTGCAGAAACAACTTCATCTACGTATCCCGTATTATTAATTTTTCTACCATAATCTCCTCCAGAAACATTAACTATATTTCCTGAAGATGCCTTAAAGCTTCTAGTTTTACCTACTGTATTATAACTAGAAGTTAAATTATTTATATAAGATGTTATTTTAGTCTTGTCTATGCCAACATTGTAATTTTCATCTAATGTTATCCATTGGCTTATTGTTTCTCCATCTATATATTTGCTCTTATCTAAAATCTTTAATGTTATTTTTGAAGATACATACTTATCCATTGTAGCCTTAGCATTTGTTACCTCTTTAGACTTAGAATTGTAATTAGGCTTTGTATAGCAGCCTGCTTTCTCTAAATCTATTTCTTTTTTATGATTATTTATAGCATCACTTATACTTTTTAAAAGGACTTCTTTATTTATATACTTTCCGTTATCTTCTGGAATAATATCATACTTATAATTACTATATACTAAATTAGGATTCTTAGGTTTTATCATATTTTCTTCGTTAAGGCATTTTAATTCATTTATCTTTTTTTCTAATAATTTTTCATCATATTTCAATAATTTTTCCACTTTATATTCTTCTTTAGAGAATAAAGAACTTATCCACCCTAATGGATTTTGTTCATCTTTTATATCTTCAATTTTTTCTTCATTTATATCGAAATATAGACCAATATCTTTCCCACTTATTGTTTCCTCATTTCCTCCTCTTTCTTTAATTGTTAAGGAATAATTTTCACCATCTAATGAAAGTTCCCCTTTTACCTCATTTACAGTTTTTCCAGATATACTAATACTATTAATAGAAGCTCCGAAATAAAATCTATCTTTAAAATAGATCACAAAAGCTAAATATAATATTACAGCAGTACCTAGTATTGTAAAAATCACCAACTTCCTTTTATTTTTCCTCTTTTTCTTATCATGCCCCTCCATGTACAAGACTCCTTAAATTGTTATATAAATATCATATAAAAACATTTATTTTATGCTACTTTATACTATGTTTTATTAGTAGCTTTTAAAACATTTTTGCTTATTTTTTCATATTAAACTAAGTACATATTGGTATAATTCTTTGGATAACCTATACCTATATAAATTAATAAGGTGGTTATGCGTATGAAAAAGATATTAGTAGGTCTTCTAAGCTTTTTATTAATATTTTCTAATATATATGTAATTTCTAAAGCTAATGAAACTAATAATTATGAAAGAACTATGAAACAAGATATACTAACTCTTATGATTGCATATCCAGAGTCTGTACAAGGAGTTGTTAAAGAGAATGATAAGGTATATTGCGTTATGGCCTCTGGGAAAAAAATCTTATATGATGACAAAAGAGAAAAAACACATGATGAAAAGTTAGCAAATGCTGATTTGCAAGATACCTTAGAACAAATCTATCCCTTAAACATAATAGACAATATTATGGAGAAAAACTTTGAACCTGGAAGAATAAGAAATTATGAATTATTGAATGAAGTATATGGCTCTTCAAAAAGTGCTATAGAAAAGAATTTAAAACCCTTAAAATATGGATATACCAACTATCAATTTAATTCTAAAAATAATGCAAATTTTTCTTTAGAACAGGCTTTGAAAGAAGTTATGCCATTAGCACAGAGTAGAAATGATATTGGAGCAATATTATATCCTGCTAGTGGAACTTATAATTATAGAATAATATCTGGAACTGGTAGATTAAGTGCTCACTCTTATGGAATAGCAATAGATTTAAAAAGTGATCCTAGGGATTATTGGAAGTGGTCCACACCTGAAAAAGGTAGATCCAGACTATTAGAGTACCCAAGGGAGCTTATTGAGGCATTTGAAAATAATAATTTTGTGTGGGGAGGTAAATGGGGCCACTTTGACATCTTACATTTTGAATATAGACCTGAAATAATAATAAAAGCTAAATATTTTAGTAATAGTGATTTAGAGAAGCCATGGTTTCATGGTGTTCCTTCTAATGATGAACATATAAAAAAATGTATTGAACTAATAGATAGTACACTTAAAGAGGGGGAATATTCATGAAGCACTTTGTAACAAAACTTATTATTTTTATATTACTATGCTCAACAATAATCACATACTTTCCAAAAACTATTAGTGCAGATACAGAATCAACAAAAGATGAAATGAAAAAATATGTAGAAAATATATTTTTAATAAAAAGTAAGTCTGTATTAACTGAAGATTTAGATTCTATCCATTCACTTTATGACACCAATACTAGAAATGGACAGTGGGCATATGAATACGAAGAAAGAAAAGTAAAATATATTAATAATTGGGCCCAAAAACAAGGCATAAAATTAACAAGTATTACACCTAAAATAGTATTTAGAAAAGCAAATGTTGGAGAAAAGGTATGTTCCTTCTATATACTATGTAATACTGAATATAATTATATATATCCTGATGAACCTCTTAAGGTAAATAGCTGTAAAATTGGAACATATCATTCCTTCCAACTTACTAAAAAAGATGGTGAATGGATAATTACAAAGGAATGGTATACAGACCCCTTTGCAGATTCACTACAATTAGAAAATATAAAGGTTGATTCAATCAAGGAATATATAAAGTCTCAGCCAGCTAGAGACTTTTCTAATTTAGATAAGAGAAGAGTATCAGCCATAGAATATGCAAAAAAGTACTGTGGTGCTGCTTCTACAGAAGATACAAAATTTAAATATAATAAAAATTATAGAGACTTCAATCCTGAAGGCGGGGACTGTGCTAACTTTGCTTCTCAAATACTTCATGAGGGTGGAAAGTTTAAGAAAAACGGCTCTTGGAATTATGATAAAGGAAGTCCCAGTGCTTCTTGGGTTAATGCAGATAAGTTCACCTCTTATTGGCTTTATAGCGGAAGGGCTTCTTTAATTTCTAAAGGAAGCTACGAAAAAGTCTATAAAGACTCTTATAAACTTCTTCCTGGTGATTTTGTAGCCTATGAAAAGAAAGGAGATATTACACATATTTCTGTTGTAAGCGGTGCAGATTCTAAAGGATATACTTTAGTAACCTGCCACAATACAGATAGATGTGACGTTCCTTGGGACTTAGGTTGGAGTGATAAAAAAATGAAATTCTGGCTAATTAGAGTACACTTTTAAAATAAGCTGTATCAGTTTCTGATACAGCTCATTTTTTTCTAACCTGCTCTTCTTATACTGCTCTTCTTGCACGCTATCTTCTTATATCCAACTAAGGATATAACCCCGAAGAATACTGTTATAGCTATATATTGTCCCAAAACCTTTAGCACAAACATTACACTGATAAAACCTGCTAAATTACTTGCAAGGAAAATTAATGTTATCTGAATCAATACAAGGATATTTACTATAAAATAGTAATATATCACTTCAAATAGTATTATTTTACTTATTTCTTTATAAGAATATCCCATAAGTCTTAATTGTTCAAAATTCTCTTTTCTTCTATAGGCTTCAATAAAGAACTTATACATTATTGTAAAATTTAATATTACAACAACAAATATAAAGCTTGCTAAAGCAAAGGTGTTTATTACACTATACTCTTGATACTGACCTATAACTACAATTGTAACTACTGCAGTTATTATATACATTAATACTAATGATGTAGATCTTTTTATTGATGCATATAAATTACTTATAATAATTAACTTTATCTTATCAGTTATAAAGGTTTTGTTTTTATAATCAGCTAAAGCATTTGGAATTACATACCTTACTACTCCTTGAATACCAAAAATAGATGTTACTATAGCTGCTAACATTACAAATGCTATATCTTTTCTTGATACAGGTAATAAAAGCGAAATTAAAGGAATAAAATAAAAGATAATATATATATACGTCTTCATTTTTGACCTTTTAACGTTAGGAATAAAGCTACTTTTCTTTTTTATTATTAATTCCTTAATTTTCTTTTTGTATATTTGTCCTGAATTTATTAGAAATACCACTAAACATTCTACAATTGTCATTATTATAGTTATTGCTAAAGATTGTGTACATACATAGGTTGTTGGATTTTCTATATTAATCATTTGAAAAACTTTTCTCATAATAATTGGATTAATAATATATCCTAAAATACACCCAAATAAAATAGCAACTAAACTCATTATAAGATTTCTTACTGAAATTATTATAAATATCTCAAAGGTAGATTTTCCAGATAGTGTTATAACTCCATATTCTTTATACTTATCTTCTAAATAATATGAGTTTGCAAATATCATAAATAGTATTAATACGCTTAAAACTACAGCTCCTAATATTGATAGAATCGTATATTCATATGATCTTTGAGGAACAATCTCTTCATTATATATTATATTGAAGCTTACAAATATTATGGCTATAGACATAGTCATTGTTATCATATAAAAATAGTTTTCTTTTAAATCATTTTTTATTGTTAAAAAGATATACTTAAATACGCCCATAAGCTCCCCCTATAACATATCAATTAAATTTTGAGAATCTTTTGAAGTAATATCAACAATTTTATAGAAATATTCTTTTTGACTTTCTTCCCCTCTATTTAAAACTGCTTCCACTTTACCATCTCTAATGAAAATCAATTTTTTCGAGTAGCTTGCAATAATATTATCATGGGTAACCATAATAATTGTTATTCCTTCATCATTTAATTCTTTTAACATTTTCAATAACTCATGAGAATTTTTAGTATCTAAACTACCTGTTGGTTCATCAGCTATTATTATCCTAGGATTACTAACTAAGGCTCTTGCACATGCAATTCTTTGACTTTGTCCACCTGAACACTGTGCTGGATATTTATTTAGCAACTGGGTTATTCCTAATTTACTTGAAATTGCATTAACTCTTTCTATAATTTCTTTTTTTGGTTTTGAAGCTAAGATTAACGGAATAGCAATATTCTCTTTTACAGTTAAATTATCTAAAAGATTAAAATCCTGAAAAATAAATCCTAGATTTTCATATCTAAATTTACTTAACTCCCTTTCCTTCATGGATTGCAAATTTTTTCCCTTAAAAAATATTTTTCCTCTTGATACTTCATCTATAGTAGAAATAACATTTATAAGTGTAGATTTTCCTGATCCAGATGGTCCCATAATACATGTAAAATCACCTTCTTTTACACTGATATCGATACCATTTAAAGCAATACATTCTTCTTTTCCTTCTCCGTATATCTTGTATAGGTTCTTACCAACTAACAAACCTTCTCCTAATTCTTCACCATCTTCTATTGTTGCATCCTCATCAAATATTTTTATATCCATCTTATTTTCTATAAACTTAAATTCTTCAATACTTAATGACAACTTTAAAGTTATAAAGGACATTGGAGTAAAAACACCTGTTTTTTTCAATTTACATGGTAGCCTATTAATATTAATAAGCACTTTCTCATTTTCTTTATAATAGGTAAATCTTTTTATATCTTTACCCTGCTTAAAATAAAATAGTAATTCATCTTCTTCATTAGTGAATATTACACTTCCTTTATTAGTTAACAGGATGCATACATCATTATATTCGCTTTTGTCATTCTCGTTAGGTAAATGATTCATAAGTGAATTTACAATTATTGAGCTTATCACTTTGTAAATCACCTTTTCTTCTTTCCCTAACACACTTTTAATTTCATTTGACATATTAACCACCTCACCATATTCCATATTATTATTGTACTTCCTTTTTATAGGAAAGACAATCTATATTTATATTTATCGAAATAAATTTTTACTGTATATTATGCTAATAAACGAAAAAAGATGATTAGTTTTTTTACTAATCATCCATTTCAAAAAGTTTTACCTTTATTTTATTTACTAACTCTTCAAACTCACTATTTAATAATTCAAATTTTATATCTGCATAGGTTGGAATACCACCAATTCCGTTTTCTCCAACAACCTTCAACTTTTCACCAGTACAAATTATCTTGTTATCCTTCTTCAAACATTTTATCTTTTTATTATCAACAATATCATATCCATTTATTTTCTCGTATATATCTACTCCAAATATCTTCTCATATGATTTGAAGTCTATAACATTATCATTTTTATCAAAATAAGTATATGCATAAATATAATCTAATTTCCCAAGCACCTTATTTTTTAATACTAAATGAATCAATACCCTACCCTTATCTGTGAAAACAAGTTCTGAGTTTAACACATTATTAACCTCATTAATGCTCTTTATATTGACACGCACTTGTTCCTTTATATAAAGTACTGCTTCTTCACTTTTAAAAACATACTTAGATAATAAGCTAGGTATAGAAAATTCTTTTATCTTTTCTCTTGCAGTGTTTGTTAGAAAAAATACTCCTTCCCTACTATATAGATAAGAATTTTGAATCAATTCCTCTCTTAGCTTTTCTATATCCATAGTATATTTGTATAAAATGCAATTTAAGGCTCCTATAGTATATGATTCTTCTGTATCAAAACCTCGTACTATATATTCTAATATAATCTTTTTCTTTTCCTTCTGAACTGGAATAGAAGTTAACCTTCCATTTTTGAAATAGGATTTTAAAACTTCATTCCTATATTTTATTTCTCTTTCTTTTTGTTCGTCTAAATCACTATTAGTATTACTAATTAAATCTATCACTTTGCTTTCTAATAGCTCTGTATTTAAAGAAAATACTACATAGTACTGTTCCTTATTTGATTTAACAATGCCACACTCTTCAAGCTTCTTAAGATGAAAGGACACCGTAGACTGAGCTAACTCTAACCTTTGAGATAATAACTCTACATACATAGGTCCCTCAATTCTTAATGTATTTACTATTCTTAATCTAGACTTATCACCTAATGCTTTAAATAATTGAATACTATCCATCTTACACCATTCCACTTTATTCCTTACTTATACATTATCTTGTCTATATTCAGAAGGGCTTTTCCCAACATACTTTTTAAATTTCTTTGAAAAATGCTTTTCATTAGCGTATCCAACTAATAAACTTACTTCATAGACTTTTATATTGCTGTCTAATAAATAATTCTTAGCCTTATCAATTCTAACTTTATGTATGAAATCTAAAAAGTTAACCCCAGTTTCTTGCTTAAATAACTTACTTAAATAAACAGGTGTTATAAAGATTTCATCTGCTACCTTAGCTAAAGATAATTCAGTATCACTATAGTTTTTATCTATATATAAAATTACTGACTTAATTAGTTCATTATCAGTATGGAAGCTTGTCTGCCTTTTAATTTCTTTTAAAAACCCATTAACTTCACACTTTATTTTATCTATAGTATTACACTTCAATATTCTCTCATATACTATTATCTTATTATAATATTTTGACTTTATACTACTATTGCCAAGGCACTTCTTGCATATAATTCCTAATAATCTATTTGTAGCCTCTTGTATATGAATTTTACTTAAAGCCCCATTATTTATAAGAGAGGAATAAAATCTATCTACATTCTTATAAATTCCTTCCTCATCATTGGCTTTAAATGAATCTATTATATCCTTAGTTTCATCTACAGGGTAAAAATCTAATTCAGCCAAATAAGTTCTTACGTTTTTTGTACTTATTACTTGTCCATCTCCATAAATCATTTTAAATTCCAAAACTGATTTTGCTGATTTATATGATTTGGATAGTTCGCTTAATGAATCAAATATTTTTCCTACAGCCATAGTTACAGAAGTATCAAAGTATATCTTAATCTTATCTTTTATTAATTTACAATCATTTAGTATTTCATCATAGGTTATCCCCTCTTCAACACACATAACTAACAAAAGAACATTCTTATCTTTTACTACTTCATAATGATTATAGCTTGAAAACTGTCTATATATATAATCCTTTAGGGTATCTAATGTCTCATTAAATTTAGTCTTTTCAAACTCATTATCAATATCTATAATTGTAGTTACTATTGGGGATTTTATAATATTAATGGTATACAATTTTATAATCTCCATTATTCCATTGAAATCATCAATGTTACCATGAAGCATTTCTCTTAAAATACTTTCTTTAACTATAGGTATATTCTTTCTAAATACACTTATATTATCTTCATTCTTTTTATCCTCTAAGTCTTTTTTTACTATTAATACTTCTTTAATAATATTAAGACTATTACATGGATTAAATAAAAAATATAATTTTTTACCACTATATCTTTCATTTATAACCTGAATATTTTCATATGAGCTTACAATGATAAATTCTGCATTTATGGAACCATCACCTGTTTTATTTAACACCTCTAAAATTTCTTCATAATCATTATTATTTAATATAATAATGTCAGGATTATGAAACTTTATAGCTTCATATGCATCTTTAATTACCACTTTATCACATACACTTAGATCATACTTTTCCCACTCTAAATGTATATAATTATCCTCTTGTCTTTTAAAACGTTCATCTACTATAAGTACTTTATACATTTTTATCCCCTCTATCTTAAGTACAAACCATCAATTACTAAATATTGATTTTAATTCTTATTATACCTTACTTTTGAATAATATCATATATACTTCATTAAAAATGAATACCTTTTTGTATAATTTTGAGTACTTTAACAAATCATGTATCCATTATATAATTTAAATATAGTTAAGAGTTGATTGTTTATTATAAACACCCTATTTATATTATCAACTCTACATACTTAATATTTGTGCCGAAATATTTTATAACTTAATATAGGTTTATATGCGGTTATAAGTACCCCCAAAAATAGGTAGGCTCCCCATTATTCCTACCTATTTTTTTGTTCCCTAAAATTAAAAAATCATATTGTAATATCGATTCATATCTCTCTCTAATTTTAATAAATCTAAATTTCTACCAACTCTTATATATTCTTTACCATCTATAAACAATAAGAATACAGGTACAGAAAATATCCCATAGGATGCAGCTATATCTAAATGTTCTTCTCCATTTATTTCACAAGATCTTATATTAGGATACTTTTTTAATATATGTTCTATTTTAACTTTTATTACTTTGCAAGCTCCACAGGAATCTCCAGAAAAATAAACAACCATCATTCTATTAGAATTAATCGATTTCTTAATCTCATCTACTGAATTAAATATATCCAACTCAAACACCCCTATTTAATTTTAATTTTATCTTTAAGTTTTATTATCGCCTCATCCATTCTTTTTATTTTTGTTTCTTCTTTCTTTGCAGATGTTATCCACTGAATGTATTTTCTTTTATTAGAGTAGGATAAACTCTCATAAAATTCTTTTGCCTCAATATTATTATCTAATAAATTAGCAAACTCCTTGGGAACTTCTACTACTCTCTCTTCTTCATCCTTCTTAATTTCTACTTCTATTATATCTCCATAAGTTTTTTCTATTTTATTTCTTATTTCTTTGGTTATACCAATAATGTAACATGGTAATCCCATCTTCACTATTGAGCCACTATATTCTTCACCATTAAATTTTGCTTTAACCTTTACTCTTTTACACCCAAACTCTTTTTCTACATCTATTGGAACCTCTATATATGTTGCATCTTTTCCTTCATGTTTTTTTATTTCAGCATTAAATTTATATATCTTCATAATTTCCTCCTTAGTTTTTAATAATGATATTATATCACCTAAATTTCTTTATTATCATAAGTTATTTATATATTGATTTTTAAGGAGTACTAATATTGGACAATTTAAATTTGTCTATAAATTCAATTTTTAAATCTTATAATCCTACTAAACCTAATGCTTTTGCTAATTTACAAGGAGGAGTTTTAGCCCCAAATATACGGGGGAAGATTTTCTTATTTCAAGTAGAAAATGGAGTCTATATTCAAGCTTATATTACAGGTATACCCATGAAAAATTCTGAAGGAAAGGAAGTAAGATTTCATGGATTTCACATTCATGAAAAGGGTGATTGTTGCCTTGGTACAACTGATAATCCTTTCCCTTGCACAGGTGGACATGATAACCCAACTAACTCTCCTCACCCTTTCCATGCAGGAGACCTTCCACCTATATTATCATCTAATGGAGTAGGTATCTTATCTGTTTACACCACTTATTTTTCAGTTAATGATGTCCTTGGAAAATCTTTTATATTACATGAAAATCCAGATGACCTAAAAAGTCAACCTGCAGGTAATTCTGGCAAAAAGTTAGCATGCGGAGTAATTAAAGCATACAAATAAGGGATATGCCATTTAGGCATATCCTCTATTTTATCTTCACTCTAATGAACTTTTTCTTCCCTATTTTAATTACATCATTATTAATTAACTTAAAATCCATATCATTTATTTTTTCCTGATTTACTCTTACACCACCTTGTGCAATAAGTCGTTTAAATTCACTCTTGCTAGGTATAATATTATTTTGCACTAGTATAGGAATCAAATTCATTAATATATCGCTTTCTAACTCTATCTCAGGTATATTATCTGGTATATCCTTTTTTCTAAATGCTAAGTCATAAAACTCAATAGCCTCTTTAACCTCTAACTCTGAATGATATAGGGCTGTTATTATCTTAGCTAATTCAAATTTTATATCTCTTGGATTTTTACCTCTATCTAAATCTTTCTTTATTCTATCTATTTCATCTGGATGAACATCAGTTGCTAATTCAAAGTACTTTATAATTAATGCATCTGGAATTTCCATAACTTTTTTAAACATTATATTAGCAGGTTCATTAACTCCAATGTAATTTCCAAGGCTTTTACTCATTTTCTCAATTCCATCTAATCCCTCTAATATAGGCATAAACATAGCAATCTGTGACTCTTGCCCCATATATTTTTGTAATGTTCTTCCCATTAAAATATTAAATGTTTGGTCAGTTCCTCCTAGCTCTATATCAGCCTTTAATTCTACTGAATCATATGCTTGCATTAAAGGGTAAAAGAATTCATGAACACCTATTGGAATATTATTCTTGTACCTATTTTGAAAATCGTCCCTCTCTAACATACGTGCAACTGTTATTGTAGATGCCAGTTCAATAACCTTATCAAAAGTTATTTTACCTAACCATTCACTATTAAATCTTACTTCAGTTTTATCTACATCTAAAATCTTAAAAATCTGTTCCTTATAAGTTTGTGCATTTCTTTGAACTTCCTCTTCTGATAAAGCTTTTCTTCCCTTAGCTTTTCCTGTTGGATCTCCAATCTTTCCAGTAAAGTCACCAATTACAATTACAGCCTTATGCCCTAAATCTTGCATTTGTTTTATCTTTCTAAGAACAACAGCATGACCTAAGTGTATATCTGGTGCACTAGGATCTAATCCTAATTTTATAGTTAATGATTCATTATTCCTGCTAGCTCTCTCTAATTTATTCATAAGCTCTTCCTCATTAACTATCTTGTCTACCCCCTTCTTTATAATCTTCATTTGCTCCTCAACTGTTTTAACCATTTTAAACTCTCCTTATATTAAAATTTTAATATAAGCAAAATCTATAAGACTTTGAAATGCTTTTTAAATATAACTCTGAAATTAAGATAATAAATTAAAAGAAAATAAAAAAACTCCCATCCTTTATATCAAAAGGACGAGAGATTAAATCTTCGTGTTACCACCTTAAGTTTATAGACAACTTACATTGCCTACCTCTTCAAGTACTCCATATAATTGGTAATACTCTAGCACTATAACGTGTGCAGGGATCCGTCAACAGCCTACTAGATTAAATATCATTCGGTGTGAAGCTCAAAGATGTATTCATAATTAGTTTTTCTTGCACCTCTCATCATCCGGTTACTTTCTGTTAGAGTTCCTAATTACTACTTCTTCTTATCTTAGCTTTTCATATCTTATACTCCGAAATACATATAAAATGTAAATCTTCGTTATGCAAATATTAAGTTAAAGATATTGTATTCCTCATTGAACTTTTTGTCAACTACTAGAACAATATATTATACACCCCAATTATTGATATCTTTTCAAATTAGTGCTATAGTTTTTTTAAAAGTTAGGTGGTGATATTACATTATGAATATGCTTGAAAAAGTATTGTCATTTTTTTATTGGACAGATTTGTATAAATTAGTTTTGATATTTATGATTGGCTCCTTTATAGGATATATTGTTGAGATGTTATATTGTTACCTTAGGCATGGTCGTTTTGAAAGTAGAAAAGGAGTTATATATGGTCCCTTTAGCCCTGTTTATGGATTTGGTGCAATTGTTTTTACAATACTTTTATATAAACTAGAACATTTTAACGCTTTTATTATTTTTATAGTAAGTGCTGTTGTAGGGGCTATATTTGAATACATTTGCTCCTTTGTACAAGAAAAAACTATAGGAACAATTTCTTGGCAGTATAATAAAACTCCTTTAAACTTAGGTGGTAGAACAAGTGGTTTATATGCTTTATATTGGGGAGTACTTGGATTAATTTTTTTAAGACATACTCTTCCATACATAGAAATAAAAATAGATGAAATCCCAACTGAACTTGCTATATTAATAGCATTTACTTTTGGAATATTTATAGCTATTGATTTAATAATATCTGCTCTTGCAGTTAGAAGACAAACTAGTCGTGCACATGGTAAAAAGCCTAAAAATCATATTGATATCTTTTTGGACAAGCATTACCCTGATGAACGTTTAAAAAAGATATATCCTAATATGATTGTTATAAAAAAGAAATAGAAGGTTATGGTAATCACCATAACCTTCTATTTTAATTAATTCTATTTTGAGTTTCAGCGTCAAAGAAATGAAGGGCTTCTGAATCTAATCCAAATACGTGCTTTTCTCCAACTTCATATTTATAATGTCCTGGTACTGTTATCACTAGATCTTTTCCACTCTTAAGTTTTACAAATAAAGTTTTTTCTTTACCAAGAACTTCGATAACATCTATTATACCTTCAAATTGTTCCTCACATTCTCCACTTAGGAATCTTTCAGAACGAATTCCAAGAAATACTTCTTTTCCTTCATAAGCTTTTAAAGCTTTTCCATCTGCCTCATTTGGTGTGATTTTTATTATATTGTCTTCAGAAACAAATTGTCCTTTTACCATCTTTCCTTTTACCATGTTAATAGTAGGTGACCCTATAAATTTTGCAACAAACATATTTTGGGGCTTTTCATAGAATTCAGTTGGCTTACCTACTTGTTGTATTTTACCATCATTCATAAGAACTATTTTTGTTGCCATTGTCATAGCTTCTACTTGGTCATGAGTAACGTAGATAGTTGTTGTTCCCATTTGCTTATGAATTCTAACAAGCTCTACCCTCATATGTTCTCTTAGCTTTGCATCTAGATTAGAAAGTGGTTCATCCATTAAGAATACCTTTGGCTTTCTAACAATAGCTCTACCTAAGGCAACACGCTGTCTTTGTCCTCCTGATATATCAGATGGTTTGCAATGTAAATACTCTTCAATTTGTAGTAATCTTGCTGCTTCTGTTACACGATCATTTATAATATTTTTTCTTTCTTTTCTCATACTTAAAGAGAATGCCATATTATCATAAACAGTCATATGTGGGTAAAGGGCATAACTTTGGAATACCATTGCAATATCCCTGTCCTTTGAAGCCACCTTATTTACTCTTTTATCATCAAATATTAAATCCCCCTCTGTAACAGAGTTTAATCCAGCTATCATACGTAGTAATGTAGTTTTACCACAACCAGAAGGCCCAAGTATTACACAAAAGTCTTTATCTTCAATTTCTAAATTTATATTTCTTAATGTAAAATCTTCTCTACTTTCATACTTTTTCCCTATATTATTTAATGTTACCTTCATCGTTCACCTCTCCTATCCTTTTGTTGCACCATTTGAAAGACCTGCTACCAATTGTTTTTGAAGTACTAAGAATAATATTACAATTGGAATTGCTGTAAGTAATCCTCCAGCTGCAAATGCTGGTTCATTCATATTTCTAACATCATTAACTAGGGTGAATAACCCTGCTGCTAATGTATAATCCGCTGGTGTTGTTAATAATACCTTAGGTAATAAGAAGTCCATGAATGGTCCAATAAATGACCATAAAGCTGTTATTGCAAGCATAGGCTTTGCTATTGGCATAATTATAAGTCTATATATTTGCATTCCTGAACATCCATCAATCTTTGCCGCATCATCAAGCTCTGTTGAAATTGAATCCAAATATCCTTTTAAAATAAAGGTATTACTTGCAATTCCACCACCTGTATATATTAAAATCAACATCATTTGACGCGTAAATACAGGAGTAATATCAGAAATTATAGAGTACATTGTAAAATATGCTGTTATACCTGCAAATGTTGGTATTGTTTGAATAAGCATTATTGTCATAAGAGAAACCTTTTTACCTTTAAATCTATACCTTGAATATGCATATCCTGTAAAAGAAATTACTACAACTGTTAATATTGCAGTGGCTATTCCTATGAAAAGTGTATTACCCATCCATTTTAAATATAATGTATTATTAAATAAATAATCAAAGTGCTTTAAGCTAAATTCAAATCCATCATTTAGTATTAAATATTTTCCTTGTTTACCATTAAAGGATGAAATAATTATTTGTGCTATTGGCCATATAACTATACATGTCCACGCAATTAATATTGCATAGGTTGCCCCTAATCCTAATTTACCTAAAGGAGTAAGAGGTGGTCTATCTGATAAATATAAATCATTCTTTTTCTTTTTAAATATCTTCATAATTACTTCTCCTTTCTAAATGCATCGGTGTTTCTATATCCTATATAAGCTATAACCATTAATGCAATTGAAATTATTACAGTAATTGCTGCACCTAATGCTTGATATTGGTTTTCTATAGTTAGTTTATATATATAAGATATTAAGATATCTGTTTCACCAGCTAAGTTTCCGTAAACTACTGGATTAAACGGTCCACCACTATTAAATAGATATATATTAGAGAAGTTATTAAAGTTAAATGTATACTGTCCAACTAAAAGTGGAGCTGTTTGGAATAAAACTAATGGGATTGTTATCTTTATTAATTTCTTAAATGCAGAAGCTCCGTCTATATCAGCTGCTTCATATAAATCTTTATTTATAGATTGAAGCACCCCAGTTGCAAGTAAGAAAATATATGAACTTCCAAGCCAACCTTGTATACAAATAAGAACTACCTTTGATACAAATGGGTCATTCTTAATTTGTAATCCCTCTCCAAAAAATCCTCTTAACATTTCAGTTAAAGCTCCATTTGGAGAAGATAATATACTAAAGAATAATATAGTAATAAATGCTGGAACAGCCCATGGTAATAAGTATACTGACCTAAAGAACGTCTTACCTTTTATTCTTTCATTATTTAAAAGTAATGCTAATGCAAATCCAATAAATATAGCAAGAGTAGTTGCGCCTAATGTCCATATAATTGTCCACCCAAGAATCTTCCAGAATATTGATCCTGCCATTCCTTCACCAAGAGCAATCATCTTGTAATTACTAATTATATCCCAACTAAATTTTGCTTGATGTTCTGGATCCATACCAGTTATTGAAAGCAAAATTGTTGTTACTATTGGTATAAATACTATGAAAATAATTATAACTAAGGCAGGCATTGATACTAAATAAGGTAGTCCATCTTCTGAAACACTTTGTCTAGTCTCACACCATGATCTTACTCTAGTACCCTTAATTTCTTCCTTTTCAACCTTATTTACATCTTTGAAGGAAAGAATCAAAAGAACCAAAGCAATGACTAAGAATGCAATTGCAACTATCCCCTCAACCATAAAGATAATTGATCTATCAAGTTTTCCTGCACCTTTAGCTAGTGTTATAAGTCCTGCTATCCCATCACCCTTATAATTACCAAATCCAAGTGAGTAAGGAATTGCAATTAAATATATATATATTGTTGCTAAGAACATTATTATCGATTTTATATATTGTTTATTAATTAATTGTCCAAGTCCTGGTATTAAAACTGTAAGATAAGAAACTATTGGTATAGTTTTATCAACTTCTACAGGAACTGTTCTTCTAATATCTGCAACATTTATATTTACAGTATTAATTTTCTGCTTAAGAGTTTTACTTAACTCATGCTTCTTATTTTTAACAATTTCATTATAGTAAGTTTTTTTAGATTCAAAAGATTTAACTAAAATCCTATCTTTCTTACTTCTCTTTAATCTTTTAATAGCCTCACCTTCAGCTTTTTCTGAAATTAGGCCTTCACTATGTCTAGATTTAACAATTTTAATATCTTCTTTTAAAATTCTATTTTCTTCTTCCTTGAATTTATTAAATTCCTCTTGGAATTTCTTATTATCATCCTCTGATAGCTCTGATAAAGCCTTTTGTGCCTTATCTAATTCTTTTTTGCTATCTTTAGCAAATTCAATTACTGGTGGTATTTGTATTATTTCCACCTTGCTTTGTTCATAAATCAGCTCAGCATCGTATGTTAAATCAGTGTACTTTTCATAAAACCCCAATTTTTCTTTTGCTTTGAAAAGTCTTATTTCAAGTCCATTTACCTTTTTATTGTTTGTACCATTAGTTACTTTATAAGATTTTGATTTTTCATCAAGTTCTTTTAAAAATAACTTTTCACTATTTTTAAATTCAGCAAGGGTTTTATTATATTGGTGCTCTTTTTTATTTTTTTGTAATTCTTTTAATTTGTTTTTTAATTCTACCTTTTCTGATTCATTTGCATTCTTAATCTTTTCTTGAAGATCAGCTACTTCATACAAATAAAGATTCTTTCTTTTATATTCACGATCTAAATTGTCATATACAAATTTATTGAACCTTTTCAAATCTCTCTTCCCCCTTTATGCTTGCTGCGTTTTTTGTGTAGTATGTATAATCTTTTGTTTGTTTATATCTTTCCATAAATAAATTAGTACGCATAGTAATCCTATATGGCAAATCGCACTTATTATAAAAAATATTGAGAAGTATGTTTCTCCAAGAGTTGTAAAGAAAAATAATCCTATAGTTAATACCATCCATATAGCTACGAACAGCTTGTTAACTCCTGTTTTTACAAGAGAAAAATAACTATTTAAACTTAGTGCTATCGGGGTTATTATCCTTATTAAGAAAACAGATAAACATGATGTCAAATATATTGAATACATTTCATTTGTCGTCTGACTTCTATCTATATTTAAATTTGGATTTTGTAGCCATGCTTCAAATAAACCCGTATCTTTTGCTTTAATGAAGCTCTCAATGGAATTCATCATAATAATCACTGCACACAATCCTACTATCAAATAAAATGTCTTTTTACTCATCTCAACTGTCGCTTTCATCTGTTCCCTCCTTAATGGTTAGAAAAGGAGAACTAGTCTCCTTTTCTATTTACTAGTTGCTATTTATTTCATAGTTCCCATCATAGCATCGAATGAAGCCTTAACTTGCTTGTAAGCTTCTTCTGCATTAGCTGGCTTTTGAGCTGACCAAGATAATAATGCATTTTGCCATGAGTCCCAAACCTTACCATATTCTAAGAATAATGGTCTATTGATAGATGCTTCATATGAAGTATAAGTTGCTTTTATAACCTTTTCATTCATTCCACCAATTCCATCATAAGCTGATGGTTCAACATTTTCTAATATCTTACCAGTAGCGTTAAATAAATCTTTTGCATATTCTGGGTTAACAATTTCTTTAATAAAGTCTTCAGCTAGAGCCATTTGAGCTTCATTTTCTTCACATCTAGCATTTATTCCAAGACCCCATCCACCTTTCCAGTGGCTAAGTGCTTTACCATTTACAGTAATTTGAGAAAGTGGTAATACTTCTAGGTTGTCTGCACCAACCTTATCAGATAATCCTGTAGTTGCCCAAGGACCATCTATTCTGATAGCTGCTCCACCATCAGCTGAGAATTGAGCATCTAAATAACCAGAAGCTGCTTCCTTATCCCAAAGGTCTGTTTTGTTATCATAATTAGGTTTCCAGTAATTGTATAGAGATTCAAATAACTTTTGTTGCTCTGCAGTTAAGTCTTTCCATTCCTTAGTAGCATCTGTAGTTAATTTATCTCCATCCTTTGCTAATAATTCAAATGATGCTGAATTTGTAAATCCTACTCCATACCAAGCATCATGAACTGGAACTACCATCTTACCAAATGCTAAATCATTAAATTCTATATTCTTAGTTAAATCTATTCCTGCTTTTTCTGCATTTCCCTTGTTTATATAAGCCACTAATGTTTCTATATTATAAGGGAAAGCTAAATATTCATCACCAATTTTAAGGTTTCCACCTAAACCTGCGTCATAATCTTTAAATCCGCCGACTTCTTCGGCCATAGCCTTGGCATCCATTGGAGCTAAAACATTTTTATTAGCTAAGTCATAAAGTCTATCAGCTGATAATGCAAAAACATCAGCTACATCTTTATTAGTTACATCTGTCTTATCTATAACATCTAAATGATCGAATGCACCTACTGTAATAAAATTAATAGTAGCATTTGGATGTTCTTTCATCACTCTTTCTTTAACTTGTTCATAATAAGGAAGCCATGCTTCTTCTACTTGAACTGAAATAGTAGCTGCTTCATCTTTCTTAGAATCATCTCCAGATCCACCACATGCAGTAAGGCTAAATGCCATACAACCTAGTAACAAAGCTGATATAAGTTTCTTTTTCTTCATAATTAATCTCCTCCATCCCTTTTTTAAGTTATATAAATTTTAATAACTTACCTCTTTAATTTAAATTCTCCAAATATCTTTTGCATATTCTCTTATAGTTCTATCCGAACTAAAGAATCCAGCATTAGCAGTATTTATGAAACATTTTCTAGCAAAGCTCATTTCATCTTTAAAATCTTTATTCAACTTCATTCTAGCTTCAAAATATCTATTAAAGTCTTGAAGTATGAAGTAGTGATCCGGCTTGTGCCAGCTTGTGCCTTCTAATAATGAATTATATAATTCAAAGAAGCTTCCCTCTATAGTTCCTTCTTCGTCTTCCATTCCATCATCAAAAGTTCCATCTACTAAAGAATCAATAACCTTCTTAATGTGTTCATCATTTTCATAGATTTCTTTTGGATCATAACCCTCTTTAATAGCTAAGATTTCTTCTTCTCTCGCTCCAAATATATAGTTATTTTCCTCTCCTGCTTCTCTAACAATTTCAATATTAGCTCCATCATAAGTACCTAAAGTAACAGCTCCATTTAGCATAAATTTCATGTTACCAGTACCTGATGCTTCTGTGCCTGCTGTTGATATTTGTTCTGAAACATTTGCACCTGGTATTAGCTTTTCTGCATAAGACACATTATAGTTTTGAACAAAAACAACTTTTAATCTATCATTTGTCTCCGGATCATTATTTACAAGGTTAGATATTTCATTTATTAGCTTAATAATAGCTTTTGCCCTTGCATATCCCGGAGCTGCCTTTGCACCAAATATAAATGCTGTTGGTGTGAAATCTTTTATTTCTCCAGCTTTTAGTCTATAATAAATATCTAAAATTGATAGTGCATTCATAAACTGTCTCTTATATTCATGTAATCTCTTTATTTGAATATCAAATATGAAATGCTCTTCTAATCTAATACCTTCATGCTTCTCTATATACTCAATAAGTTGACGTTTTTTCTTCTTCTTTATTTCAATGTATTCTTTAATTACACCATCATCATCAGCATATCTTTCTATATTTTTCAACTTATCCAAGTCTTTTAAGAAACTATCGTCTCCTACAAGTCTTGTTAATAGTTCAGTTAGCTCTGGATTACAGCTTGCTAACCATCTTCTTTGAGTAATTCCATTAGTTTTATTTTGGAACTTATCTGGATATAATTCATACCATTCTTTTAAAGTATCCTTTTTTAGTATTTCACTGTGTATTTCTGCTACTCCATTAACATACTTTCCTATATAAGTAGCCATTCTAGCCATATGAACTTGTCCGTCTGATATAATCTCATATTTTGCTATATCTTTTTTCTTAACTTTTAGCTCCTTAAGCTCTTTTATTAAAGTCTTATTGATTTCTCCAATTACTGAGAAAACTTCTGGTGTATATTTTTCTACTAATTCAACATTCCATTTCTCTAAAGCTTCAGCCATTACTGTATGGTTTGTATAATTAAATATTTCCTTAGCCATTTTAAAAGCTTCATCAAAACTAACATTATTTTCAGTAGTCATAATTCTTATAAACTCAGGTATAGCAACTACTGGATGTGTATCATTTAATTGAATAGAATTTAGTTCAACCAACTTTGAAAAATCATTGCCATACTCTGCTTTATACTTCTTTAATAAATCTTGAATCGATGCACTAGTAAAGAAATATTGTTGTCTATAACGCAATACCTTTCCTGCTTCTGTATTATCATTTGGATATAACCCTGCTGATATATTTTCAGCTTCTGTCTTTTCTTTTATAGCCTCATCATATTCACAATTATTAAACAGTTCAAAATTGAATTCGTTTACTGCTTCACTTTGCCAAAGTCTTAATGTACCTATATTTTCTGTTCCATATCCTACAATAGGCATATCATATGGTACAGCTACAACTTCCATATCATCAAATTTAACTTTAACGCTGTCCTCAAATCTTCTTAAGCTCCATTCGTCACCAAAAGCAGTCCAATTGTCTGCATATTCTTTTTGGAAACCATTCTCTATAGCTTGTTTAAACAAACCAAATTTATACCTAATTCCATACCCATTTAAAGGTATATCGCAAGTTGCTGCACTATCTAAGAAACATGCTGCTAATCTTCCAAGACCACCATTTCCTAATGCCATGTCTTCAATCTCTTCAAACTGGTTTATATCAAACCCAATTTCATTTAATGCATCTTTAACTTCATCAAAAATTCCAATGCATATTAAATTATTTTGCACTGCTCTCCCCATTAGAAATTCTGCTGATAAATAGTAAGCATGTCTATTTTTATAAAAATTTTTATTTGCTTCATTCCATCTATCTGCTATTTTAGAAATTGCCACTTGTGCTACAACGTTATGCATCTCATGAATAGAAGCATCTTTCGCTTCTTTCCCATAATCCCTCATAAGATTATTCTTTATTTTATCTACTAATGTATTTACTTGCATCTAAACTTACTCCTTTATTAAATTCTTCCATACAGCTTGTTTAGTTCTTTTAACTTCTCTGCTAGTTCATCAGTAAGGTCGTTTTTGCTCATTCTCCATCTCCAGTTAGTACCTAATGTTGATGGAATATTTATTCTTGCTTCTTTACCTAAGTTTAAAAGGTCTTGAATTTGTAATATCGCTATATTGGCTACACTTGATATTGCAAGCTTTATAAATTTCCAATTATCATTCTCATCTTTCATTCCAGTATAGCTTTTACAAAACTCTCTTTCCTCTTTACTAAGCGAATTAAACCACCCTTTTATTGTATCGTTATCATGAGTACCAGTATAAACTACAACATTCTTTTCATAATTATGTGGGAGATATTCACTATCTCCTTTTGGATCAAATGCAAATTGGAGTACCTTCATTCCTGGATAACCACAGTAATCTAATAGTTCTCTTACCTCTGGAGTTATATATCCTAAATCCTCTGCTATAACATCTATGTCTCCAAGTTCATTTTTTATGGCATCAAAAAGATCTTTTCCAGGTCCCTTTTCCCACTTGCCATTTATAGCAGTTTCATCTTCATAAGGAATTGACCAATAACTTTCAAATCCCCTAAAATGATCTATTCTTATTACATCAAATATTTCTAATGAAGACCTTATTCTTTCAACCCACCAATTATAATTTTGGTTCTTTAGTTCCTTCCAATTGTAAATTGGATTTCCCCAAAGTTGACCTGTATCAGAAAAAGCATCTGGCGGACATCCTGATACCTCTTTAGGTATTAACTCTTCATCTAGCATAAATATTTCTGGATTAGACCATATATCTGCACTATCTTCTGCTACATATATTGGAATATCCCCTATTATCTTAATTCCTTTATCATTTGCATATTTCTTTAGCTCTTTCCATTGAGAGCTAAACATATATTGTAAAAACATATAAAAATCAATTTCATCTTTTAATAAACTTGAATATTTTACTATAGCTTGTGGCTTTCTAAATCTTATATCCTTGTCCCACTCTTTCCATGGTGCTCCATTTTTATAATCTTTAATTGCCATAAATAAGGCATAATCATATATCCAACCTTTATTAATTTCATTAAAATCTTTCAATTCTTTTTTAAGGTCTACCTTAGCTCTTTCATGGGCTAACTTTAAAACCTTATATCTATTCTTGTACATTGTTCCATAATCTATATCATTTTCATCATTACCGAAATCATATCTATTGATTTCTTCTTTTTTTAATAGTTTATCTTCTACTAACATATCCAAATCAATAAAGTAAGGATTTCCAGCAAAGGTTGAAAAAGATTGATATGGTGAATCTCCATAACTAGTAGGTCCCACAGGTAGTATTTGCCAGTAATTTACTTGAGCTTTCTCAAGAAAATCTACAAACCTATATGCTTCCTTTCCAAAGGTTCCTATTCCATAGTTTGAAGGTAATGAAAATATAGGTAATATTATTCCACTCTTTCTCATACTACAACCTCATTAGTTCTTAGAAATGTAAAATACAATTCTATTTCTTTTCGAAAAGATTTCTTCCTTGTACCTAAAGTATAGCAATCTAAAACCCCCTCAGTCAATGAAATAGAGCCATTTCACGTGTGTAAAAGTCCCCCTATAAAATCTCCTTTAAGCACCTATTTACAGCTTGAAATTTTTCATTTTTTATATGTTTTGTCGTCTTTTTTATGGTTATATATGCTGTAAGTATTGCTATTGCTCATTTCCTTAAACTTGATTTAATTCCTAAAAGTTTCACACTTTTTAATCCCTAGTAATAATCATATTGACTTTGGAATACCTGTTTGTTAAACTCAACTCAAATTTATCCATATGAAATGTATTGTAAAACATTTTCTACAAAATTATACAAATATCTATTTAAGGGAGAGGATTCAAATGAGATTTAACTATGGTAAAAATGACTTCAAATCATTTAAGTCTGGCAACGAACATTGCTATTTACTAACTAATGGACTAGGAGGCTTTTCTAGTACAACCCTTATTAACTCTCTAGCTAGAGGTGATCATTCATTATTTATGGCTTGTACTAAAGCTCCAAATAATAGAAAAAATATAATAAGTAAAGTTGAAGAGGTACTTAGAATTGATAATAAGGAAATTCATTTAAGTTCTCAGGAGTATGTATGCTATACCAAAAACATGTCTGGTTTTAACAATATACATTCTTTTTCCCAGGAATATCTTCCTAAGTGGACATATTTCTATGATGGGGTAGAAATTATAAAAACCATTGTATATGAACATGGTAAAAATACCTTAGGTATAAAATACTCTATAGATAACAGAAATAATAAGGATGTGAAACTTGAAGTTATTCCTGTTTTTGTATTTGCCAAAAGAGGGGAAATATTATCATCACCTCATAATTATGCAATTAAAAATGATACATTTATTGCTAATGATATAGAACTTAATATCCATTCAAACTATTCTAGCAAAGAATTATCTACACCAACATTTATTAATGATTATTACTTTGCATATGATGCAGTAGATGGTAGAAATGCCGTTGGTTCAGGAACAACACTAGTTTCTTATTATTTTGAATGTAATGGAAAAAGTCAATCTGAATACCAACTTATTTTCACCCTAGAAAAGGAAGATATCAAAGATATTGACTCTTTAATAAATAATGAAATAGATAGACAAAAAGATTTAATAAATACTGCTGGCTTTGAGGATGATTTAGCTAAAACCTTAGTAAGAGCTAGTGACCAATTTATTAGTCATAGAGAATCTACTAACGCAAAGACTATATTGGCTGGCTATCCATGGTTTGAGGATTGGGGACGCGATACTATGTTTGCTGTACTTGGTAGTTGCATAAGTACAAAAAGATTTAATGATGCTAAAGATATCTTTAGAACATTTATAAAACATCTTAATAAAGGACTAATGCCTAACCTTTTTCCAGAAGGCGGAATTGAACCAATGTATAATACAGTAGATGCCTCCCTTTTATACATTTATGCACTTTATGAATATTATTTAGCTAGTAATGATTTAAAATTTATCAAGGAAGAAGGCTTTCAACCTATATTAGATATTATAAATTGGTACAAGCACGGCACTGATTTTAACATTTATATGGATGATGATTATCTAATTAATGCTGGAGAAGGCTTCCACCAAGTAACTTGGATGGATGTAAGATTCAATGATATATTACCTACTGCAAGACACGGTAAACCTGTTGAAATTAATGCATTTTGGTATAATGCATTAAAGGTAGCTTCATTTTTGGGCACCAAACTCAATTTTAATGTAAATGAATTTGATTCCTTAAGCCATAAAGTTAAAAAATCATTTGAAGAAAAATTCTGGAATGAAGAAAAAAAATGTCTTAAGGATGTTGTATCAGGAAATAACTATGACAATCAAGTTAGATCTAATCAAATTTGGGCTGTAATGGTTCCCTTCTCACCGTTATGCAATGAGAAAGCAAAATTAGTTGTAGATAAAGTATATCAAGAACTATATACTCCTTATGGACTTAGAACATTAAGTAAATATGATAAAGAATTTGTAAAGGAATATGGCGGTAGCCACTTTAAACGTGACATGTCATATCATCAAGGTACAGTTTGGCCATTTCCTCTTGGAGGGTATTTCATATCTTATCTTAAAGTAAATGATTATTCTGTTAAGGCTAAAGAAAAAGTACGTGAACAACTAGAATACTTTGAGTCTTGCTTAAGAGAAGGATGCGTTGGGCAAATTGCTGAAATATATGATGGATTAAATCCTAATGAATCTAGAGGATGCTTTGCACAAGCTTGGAGCGTATCAGAAATCCTAAGAGTCTTTTATCATTTAACAATTTAAATTTTTTATTTTTAAAATATCACAGCATATTTATATAAATATATATTTACATATTTATTTATTCTTATATTCATATGTTTTTATATTTATATATTTATTATTGCTTTTCTATATTCAAAAAAAGAAATCGCTTTTGCGATTTCTTTTATACTTTTACAACTAAAGTTGATAATCCATCAACAAATAATTTATTATCTTCAACTACTTCTATTACTTCTACTCCAGACTTTTCTTTGTTAACAATAATATTAAATCTATCATAATGATCCAAATCTACTTGTATCCTATTCTTATTTGCATTATGAATAACTATTATATCCCCATTAATATTATCTAACAACTTATACCCCACTGAATTCATTGGAGTATTTATAAATTTGAGTTTATTTCTTATTTCTTCTACAGTCCTCATTCTAAAAACTGAATAAGCTTTTCTTAGACTTATTAATCCTTTAACATAATTAAATGTATCTATATTTTCTAACTTTCTTCTCCAATTTATCTCATTAATTGAATCTGGAGCATTATATGAATTCTCAACCCCATTCTTAGTTCTTAAAAATTCTTGTCCTGCATGTAAAAATGGAATTCCTTGAGATAATAAAATTATACTAGTCCCCAATCTGCTCATATATTTCAAATCATTATCATCTTTTACTGTAAGATTTAATTTATCATATAAAGTATGATTATCGTGACATTCAATATAATTTATTACTTGATTAGGGAATACGTCCCCCCAGGATTGAATATAATCCGAATATTTAATTCCTCCTACTATTCCTCTCTTTACATCACATTCCTTATTATATTCTCCACTTAGAAATCCTCTAACTTCATGAGAAAATGGATTTCCTCTTAATCCATCTCTAATTCCATCATTAAAGAAAGCAATATTATTTAACTTATAAGCATTCCCTTGTACAGCTTTTTCTTCATATCTTAAAAGGCTTGGCATATTCCATCCTTCACCTAAAATAATTATATTAGGATCTATCTTATCTAACTCTTCCCTAACTTTATTCATAGTTTCTACATCAAGTAATCCCATAAGATCAAATCTAAATCCATCAATTTTATATTCATTGGCCCAGTAAACTATAGAGTCTACTATAAATTTTCTAACCATAGCATTTTCTGATGCTATTCCATTTCCACACATACTTTCATTAGATAGCTTTCCATCACTGTTATATCTAAAATAATATCCAGGCATTAATTTATTAAAACCTGATTTTTCTACATCATACATATGATTATATACTACATCCATTATTACAGACATACCACTTTCATGGATGGACTTAATAGCCTCTTTCAATTCTCTTATTCTTGTAACTGGATTATATGGGTCTGTAGAATAACTACCTTCTGGTACATTATAATTAGCAGGATCGTACCCCCAATTATACTTTTCTTCACTATAAGGCTCTCTTTCATCTATAGTTGAAAAATCAAATATAGGTAAAAGTTGTACATGAGTTACTCCTAAATCTTTTATATGTGATATCCCTGTTTTAACTCCTTCAGGTCCTATTGTACTTTTTTCTGTTAAACCTATAAATTTACCTTTATTCCTTATTCCAGATTCATTATCAGATGATAAATCTCTTACACTTACCTCATATATAATTGAATCTGTACCATATAACCTATTTGGTATGACATGAGTATTCCATCCTTCTGGATCACTTTTACTCATATCTATAATTGCACCTTTTTCTCCATTTACAGATATGGCTTTTGCATAAGGGTCTACCCCCTCACTTTTAACTCCATCTATTAAAGCAATGAAAGTATAAAACTTATTCTCTAAGTTTTCTTTTAACGTGATTTTCCATCCCCCTTTATCCCCTTTTTCCATAGGATACTCTTTTCCTTCTATATCATCATATCCATCATATATACATAGATACATTGAATCAGCTATAGGTGACCAAACCTTAAAAACATGTTGTTTCCCTTTAAGTTCATAGCCCAAATCATTATTTTCATAATAATAAAGACTGTCTATTTTCTTTATATCTAGTTTTTTCATAAACACCTCTCTTAAGAAATTATACATTTACTTTTTCAGTGATTATTTTTCCTTCTGCTGTTATAATAGTTACTAAAAGTTCTTTCACCTTATTATTTCCACTATTCTTTACTACTATTGTATGCTTATCTTCTTCTAATGTAATTGTTATATTTATGTTTGAATGCTCTCCTAATAGATATTCCTTACTTATTCCATCATCATCATATAAATCATACTCTGCTCTATCTGCTACAAAGGCTAATACATTTAATGTTTCATTATTTAATAGTTCTGTATTTTGTGCAGGTTCACCATAAACGAACATTCTATTTTTTCTTATAAATAGTGCAAATTCATTTAAATCTAGATTAATATAATTATGACCTTTATTAATTACATCAAAGTCTTTACTAGTATATTTCTTAACCTTCCATAAAAGCATATCCTCTGGTAGATACACATATCTTCCACTCTTATTTTGCTCATAAACTGGAGCAATCATAATAGAATCTCCTACTAGTAATTGATCTTCTATTTGTGATACAAATTCATCATCATATTCAAAACTTAAAGGCTTTATTAACATATCACTTGAATTTATAGCCTTCATATATTCTGAATAAAGATAAGGAATCATTGCATATCTAAATTTAATAATATTTTTTATAGTCTTTTCTGTATATTCATCAAATGCAAATGGTTCTTGATTTCTTGTACCCATAGAAGAATGATTTCTATATAAAGGAGCAAATATACTTAACTGGTTCCACCTTATAGCTAATTCTGAATCTACATTACTTCCAAAACCACAAGTATCTGCACCGCTATATATAAATCCACACATATTTATAGAAGGTAACATCTTCATGTTTAAAATTAGGTGCTCCCACCATGAGCAATTATCTCCTGTCCAAATACCACCATATCTATGTGCTCCAATAAATGATGCCCTTGAAAACAACAAGAATCTCTTATTACTATCTATTTCTTCAAAACCTTCTGCAGCAGCTTTAGTCATATTAAATCCATATAAATTATGAATCTCATAATGGTTAACTATTCCATCCTCTGTCTTATGATAAAACCCTTTATAATCATTCATACTATTACTTAAGCCTAATACAACATCTTTAAATTTGAAGAATGAATCTATATTAAGTTCTTTAGTTCTTAATTCGTCAATATTTCTATAAGCATCATTTATTCCATTTTCACTATAAAAGATTGCCGGTTCATTCATATCATTCCAAAAACCTTCAATACCCTTATCAATCAAGCATTTATACTTTTTACCAAACCACTTTCTTGCATCTTTATTTAAGAAGTCTGGAAAATGTACTTTTCCAGGCCAAACTGCTGCTACAAAAGGTTTTCCATCCTTATCTGTGACGAAATAACCTTTTTCTATACCTTCTTCATAAATATCGTATCCATCTTCTATCTTTACACCAGCATCTATTATTGGAATTATCTTAACCCCCTTACTCTTTAGTCTTCTAGTTACTTCTTCAAAATTAGGGAATCTTTCATTACTTAAAGAAAAATCCTTATAATTATCCATGTAATCTAAATCTAGGCATATACCATCACAGGGAATATCCCTTTCTATAAACTCATTAGCTAAACTTTCTACTGCCTCTTCTGTTGGATAACTCCATCTACTTTGTAAATAACCAAAAGCCCACTTTGGAGGTACATATCCTTTTCCTATTATCTTTAAAAAATTTTGTGCTATCTCTTTTACTGTTTCTCCATTAATTATATAAATATCAGCATCCTTGCCCTCAATTGTTATCTCTAGCTTGTCCTTTTTTTCATACCCTACATCGTAAATAATTTTACTTGGGAAATCTATATAAACTCCAAACCTCTTTTCTCCATCAACAATAAAGAAATTATGCGCCCCATATAAGGATTTTTTATCTGGGGCATGATTTGGATCATCAGTACAAAAGCTTTCATATATCCATCCTCTTTTGTTTATTCCCCTTATATTTTCACCTAATCCATATACTATATCTTGTTTTCCCATATTATATTTCAGTTTAATTTCCTCTCCTAAATTCAACTGAAAATATTTAAATTCTATGTCACTTTCAATTACTCCCTTTTCTATTACAGAATATGTTTCAATAGGCTTTCCAAACTCATATCTAACTACATTTTTATTTACAATATAACTCTTCATAAACTCCTCCTTAAATTACAATCATTTATAACTATTAACTACCTATATTTTAGTTTTATAGTAACAAAGTGACTTCACTCATTTCAACGATTTATGAAATATAGTTCCTTGTGAAATATGATATAAAAATCATTTTTTAAGCATATAATTCCACTATAAATTTCTCATATAATTTATAGGTTTATTATGCTAAAAATAGCATGTAAACATTGACTTAAATATTTTTGCTATGTTAACCTTAAGGAAATGAACAAAATTTTACAAATGAGAGGTTTAATAAATGAATGATGTTTTATACAAAAATAATCAGAAAGTTATTGGATCAATAGTTAGATTAAATAGAATTAAGAAGAATATGAGCCAAAAAGCTCTTGCAAAAGGAATCTGTGTACCATCCTACTTAAGCCGTATAGAGAATGGTGAATTGCTTCCAAGTGATGATGTTATATCTATTCTTTTTGAAAGACTTGGCCTGAAATTCAATGATAGCCCTGAATTTATAGAAAAAGGCTTAAAATCATTTGAAAGATTTCTTAATGATCTTAATTTTAATGAATTTGATTATACAAATAAAATATTCAATGATATAGAAAAACATGAAGATGACTTTATTACATCTCCTCTTATACTTGACTATTATTTGGTCAAACTAGCTAGATATTGTAGTACTCCAGAGAGAGATAAATTTGAAGGTGCCAAAGAATCAATACTTTCAGCTTTTGATTTATTATCTCCAAAGCAAGAGTCATTATATAACTTCTATATTGGTGTTGATATTTTAAATATTACAGGAGATATATCCGAAGGAAAAAGATATATTGAAAAAGCACTAAACTACAAAGAAAATGGCCATGGTTATTATTGGCTTTCTTATGTTTATAGAGTAGAAAACAATCCAATTAAAGCATATGATTCAATTAAAAGGGCATTAGCTTTATATGTAGAGGAAGGAAACTTTATTAGTATAATGGAAAGCTATGAAAAAACAGCTGAAGTATATTTCATGCTAGATAATCATGCAGATGCTATAAATTACTTAAAAATGTCTCTTAGAATGGCCGAAAAGATTAAAAACTCATATTATATTGAATATATTAATTCAATGCTTGCTTGGTCATATTTTAAAACACAAGACTATAAGACTTCTTTTAAATACTTAAAGAAGAACTCTGGATTAATAGATCACAGAATGATTATTCCTGATTCAGTTATAGAGTGTTTAATATATTTTACTTTAGAAGATAAAGAGAATTTAAAGAATTCAATAACTAAGCTAGATACTCCTCAATCTTTAGAGCATATAAGTAAGGATTTAGCTAATATATTATTTAAGTTATTTAATTTTTATATTGAAAATGAGAATTATATTAAAAGTCCTATTTGGGAAGGGTTATTAATATATATTGTTGATGACATTACTCAACTTGTGGAATTGAGAAAAGTATTTATTTCCTATCTAAAAGAGTACTATATTCATAACAGAAGGTACAAAGATGCTTTATTTCTTAAGTAATGGATAAAATTTCTACATATTTTTTTAAAAAAGGTATTGGCTTTTTCGACAAAATGTCGTATCATAGTAATTGGTTATTGACCATATAACCTCTCATAAATTCTCAATACCCTTTTATACCATAGTTGAAAGATGAGTACCCATCATCTTTCTTTTTTTTTGCTATTTTTTATAAAATTATAATTATATAAAAATTTAAGACCAAATAAGAATATTATTCACTCTTATTTGGTCTTACTTATTATTATTCTTCTACGAATAGTGGAACAAGTTCAAACTTTGTACAATCAACTAATCCTCTGTTAGTTAGTCTTAATTCTGGTAAACAAGCAAGTGGAATTAAAGCCATTGTCATAAATGGAGATACAATATCACATCCAATTTCTTTCCATGCCTTATCTAAACCTTCAACCTTTTCAGCCATCTCAGCTAACGGTCTATCACTCATAAGTCCTGCTATTGGAAGTGGAACTAATCCTAATACCTTACCATCTTTAACAGCTACCATACCACCACCACATTCAACTAATGTGTTAGCAGCTAAAGCCATATCTTCATCATTTGTTCCTACCACCAATAAATTATGAGCATCGTGAGCAACTGTAGCAGCCATTGCTCCCCCTTTAATTCCAAAGCCTTTTACAAATCCGTATCCAACTTTACCTGTTTCATGGTGTCTTTCAAATACAGCTGCCTTTAGAACATCTTTACTTACATCACATTGAACTTTTCCATCTTTAACTTCTAATTCAATATGTCTTTCATATGTTCCAACCCTTGCTGGAATAATTTCTATAACTCTTGCATTAACCTTATCTTTACCTTCAGCTAATATATCAAATGATTTTGGAGTTATTTCTTCCTTTATATGCATTGAATTCATTGCATCTTCTGGATAATGGTACTCTGCTATTTCAGTTGTTAAAACTCCATTTTCAGCAACTACGTTACCATCTATAATAACCTTTGTTATATTAATCTTATTTAAATCATCTATAAAAACTATATCTGCACATTTTCCTGGAGTTATTGACCCTAATTCATGATCCATTTGGAAACATTGAGCACAATTTATAGTAACCATTTGTATTGCTACTAGTGGATCTATTCCTTCTTCAATAGCTCTTCTTATAATATGATCTAAGTGTCCATCCTTAAGTAAAGTATGTGGATGTGTATCATCAGATATTAATATTGCAAATCTACTATCCACCTCATTTGTAGTAATTGACTTACTAACTTCCTTTAAATCATGCCATGCAGAACCTTCTCTAAACATTGCATACATTCCAAGTCTCATCTTTGCTAGTGCATCTTCTGCTCTTGTAGATTCATGACAACATCTTACTCCTGATGCTATATATCCATTTAACCCCTTCCCTGTTTCAAGAAGAGAATAATGTCCTGTTACTATCTTATTAGCTTTTAATGTTTCTCCTACTACTCCATGTGCATGATCTGTAGAGTATAATATTCCTGGGAAATTCATCATTTCTCCAAGACCAACAACTTCATCCCACTTCATAGTTTCTGCAACATCTTCAGGTCCTACTGCTGCCCCTGTATCCTCGAATCCTGGAACTGCTGGCACGCATGATGGAGTAGTTACCATATTCTTAAGTGGTGTTCCCTTACCATCTTCTATCATATAACGTACGCCATTTAACCCAAGTACATTACAAATTTCATGTGGATCCATATATATTCCTACAGTACCATGAGGTACTACTGAACGTGCGTATTCACTAACACTAAGCATTGATGATTCAACATGGATATGGCCATCTAAGAATCCAGGAGCTATATACTGTCCCTTCGCATCAATTACTTCTGTTCCTTCCCCTATACAATGCTTTGCATCTCCAACTAAAGCAATTCTTCCTTCACTAATTGCAACATCAGTATTATCAATTACTTCTCTAGTGCATACATTTATAAGTTTTGCATTTGTAATTACTATATCTGCTGATTGATATCCTTGAGATACAGCAACAATTTTCTTACTTACTTCCCATAATGGTTTCACATTAAATTTATTAAACATATAACCTCTCCCTAATTATTTATTATAATCTTCTTTATATTTCAACACATTATTTTAAATCTCATCCCAATTTTACCATATACAACTGCAAATATACAAACTTTTTTTAATTTTTATCTAATATCGTTCGTGATTTTCTGTAAATATAAAACCCAACTCCATCTGCTAATGCCCATCCAATAGGTATTGACCACCATATTCCATTTGCGCCTAAAGTAGTTGCAGATAGAATATATGAAAGTATAACCCTACTTCCTAAAGAGATTATAGTTAAAATAATAGACATTTTTAACATACCAAGTCCTCTATAAAGACCATAGAACATAAATAAAAATCCTATAAGAACATAAAAAATTGCAACTACTGATATATATTCAACTCCAAGTCTTATAACTTCTTCCTCACCTTTATCTACAAATAAAAGCATTATATTCTTAGAAAATATTAGAATTAAAGTTGATACAAATAAACAAAAAGTTATTATTATTTTAATTGCTCCTTTAACTCCTTCTTTTATTCTTTCAGGCTTTCCAGCCCCTTTGTTTTGTGCCACATAAGTTGAAAAAGCATTTCCAAAATCCTGAACTGGCATATAAGCTATAGAATCTATTTTTACTCCTGCTGCAAAAGCTGCCATTACAGTTACTCCAAATGTATTAACTAGACCTTGAACTATAAGTATTCCAAAATTCATTATTGATTGTTGAACTGAAGTTAGAATAGAATAATTAGCTACTAGCTTCAAAGTATCCTTTTTAATTCTAATATCTTTTCTCTCAAATTTTATAAAGGATATATTCTTAAATACATATATAATACTCAAAATTGCTGAAACCCCTTGAGCAATTATTGTTGCAAGTGCAACTCCTTTTACACCTAAATTAAAATTTATTACAAAAACTAAATCTAGCAATACGTTAATTAATGAAGCAATAATTAAAAAATATAAAGGTCTTTTAGAGTCCCCTATTGCTCTTAAAATAGCAGTTGCTAAATTATATATAAAAGTAAAACCAAGTCCTAATAAAATTATTATTAAATATTCCTTAGCAGCCCCTAACAATTCTGATGGCATATTAAATAAATCCAACAATAAGTTTATGGATATTAGAGAAATTACCATCAATATTAAAGTAATACCTCCAATAAATATAAAAGAGGTAATAGATATTTCTTTAAATTTATCATTTTCTTTAGAACCATAGCTTTGAGCCAGTATAACTCCTACCCCCATAGCTAGGCCAATTATTATTGATGTTATAAAAGTTACTATTGCAAAAGAAGAACCAACTGCAGCTAATGCGTCTGGTCCAACGAACCTTCCAACTACAATAGTATCTACAAGGTTATATAATTGCTGGAATATATTTCCCAAAATCATAGGTAATGCAAACTTAATTATCAGCTTATTACTATTCCCTTTTGTCATGTCTAACATAATAATCCCCCCTGCCACTAACTTCCAAGATATCTCTTATAAATATACCATACTTTTCCTAATTAGTAACATTATAAAAGCCGTCAATAAGTATTGACGGCCTTTGCTACTTTACTTTAAAACTTCCTTTTTCTTCTTTTATTTTAATATTAAGCATTTTTAGAAGTTTATCCATACTCTTTATTTGATTTACATATTTAATATCCCTCTTATCTAACATTCTTTGAATCATATCTATAATTTCTTTTTTCTCTTCACTAGAAATAGTTAGATTATCTTTTAAATACTGTCTATTTATATAAGTTAAAGTAGTCCAAATTTGTTCAGCAGAAATTTTACTATTATCCATTAATACATAAGTAAAATTCCTATTTCTCTTCCCTTCTGGATATGCTTTTTTAAAGAATTTAATAAAACCACTTTCAGGTTTATTTTCTTTCTTTTCTTTGACTAGCTTTCCTAGGGAAGACTTTAAAGTATTCTTTAAGAACATTATTGTATTAGGCTTAACCTTGGACTTCATATTATCTATACTTTCATCAATTAATTTATAAGTATCATCAATAAGCTCTTGAGGTACTCCTTCCCCCTTAAGTATTTTTGTTCTCTCAATATATTCTAAAACATCCTTCTTTGTTTCTAAATTTTTACCATATAACTTTTCTAATAATTCTTGGGAAGTTATCAGCTTTAGTTCATCTAAATTAATCATTTATTTCTCCTTCAATATATAATAATTCTTTTATAATTATAAACTATAAATTCCTCTCTATACATAAAAATATATCAGCTACTAAAATATTAAGTTAACACAAGGGTTTTAAGCACCTTTTTGTAAATTATATACTATTAATTCAACCACACTTATTTAGAAATACCTTTCATTTTCTTATATATATTTATATAATATTAAGGTAATAGATTTAGGGGAGGTTCATATCTATGAATAATATACTGACTCACGAAAATATGAGAAAATTGCAAGAAGAATTAGATTATAGAATGACTGTTAAAAGGGCTGAAATAGCAAAAGAGAAGTTAGTTGCAGCAGCTCATGGTGATAGATCTGAAAATGCTGAGTATAAAGAAGCTTGTGCTAACTATAGAGAAAATGATAACAGAATACAATATTTATTATCTATGATTTCAACTGCTACAGTTATTGATGATGAAAATGTAGATAAAACTGTATTAGGAATTAACAGTAAAGCTAGAATAAAGTTTGTTGAAGATGATGATGAAGATGTAATTACATTAGTTACTACAATGGACCTAGATCCTGAAAATATGATGATAAGTATAGAATCTGATTTAGGAAAAGCTTTAGCTGGTAGTAAAGCTGGAGACATAGTAGAAGTAAATGCACCTGGTTCAAATTATACTGTAGAAATTCTTGAAATTTTAGAATAATAATAAAGCTTCTATGATATAAAATCATAGAAGCTTTACTATTATTCTCCATGTTCCATTAAAAAATTAGCTAAAGCTCCAACTAAATTAGCATCCTTTTTATGAGTACATGTATCTATCTTTGGCATAAGGGTATCTATATTTATCTTTTCCCTTATCATCAATAACTTTTCATTTATTCTATCAATAAAATCTTCCCTATTACTAATTGCCCCACCTAACAAAATTATCTCCGGATCATAAATATGTTGTAAATTAAATATTCCTTTTGCTAGGTTCTTATAAAAGGTATCTATAGCATCTCTACATACTTCATCGCCTTTTTCTGCTGCTTCAAAAACACTTTCTCCGTTCCATGAATCATCATTATAGTGCTTTCTTACCTTTCTAACAAAAGACATTGTAGATGCAACTTCACTAAAGTTTAAATATTCACCATTAGATTCTTCCATAAGCATATATCCAACTTCTCCCCCATGAAGATGTTTGCCATGATGAATTTTCCCATCTTTTATTATTGCGCCACCAATTCCAGTACCACATACCACAAATAATATATCATTTAAATCTTTTCCCTTACCTGAAAAAGCCTCTGCTAAAGCTGCACAGTTTGCATCATTTTCAATACTTATAGGTAATCCTGTTTTTTCACATAAAATTTCCTTCCAATTTGGTCCGTGAATACATGGAAGTGCACTTGCTCCCCCAATCACCCCAGTTTTACTATTTACAGCTCCTGGAGCACTAATTGCTATACCTTCTATATCATAGCTTTTTCTTATTTCTTCAATCCAATTTACAATTCCATCTATAATAACACTAAACTCATCAGAAACCTTTAAATTACCTTTATTAGTTAAATTACCATTCTTATCAGAAATACCTACTTTTATAGAAGTACCTCCTATATCTAAACATGCATACATATCTAAAATCCTCCCCATATATTACTCTTTATTAAATACCTTTTCCGTTGAAACCCATGCTTCTAAAACTTCTTTATATTTCCTTACATAATAATAGTGAATTAAATCTATTTGTATTAAAATAGGAATTTGAGCAGATATCATTCCTGTTGATTCTTCCCCAGAAAGATTAGCAGTAACTATAATTATATCTGCATATTCATTTAATTTAGTATGTTCATTTCCTGTAATAACTACAAGTTTAGCTCCCTTTTCCTTTAAGGCTTTTGCACATTTTTGTAGGTATTTATTCCCTCTTAAAGTAAATATAAATACCAAGTCTCCTTCTTCTATTACTGCCGTAGCCATATCTATAGCATCTTTATCATAAATTACTTCTATAAATTTCCCCATTCTAGAAAATCTAAACTTAAAATCTTGAGCTGCTGTTGCACTTAAACCTAATGCAAAAATATGCATAAATCTATAGCTATGTATTAAATCGCAAATCTCCTCAATCTTCTCCCTATTAAAGCTTCCATCAATTTGATTAAAGATTTTAAAGTATGATTTTTGTAAGTCTACAGAAATATTATTCATATTAATTTTATCATTTTCTTTAAGATGCTCTTTATATAAATATATAAGTTCCTTATAGTTATTAAGCCCTATCTTTTTACAAAATCTTGTGATTGATGCAGGTGAAACACATAGTAACTCAGCCAAATCATTTATTGACATTGGTTTATTATTTCCTAGAAAATACTCAGCAATCTGTTCTTCAACATAGGTAAACTTGAACTTTGCATGAGTTATCCTCAATATAATCTCTTTATTCATATTCCTATCTCTCCCAAAGCTTACTATGATTTAATACTATATATTTCTTCCATCTTTTTCAACTATATATTGATTTTTAATGTCTTAATTTCACCATTTTTAAATTTTCCTAGATTTATATGGCCATTAATTTTTTCTTCACTAACTATAGCCCTATTATTCATATTAACCCACTCATAACTAGTCCCTTTATTAGTCTTAAGCTTGCCTCCATCAACTAATTTATCATTATAATTTACAAATCTAATAGTAAATGAATTCTTATCTACAGGTGTTATAGAAGTAACTACAATATCTTTTAATTCGCTACAATCTACTACATTCTTTATTGCTTCCACACTATTCTTTAAAGGATGCATAACAAAATATTTAAGGGTATTTGTAAACCTGTTTATTTCTTGTATTTGATAACTTGGAATAGTTATACTATAATTCTTCCAAAGTTTATTTACTACTGTAGCATCCATCTTATGACTAAGATATATAGCAAATTTAAATTTCATTTTTCCCCTTAATTGGCTATCAGGAGTTTCTATATATCTAAACTCATTTCCAGATGCTATACCAGGTCTTCTAATTAAATCAGGCTTTCCTAAGAATCCAACCCCTCTAAATAAAGTTAATGCAATCTTAGAATTATCTAATATTTCATATTCCTTTATTCCCTTTGCTAACAATGTAGCTGATGAGTTTTCATCTTCAATTCCTGCAAAATGAAGCATTGGATATATTGGTGATGGCTCTTCTTTCCATCCTAATTCTCTCCAATCATTAATATGTTCAGGAACATTATCTCTTTTTATTACCCCAAAAGCAGTATCTGAAATGCTTTCTGTTGAAAAAACATCTGTTTTTAAAACTATTCTCATTCTATGATCATCTGCATTATTATCTAATTCTAAATGACATTCTATAACACCTTTATTAGATAATGATAAGATTAATTTATATGGTATACTTGTACTTCTCTTATTTAATTCTCTCTCTTTAAGATTTTCTGGTACAATAAATTCTCCACATATTTTAATATCTTTATGAAGCTTTCTATTATTTACTTCTACATTTCCATTCTCAAAGCTTAAGTTATATCTAAAATCATACTTTTCTTCTGGAGGGGAGTAGTCATATGTATCTCCATCATCTCCACTTTCTTCAATGTATAAGCAATCCTCTACCTTTCTATTATTAAGCTTATCTAAGATATTAATTTTTCCATCAATGAATTCAACCTTATAGAAATTATCTTCTATATAATTATCTTTTTTATTTTCTGATGCTTCTACTTCTCCATCAATTTCAACTAATTTTAATACTTCTATACTTAATGGCTCTAAGTTGCATTTTAATGCCACCTTCGAAACATAATAGTATAGATCTTCATCGTATTGAGACTCATCCTTCTTAATGCTACCTGCATACTCTTTAACAACATCTAATACTTCATGCTCAATTATATTTCCGTTTTTATCTGTAATTTTAAAGTTCTTAAGTTTAGTTGTAACAACTACTTTTGCTACTTCTTCTCTTCTATGAGGAAGAGTATTAAATAAAATTATGTCATCTTCCTCTTTACCTTCAATAGATTCACTTATCTTTCTTATAATATAATCACAAGCTGAGTAAGATAGTTGATCTGCTTCTGTTAACCTTGAAATTATACTTCTATTTGTCTTATCACTATTACATCCACAAGCACTATCATGAGCGTGGTTCATAAGTAACTTCTTCCAAATTTCTTCTATCATTTCAGCCTTTGGATCTAATCCAAGATTTTGAGCTATAACCATTAATGGTTCTAATTGATAAATTAATCTTCTTTCAATCTTATCATTTAAATACTTATGGTCATATCTAGAAGAATATATTGATCTATGAATTTTAGAGTTAGATGGGTTTACAAATTCACCTTTTACTTCTTTTAACCCTTCTGACTTTTCTAATTCATCAAAGAACTTATCGCAACTGCTTTCAACATATTCAAAATCATTTTTAGTTCTATCATTATAGTATTTTATTCTCTCTTTTAAGTTGAAATCTACAAACCTCTGGTCTCCCCCTACTGGTAGAAGAATATTGTCAGTTTGCGATCCATCTAAAATTGTCTTTTCCACTTTTTCTACATCATCAGTATAAATTAAATTTCCACCATAGAAGTATCCATTTTTTATGTTATAAACTAAAAGTGAACTATCATCTTCACCCTTCCAAATAAACTCTCTATTTGGACAGACATCCTTAGATACCCCTCTCCAGAAAATACTTCTCTTAATATCAAAACCATTTAATATTTTAGGCATATCCTTACTTTGTCCAAAAGAATCTGGTAAATAGCCAACCTTTAAATAATCTCCATACTTTGATGCACTTTTTATACCATAAAAAAGATTTCTAGCTATTGATTCTCCATCTATAATCAGCTCATCAGTTTGTGTATACCAAGGTCCTATTATTAATTTTCCTTCTTCAACAAGTTTTTTTACTCTTTCAAAGTTACTTGGCATAAACTTTATATATTCATCTAAAATACTTAATTGTCCATCTAATAGGTATGTTTCTAAATCTCCGTCTTCTAGTGCCTTTATTACTTCATCCATGTGATATACTAGCTGTATAATTGATTCATTTGAAGTAAAATACCATTCATAATCCCAGTGTGTGTGGGGATAAACATGTATTTTTTTCATTATATATCTCCTTTTATGAATTAAATCTTTTCTATAGTAAAAATCCACTGGTTCTTATTACAATCACCAGTGGATTTTTAAATTATAGTTGTATACCCTTAACTAAATTGTATAGTTTTTGGGAATCTGTTTCTTTGATAACTGTATTTCTGAAATTATCATCTATTAATTCTTTTGCTATTGTGCTTAATATCTTTAAGTGATTTTCTGCTCCATCCTCAGGAATAGTTAGCGCAAAAGCTGTAGTTATCTTCTTTCCATCTAATGAGTCCCATTCTATTGGATTTTTAAATTTAATTAAGAATACACCTGGTGAAATAACTGTTGAATTTTTACTATGTGGTATTGCTATCCCATCATTAAATCCAGTTGTAGCTTCTTTTTCTCTCTCTTGTAACCCGTGATAAAAATCTTCTTCACTCTTAACATATCCATGCTTCTTAGCTATTGATGCTATAAACTTAAAAGCTTCATCTTGAGTAGTTGAATTTTCATCAATGTATATGTGATCTTCACTAAATAATTCCTTAGCTTCTACTATAGATTCCTCAACAATTTCATTAGGCTCTACTTCTATATATTCTTCCTCTTCTTCACATACTGGCTTTCTCCAGAATCCAATGATTAATGCTGTTACTAAAATACCTGCAAATATACATAAGATCCAAGTTATAAATGGAACTGGTTGTTCAATGTATCCTATAACTGCTCCAAGTGGAGATCCAATACCACCGTAGAACTTACATCCAGTTATAGAAGCAAGTCCCCCTGCTAATGCTGAACCTGCAACAGATGCAGTAATCATTTGAACTGGATTAGATGCTGCAAATGGAATTGCTCCTTCTGTAACTCCAACCATACCCATACCAAATGCTGAACTAGCTGATATCTTTTCATTCTTTGTAAATTTATTCTTAAATAATACTGATGCAAGCCATATTCCTAATGGTGCAACTGAAATTGCAGCTTGTGTTGCTGTTTGAGGTACAAAGTTAGCATTTGCTATACCAAACTTAGCCACTGTATCTGTGTAAACAGCTGTACCAAATATAAGTGCTGTCTTATTAACTGGACCTCCAAAGTCAAATCCAATCATACCACCAATAATTGCTCCAATTATAAATGGTGCTCCAGCGAATGTTTCATTTAAAGTTGTTAATCCACTATATAAACTATCCATTAATCCTGCTATCGGACTACCAATTAAGTATGTTACTATAACCATTATTGCAAAAGTAGCTATTAAAGGAATAATCATAATAGCAAGTAATGGTTGTAATATCTTAGGCCATTTTATCTTCTTTAGTCCTTTTACTAAATATCCAACTATAAATGCAACTAAGATTGCTCCTAAGAAACCACCACCTGTTTGAGTTCCTAAATATGTTGCATCATTTACTAAGTATGCACCTATCATTGCTGGTGCTATTGCAGGCTTATCTGCTATTGAGTTAGCAACAAAGGCTGCAAATAAAGGAATCATTAATTTAAATCCGACTTGTCCAACTTCAAAAAGCTTAGACATAAAGAATCCCATTTGAGTTGATGTATCAAATCCCCAATTTACTATTTGACCAAGTTCATTTGCTTGGAATGCAAATATGTTAGCAATTGCTAATAGTATACCTGATGCTATAACCATTGGAGTCATATATGATATTCCACTCATTATATGTTTAACAAAATTATTTTCTGTCTTTCCTAAAGTCACCTTACCAACCTTAGTTCCTTTTGCTCCAAAAACTTTAGCTTCGTCATAAGCTCTTTTAATTAATGCTTCTGGTGCTTTTATTGCATCAATTGATTTTACTGATAATACTCTCTTCCCTGAAAATCTCATTAAATCTATATTTATATCTGCTGCTATTATTACTACGTCTGCTGTTTCAATATCTGTTTCTGTTAAAACATTTTCAGCTCCAATAGAACCTTGAGTTTCAACTTTAATTTTATATCCAGTCTTTTTTGCTGCTTTTTCTAAACTTTCAGCCGCCATATAAGTATGTGCTATACCTGCTGCGCAGGCTGTAACTGCTACTATTCTTTTATTCATTGCTCTCTACCTCCTCTTTACAGTTCATATTATTACACCTGTAAAGGTTTATGTAAACATTTTTACTACTTTTAGTATTATCTTTCTTTTTTTTATGTTTTTATGAAATTATTTTCATAAATTTGTGTAAAAAAGGTATTGCTAAAAATTATAATACTTAAATGTAACATTTATCCCCAAAAATTCTATTTGATATATAAATATCCACTATAACATGTTCATAAACTGTTATAGTGGATTCAATTCTATTGATTATTTAATTTTACACACTTCATATTTTAAAAATCAGTTGCATCACTCATAATTACTTAATTGACTCTAATTAATTTTGGCTCTTCTTTGTGTCCAATTATTATAGGAACTTTTTCAACTTGTACATTACTTGTATCTATTCCAAACCATTTTGATGGAGAAACTGTAATCTTTTTAATTAATAGTTTTGTACTCAATATAAAGCTATCCCATTTAGAAAGTACACTTTCATTTGATAGAATTTCCTCTAACAAGACAAATTTAAAATCCCCTACTACATACTTATCATTACTATTAATCATATATTTCTTTTGAGAAAATCTTAGTTCCCCACTAGACACAAGATCTTGAATAACCTGACTTAAGAATACATTAATTCTTTGATCTATACGAAATCCCAAGTCAAATTGAATAGTAAAAGCTTCATTCGGTACAATTGTCTTTACAGTATAATTAGTAGTATATGGTTCATCTGTAACTCTTACATTTATAAACCAATAATACTTTGCACGTTTAGGTTGTTTATTAAATATTGAAAACATTATTTTACGTTCAATTTTTCTATAATTCGGTGTTTGTGTTAAATATACTATATTAGTTGCATATAAGGGTATTTCCTTATCTTGTTGTATATCTTTAAACTTATCACTATATGATTCAATATCAACATATTCATTAAATCTTCTCTTTATAACAGAACCATAAATCCATATATACATTAAAAAAACTAAAGCTCCTGCAATTAAGATAGTAATATATCCACCATTAATAAACTTAAATAAATTAGCATATAGGAAACAACTTTCTATTATTAAAAAAATAGAAATAATTAATTTTGATATAATTATCTGATTTTTATTATATCTCAAATGTTGATACAATAATATTGTTGTCATTAACATAGTTATTGTTATAGCTAATCCATATGCTGCTTCCATATTCTCTGACTTTCTAAATTTAACAACTAGTAAAACACATCCAATATAAAGTAAATAGTTTACTGCTGGTATATATAATTTTCCTTTATCATTATTTGGATACCTAACTTGAAGCTTTGGAAAAAGATTCAATTTTATTGCTTCTGACACTAAGGTAAATGAACCTGATATAAGCGCCTGACTAGCAATTATTGCTGCAAATGTAGCTATAATTGTTCCAGGTATAACAAACCAACTTGGCATAATTAAAAAGAATGGATTCTCCGTTATAATACTTTCTTTATGTAAAATAAGCCATGCTCCTTGTCCCAAGTAATTTATGACCAAGCATATCTTTACAAAAATCCATGTGTAATGAATGTTACGCTTGCCACAATGTCCAAGGTCTGAATATAATGCTTCTGCACCAGTTGTACAAAGGAATACCGCACCTAATATGTACACACTCTGAGGACTTGTTAATAAAAGTTTTATTCCATAATAAGGACTTAATGCTTTTATTATTTCAGGAAACTGAAACACTTGGTTAAGTCCTAAAATTGATAACATAAGAAACCAGACAAACATCATTGGACCAAATACTTTTCCTATTAATTCAGTTCCGAACCTCTGCATTAAAAACAGAACTGTCAATATAAAAATTACTATTAATATTATTGCTTTAGTATCTAAAGGAAAAACTAAAGTTAATCCTTCTATTGCTGATGTTACTGTTACTGGTGGGGTAATCATTCCATCAGCAAGTAAAGATGCGCCTCCAATAACAGCAGGTACGATTAACCACTTTGCATGCTTTCTCACAAGTGTATACAAAGAAAATATTCCACCTTCGCCATTATTATCAGCCTCTAATGTTAACATTACATATTTTATAGTTGTTTGAAGTGTTAGTGTCCAAAAAACTAAAGATATTCCACCTAATATAAGTTCCTCTGATACATGTCCATTACTAGTGCTAAGCATAGATTTCATAACATAGAGTGGGGATGTTCCTATATCTCCATATACTATTCCTAAAGCTACTAAAAGTGATGCTACATTAATTTTCTTTTTCATTTCTCTTTAAAAAACCTTCCTTAATCTAAAAAAATCTATTATCAGCTAATTATAAGCCTCACTATTTGTAGAGTCTATCACTCTTTTGTTAACTTTTTAAACTCATTGTTAAGTATGTTTAAACTATTTGTAACCAGTAAGTAATATCTCCAGCTATCCTATTATTAAATCATAAAAAGAGTCATGTACCCATTTGTACACAACTCTTTTATAATATTAATGTCTTCCACCTATTTTACAGGCAACAACAGCATCTATATTTTTATCAGAAATTACATCTAAATATTCTTTTTCATTTTTCTTAAACCACTCATTAGCATATGAACATGTAGCTGTTGCTTTAAGCTTTTCTTTTCTTAAATACTCTACCATGATAAGCATTGCCTTTGAAGCAACTCCTTGCCCCCTTAAAACTGGGTTAACATAAACATGATCTATATTTACCTCTTCACCTTTTTCACGTTTAAAAGTTACTTCAGCCATTAGCTCCCCTTTATCATTTTCACTATATATACGCTCTTTTTCATATTTCCAATTCATATTTTTTCTCCTTTGTTTATAATTTAATTAATACTATTATATCCAGTCTTATCTATTCTAATGCTTTTTTTATATCCTCTACTATTAGTTCCTCTGTTAAATGATAACGCTCATATAGCTCATCTTTAGAAACCCCATTAGTAAATTCCTTATCAGCTCCAAAATTCAATACCTTAATATTTTTGTCACCATAGAACCTTGAAATCTTTTCACCAAATCCACCCTCAATAACGCCATCTTCTAAGGTAATTACTAATTTATGTTCTTCCAAAAGTTCATATAATAACTTCTCATCTATTCCACTTATAAATCTAGGATTTATTAATGTAGCATTAACCCCTATTTCAGACTTTAATTTTTCTTTTACTTTCTTTCCAATGTGATAGAAATTTCCTAGCCCAATTATTGCTATATCTTTTCCGTTTTCAACTTTTTTATAGGTATTTATATTATAAAAATCAGGCTCTACAGAAATTCCAGTAGATACTACATTTATATTTGGAACACGTATTGCAACTGGATATTTATCTTGCTCAATTCCCCATTCCATCATAGCTATATATTCTTCTTTATTAGTTGGTGCAAGATAAACTATATTAGGAATATTACTTATTAAAGGTATATCAAATATTCCAAGGTGAGTAACATCTCCCCCTGTTATTCCACCACCATAAACCATTATTAATGCTGGATTATTATTTATAGCAAGATCTTGAGATAACTGATCATAAGTTCTTTGGATAAATGAGCTTAAAAATCCAACTACAGGTTTACCTCCTTGTGATGCTATTCCTGATGCAAGAGCAACTGCGTGCTCCTCTGCTATTCCAACATCTATAAATTGATTTTTAAATTCATTTCTAAAGTTCCCCAAGCTAACTGATGATGGCGTTCCAGCTGTTATAGCTACAACTTTAGGATCTTCACTTGCTTTTTTCATTAAAAACTCTTCAGTAATACTCCTATAAGATTCTCCTGAAGTTGGTTTATTTACTGGCTCTTTTGTTTCTAAATTAAAGGGACTAACCCAATGAAATGCCTCTTTGTTTTCTTCAGCACCCTTATATCCTTTTCCCTTAATTGTATGCATATGAATAACCACTGGATGATCTATATCCTTTACCTTAGAGAATGTATCAATTAATGATTCTATGTCATTTCCATTATCAATATAATGATACTCAAATCCTAATGCCTTAAAGAAATTATTTTCAGCATTTCCATTAGATTTACGTAGTAATTCTAAATTTTTGTAAAGCCCACCATAGTTTTCTGCTATAGACATATCATTATCATTAACTAAAATTATAATATTTTTCCCTGATGCAGCTGCATTATTTAACCCTTCATATGCTTCACCACCACTTAGGGAACCATCTCCTATAACAGCAATAATATTTTCTTTTCCACCCTTTATATCTCTTGCTTTTGCTAATCCACATGCTAAACTAACAGAAGTAGATGTATGACCTACTATAAAGAAATCATGTTCACTTTCACTAGGCTCAGTATATCCTGTAACAGTTTTATATTCATCTGGATTAATGAATGCATTTTTTCTTCCTGTCAAAATTTTATGAGTATAGGATTGATGAGATACATCATATACTATTTTATCTATTGGTGAATTAAATACATAGTGCATTGCTATTGTCGCTTCCACCATTCCTAGGTTAGGACCAAAATGTCCACCTGTTGTACTTACCTTTCTTATTAAAATTTCTCTTATTTCACTAGCTAAATATCCTAACTCTTCTTTATTAAGATGCTTTAAATCCTTTGGTTCATTAATTCTGTTTAAGACCATAATAAATTCCTCCTATATTTTACATTAGTATATTAATCAGTATACTTCTTGGAGTGAACTCTAAGTCAATATATATTCTCATTTTTTATATAAAGAATCCACACTATAGAAGTGTAGATTCTTACTTTAATCCATATTATTAAACAAGCCAGCCCCTTTAATAATCTCTTGTTCCATAAATAAGCTTGAAACAGCTTGTTTATAATCTATAACTTTTTGAGCTTTCTTTATCTTTTTTGCATACTTTTTATTATCAGTAAACATATATATCATGTAACCCCAAAGCTCTTTCATTCTAAACATTGCATTTTTATCATCATTAAATAATTCTATGTAGTTTTGAAAAACTTCATCATGAAAGGCTTTTAATATATCTTTAGTAATGAAATTATTATCTTTTATCTCTCCTAGAAGTCCCGGATTAGCTAAAACACCTCTACCGAGCATAACTTTATCTACTTCTGGAAAAGTATCAACCAATTTATTATAATCTTCAACTGTAAATATATCCCCATTGTAACACACAGGACTTTTACTTAATAATAATGCATCTTTAAAAACTTCTAAATTAGGTTTATTTCCATAAAAATCTTCTCTAGTTCTAGGATGAATTATTAACTCCTCTAAAGGATATTTATTATATATCTCTATAAGTTTATAAAACTCCTCTGGAGTGTCCTTTCCAATTCTAGTCTTTATTGAAATTTTCATATCTTCAATCTTATATATTTCCTCTAAGAATCTATCTAGTTCATCTCTTAATGCTAGAAAACCTGATCCCCTATTTTTCGAAACAACTGTCCCTGCTGGACACCCCAGATTTAAATTCACCTCATTGTATCCTAGTTGTTTTAACTTTTTAGCAGTAACAATGAACCCCTCTGAATCATTTGTAAGTATCTGAGGAACTATATTCATACCTTGATTATTTTCAGGTAAAATATCTCTTAACTCTTTTGTTTTAAGGCTTCTGCTTTGATTTGGAACAATAAATGGTGTAAAGTATTTATCAATATTATGAAAGAACTTTTCATAAGCATTTCTATATATGTATCCTGTAATCCCTTCCATTGGTGCTAAATAATATTTCATGCAATAACTCCTTTGTAGATATTCTAAAAATCATTATATCAGCCTTCTTTTTTCTTATCTACTTCATATTACAACCTATACTAAACTCTGAAAAAATATATTTTATAAGATTACTATTTTCTTTTTATCTTCTTCTCCATAATAACCACTAATAATAATATAATAATTATAGCAAAGCCAACATACCTTAATAACTTTTCAATTTTAATTAGATTATATTCTTTTTTAGTATCTTGATTTTTTATTTCTAAGGCCCCATTATTTTCAATAGTATCTTCCTTATTTTTTCTTTCACAATATACTACATATCTATGATAATTCTTAGTATATGGATGGCAAGTAATTAATGTAACTAGTTCTTTTCCATCCTGGATAAGAACTTCTGATATTTCACCTGGATTAATAACCTTTGTTTCTTTAACTTCATAAGTTAAAGTCTCCCAAGGATTATTAATAATAATTTTATCACCAATCTCTAATAACTCTATATCTCTAAACATAGGATGACTTGGCATCCCTCTATGCGCAGCTATAACAGAATTAGTATTAACTCCACCAATAGGAATAGATGTTTCACTTAAATGAACTGCACCTTTATTCATGTTTTCTTTTGTTGCACCAAGATATATTGGTACCTCTATATTCATTTTAGGAATAGTTATATATCCAAATATATTATCTTTAAATCCAAAATCTAATAAATTGAAACTTATCGCTTCATATGAAAAAGGATCCACTAATGTTTTTTGTCCATCTATATATATTTTCTCATTATATTCTTTCATTTTATTATATAAAGAATCTATCTCTTCTTTTTTATTATCTTCATTATTATTAAGTATTTCTTTCTTATATTCAACAATAGTATGCTGCATTAAATAACTTTTTATCATTTCACTTACGATAGGATAAATAAAAATAATGACCCCAATAAGAAAAATAACTATTAACATAATCTTTTTTATTCTATTGTTCATTTTTCATCAATCCTTTTCTTCTATAAATATACCAACATAAAGGGACTAACAATATTACTAATATTAATAAATAATATAATTGTGTATTTTTCTCTAATTCCTCATTATTACTCTCTAGATAGATGTTATTATCTACTCTTGTACCTCTTACCAAGAGTCTATGACTATTAATTGAATATGGTGTACAAGTTAATAAAGTTACATAATCCTTATTTTCTTCTGATTGTAAATACTTTGTATCTGTTGGCTCAACTACATTTATTTGATCTACTTTATATACCAATGTTTCAGATAAAATATTAATAACAAAAAAATCTCCTAACTCTAATTTATCTAAATCAGTAAATAATTTTGCTGATGGCAAACCTCTGTGAGCACTTAAAACAGAGTGATTCCCTCCCCCACCTATAGGTAGTGGCGTAGTTTCTATATGTCCAACTCCTTTTTTCAATACCTCTTCACTAGTCCCATGATAAATAGCAAGCTTTACATTTATTTTAGGAATCTCTAAATATCCTATAACCCCATCAACATTTAAAATATCTTTATATTTATTATCTACATTATCCTCAGCTTCATATGAAAACGGATCTGATACAACAACATCATTAATTTTTTTATTATACTCTCTTGCATCATTTAGAATTTTGTCAGTTTTTTCTTTTTTCATTTGCTCAACAGTATAAGCATAATCCTGTATTGCTGTTGTCTGATATACTCCCATAACAAAATTACTTATAATAGGATATAATACAATTCCAAAGCCTAATATAAACATTATTATTATTACTATATTTAATAATTTTGTCTTCATGTTATCTCCTATATAAAAAAGGGAGAGCTTGTATACTCCCCCTTAATTCAGTTTATTCTTACTTTGATGTTTTTCTCATTGTTTTCATATATAAGAATATTGCTCCTGCCATTATAGAAAGTCCGCCTACTGTAAAAATTATTGTACCTGCTCCACCTGTTACAGGTAATATAAACTTGCTATTCTTAACAACAACTTTATTTTCTTCTAAGTGACTTGTAGCATTTACTTTTACTTCTAATGGAGACCTTAATAAATTATATTGTTTATCATTTATTCCATCACCATCTGAATCATAACTTGGAGCTTGTGTTTCTACAATATAGTATTTTGTTTCCCCATTAACTACCCCATCAGTAGTATTTCCATATGAAAGGCCTTTAAATTTCGCTATACCATTTTCATCTGTTGTTACTTCCCAATCTTCAGTTTTATTTTCTGGATTCATTATTGCATTTCTACCTGCTTTTGCATCATCTAATGTAGGATAAATTTTAAATTTAGCTCCTTGAAGTTTTATATTATTACCAGAAGCATCAACCTTTTCTAAAATTACTCCTCCTGTATGAACTTCTGGTTTATCAGTTGGCTCATATTCTGTATTTGTACCAAAACTATTTGTATAATCTAAAGTAACGTCATTTGGTATCGCTGTTGCTTCTTCAGCAGAAGTATTAATCATTGTTGTGAAAGATATTCTTATACCGGTTATTCCCTCTAATCCTGCTAAAAATTCACGTCCTTCCTTATTGAAAGAAACCACAATAGTTCCTCCACCATTTTGGGGATCTACATTATCCACGACTGTTGGTTCATCATCTGTGTAATATTTTGAATCAATAACTATTTTTTCTTCACCATTCATATAATAAACTTCTAAATTTCCTGTATAATTTAATCTAGTATCTAATTTATCAATAATGTCATATTTTTTAGCATCCTTTATACCTTCTGGTATGCTTGGTTTAATAATCCATGTTACATTTTCACCAATGTTAGATGTTTCATGTTTATTTCCTTCTAAAGTAACATCCTTATCAATATTAGGAGCTCCTGCAACTACATTCTTAGGATACACATGAATATCATATAACCATGAATTTTGATTTGTTGGATGAGCCATTGGAATACTGACTATGAAAGGTTCTCCTTTTTCTAAAACTCCAGCATTTTCTTTTTCTGTAACCAAATAAACACCTTGTTCTAACTCACTAATTTTGGCAATACCTTTAGTAGCACCATCATTTCCTGTTGTTATCTCCTGCGCTTCAAATAACTTATCTATACTATACTTAATATTGTCAAATATTAGTATTCCATCTTTGTCTTCAACTACTCTTTCAATTGTAAATGTAACACCTTCTAACGGTTCTGCCCCTTCAGGAACTTGATTTTCATCTTCTAATCCACTTGCTGGTGTTCCTGGATTAGGCAATTGATCCATGGCATATTTATGAATAGTTATAGACCCTTTTTTACTTGGATCTGGTAACACTGTACCTTCATTACTTGTTATAGCACTAGTAGTAACTGTACCTAGCGAAAGCATTAAACATAATACAACACCTAAAATACTTTTAAAATTCTTCTTTATTTTCATAAACCTCTCCTTTTAATTTTCCATTTAATTTATAAGACTTACTATGATTTTTAAAATTTATAATTAAACTTTTATATATTAGAAGTGCGCTGAACACAAAAATGTTTCCCACTAATATATAAATAATAGTGCCTCTTCCCCCAACAAAAGGTAAATTAATATTTTTTTTATTATAAACTTTTTTCTCAATAACCCCATTATTTTCTTTATTAATTTCTACTTGTATTGGTTCTTTTAATAATTCATATCCTTCTGGTGCCTTTGTTTCAGTTATAAGATATTTACCATAAATTAAATCTTTAAAGATAACTTGTCCATTATCATCTGTCACTGCTACTATCTCCTTAAAATTTTCATCTATAGTATCATCACTATTTAACTTTTGAATCTTAAACTCTGCACCTTCAAGCACCTTATTGGGGTAATTTTTATCAACTTTTGTGATAATTATATCTCCCATTACCGTCTTATTTGTGTAAATTACTTCATGATTAGTATTAGTACCATCTATTTCTCCTGTTACAATACTTATATCATTATCTTTAATTCCATTTACATCAACCTCTGATACTATATACCCTGGATCAACGATTTCTTCAATCTCATATTTAGTATTAAGAGGTATTCCTTTAATTTTAGCTACTTCTCCATCTTTTAATTGAATAATATAATTTCCATTAATATTTATAGCAGTTCTTTCTTCATCTCCAATATAATATTTTCCGTTATAATTAATAGGAGATACTTCCTTACCTAATATACTTTTGAAAGTAATTTTGAAATTAAAAACTTTCCCATCTTCCTTTGCTCCAACTACTATTTTTCCTATACTTAAATCACCAGTGTTAATTTTGTTATTAAATCTAACATAATGAACCATATTATCATATGGTATATGTGAAGTAATAATTTTAAAAGGATCTGTTTCCGTTTCAGAACCTTGTGCAATTAAACTTTCCCTATTAGATGTCAAATCTTTTGTTATCCAATTTATGGTAAATCTATCATCATACTCCTCATATACTTTTACATTGCTACCTTTGTTAAATTTGCTATAAAATGTTGCCGTACTTCCGTGCTTTAAAGAGAAATTCTCTCCATTCATACTCTTATCACTAATTTTTCCATTTTCATTAAGTTTGTAATCTAAATCACTCTTTATTTGATCATTTTGGGAAATTTTAAAATTAAACTCTTCATTTTTTGCTATATTATCTGTTGCTTCTCGTAATGATTCATTTACTCCAGAAGTATCTACTTCTTTTTCTACAATTAACTCATTATCTAACGGAATAAAATTAAAGTCTACATAAAGGTTAGATTCTATCATACCTCTTTCCATATAATACATTGTAAGTACATGAACCTTTTTTGTATCATACCCCTCATTTTCATCCTGATTTACATATGAATCTGAAGATAGTTTAAACTTTTTTTCTGATTTTTCTACTGGTTGATATAAAGAATTGCTTTCTAATGATCCTTTTACCACGTTATCAACTGTCGCTACCCTGTTTTTAAAATTAATATTGCCTGTTGTTTTACTATGAGCTCCCCCCATATCTAATATAAGATTTCCATCAACATAAACCCATACATCATCATCCCCTTTAAAGTTAAATTGTATAGGTACATTATTTCCTTTTAAATCTTTTACTTCACCACTACTTGTCAATGTAAATGGAATCTCGATTTTGCTACCAAAACCATACGTCAATTTTCCTATATTAGAACTAGCGCTTGAATCATTAAATGGAAAAAATCCTGGAGATGTAGTACCTCCCCCCCATCCATTTATTCCATTCATATCTAATACAATATTAGGGTCATCATCATTAATATCAAACCAATAGTCTAAGTGATTCTTTTGTCTATTAATACGAACTACATCAGTTTTACTATTATCAGATGTATATCCACTTTTCCCACTACCAAATACATAATAATAACAATTATTTTTTACTTTCTTCTTAAATGGAAATTCAAGACCTTCTATAGTCTCCCCTACATTTCCCTTTATCACATCACTATCAAAATATGGTAATTTTACAGTTTCTTCTGATTTTACAGACATATCACTTGAAAATTTAATATTATCTATATAAACATTACCTTTTGACCAACTACCAATCCAAATACATTCAATTTCACCAAAGTTAAAATTCTTAGGATCATTTACTCCATTTTGTGCATTAGTATTATTTCTCAATTGCTCTAAGTCTACAACTATTGTCTTCCAATTGCTAATTCCCATATTATTAGTAAAATAATCTGCTCTAAATGAATCACTCCATCCAGCAATCTGTCTCCCACTTTTATCTCTTAATGCGACAAATGGATCTCCTTCACCATTTGTTTCATTATAAATATCAAATATTAAATATCTACTGTTCTTAGAATAGTTTTCAACTCCATTTTCTACTGGTAACTTTATTCTAAAAGCCTCTTGTTTTCCACTATAGTCACTAACAAGTGTTGCCTTAAGAACATTCTTACGATTTTTATCATTTACTATAGAATAGCTCCCCAATCCACCATCAACGGTAATATCTTTATATTTATATTCTTTAGTGTCCATAGAATCAATAACTAAACTTACTGTTTGGTCTTGAGTTATATTACCATTTGAGTCTAACTGATTACTTACTAAACCTTGTAATGATGCTGAATAATTAGCATTACGGTTTGCTCTATTTATAGCCCAATAGAAATTAGCTGCTTTTCCATTCAACGGTTGTCCTTGAGATGGGTTAATTTCAGGATTATTAGAACTACCTGCTGCTCCATTAAAATCGCCAAAATATAATGGATATAACATCCCATTATCTCTAGCATAATTTGATATTACCTCATTAAATTTTTCAAATGAATAATGATCATTATTACTATTATCTGAAGTATCACTAGTTTGATATTTACTATAATAATTATAAAATGTAACATCCGCTAGATAATCAGCACTTTCCTGTGTTCTGGCTATATCATTAGCTTTTACACCACTTGATGGAATACAACTTAGTAGTACTAAAATACTTAATACCAATGTTAAATTACGAAATAATGCGAACTTTTCCTTTCCTCTGAACTTTACAAGAATAGTATTCTCCTCCTTTCTTAATAACATTTTTGTACCTTTAGTAATATAGAATACTTCAAAATATCGGCTAACCTTGTTACATATTTTTCCTATATTCTATAATTTCATATTAAATTGTTGTATTTTAATTTTCAATCGATTAGACAAAATTCTATTTTTCTAATAATTCACTTTTTCATCTATATTTTCTTACTTACAATATTAGATTTTAAATAAATTTCTCAAGTAATCACTTTTATATTACGATTAATATCTATTAAATATAAAAATGCCAAACAAAATTTCTCATCCATTCTCCAATATATTTAAAAAATAAAAAGAAAAAAAGTTGTATTTTTTTAAATACAACTTTTAATTTTATTCTAGTTCATTATTAAACTATCTATAAATTTTATAGCCTAAATATAGTTCAAATATAGCTATTATTATAAAGTAAATTCCAAGTATATATGGAATTTACAATAGAGGCCCTAGTACTGCTATAGGACAGATTGTTATCAATCCTCCTAAAATAATAGAGCTAACAGATAAAAGTGTTGATAGATTAATTTCTAAATCTTTGCATTTAGCTATAATCATCATATTATAAATACCTTTTATGAAGGTCCATATCCAATATATTAATATTAATTTTTCTATTATTACTACAGGATTTCTCCACACTAATATATCAAATAATAAATCAAAAAAGTCCACAGCATTTCTGCCGTGGACCTTTATCAAAATTATCTTTTTGCTAATATTTCTTTTATCATTTCCATGTTTTCTGTAAGGTTACTTAAAACTAGTACTGCTTGTCCCAGCTTATCGTCACCTTTAACTAATTTATTCTTAACAAAAGTATTTTTAATTTCTTCAAAACGTAGCTTTTCCTCATCTGTTATGCATCCAACTAATTCCTTCCACTTAAGCATATTAGCCTCTGCTCCAGAAGTTAAGGTTTGGGCATCATTTTCATAACTAATAAGAATTCTTTGATATAACTCCTCATCATTCATTATAGCCACAACCTTCTCAGCTATCTTGTTCATATTTCTATATGAACCTTGAAGTTTAAATGGCGGCTCATTCCTATATTCATCACTCTGTGCTGCAGAATGAATATACTCCATATTAACCTTTAACACTATATCTCTTACCATAAATAACTTCTGAAGAACGCTAATATATTCGTTTAGTTCATCCATTGAATAATTATTTTCAAGGGTTACACTTTCTCTTTCTGCTCCATTAGCCATCTCAATTAATCCATATAAATCTTTTTGGCTAGTAGTGGATAACTTAGTTAGTATAGGATTAGAGGTTAAAGAGTTTTCAATATAACTTAGCTTAAATGCCTCTTCATTCTCCATAAGCATATCTCCAAGATTATATACATCTGCTCTATTTGCAAGCATATCTGGAATTTTAAATTTCTCCCCATTTTCAGTATAAGGATTTCCGGCCATAAAAACAGCAACCTTCTTCCCCCTTAAATCATAAGTTTCTCCTACTCCATTGTATACCCCTTCAATTTTTCTTTGCCCATCACATAAAGAAATAAATTTCTGTAAGAATTCAGGATTACAATGTTGAATATCATCCAAATATATCATTACATTATTCCCCATCTTTAAAGCTACATTAAGTTTTTTAAGCTCTTCTCTAGCCCCAGTATTATTAGCTTTATCTGGGTCTAATGATGTTACTTCATATCCTAAAGATGGTCCATTCACCTTAACTAATATAATTCCAAGTCTACTTGCTATATATTCCATTAGCGTTGTTTTACCATATCCAGGAGGTGAAAGAAGCAATAGTAGTCCCATTGAATCTGTCCTCTTATTTTCTCCTACAACACCAATTTGTTTTGCTAGATTATCACCTATTAAAGGCAAATATACTTTATCAATTAATTGATTTCTTACAAAGGAAGTAAGCACTTGAGGCTTAAAATCATCCAGGTGGATTTTTTTCTTAAAGTTACTAATAAGATCCTTTTTAATATTTTGGAATTCAATAAATTCCTTAACATAAATCTCATCAAATTTCTTTAACTTATTCATGAACTTTGTATAAGTCAGAGTATATACTCCACTATTGATTACAGGATGGCTTCCTATAAGTCCTTTCACCTTTACATTTGAATCAACATAAATAACTCTTCCAAGCTTTGTCTCACCTTCAATCAATAAAATAATTACTTCATTAAGTAATCCTTCTATCTCATCTTCATCAAAAGCTTCAAATATAGCAGAATTAATATCTTCTCCAGCATTTTTATTTTCTATAACATTTGCTTTATAGGCATTAACACATTCCTTTACGAAATAATAAAGACCTTCTATATCCCTTTTACTATTTTCTATAGAAAATAAGAATTCATTTAATAATCCTTTTCCCTTTATATATCTAATAAACCCATCGTATATTTTTTTACCTTCTTTGCTAACTACAAAATCTTCCCCTTTCATTATTTCAAGACAAAGATATTCTGAAGCTTCATTTATATAGCTCTTATTAAATAAATTTAGCTTGTTGTTTTCTTGCTCAATCTTTTCAGAAACATATGGAATATAACTTTCTAAATTAGGTGAAGAACTAAAAAATATACTAACCTTAGATAACTCTTTTAATCTCTTTCTTAATAAATCCTTTGTATCTTTCTTAGCCAAGCATTTCCAGAACAATCTAGCTAAAGCTCTGCTTTCACTACTATATATCAATAAATCTATTTTATGATGTAGCTCTAGTAGTGATTTTAATATTTTAGCCCCATCCATATCATGTACACCTTTAGTGTATCCCTCTTGATATCTTGGCTCCATAAACTTTTGCACTATCTCAACTAATTGTTCCTCAGACTTTGAATATAATATATCTAGAGATTCATATTTATTCTTTTTTGCTAATTCAAAAATTAAATAAGCTAGGTACTCCCCCCTATAAACTTCATTATTTTCAGATAACACACTTTGTGAGAATACATGATTGAAGTTTTCAATTCCGTCCTCCTGAACCTTCTCCCAAAAATCAGTACCTGTAATATGATAATATAAACTTTGATCCTTTTGTACTATTGATAAATCAATAGCTTTGGTATTTACTGAAAAATGATGTTTACCTAGTTTAATAACATCTTTTCCATTTATATAAAGCTCTTGTCTATCCTTAAGTTGGCGAATAGCTTCTTCTTTTACCTTTTTTAATTTGGAAGTAATCTCATCGCCTTTTACACTATCACCAAGTTCATTTAAATCTGATATTATATCTCTAACCTTTTCGATCATTATATCTGTAGCTAGATATCCATTAATTTCATCCACAGAATTAAAACTTTTTAACCTATTATCAACACCCTTAAGTATACGTTCTGCAGAGCTAAACAAACCAAATATTCTTTTATTTAATTTATCTAAAATGGTCTGCTTTTTACTTTCGAAAGCATCATATATCTCTTCTCTTTTTTCACTTAGTTGAAGAATATAATCATCAAACTCAACAAACTTTCCTTCAAGCTCCTGAATCATAATCATAACTTTATTTAAATATTCATCACATTTATCCACTGTATCTGATATATCTAAATAATTTACAACAGATTGGCTAAGCAACTTTAACTGTGCATTAAACTGAATTGTCATTTCATTTTTAGTAAGATCTTCAATCCTATTTATCAGCCTTGCTTTGCCATTATTAATTAATGAAAATAAAGAAGAAATCTTCTCTATTATTTTAGTTGTCATAGTTGGATCTTCAATTTTAAAGTTAGAAATTATATCAACAAGAAGTTCAAGTTCACTTGATGTTTCATCCATACCCTTTTCAAGGTCTTTACCATCCATTGATTTATTAACCTTATCTATTTTTAGCCCTAATTCCTTAACCTTTTCCTCATAAGGTTTTAATCCATCTGGATGTATTAAAAATTCAACACACTTTTTTGAGAATTCTTCATATTTCTCTTTAACATTTAAATCTAAAGAATTAACGATTTTAAGATCTGCATATCTCAAATCCTTCAGGGAAGAAATTTCTCCTCTTAAATTTCTTATATCTGCTAAAGCCTTCACATATTCATTAATTGAATCAAAGGAACCGTACTTTAAATTATTTAATAACTCCTCTGCCCTTTTACTAACTCCTTCAATTTGCTTTTTAGTAGAAGTTTTTATTCTCATTACCTTTTCAAATTCACCTATAGCGAAGGTTGCAGATTCCTTTATATTTAAAAGTACTTCCTTTAAATTAAATACCTCTTCTTTATCTAACCAAAAATAAGAGTCAATTATTCTTTCACTTTCCCGTACAATATCAACGTAAATACTCTGATATCCTTCCCCTTTTTGAACAAGCTTGTATACTCCCTTACAATCAGCCATTGCATTAACAATATCTTTATTTCCAATCTTAAATAAAAGTGAATCCTTATCCCCTTCTGTAACATAGTTTTTCCCTATATAAGGAGTTTGCCATATTTGTATAATGTGATTTCTTCTAGGATCATTTTCACTCTTAAAAACAATCATTTCTCCACTATTAAAATGAGAATATCCACTACAAACAATTGGAGTATCAATTTTTTGTTCAATGATGTTATAGGAATATATAAAATATGACCCACTATAAGCATTATAAAAAATATATTGATAGTCCTCTCCATTTGTGGAGGAAATTCTTTCATCAAAAACTGACTTATCTGCTTCTACATCAAATATCTTATATTCTCCATTTTGTAGATAATACCCCTCTGGAAAGATAATTCCATGGTTTCCTGGTAAAAGAATGCAAGTATCCTTTATTGAATCAATTCTTACTACATTCTTTAACTTATTATTAAATATAAAATATCTATATTCTTCTTCCTTATATGGTTTGATTTTTAAAATTATAATTTGTTCTAAGTCTGCATAATAGATTTCTGCATCATCAAGATTTTGATCAGAATCCTCAACAGGCTCGGAATATATCCCCTTACCTGTCTCAGTATTATCTTCAACTTTAATAGTTAAATCTCCCCCTATGGTTTCAACAAATACCTTGTCCATTATTGACACATGAGGATAAATCCCACTTCTTTGGTCATCTCTTGTTGCTTTGATAAATCTAAATTCACTTCTATTCTTAAATTTAACTTCATGCTCACTTCTACTATCAACATATATTAACTTATTCCCCTCAATTGCCCACTTAAATACTTTTATATCCTCTGGGTCTCTTCCTGTTTGGAAAATCATATAGAAATAAGGATCTGTTATAGTAAACTTAGCAAAAAAGGTATTCTTATAATATTTATATAGCTCATCAAAGTCATTAATAAAGTCCTTATCATTAATCAATTGAAGAGATTGTTTTATAAAGCTTCTGTTTTCATATTTATAAATTGAAAAAACATCGCTTAATTCCACTTTAGATTTAAGTCCAATATGAACGTTATAACCGAATATAAAATACTCCTCTACTGGAGCCATATCCCTTGGAATACAGTTATGCTCTGTAATTACTCTTTCACTTCCAAGAATTTTTGTTTCAATAGAACCAAAAACATTTTTTCTTTCTTTATTAAGCTTTTCAACTCTCTCTTTTAACTCAGTACCTTGCTTTAAAAGACGATTTTTAATAACTTCATATGTGCCATTTTCCATATCATCTTTACTATTATCATGGCTATTTTCATTTACGCCTTTTTCATCAATACTACTCAAAATTATTCTCCTTATTCGTTTATAATTTCTATAGTTTTGGCTGGTAACTTAGCTACCCCCGCCTTATTTACTGTATCTAACAGCTTACTTAGTGCTACCTTATCTTCCCCCTTAGCATTTCCCATCATTTTATTAATCGCCCCTGCTATTGAGAGGTTCTTAATATCTTCAGAAGTTAGGTTGAATTTATCAACAAACTCTTGTACTTGTTTCTTAAAGTATTCAGGGTCACCTGTTATAAATGTTTCTTTAATATCTGTAAGAACATCACTATTTTCAACTAATCTATCATAAGATTTACCCTTTGAAATAGAACCAATTATTTGGTCAAAGAACATAGTCTCTCCACCAACAATATCAATTTTAGCTGTCTTAAGGGCTTCTCTAATAACTGAAGCTTGTGATTCTGCAATTTCCTTTTGTATATTAATATTAGCAAGTTGAATTTCCTTATCTTTTTCAAGTTTAAGTTTAAATTCTTCATGGCCTCTACCAACTTCGTCAAGAGCCTTCATGCTATTAGCTTTTTCCTTAATTCCTTCAGCTTCTGCCATGTATTTTTTCTTTAAGATATCAGCTTCAACTGTACCCTCTTTCTCCTTAACATCAACCATTGCAGTGTCACCCTTAACTTGTGCTAGAGCCTTAGCCTCAATTGCCTTAGCCTCTGCACTTGCTTTAGCTTCAATAACCTTAGCTTCTGCAATACCTGAAGTAGACTCCTCTAATACATTAGCATCAACAAGAATCTTAATTGCTTCTGCTTCTTTTTGTGAAGCTTTATATTTAGCATCTGCATCAATAATAGTTTTCTCTGCAATTTTTTCTGCTGCTTGTTTAGAAGCTTCTGCTGTTTTAACTTCAATAATAAGATTCTTTTCAGACTCTTCTTCTGCCTTCTTAATAGCTACAGCCTTTAATCTTTCTGCTTCTGCGATAGCTCTAGTATCCTTAATCTTTTCTTCTTCAATAACAGTATCTTTCTCTACAGCTACTCTCTCTCTTATAATTAGTTGAATATTTTTCTTTTCTACCTCAACTTCCTTTTCCTTAGCAATACTAGCAAGCTCTACAAGCTTTTCCTTATCTGTCTTTTCAAGTAATCTCTTCTTATCTACCCTTTCTGATTCAATTGCCTCTGTACTTTCCTTAGACTTCAATGCAATAATAACTTGTCTTTGCTTATTTTGTTCAGCAACTTCAATTTCTTCATCAGCCTTTACTCTTGCCATTTCAGCCTTATATCTTTCTTCTTGTCTAACTTTTTCCGCTTCTGCTTCTTCTCTAGCATGAATAATTGCAATCTCTCTTTTTTGTTTTGCTTCTGCTTCTGCATTTTGCTTTTCAAGCTCTAATATAGCTTCTCTAGCAGATACATTTTGCTTCTTTATTGTCTTTTCTTTATCTTGTTCAATTTGGTTTGCTAAGATAAGTTGTTGAGAAGTAAGCTCAGTAATCTTCTTAATACCCTCAGCATCCAAAATATTTTTACTGTTTAATAAATTAATATCTGTTTGTTCAAGGTAATCAATAGCTGCATCATCAAGAACATATCCATTTAAATCTGTTCCTATTATTTGAAGAATTTCATCTTTAAAAGTTTCTCTTTCAGTATAAAGCTGTACAAAATCAAACTTTTTACCAACTGTTTTTAAAGCTTCGGAAAATTTTGCATCAAAAAATTCCATTAATGTTGTTGGATCAGATGCCTTTTGACATCCTAATAATTGTGCAACCTTAAGTACATCTTCCTTTGTCTGATTTACTCTAACAAAGAATGCTACCCGTATATCTGCTCTTAAATTATCTTTACATATTAATCCGTCTTTTCCCTCTCTAGCTATTTCAACTCTCTTTACTGAAATATCCATTACCTCATGCTTATGAACAATTGGAACTACAAAAATACCTCCAAAACATACAACTGGTCCACCTACACCATTTCTAACTATAACCTTACCTTGATCTACCTTATGATAGAATCTTGAAAATAACGCAAGCAGGCCTATAAGTATTATAAAAACTGCCCCTACACTAATTAATAAAACTTGTGTTGAATACCCCATGTTTTTCACTCCTTAATTTTTATAATATAATAAATATTTTTTTCATCATCTTTTTTAGTTACATAGGCTTCTTCGCCTTTTTCGAAAGTTTCTTCATTATCATATTGCTTAACATTTATTAATATTGAAGCTCCTTCTCTTTCTATCTCTCCTTGACCCAATCTACCTTCCTTAAGTTCACAGGTTAATATAACAATTTGTCCAACAATAGGCTCTTCTTGATATTCCTCTTCTTCATAAACTTTTTTAAATACTTTCTTAAGAGGATTTGTTATTATTTTTGCAATTAATACACTAACTATAAATGCAGGAATTAGTAATAATCCATTTATTAATCCTCCTGGTGTTATTGGCAACAAAAACATAAACATCGCTATAATCCAGAATACTAAAATTATTACACTAAAAACTAACATGAAAGGTAAATCTGCAAGATTTAGAAAAGCTAAAAATGCATGAAATGGTCCTATATCGCCTCCAGCATCTACATCGAAATCTCCATCAATATCAACATCAATATCAAATAAGTCGAAATCTATTACACCTATTATTACAGTTAACCAATAAAATAGTACAAACCCTAGTAGTATAGTAGGTATAATATTTACCCCTGTTAAAGCATTGTTAAATAACTCACTCATTTTCTCCCTCCTTTACCCATATATAAATTTTATCATTACTATTTTTTCTAAACAATCCATTTTATTCAAATAGAGTTTTATATTTATTTTTAATACAAAAAAAGGGTATATCAAAATACTTTGTACTTTGATATACCTACAGTAAATATATTATTCTACAGGTAATAATAAACCTGCTCTTTTTAATATTGGTCGTATTGCATTATAAATTATAGCTACTACTATTACAGATACAACTGCATTAATAAAGGTAGTTACTGCACTTAATTTTGCTAAAATTACAGCTGCATCCTGAGGCTGTCCTAATATATACTGCTTATAAAAAAATCCTACAACAGGATCTGCAACTACATTAAAAGCTAACCCTCCAATTGATGCAATAAGACTCCACTTAAAAATATACTTTTTATCATTGCTATCCCCAATTTTCGCAATTCTATGTGCTATTAATCCTGTAATTAGTCCAATGCATAATTTTAGAATAAATGTTTTAGGAGCTACCAATATATATACAGGATCTAATAAATCTGCAATTGTTAATCCTATTGCACCTGCAAGACCTCCATACCATCCCCCAAGTAATAATGCTGCTAAAACGCAAAATGCATTTCCAATATGAAGTGAAGTAGCATCTCCACCTGGCATTGGAATCTTAATTTGTAAATAAGTAAATGATACAAAACATAGTGCTGCTAATAATGCTGTTTGTATTAGCTTTTTAAATCTGATTTCATTTTTCAAAATAATTGCCCCCTTTAAATTATAAAACTTATAATTCATTTTATAAATTCAAGGAAAACCAGTCAATTGTACCCATACACTTTAAAAATCACTACCTGCTAAATATCCAGTTGAAAATGCTATTTGAAGATTATATCCACCGGTCTCAGCATCAACATTAATTATTTCTCCAGCAAAATAAAGATTTTTTATAAGTTTAGATTCCATTGTTGAGGCATTTATTTCTTTTACTGCTACTCCGCCACTAGTAACCATAGCTGCCTTAATGCTTAATGTTTCTATTGCTGTTAGTTTCATTTCTTTTATGTAATTTACAAGTTTTATTTCATCTTCTTTTTTAAGTTCACTTGGCTTAGTTTCTGTTAGGTTAAGTAATCCAACTATTTCTTTTAAGAAATTACCTGGCAGTAACCCCTTTAAATTATTTAAAACTGTTTTATTTGTATTTTCCTTTATTAATTTTGAAACTTCATCTTTACTTTTATCTTGTACGAAATCTAAAGTAACTTCCACTTCTCCATTTTCTAAAGCTCTATTTATATATGAAGATAATTTTAAAACTCCAGGACCCGATATTCCAAAGTGAGTAAATATCATGTCTCCTACAATCTCATACTTTTTCTTTTTAACCTTTGCACCTAATACAACATTCTTCATAGACACACCTTGAAGATTTTTCACAAAGCCTTCTTTTATTACTAAAGGCACTAACGCTGGATAAAGTGGATCTATTTTATGACCATATTTACTTAAAATATCATACATACTTCCATCAGATCCTGTTGTAGGTACACTCTTCCCACCTGTTGATATAATTACTTTATCACCATAAACTTTATTCCCATTAGCTGTAACTATACCTCTTATTTCATTATCTTCAACAATTAAATCTTCAACTTTAGTATCATACATAACCTTTACGTTACTTTTTTCTAAATTATCTATAAATAATCTAATAATGTCATCAGCTTTATCACTCTTTGTATAAACCTTATTATCATTATCATATTCTATTTTATATTCGAAATTATTTTCTTTAAGATACTCTAGTAAGGAATCATTACTAAAAGTATAAAAAGCACTATATAAAAACTTTTTATTTGTTACTACCTTATCAAAAAATTCATCTATACTTCTATTATTAGTGATATTACATCTACCACCACCTGTAAGTCTTAACTTCTTACCAATTTCATTATTTCTTTCTACTAATATTACTTCATTTGTTTTTGATGCAGTCAGTGCAGCCATAATACCAGCCGGACCTCCTCCAACAACAATAACTTTTGCCATAACATTGCTCCTTACTTGCTTTTTTCTATACTATTATCATTTATTTTTTCTGCAATTGCAATTATTCCTGCCCTTCTAAAGCTTCCCATTCCAGAGTTCATTACTTCTTTATCATAATAATCACATAGTTCTACAAACTCACTATCCAAACTAATTTCATTAATTTTTTCATTAACTTCTTTAGTACTATATTGTCTATATAAATGTAGTAAATATAAATGTGTTAAACTCCCTAAACTCCTACATTCAATAACTCTCATATTATATGATATCAAAATATCATATAATTCTTTTATATCATATGCCTTAATTTCATCTATACTTGTTAACTCACTAACATCATCATAATTAGCTTTATTGAAATACCCTGCTACCATCATATCTTTTACTGAAGGGTGAATTCTTCCAAACTTACTTAGACTGTAATTTAACCAAGTTGCCACCATACAGCTCTTACTTGATACAGTTAACATTAATTTTTTTCCAACTCTACAACTCTCTTTTATTACTTTATTAGAATTCTTACCAGAAAAAGATATTGCACCATCAAAACATAGAACTAAATCAAATTCATCTTCTTTGAAAAGACTAAGGTCTATAGCATTTCCTTTAATAAATTTAATATTACCTATTCCTTGCGATTTATCTTTTGCTTTATCTATCATATCTTGAGATAAATCAAAATGTGTTACATCATATCCCATTTTTGAAAGTGGGATAGAAAAAGCTCCAGTTGCAGCCCCTATATCTAGTATCGTTCTTACTCCACATAAATTTTCGTTAATAGCTTTCCATCTTAGTAGCCTATTTATTTTTTCATCATCAAAATCTTCTTCTTCAATAGATGAAATCTTATCCCAAAATTCCTCATAACTCCTATCCACTATAATTCCCCCTAATATATCTTACATAACTACTTTTAGATATTATACTGCTAACTTTTATAATATAAAACAGTAAACCCGTACAGATCTACTGTACAGGTTTTATTACTTAGAAACAGGTTGTCTTATTATGGTTTTTAATTTTAAAGGTTCTGTTTTTCTTGGATCACTTAAATATATTTCATTATGCTTTCCGGATAACTTGTATCCATTCTCCTCTATAGTATTATGAAGCATTTTTACTGTCTCTCCCTCTTCACTATATGGTCCAACATATAATGTCTCATAGGCATCTCCTTCAGTATACTCAATATATCTTATTTCTTTTATATATTTACCTAACTCATCTTTTAATAACTCTTCCTTTTTCTTTTCTATATCCCCTTGCTTTACAAAGTCTGGCAGCTCAATCATCATAGTCCATTTCCAGCCTTCTTTATTATTATCTATAAAATCATCATAATTATAAGACCACCATAAACCATTTAAAGGCATAACAACAAAATCTTTTTCTTGTTTTTTATAAGACATCTTAACTCCATAAGCTACTTTATATAAAGCCCCTACTTTATTACTATAGTCTTCATTATTATTTGGGTCTCCTTCTCCATCTAATGCAATATAATATGATTTATCACAATACACCTTCTTAAATTTTCCCACTTTCACATTAAATAACTCTTTTTTAACCTTTTTTAAATCTACTTTTGTAGCCATAATTAATTCACTCCTTATAATTATTATTTCCTCTTCAGTATAGAAAAAGTAATAAGACATCTCTGTGTCTTATTACCTATACATTTCATACATACCTTTTATTTTTCCTATAAGCTTTTCCCTTAGAAACTTTGGTTCTAAAACCTCTACCTTGTCCCCAAATCCTAAAATCATACTATCAACCCAATTGTTATATGGCAAACTTGTTTTTATAGTAACAAAGTTATTTTCTTCCTCAATTGTTTCATAAGTTGGTAAGCTATCTTCTAATATTATTTTTATTTCTTTAGCTACTCTTAAAATAACTTCTATTGTTTCTAGCTCTGGCTCTTTAAATAAATTACCTATATCTATATCTTTAAATTCAAATTTCTCTTCTAATATTTCCAAATTCTTAATTCTTGTCAATTTAAATACTCTCATATCATTCTTCAAGGTACAATACCCATAAACATACCAATTAAGAGCCTTAAAAATTATTTTGTATGGCTCTATTTTTCTATTACTACTTTCGCCATTACTATTGTTATATTTAAATCCAATGCACCTATTTTGGCTTATAGCATTATCTATAATATTTATTTTATCTGTTAATTCACTACTATTTCCCCACCTAGAAAAATCTATAATAAATCTATTACCTTCAGTTGAATTACTATCTATAACTTCAAGCTTATTAATTAATGATAAAACATCTTTATTTCTATAAGTTTCATTTATTCCATCTAATAAATTCTTTAATAAAGCCACTTCATTTTTTGTCATAGAAGCTTTATTTACTCTATAACCTTCTATTATTTCATAGCCACCTTCATGACCTTTATAAGAAACTATTGGTATACCTGCCATCTCTATAGTTTCGATATCTCTTTGAATTGTTTTTATAGAAACATCAAATTTCTCACTTAGCTCCTTGGCTGTAACTCGTTCCTTATTATTTAAAATCATTATTATAGAAATTAATCTATCTATCTTCATAACTCCCACTATCCCCTATAAAACTATATAAATATTATATAACAAATATTAAAGCACAACTACTTTCATAAAAATAGTTGTGCTATTTATAACTACTTAATTTGCCACTTACAAATTCTACTTTGTAAAATATCTATTACCTTAAACATAACTATACCTAAAAGGCTTATTATAATTATTCCACAATACATTCCTTCATAATCAACCTTAATCCAAGAATTCATAATATAATATCCTATCCCATACTTTGTGGCATAATTTTCTGCAAAAAATAGTGCTGCCATGCTTGAACCTAAAGCTATTCTCATAGCTGTAAATAATCTGGGTAAGGTTGCTGGAATATAAATATGCTTCATCATTTGAGATTTTGAAAGCTTCAAAGACTTAGCAGATAATATAAGCTCATTAGGTATTTCCTTTGCTCCGTCTCTAACTGATATTATTATTTGAAATATTGCTATTGCTACAATTAATACTATTTTAGAAGTATTTCCAAGACCAAACAAGATCATAAATACTGGTAAAAATGCTATTCTTGGAACAGGAAAGAATAAATATACTATAGGGCTTATTAAATTATCCAGTTTATTATTAACCCCAATTAATATTCCTATAGAATATCCTAGTATAGTTGTTATTAATAAAGCTATAAGTAATCTTAAAAGACTTGCTATAAGGTGAGTTGAAATAATGCTATATCCTACTTTAAAAAGCCTTGATATAACATCTATTGGATTAGGAATCACAAAAGAATTTAATATAATGTGAAGTAGATACCAAAATATAAATACTACTGTTATTGCATAAATATATTTATATATATTATTAAACTTTTTCATTACTGAATCCCTCTAAAACATCTCTTATTTCATTACACTTATCAAAAAACTTATAACTTTTTCTTATATTCCCTTGTCCATAAAATTCATTATCTATAATCTTTTTTATCTCACCATCTATGACAACAGCTATCTTTTTACCTAATACTACAGCCTCTTCTATATTATGAGTAACTATTATGTATGACATATTATATTGTTCTTGTATTTCGCATAGTATATTTTGGAAATTTTCTTTGTTTATTGAATCTAAAGCTGATGAAGGCTCATCCATTAATAAAAGGTCTGAATTTAAAACTAAAGCCCTAGCCAAAGCCGTTCTCTGCTTTTCTCCTCCACTTATTTCAGCGGGATATTTATCTAAAACATGTTTTATGTTTAAATCTAAAGCTATTTTATCTATGGATTTTTCCATTTCTTCTTTTGATGAACCCTTTACTATAAGACCTAACTTTATATTCTCTTTTACAGTCTTCCAAGGAAAAAGACCATTGCTTTGTAATATGAGATTAGTATCCTTAAATTCATTTAAAATATTTCCTGATTTTATTTCCTTTTGATTTGCAATGGATAATAACAAGGTACTTTTCCCACATCCTGATGGACCTATTATTGAAAGTGTTTCTCCTTTATATAAGGAAAAAGAGATGTTTTTCAATATCTCTCTTTCCCCATAACTAACATATAGATTTTTTACTTCTAACATTATTTAGATACAAAATCCTTTGTTACTACATCTTTATATTCTAAGTTTAATTCGTTTCCTTGTAGCTTTTCAGTCCAATCTTCAATTTCCTTTAAGTAGCTTTCATCAGGAACCCTTGTTTTGTGATATGTAGGTAATACCATTAAATCTTTTACCTTTGGATTTAACTCTAATTTTGAAACTAATATATCCTTAGCTTCTTCTGGATTGTTTATTATATCTTCAACAGCTCTGTTGTAAGCTTTATGAAATCCCTTAACAGTGTTAGGGTTATTCTTTATAAACTCATCTGTGAAGATTATTCCATTTGGAGTATAGTCATCAGGATTACCATATACTCTCTTCTCTAATCCTTTAAGTTGAGCATTTGAAGCTAATGGTTCAGGTAAAACTGCCATATCTATTTTGTTTTCCATTAATGCTTGCATTCTTAAAGGCATTTCATTAATAAATACTTTTTCTACATTGTAATCAGTTAAATATTGATCAGCTAAGAAGTTTATTACGCTAACTTCCATTAATCCAACTTTAACATCCTTCTTTTCTTGGAAGTTCTTTGATAATACAATTGGGAACATTCCATCAGTAGTTGTAGTTATCTTAGCTTGTAACCCACCCTTAACATTATTTAAGAATTGGATCATACTAAGCATTGCAGCATCAAGCTCACCAGCTTGAATTGAACTTTGTTTTGTAGCTCCATTTGTGAAGATTTCTAGTTCTAGATTTACCCCTTCTTCTTCAAAGTATCCTTTTTCTTGTGCTAATAAAATTGGTGCTGAATCAGCTGCAGACATTACTCCTAATCTAATTGTAGTGTTTTCATCTTGTGTTCCTTTATTAGAAGTACACCCTATTAATGAAATGATCATAACTAATGACATTGCTACTAATAACAAGCTTTTTCTAATCTTCTTCATAACGTTTCTCCTTTAATATAAATTTATTTTTTCTGCTCTATAACATTTATAGCCTACTGGCTTAGTTATATCAGTATTTCTTAATTTAACTTCAAAAACTACTTTATCCTTTGATATTTCTACTATAGTAATTTGATTTTTCATTCTATTACTTTTCATATCATCTATTGGGTTACCAAATATATCTTTAGTTATTCCCCCAAAGCATATTAATCTATTATTATTTTCAAGAATTCTTACAGCTCCTAAATATGCACAATATAGCTCATTTCCTCTTTCCTTACCATATTGCCACACTTGCTTAACCGTCATATTCTCTTCATCAATCTCATATTCAACTGCACGACTATAGTTATTATGTGCTAAAACTGCATTTTCTAATTCATAACTCCTAAAATTCCCGTTATCAAATATAACAAGATTTCCATCTTTAGTTAATGAAGGTGTATGTTGAGCATAGCTCCACTCAAAATCATCACCTATTGGATTAAGTAAATATTTTTTCAGTTCATCATTCCACCCATAATGAGGAGCTAATATCCACTTTATTTCAGATGTATCTTTATTAAATTTAACCACAGTACTTTGATTTCTTGATGATGCAATTATAGAATTGCTATCCTCATCATATACTAATGAATTTAGATGTAACCAATCTAATGGATGATTTACAGATATTTTATCAATAACAGTTTCTCTGTTAAAATCTAATATCTTTCTAAAATCCCATTCATTTATTACTTCTTTAGTATTTCTATCTATCTCTACTAATAAATCTTGTTTAGTATTTTCCCTTTGAGTTATAGCTAAAAAGTTTCCATTTGTTAATTCAATTACATCATGATGCAAACCATACTTTATAGGAAAGAAATTTATAATTCTTCCAAGCATATCAATTTCTATAAAACCAGCTGCAGTATAGGCTCCACAAATACCACTTGATATTGGTGCATCTACTATTAAATTTCCATTCTTTAGTTTCATAAACACGTGACAAGACACTCCAGTATAAAGCCATCTCACTTGTGCTTTATTATCTATGATAGAATATAAATGCTCTACAGTCCTTACACCTTCTGACCTTCCAAGAGACATAGCTATCATACCATAATACATATTATTCTCATCCAATGTGATTAACTCTATGTTAGGATATCCTTCATGTAACTTTGAAGTTCTTATGTAATGAATATATTCTTTTTTCTTATTACCTTCATAATTACATACAACTCTTATACAATTATCCTTATTCTCAATTAAACCTAATATTGGTATTTCATGTTCCTTTTTTAATTCTTTAAACTCCTTCTCAATATCTTCTTCAATAAATATTGTTACTGAGCATTCTTCTTCAGTTTGAAATTTCATTAAAGCTGATAATGGACAAGTGCCAAATGGATTCATTACTATAAGTGGATTAGATTCTGTATAATTTCCTTCTGCATATCTAGACTCTATATCTTTTATTATTTCATTTTGTTTTTTTAGTAATTCTTCCATATATTCACCTCCTATAACCTAACTATTAGCGCATAATATTATATCATCAAAATATATTAAAAAAAAGCATACTATCATATTGGAATAAAAAGCTATAATAAATATTATTGTAACTTACTGGAGGTAATGCTTTTATTAAGTTTAATAATACACTCACTTTTAAATCAGTTTGTTCTTTGCAAAGACTACACAAAGTCATCTATGCTTTGTTTGAAGCCCAAACTGTTTTATTAGCTGTAATATTTTCTAGGCTCTGTAGCACATAGCTTTTTTGTATTCTTTGCCTTAATACTTTATTAAATATTAAGGAGTAAAGAAATGAAATATGCAAAATCAATAAAATTATTAAGATTATACAAGAGTATATAGATAGACAATATCTTTATATCCCTAGAAAGAATGATAATCATAAATCCTGGTGAGAAAATAATGGTGTTAAACGAACTCTTAAAATAAGAAACCGTAAAATTTATAAAAAATATATAGATCGTGTTAAAATTAATGAATCAACTCAAGAATATTATCTTTCTGAAAAAAAGTATACGAAGAATAGTACTCCAAGAAAAGGAAATATCATATTCATTACAGAATTGTTTAATAGATTGAATACTTATTTAAAACCATGATATCATTTTATTGTACAAATCAATAAAAATAAGAGGCACTAAAAATATGGACGCTTTTATAAAAAACATGAATATAATTATATAAAAAGATGCATGAAGGCTTTAAGTAATTCTTTTATATGCTGTATATATGCCGATGTTATTGAAGGTAATAAAGCATATATAAATCAAAAGATATTAAATAAATTCTCATCCCTATCAGATAAGGAAAAAAATTTACTTAATATTGCAGAAATAACTAAGCAATATGAAATTGATAAGTATTTAGATAAGCTAATTGACTATGTATATGGAATGCCAAAACTTACAAATGCACAAATTAGTAGATTATTTAAAAAGAAACTAAAATTACCACCCAAAGAAGCTCAATATTCAAAAAATGTATATCTAGGCTAGATTGATAACTCAACAAGTAAGCTATTTGTTGCTTATGATATGAATAGTAAATTTATAGGAATGTCTTGTAAAATTATAAATTCAGAAATAAAAGGATCTCATAGATGTATACTTTGTAATCACATTGATATAGGTAATGAAGTAACTTTTGTTTCACCTATATGTAAAACTTCTAACTCTGCTGAAGGTACATATAAATCAATTGGCTTTGATATATGTTTAGATAGCAAGAAGTGTAATGTGAGAATTATATCCAGCAAAAACTTGAATAACTTCAAAAGACTGTTAACAATATAAAATAGTTATATATTCACAAGAAACCTCCTATAGCTTTATATTAACTAATAGGAGGTTTACTATTACTAATTTATAAACCAAACTCTACTTAATATCTAGTTAAGCCTTCCACATATTTCATTACAAAACACCTAATAAACTTAATACCATACCTAAAATAATAATTCCAAATAACAAGATATTAGTATTAACCTTTTTCTTTATTAACCAATAAATTCCCATTGTAGATACTAACGGTAAAAACTTAGGTAATATTGAGTCAATCATATCTTGTAAAACTAATTGCGTTCCTCCAGTTGTAAATTCAATAGGCGTAGATATTGGCACCATACTTGCAACCATTCCCCCTACAACTGCTAGTCCAATAATTGATGCAAATTGCATTATACGATCCATAAGCCCTTCTTGATAAATCTTTGCCAGATAATTATTTCCAGATTTATATCCTAAAAAAGTACCATAATAAGCAGTCAATAACGAAGGAATAGCAAATAACCCAACTGCTAGTATTGGTCCAAGAATACTACCTTGCTTTGCAAATGATAATCCAATTCCAAATGTAATAATTCTCAAAGTCCCTTGGAAGAAAGAATCTCCTATACCTGCAAAAGGTCCCATCAAACTAGTTTTAATCATGGATATTGATTCAGCATTAAACTCACCATTACTCTTTGCATTTTGCTCTTCCATTGATGCTGATAATCCCATAATAAAAGATGTCATCTGAGGAGTACAATTGAAAAATTCCATATGACGCTTATAAGCTGCTCTTTTTTCCTTTTCATTATTTTTATATAATTTATCTATTATAGGAGCCATTCCAAACATGAATCCCATATGCATTTGACGCTCATAATTCCATGAACACATAATAGTCATTGAGTTTAAAAAAACTTTTCTTAAATCCTTTTTAGTAATTAAAATTTCATCTGATTCAACAAGTTGCTTATCTTTAACTTCCTTATCCATAGTTTCCATTAACTTGTCGCCTCCTTTTTACTAAAGCTTACTTTATCCATAATATAAGCTAGAATAACTGCAAATAACGTTAATCCTATTAAATCAAGACCAGAATATGCTACAACTAAAAAACCAAATAAAAAGTACGGAAACATCTTTTTACTTAACATTGTGCTTAATAGCATAGCAAATCCAAGTGCAGATAAAAGATTCCCTGCAACTGTTAAACCATTAGTAATAACTTCTGGTATTATGTTCACCATATCTTTAACTAAATCAGTACCGAAATAAACAGTAAGAAATATAGGCACAAAATATACAAATGCATTAAATATGAATGACCAATAAATGTGAATATTCTTTGCTCTTCTGTAATTTTCATGTTCAATTGCCTTGTCAGCTATATGAGAGAATTGAGCTATAATCATTCGCATAATAATACTCATAAACTCACCTACAATAGCAACAGGTATAGCTATTGTTAGTGCAGTTTCAGTACTTGCTCCAGAAATTATTGCAAATGAAGTAGCTATTATGCTACCTAATTGCATGTTAGGAGGTCCGGCGGCTCCAATTGAAACAAATCCCATAGAAATTAATTCAAGTGACGCACCAAGCATAACGCCCATTTTTACATCTCCAAGTACTAATCCGGCTAATGTACTTAATATTAAAGGACGTCCAATGTTTTGCCTACCTATTAAACGTGAATCTATAACTGCTACAACACCTACAAGCCCTAAAAGAATTGCCTTTAGTAACATATTGAACCTCCTATTTCATGAAATCAACATTTTCCACATTAGATGTTGGAACTTGTTGTACAAAAATTTTAATATTATTCTCTAAAAGAGTACGTGTATCCTTTAATTCTAAATCATTTAGAAAAACTGCTTTCCCATAAACTTTAGAATCACTTTTCTTAGCTATTCCACCATAATTAATCTCTTTAATTTCAGGTAACTTTTCTATCAATTTGACTGCTTCACCAGGACCTTTTACTAAAATCATTATATTTTTATCACTTTTTCTATCTACTATCTCTTTTACTTTATTAAATTGTACAATACTTAATTCACAGTCTACAGGTTTCGCAATACTTAATGCCATAATACTTAATGGATCATTCGGTACTTTATCATCTGCTATAATTATATAATTTATTGCAAGCTGCTTTGTCCACGAAAAAATAACTTGTCCATGTAACAAACGATGATCTACTCTTACTAATTTAATCATTATAAATCCTCCTAATTAGGTAACAAATCATTAATACATATTAAACCTTTCTGGGAATTTTTAATTATTTCATCTATATTTATATCATTCAACTGAATATTGTTCTCTCGCATTATTGCGATTTCTAACACTAAAGGTAAATTAATCCCTGTAATAAGTTTTACTGATGGACTTAAAAATTTTGCTGCAATATTAGCTGGAGTTCCACCTAAAATATCTAGTAAAATAATTAAATTCTTAGATTTATATTTATTGTTTATTAATTCAACTAACTTTCCTTCAAATTTATCTATTTCTTCACCTGCTTCAAAAGAAACTGCGTCAATTTCTGATTTATTAATATCTAATATTAATTCTAATGCCTCTAAATAACTTTTACTTAATGAACTATGAGTTGCTAATATTAACCCGAATTTATCATTTTTCATCTTACCTATCCTTACTCCATAAGATAACTCCTAATTTTTAATATTCCATTTGCCACATATATCTACGTACATCTAAAGAATGTCCTCTTTCGAATGCAATTGATTCAACTAATTGACGTATAACAACTCCTGATAGAATTGCCGCAATATACTCTCTCATAGGTAGCGATACTTCTGACAAATCAAAATCTTTTTGATCAATTATTGATACTTTATCTGAAAATTTAGTACTAAAATCTTCAACTCTTTGATCTAAATATCTTGTCTTACCTATACTTTTTACTAATAAAAATGGTATATCATAATCTGTTATCTCAAAAGGTCCGTGGAAATACTCACCCGAATGAATTACTCCTGAATGAATCCATTGCATTTCCATAAACCAACATAGAGCTGTTGAATACATTTCACCATAATTTATGCCACTACCTATAGTGTATATAATTTTTTCTCGCTTAGACTTCTTCCCCCATTCTTTAGCAAATTCATTATATTGTTCCTTTACTTTTACTGTTAACTTTTGAAGTTTAGTTAAATCTTCTAATCCATCTTCCCATTTCTTATTTGGCTCAACTACATTTAAAATGCTGAAAAGTAATGCATATAATATCCCTTTGTTTAAATCGCTTGCATCTACTTCTTTTCCCCAATCATAATGTACTGGATATTCTGCTGCTTCCCACAAAGGAGACCCTTCTAAATTTGATAATGCAATTGTCATTGCTCCATTTTCTCTAGCCAATTTAGTTGCTTGTACAGTTTCAGGCGTATTACCAGAATGCGAACAACTTATAACTACAGAATCCTTAGATAAAGCTTTTGGGGTATTGTAAACGAATTCATTAGCTGTATAAACATACGCAGGAACTATTGTTTCTTTATCAAACATATATTGACCTGCCATTAATACTGCCTGAGATCCACCGCAAGCTACAAAATAGAAATTTTTCACATTTACTCTTTCCTCTAAAGCTTTTACTACTCTCATAATTTGTTCTTGATGCTCTTTTCTCATTTTAAATCACCCTCCGCAATTAGTTATATAAAGTAATATTACTTTATACAACTAATTATACTGTATTTTTTTGGAATTTCAAGCTTTTTTTAACTTTTAGAATTTGATTATATTTTTAACCATTTGAAATTTTTTAATACGAATAATTTACTATAAATATTAAGCAATAAGTATAACTTTTTATTTGTAATATATTTACATATTTATTATATGATATAATATTTATAGAGTTATATTTTATAATGAATAGTAGGCATTAAGTGTCTAATATAAGGAGATTAGTAATGAGATTAGAAAGCAATAAGCCACTTTATTTACAACTTGAGGCTTCTATTAAACATGATATTTACAGTAAAAAATATAAACCCGGAGAAAAACTTCCTACGGAGGTAGAATTAGGTAAAATATATGGAGTAAGCAAAATCACAGTTCGTAAAGCTATGGAGAATTTGACTAAGGATTCCCTTGTCGAGCGTATAAGAGGTAAAGGTACTTTTGTTTCTCAAAAAAAAGAAAAAATTCATTTAGGAGAAAATTCCGGTTTTAATGATTCTTTTGTCTCAAAAGGTCATTCAACAAAATATAAAATTTTGAGCGCAAAATATATAAAAGCTGATAGTTTATTATCTGAAAAACTGCAAATATCATTAAATAGTCCTATAATCTATATTGAACGTTTAATTTGGGAAGATCTAGCACCAGTAGGAATTGATAAACTTTATGTATCAGAGCACTTATATCCTGATATTATTACAAAGCTTTCCGTAGATAGGTCATTATATCAAACACTAAAAGAAGAATATAATATAAATATCCAAAATTCTATTTTAGAAATAAACGGTATAGTTGCTAGTATAGAAAACTCTGAACTCTTACGATGTGCAATTGGCGATCCTTTATTTCAAGTTGAAAAAGTTAGCTATCAAGCATCTGGAATACCCATACATTATTCTTCTTCCATAGTACGTTGTGATCGTATTTCTTATGTTATTTCCATAAATGATTATGTATGTGTTAATGAGAAAAAGGAAACTTAAATATATTTGTATTCATATTTACATAGAATTTATAGTAATTTTAATAAACATTAATAGTACCTATTAGACTTTATATAAAAAACATAAAAAGTTTTATAATATTGCTATTATCACTGAATATAAAAATAAAAGTAAACTAATAAAACACATTGATAATTTTGTCAATGTGTTTTATTAATACATTTTGTAACTTCATTCAAGAACAGCTTTTCATCTATATATTTCTCAATCTAATATACAAATAAATAAATTCCAAACCAATGCAATAGTGCACCTATTAATACAAAAAAGTGCCAAATAAAATGATCATACTTTTTATCTCTTGCAAATGGAACCATTCCAACTGTATAAACAATTCCACCAATTAAAATCATAAATAATAATGGTATATTATTGCGGAAGAAGTCAGGTAACATTATAAGACCACTCCATCCTATAGTGAAATATAAAGTAAAATGTATCCATTTCCACTTTCCTGGTCCAAAGATAGCAAGCATTATAATTCCCAAAACAATTAATGACCATTGAATGCAGAAAAGTACAATTCCTAAAGTATTCCCCCAATAAACTAGATATAAGGGAGCAAAAGTACCACCAATAAGAAGATAAATAGATGAATAATCAAATCTTCTCCATACGCGTTTTACCTTAGATCCACTTTTAAATGAATGATATAAACAACTCATCAACATTAAAATAAATAAACTAATTCCATAAAAACAAGATGCCATTACCTTCATCCCAGTATCTGATTTTAGTAATAGCAATATGAACCCAGCTAATGCTAATACTGCTCCAACTCCATGGGTTATAGCATTTCCTACTTCCTCTAGAACAGTCAAAACTGGTGGTTCATTTAATTTTTGAAGTTCTTGTTTTCTTTCTTCCTTATTATTAACTTTCCTTTTCATAATGACATTACTCCTTTACTTAATGCATATACCTACCTATAATTATAATACCTATAGCTTTATAAAATACTTAAAAATTACTTATCCCATTTAAATTTGTGTATACTATTCTTAAACGAGGTGGTGGATTTGAAATATATTATATTTGATTTAGAGTTTAATCAAAGTTGTAATAAAGAAGATAGAGTTCTTCAATTACCATTTGAAATAATACAAATTGGAGCTTTAAAGCTTGATGAAAACTTTAAAACTATTTCAACCTTTAATAAATTAGTTAAACCTACTGTTTATAAAAATATTCTTCCTTACATTCAAGAATTAACAAAAATCACTAACGAAATGGTTTCTATTGCTCAGAACTTTATAGATGTTTATTATGACTTTATGAATTTTATAGGAAAAGAAGATATTACATTTATTATTTGGGGAACTGTAGACCTAAAGGAATTGTATAAAAACATTCTTTACTTTGAGCTTCCAACTGAAAATCTTCCTAAACTTTATATAGATATTCAAGACTATGCTAGTAAATACTTTAGAGTTCCAGGTGGAAAAAGGATTGGATTGAAAAATGCTCTGGATTTTTTAAACATCCCTATAAGTGAAGAACTTCATAATGCTTTTAATGATGCTTATTATACAACTGAGGTATTTAAAAATTTATATAATGATTCAATAGAAACAAAAACTTATTCTCATAATACCATTAGAATAAAATCGGAGCAAAAAAAAATAATTGATTATGATGGTTTAATTCTTCAAATTGAAAAAATGTATAATAGGAAACTAACTTCTGAAGAAATAAGCATGATAAAGTTAGCTTACAATATGGGTAAAACTAATCAATTTCTTAAACCTTTAGATGAATAAAAAAATAGTAGCCTCACCTAGTATGTGAAAGCTACTATTTTTTACTAAAGTCTATACAATTCTCATTTGATATCTTTTCTTCTATAATATTTCTATTTACATTAATCCAACTAATGCAATTATCAAGAATTATTGCATCACTAGATACTACATTTTCTTTTGATTGCAAAATACTATCTACATTATCAATATTCTCTACTTCTATTTGAAGCTCTGAACCTTCAAACAACTCTAGAATCTTCATTTTTAACCTACCAGAATTGGAAACTGGCCTATCTAAATAAAATATAGCTTTTTTAATTTTATGTTCTAATAAAAATTCACCTATTAACTTAATTGCAATCTCAGTTTTATCTATAATAGAATAAGTTCCTCTAAGTCCTGCTAAATCCCTTATAGTCTCATCCATAGATTTAATAATTAAAGAATTAGATAAGGCAACTTCTAAAGTTATTATTGTATTAAATCCATCTATATGTACCACTTCTATATTTGAAAGGTTAGTAATTTCCTTATCTTTTCTTTTTATAACATCATCATATTTAGATATTCCTCTTACTAATGCAAGCCTTTGCCTTTCAGATAAAAGATAATGATTACCTACGAAAGTTGAAGCGCCCTTAATCTTGTATCCTCTATTTAATAAATACAATAAATCATCTGATGCTTTATATAACTTATATAAGTTTTGATTTTTAAATTCTTTCTCATCTGTAGGTACATAGCCTCGTCTTGTTATTTTACTCATAATAAATTTCCTTAAATATTTTATTTATTAATATTATTAGGCTAAATACTATAAAAATACATATAAATATTCTATTTTCTTTTAATCAGCAATAACTGTTTCATTATCTAAATGATTCTTTGTATTTAATATGAATTTAACTAACTTACTTCCATAAGGTAAACAGAATTGTATAAAAGGTCCTGTACTTAACATTGAAATTATAGTCCCTATTCCTACTTTTCCACCTAAAACAAACCCCAATAAAAGGAATACTCCATCAAAAATAATTCTTATCCACCTATATTCTATTTTAGTTTTATCTTGAATAATAAAGGGAACAATATCATTTGGTGCTACTCCTAGATCGCTTTCAGACATTATTGAAAATCCTACTGCAATAATAAGACATCCTAACAATACTAATAGAGCCCTTATTAAGTAATTATAGGATTCTACTGGAAAGTAAGAAACTATCCTTACCCCAAAATCTATTATAGGACCAACTCCAACAACACATATTAAAGTACCTATTTTTATTTTCTTTCTATCTACTAAAATTATAATAGTAAATAAAACTATTAATATTATCATATTAGCAACTCCTGGAGTCACCTCAGTCTTTCCAGCTATTAACTGTACTATTGAAAGTTCCTTTAAGCTTGTCCTATTTAAAATAGTTGCTAAGCCTTGAGTAAAAACTGTAAATGGGTCTGAACCAATATTTGTTTTAAGAAATAATGCTACTCCTAACTGTATAATGCTCATTCCTATAAAAAATAATATTAGTCTTTTGGTTAAATTAATTGCTTTATTCAATTTTTTCACCCTTTGCTTTATTTTTTGCTGAATTTCGTGCTACAACTTTCCCATTTTAATATCTTTTTTGTAATATTTTAAATTCTATCAAATATTCTATATTAAGCTTGCAACTTTGTCAAAATTTTATCAACACCCTAAAGCTTCGCTACTTTTTCTTTTACTCTTAACTATACTTGTTACAAATATTAAAAATGCCACAACTAGAGAAATGGATGAATATGCATAAATCCATCTATATCCACAAGCTACAACAACTTGCCCCCACATTATAGAACCTATACCGTATCCCCCATCTATTAATGCATAATATATAGCATTTGCCATACCTCTACTACTTTTACTTGCAGAGTCTAAAATTAAAAGGTTAACTATAGGTAACAATGAACCAACCATAACACCACATAAAAATCCCATGATTATTAACATTATATAAGTTTTAGTTACAGCAATTCCAAATATAGAAGCTGCAAATATAAGTACCCCACTAGATACTACAACATTAGTTCCTAGTTTATTAACTATTTGATTTATAAATAATCTTGATGCAAGTATCCCCATAGCATTAATAGTGAAAAATAATCCAATATTGCTAAAGCCAAGCTCAATTCCATATAATGCAGCAAAGGCTAAAATTGTACTTTCTGCAACTGCTGCTATAAATAATACTATTGATGGAATAATTATTTTACTAATAGAAATTCCTTCACCATCACAAGTTCCTTCTTCTTTCTTAGAAACAACTTCTTTATAAGATAATTTAAACGAAAGTAAAATAGTAAATAAAGCTACAGCTGCTGTTACTATAAATAATACATTAAATTTATCATAATTCTCCCCAACTAAGGCTAAGGCGATAGATGGTCCAATTGCTGTTGTAATAGTTATTCCTACTCCTGAATAACCAATACCTTCAAGCATTCTAGACTCTGGAGTAACATCTGTTACAATTGTAGCAATTGCTGTTGACGATATACCAAAACCAACTCCTTGCATCACTCTTAAAAAAATAATTATATAAATATTATTTGTAAGTAAATATGCAACAGTTGATAATACTGTAATTCCAACACCAAACATCAATACTTTTCTTCTACCAATCTTATCTAACATTTTTCCCGCTACTATTCTTATAAATAATGCCGCTAAAGTAAATGCCCCAGTCATAACACCTGCATATGCATCAGTACTAGTAATTTGCTTTGCATAAATTGAGATTGTAGATAATAACAAGTTACATGCAAGATTCACTCCTATTGTAATAACTAAAGCTAAAATAAAATTTCTTGTCCATAATCTTTCCTTCATTTCCACCGCTATATCTCCATTCTTTATTTTTAACATTATTTATTTTAATAACATACTTGAAAATAGATTGTAGTCTATACTACAATTTAATAAATAAATTTTTTATATTAATGGTGATTACAATGGGTACAAGCTATAAATTTCTTCCTGGCTCTTCAATAGATATTACACCTGAATTTTATGAAGTCTTTGAAAGCGCAGGTACAATACAAAGATACAAAAAAGATGAGATTATATATTTTCAAGACGATAGAGCTGATAATTTTTACTTAATAAAATCTGGTCGCGTTAGAATATTTTTAATATCAGATCAAGGAACTGAACTTACAATTGAAATATTAAGACAGGGAAAGCTGTTAGGTGAGTCTTCATATTTTTGTTATGGCTCTAGATTAACCTCTGTTAGTGCTGCTACAGATGTTGAATTAATTTCAATAAATTTAAATGAGCTGTATCCCTATCTTACTAAATATCCTGAATTAATGATTCAAATGTTCCATCTTATGTCCCTATCCATACAAAATTTATCCATTCAGGTTAATAGTATGGCATTTTTAAGTTCTGATAAAAAGCTTGCTCAACTACTATTACGCCTTGGGGTATATTTTAAGAAAAATCAAAATGACTCTACATATATTATTGATTATTCCCATGAGGAAATTGCTCAACTTATTGGTAGCTGTAGAGTAACTGTAACTAAGTTTTTAAATAAGTTTGAAAAAGAAGGACTAGTATCCCTTGGATATAAAAAGGTAGAAGTGATAAACGAAAAGAAACTTAGATTATTTGCTTTTTCATAACAAAAAACTGTACTAAAACAAGTACAGTTTTTTTATACGTATTACTTATTATCTAAATTCCATACAATAATGTCTTCATAAGGATTTGTCTTAGATAATGCGATTTTAGTTATTTCTCCACTAAAAATATTAAAATTCTTTTCTAACTCTTCAAATGCTAAGATCAACTCTTCCTTAGCTAACTTTTTTGCAATAGTTGTATGTGGCATCCACTGAAATGGCAGATAATATTTACTAATAGATATATTTTCTATAAGAGATATACCTTCATATATATTAACTGATAGATTATGCAAATATTCATTTAAAATTGGTGCCAAAAATATAACAGATGATTTAAATATTCCTATTGATGCCCAAGTTATTATTCCTCTGTTAATCTCTCTAATTCTTTCATCTAATATTTTTATAACTTTTTCTTCCTCATTAGTTTGGAATGATGCAATAGTTATATGTGGTGGAACATTATTATCAGTCATAAAAGTATTGCCACTTTTCTCTGATACTTTATTTATAAAGCTTTCTATTCTTACTGCTGCTTTATCATCAAAATATAAAGATACTAAATACATATTTTCCTCCACTAAATTTATATTTATAAATAACTCTAAGATGATTATATAAAATAGATTAACAAAAATCTAATAATAAACTTTAAACTCCATCAAAATATACTTCTATTTCATCTAATGTTGGAATTGACGGTATCGCACCATAATTAGTACAAGTTATTGCTCCAACTTTATTAGCAAAACTAATTATATTCTTCCATTCTTCAACTGTAATACTCTTTTTATCTTTTATTTCAGCCACTTTCTTTAATACAGCTCCAACGAACGCATCTCCAGCACCTGTTGAATCTACTTGTTTGATATTTATTGATGGAATTATACTATTTTCTCCTTGAACACTTAAATATGTTCCCTTAGAACCTATTGTTATAGTAACAACCTTAACTCCTAATTCATGCAACTTCTTAACTCCAATATCTAAATCTTTTTCTTTAGTTATTAATGTTAATTCTTCATCACTTAACTTCGCAAAATTGCATACCTTCAAAAACTCAATACACTCACTTACAAATTGGTCTAACATATAATCTTTTATTAATGTATCTCTATAGTTAGGATCAAATGATATATATATACCGTTCTCTTTAGCATATTTTAATAAACTGAAATATGTTTTCTTTAATTCTCCATCTAAAAAACCTGTCGCTGATCCAAAATGAATTATATCTGAAGATGTTATTTTAGATGTATCAATTTTATCAAACGAATAATCTCCATCACTTCCTCTAATAAAATCAAAATTACGTTCTCCACTAACATCAATTCCAACTAAAGCTAAAGTAGTATTTCCATCTTTCACTGTCATATCTGTGTTTATATTTAAACTTTTTAACATTTCAACTAAGTATGTTCCAAAGAAATCATTACCTACTTGACCTAAAAAATATGACTTTCCACCTAATTTGCTAATACTTGCAGCAACATTAGCAGGTGCCCCGCCAGCTTTTTTTTCAAACTTTTCTCCATCCTTTAGTCCTTTGTTATCAACACAAATCATATCTATTAATAATTCACCTATGCAAAAAACTCTATTTCCCATAACTAATTCTCCTTAGTTTCTAAATTTGCAATTAATTTTATTAAGCTCTAAAATAAGCTTACATCAGCAGATTATTAATCTACTAATGTAAGCTACTCTCTACACTCTTATAATTCTATAGTATTTCACCATTACTATTTATAACATCTTTATACCAATAGAAACTCTTTTTTCTTATACGCTTTAAATCTTTTAAATCAAATTCATCTCTATCTATATATATGAATCCATAACGCTTTTTAAAGCCAGAATGTGTACTTACTAAATCCAATGCCGACCAAGGACAAAATCCAAATAATTCAACACCATCTGTAATTGCAAGTTTAGCTTGCTCAATTTGTTCTCTTAAATAATCTATTCTATAATCATCATTTACAGTTTCATCATCATTAAGATCATCATATTCACCCAAACCATTCTCTGTAATTATTACAGGTAAATGATATCTTTCGTATACACTTCTTAATGTTGCTCTAAATCCAACAGGGTCAATTTCCCAGTTAAATGGAGTTCTTCTTAAATTAGGATTATATTCAGCTTTATAAACTCCTCTTTCTCCTAATTCAATTTGTTGATCACCATCATCAGGACCTACTTTTTCATCTGTAATTAAACTTTCAGAAACAGTAGAAGTATTATAGTAATTAAAAGCTATGAAGTCTGGTTTAGCAGCTTTAAATATTTCAAAGTCTCCCTCTTCAATTTCAGGTATAATCCCCTTCTCTTCCATGTAGCTCCATGCAAGAGGATTATATTTACCATAAACAGCTATATCTAAGTAAAGCCAATTTCTAATAGCATTTAAGTTCTGAGCTGCAAGAAAATCTTCTGGTCTTGATGTTAATGGATATACCTCACTAATATTGGGTGCAGGACCAATCTTTCCATTAGGACACATATCATGACACATTTTCATTACTTTTGCTTGCGCAAGTAACATATAGTGATTTTGTTGATATAACTCCTTTTGAACATCGCTTACCTTTCCTTTAACAGTTCCTATAGCAGCGCCATGAAGAACCATCATATTTTGTTCATTTATAGTAAGCCAATACTTAACCTTATTTCCATAGTTTTCAAATAGAACTTTTGCATATTTACAAAAAGCAGCTATTGTTCTCTTATTACCCCATCCACCAATTTTATCTAGAGCATCCGGTAAATCAAAATGATACATTGTTACTATTGGTTCTATATTATATTTTAAACATTCATCTATAAGATCACTATAATGCTTAACTCCTAATGGATTTACTTCTCCATCACCATCTGGTATGATTCTAGTCCAAGCTATAGAAAATCTATATGCCTTAAATCCCATTTCTGCAAAAAGCTTAATATCTTCCTTATATCTATGATAATGATCACTTGCTACTTTAAAGTCTGTAGTACCTGGTACAACATCTTTTGTATCTTGAACTGATAATCCCTTTCCATCTTCATTATATGCTCCCTCTACTTGATAAGCAGATGTTGAAGCACCCCACAAGAAGTTTTCTGGGAAGTTTTTCGTCTTACTATAGTACATATAATTACTCCCTATCTATTAGCTAATTTTTCGTTTTCTAAATTCATTAAATCTACTTTTCTTATGAATGGGAAGTAGATTCCAAATGAGATACATAATATTACAACTTGAGCTACTGCCATTTTCCATCCACCAAGTAAGAATCCTGATATAATTGGAGGGCATGTCCAAGGAACAACAACACCACTAAATGGTGGAACTAAACCAAAGCTAACTGCACAATATAAAAGTATACCTACAACAGTTGGAGTTAATACGAATGGTACTAGTAGGAATGGATTCATTACTATTGGAGTACCAAAAATAACTGGCTCATTTATATTGAATAAACCTGGTACTAATGATAATTTACCTAGTTGTTTACATTGTGTTGACTTTGCAAAGAATGCCATATATAATACAAGACCTAGAGTAATACCTGTACCTGTAAGATTTATGTAAGCAGATGTAAATTGATCTGTAACAATATGAGCTCCATTAGCAATAGTTAATGCATTACCACCATCTATAATTGCTTGGTTTGCAGAAATATTTGAAAGTAATATTGGTAACATAATTCCTGTAACTATAGTTCCTCCATGAACACCGAACCACCATAAAATAGTAGCAATTAAACAATACACTATTACTCCACCTATTGAGTCAGTCATACCTTGTAATGGTGTTTGAATTATTTTATATATAAATTCTACCATTGTTGTATCTAACACAAATTTAAAGAATACATAAACAAACATTGCACCTGTAATTAAAACAGCTCCTGGAATTAATGACGCAAATGAGTTAGCAACACCACTTGGAACTCCTTCAGGCATCTTTATCTTTATACCTTTTTTCATAAACCAAGAATAAACAGCACCAACTACTAAACCAATGATTATAGCTGTTATCATACCTTGTCCATTAGTCCAATCCTTTGATATTACATTAGTAACCTTTGCACCATCTCCATTTACAGCATATGAATTAGTTACAATTAGAAAAACTGCAAATGCAATAACCCCTGCTGATAAAGCCTCATATCCTTCATTCTTAACATAAGAATATGCAACACCAACAACAGCTATTAATGCTATTATATTAAATGTAGCACCATTAATTTGTGCTAATGGATCTGCCCAACCATGGCTATTAATAAAATCTGTAAATGGTTGATATGGAAAATTAGCTATTAATAGAAATATAGACCCTATCATTAATAATGGTAATGTAAATAATATTCCATCCTTTAAAGCTACAATCCCTTTAAGATTAACGAACTTAAGTATATTTGGTATTATTGTATCATTCATAAAATTATTTATTTTTTCTTTCATGTTATTCTCTCCTTTTATCATGAATGTATAATTTTAAAATCATATGTTTTTAAATTAGCTTTTAATGTAGCATAATTTTCTTCATATTTTCTTGTTATTGTAATGATACTTTCTCCATCTAAATCTACGTTTATATCACCATCTAAATTAAACGCTTTATGAGTGTTTCTAAATCTCATAAGCTCTAACAAATCGCCAACTACATTTCTATTAACTTCTTCAGCTACTTCTTCCTTAGTATAGTAGTGACGATTAATATTTCTACCTACTTTTGTTTCTTCTAAAAGCTCTAGATCATTTTTACCTGCAAGCATACCAACATAATAAACTTGAGGTATCCCCGGTGCAAAAAATTGAATTGCTCTTGCTAAAAGATAAGCCTTATCATTATCACCTAATGCCGAATAATATGTGCAATTAAGCTGGTATATATCTAAATTATTATAAGCAGAAGTATTATATATCTTCTTTACATTTGCTCCAAACTTAAATACATCCTCCTTAGTTCTCATTATCTCTTCATCTGGCATTAAGTCCTTTACATCAACTACTCCTATACCATCATGAGTATCTAATGTTGTAAATTGATTTTTAGGACATATATCAAGCCAGTTCTTTAAATAAGTACCATTTCCATAATATAATGCATTTAATAAAAGCATTGGTAGGGCAAAATCATAAACATAATATCCTTTTTCTGCAATCTTTAATTGCATTGAGTAATGTTCATGAATTTCTGGTAAAAGCTTTACATCATATTGCTTTAATATTTCATCGCACTCCTTTAGTAAGTTCCATACCTCCGGTTCGACAAAGAAACAGTTTGTATCTATTTTTTTAGTCGCATATGCAAAGGCATCTAACCTTATCATTGCAGCTCCATTCTTCGCTAAAAACTCAAGGTTTTCTTTAGCAAATTCTTTTCCTTTTTGCGAATCACAATGGATATCAATTTGTTCTTCATCAAAGGTACACCATACTTTTTCTTCTGTACCATCTTTGAAATTTGCCATTACATATGGTGCTCTTGGCTTTCTTTTATAAATCATATCTACTTGTTCTTCAGAAGGACCACCATTCTCAAAAAAATTCTTATATCTTATAAATAAGTCCTTATATTCTGATTCATCTTTTTTGCCTAGAAAATCTTGATAATATTCACTTTGCGCTGAAATATGATTAATCATATAGTCATACATTAGAAAATATTTTTTGCTTAACTCCTCTATATCTTTCCATGTTCCAAAGGCTGGATCTACTTTTTTATAAGTCATTGGAGCAAATCCTCTATCCCCTGATGAAGGAAAGAAAGGTAGTATATGAATTCCGCCGATAGCATCTTTAATATGCTTATCTAAAATCTCTTTTAATTCTGAAAGATTCTTTCCTAGAGAATCAGAATATGTAATTAGCATTATTTTATTCTCTACCTTTTTCATAGCTTCTCCTCTCCTGTATAAATTTCACAATGTCATTATATAATGGTAAAACTTAATTTGTCAGTAAGATTAGGACCATAAAAAATGTAATTGGTTTCAAAGAATTTTATTACAAAGTAAAAAATATATTTTTTTACACAAAAAAAGACCTACAAACACTTGACATTTTTCTTGTAGGTCTTTTATATTAACTTAATTTTTCACTAAATAGTCTTCTTGCTAATGTTTCTATTATATACATAACAGGAATTTGAGTTGTCATATCATTCATATTATGTTTAGTATACGGTACATAATATGAAATATTATGGTTTGATATTTTAGCTAAAGTACAATTTTCTCTATTTGTGATACTAATTATATTACAATTTAAAGATTTTAAAGTATTGACTAATCTAATAGTTTGATCTATTTCGCCTGACACAGATAAAACAATAACAGAACATCCCTCAAATACATTTCCTTCTATTTGAAAATATGGATCATCAATTGCTAAACTAAATTTTCCTGCTCCTGAAAAGTACCTAGCTCCATACTTTCCCAAAGCCCCCGAATTGCCCAATCCAATCCAAATTATCCCTTTAGACTCTCTTATAACATCTACTATATTATGTAACTTATCCTGAAACTCCTTATTTTTGTATTTTTTCAGGCTGTCTACGATTTCATCCAAATCATCTTTTTGACCATTTTCAACCTTCTTATCTAAATATAGCTTAAACTTAACCTTAAATTCTGAATAACCATCACATCCAAGTTTTTTACAAAACCTCAAAATAGTTGTAGTTGATACATGGGCCTCATTAGCAACATCTTTTATTTTCATCTTTATTATTTTATGTGAATTTTCTACTATATAGTTATATACAGAAAGCTCTAGGTCATTTAAGCTTTGAATTACTTCATAACTAAACATACAACCATCTCCTTAATATTTATGATAATATAAAATATTTTAAATTAAAAGAGTTATGGTAATATAAAAGGCTAGTTATTTCTTATATCAATTATTTAGAACAATAAAATAAATGAACTTTAATTTTGATACGTAATATGTAATTTATCTAAATACTCAAATCTCTTAATTTCCCCAGCATCTAAATCTTCTTTATTCATATCTATAGCACTTATTCCATTATTGTTATATGTTGTATAATAATATATACCTTTTTGTTGGCACATACATGAAGTATATAAGGTTATATCATCTAAATTATCACTTATAACAGCACCCTTTGGCATTGCTACATTATTTAACATATGAAAAAATTGACTTATCCCAGTCATTAAATCTTCTGCTTCTGAAAAAGTTGATTTTAAATATGCTATTCTTACAAATCTATCTACTCCTGAAAAGCCTCCTGGTAATCCATTGCTTCCAAGACCTACTCCTAATGGTTTTAATTCTTTATCTCCCCACTTTATAGGTTCTGGTTGAATTGGAGTAGTTTTCATATACTCATTCAAATTAGTCAAATGCCAATCAAATGTTGGGGAATTAGTCATAACTCCAATTGGATTTTCATAAGCTTTTAAACCTTCTTTTGTCTTTTCTATAACTATAGATTTTCCACTTTTATCTGCAACAATCCAATGAAGAGTTGGAAGTGGCGTTTTTTCATCAATTGGAACTGCAACTAATTCTACATTTCTCAATTCTCTAAAAACCTCATCTACAGTTTCAAAATTTGATAGTATCCATATAATCAAATCGTATGGAGCTAAATTATTTTTTCCTGGAACTGTCTTTTCTTCTATGTAAGAATATCCAGGAAAATTAAGGCCTGCACATCCTAGCCCTTTCTCATTAAATGCATCTGCAAATGCTGGATAATCTCCTATAACACTTGCCATACCTAATATTGCATATTTAGTTTTTTTCATATTTCCAGTAACTCTATCTCTATATTCATAATTTCTAGGTACTAATGTAACTGCTTGATTAAAAGAGTATGATAAATCCATATTTCTTCCAAATAAACTATATCCATCTTTTGTTTTTAAAGTTAATGCTGTACACATTTTTAATGCCTCCTAATAAAGCTTTTATTAAAATTACATTAACCTAATTTAGATAATATTATACTAATCCACATAATTACTAGCTTATAGGATTATTTTTTTGTTCCTCAAATAGCTGAATAACATAATTAAAAGAATACTAAATTAAAACTTAGAAGAACTAGATTATATATTTGTAATCTAGTTCTTTTTCATACATTTCTACCTATAAATTTTATTAAATCATCTAATTTGCCACTTCAAATTGACTGTAATAAAGAGATGCATAGAAACCATTTTGTTCTAGAAGACTTTGATGAGTTCCTCTTTCTATAATATCTCCATCTTTAACAACCAAAATCATATCTGCATTTTGAATAGTTGACAATCTATGTGCTATGACAAAACTCGTTTTATCCTTCATAAGTCTTGATAAAGCCTTTTGAATTTCTACTTCTGTCCTTGTATCTACACTTGATGTAGCTTCATCTAATATCATAACTGTAGGATTTGTTAACATAGCACGAGCAATAGTTAAGAGCTGCATTTGTCCTTGAGAAACATTAGATGTTTCACTAGATATTACTGTATCATATCCATGCTCTAGTGTACGAATAAAATGGTCACAGCAAGCAGCTTTTGCAGCAGCTATTATTTCTTCACGAGTAGCATCCATCTTACCATAAGCAATATTTTCAGCTATTGTCCCTTCAAATAGCCATGTATCTTGAAGAACCATCCCAATTTGTCTACGCAATATATTTCTAGGAATCTCATTAATATTAACTCCATCAATTGATATAGCTCCTCCATTTAATTCATAAAAACGCATTATCAAGTTAATTAATGTAGTTTTTCCTCCACCTGTTGGCCCAACAATAGCTACCATTTCATTTGGTTTTACTTCAAGATTTAAATTCTTAATTAAAGTTTTCTCATCTGTATATCCAAACTTTACATTTTTGAAATCTACCTTTCCCTTAGATATAAGATTCTTATCAAATGAGAATTCATTTAACTTATTATCTGCAACCTCTTCTTCTTCATCTAATAACTCAAAAACTCTCTCAGCCCCAGCAATAGCAGATTGTAGAGACATAATAACATAAGAAGCTTGAGTTACAGGCTCAGATACTTGATTTACGTATTGTAAAAACGCTTGAATTCCACCTAATGAAATCTGTCCATTAAGTGTCATTATTCCGCCTACAATAGCTGTTGCTATAAATCCTAATTGATTTAAAAGACGAATAGTTGGATATATAGCAAAATCTATAAACTGAGCCTTTCTATTAGCTTCAAACTGCTTTTTATTAAGCTCAGTCACTTCTTGAATTACATTCTCTTGTTGATTAAATATTTTTACAATAGGATTTCCAGAGTACACTTCTTCAATTTTTCCACTTAATTCACCCATAGCATCAAAATTATATGCATAATAACGTTGACTTAAACTTGATACATAATTTGTTGCAATAGCACTAATTCCAATGAATATAAAAATTAATAAGGATAACTTTAAATTTAATATAAGCATTGAGATAATTGTAAAGATAATTGTAAAACAAGAAGATATAAACTGCATAAAACCGACCTGCATTACTAGGGATACTTTTTCAAGGTCAGTTGTTACTCTACTCATAACATCCCCTTTTTTATGTGAGTCAAAATATTTCAATGGAAGCTTATTTATTTTCTTACTAATATCTTTACGTAATGATAAAGTTAAATTCTCTCCAACACTAGATATTATATATTGCTGGATATAAGTAAGAAAACTATTAACAATAGATATTAGTACCAGCATTAAAACTGGCATAGCTAGTGCCTGCGCCACCATTGATAAAACACTTACAGATTTATCAAAGCTATTAATTGCATTTACTAGATTATTTATAGCTACCCCAACCATAAGTGGAATAACTGCATAAAATATACTGCTAAGTAGTGCTAATACACCTACAATTATTAACTTCTTATTTTGAGTTTTTAATGTTTCCATTAATCTTCTAATAGTTTTCTTTGTATTTTTAGGAATATCCTCACTAAAAACTACTGTTTCTTTCTTTTTATCCTTCTTCATAAAATCAAACCTCCTCTATACTCATCTGACTTTTAGCAATTGCTTGATATACAGAGCAGTTTTTCATTAAGTCAATATGTTTTCCAATGCCAACTAATTTTCCTTCATCTAACACAAGGATTTGATCTGCATCCATAATTGTACTTACTCTCTGTGCAATTATTATCTTAGCTGCATCTCTCATATTTTCTTTAAGTGATTTACGAAGTGCTGAATCTGTCTTTAAATCCAAAGCAGAAAAACTATCATCAAAAATATAAATTGGGACCTTCCTAATTAGAGCTCTTGCAATAGACAAACGTTGCTTCTGCCCACCTGAGAAATTTGATCCACCTTGGGAGACCTCAGACTTTAGCCCAATAGGTAATTTATCTACAAAAGATTTTGATTGAGAAATACTTAATGCTCTCTCCATATCTTCTTTAGTTGCCTCTTTATATCCCATCCTTAAATTATCCTCAATTGTCCCACTAAATAAAAAGGCTTTTTGAGGAACGTAACCAATTGTATCTCTTAATTCCTTTTGAGAAAGACATCTTATATCCACACCATTTATTCGAATTTCTCCTTGATCTATGTCATGTAACCTTAAAATAAGGTTAGCAATAGTACTCTTACCAGAGCCTGTACTTCCAATAATAGCTGTTGTCTCACCTTTATTACATGAAAATGATATATCTCTTATAACAGGTTCCTCTGCCCCCTTATAAAAGAAAGACACATTTTCAAATTCAACCACTGCACAATCGTCCTTTGCACATTTCTTTTCTATATTAAAATCCTGAATCTCTGGATTGATTTCCAAAACTTCCTCTATACGATCAAGGCATGATTTCATTTTAGGAAGAGTAACACTTGTTGTTGTAGCCAATATTAAATAGCTTAATGTAATAATAGAATATTCAGTTACAGCAGTTATCTGGCCAATTTCCATTGACCCCTTCATAGAAAATACTCCACCTACCCAAACTATAATAGCTACGGACACGCCAATCATAAGCCATATTGTAGGATTTAATACAGCAAATATCTTATTTAGCTTTATCATATCTGTAGCATAATTCTTAAAGGCTTTACCTGCTCTATCTTCCTCGTATTCTTCATTTCCAAAAGCACGAATAACACGGATTCCAGTAATAGATTCTCTTATTACTTGATTAATATAATCCAATTTATCCTGAACCCTTTTAGAAATAAATATTGATTTCTTAAGTACTAACCTAGCAAAAACTATAAATATTACTACAGATAAAATAAGTACCAATGCTAAAGTTAAACTAGTATATGTTGTCATAGCTATAGATGCAACAATAATAAGTGGGGCTGGAACTATAAGCTGTAAGACCAACCCAAAAGTCTGTTGCAGATTAGAAATATCTGAAGTTGTACGTGTAATCATAGAAGAAACTCCAATAGTGTCAAAGTCATGAATAGATAACTCCTGACTCTTACGGAAAATCTTATCTCTCATGTAATATCCAAACACTGCAGCAAGGTCAGCAGAATAATAACTTCCTAGTACAGCTGCCACTGTTGTTATTAAAAGAACTAATAGCATTTGGCCACCTATATTAAGAATCTCATTCATATCACCTTTTAAAATTCCATTATCTACAATCCCTGCTATTAGAAATGGAATTAATAATGTCCCTACTGCTTGTCCTAAAAGCATGATTAATGTTATTCCTACTTTGCCTTTTCTTTCTTTTAGGAATAGTTTTAAATACTTCATAGTTTACCTCCATTATGTAAGTAATTTTGATAAAATTTATTTTCAGTGGTATTATAAAGCTTAAAGTAACTTTAATGTCAATAGTAATTTAAAATTTGGAGGTTATTATGAAAGATGGGTCTAATATGCAAATTAAGGAGTTCTCTGCTCTTACAGGTATTAAACGTGAAAATTTAAGATATTATGATCAAATTGGACTGTTGTCACCAGAATTCCGTGGTAAAAATGGCTACCGCTATTATACTAGAAATCAATTAACCACAGCATATTTAATTACCTCTCTTAGGGAAATTGGAATCGGAATTGAAGAAATAAGAAGATATATTGATATACGTACTCCTGAAGAAATGTTCTCCTTATTTAGCTCACAGAAAAAACATATATTAACTGAAATAAAAAAGCTTAAGCGTATATTAGAAGTTATGCAACTTTATGTTGATATGGCAGAGGAAGCTATTAAATATAAAGAAAATAGTATAAATATTGAATACAAAAAGAAAGAACCTATTTTCTTAGGCCCTATAGCTTCTAAAGACTCCTCTAATGGGTCTGCTATTTCATTTTATAATTTCGCTTATGAAAATGGAATTGATATAGGTTATCCCCTTGGTGCTATTATTAGTAAGGAAGACATTGAAGCAGGAACTCCTTTATATGTAACTCAATATTACTTTAAAGCTATAAATGAACAAAATTCATATAAGCCTGAAGGTAAGTATGCAGTTTTCTATGGAAGATGTGCTTATGGAGAATCTGATGATCTTTATGAAAAATTATATGAGTTTATAAAAGAAAATAATTTACGCATATGTAGTGATGCCTATGAGGAATATCCCCTAAATGAACTTTCAACAAAAGATGAAAATCAATACTGTGTTAAGATAGAAATAATGGTAGAAGATACTTAATTTAAATACTTAAGGAGTTCTAATAAAAAGGAAAATTAAATTTGTGAAAATAAAAAACTGTACTACTAAAAGTACAGTTTTTTTCTATGGTGGAGGCGACGGGTGTCGAACCCGTGTCCGAAAGCAGACCAGCCTGACTTTCTACGAGCGTAGTTTGTGATTAAAATTTCGGTCATGAGTTAGCTCACAAACAAACTCCTCACTCCCTAGCTTCATAAATACCCCTCTAGCTCAAAGCTTTGCTAGACTTCGTTTCCTACTTTATGACACCAGCTACCCAAGACGTAGGCATCCTGGACTGATGAGCGGCTATATTAAGCTGCTAATGCAAAATTATCTTCTGCGTTTATCTTTAATGCATACTTGATTAACGAGGGAACATGCTTACCTCGGCTCGCTTATCAAACCCATCTTACCCCCGTCGAAGCCAAAACGCCCCCATGTTGATAAGAAGAACTTTCAAAACAAATTGCAATATTTAGTTTTTAATTTCTTCAGTGAATTCATTATATAATATAAAAAATTCACTGTCAATGTGACGGCCCTCTGAAATAATTGCCACGTATAAATATGATTTTTTGAAAATAATTCTATAAATAAAAGAGAATACTACTACTGAACTTATTAAACAAAGGAGAAAAATTTATGGAGATTTGGATCAGCGATGTGTTATCGGTAATAAAAGAAAAAAGATTAACCTTACGAACTGTTCTTCTAGTTTTAATTCTCATGTACATCTTAGCATCTGCTTTATTTTTAATCACAGGAGAATCAACTTCAGTAGAATACCAACCATTTTATAACTTCACTATAGAAAATATATAAAAATTTATTTAAAAACTCTCTCTATAGCTTCCAAAATTTTTTTGAAGCTATTTTTTTATTTTATAAAATAATTCATAGCTCCACCAACTCCTCCCTCAATCTGCATTTTTGCTATGTATTTATATATTGTTATATTTATATATTGTTATATTTATTAGAATTTTTATTATAAAAGAATTTTTCTAAGATTTATTATTTATATTAATAATATTATTTTTATTTTTAATTTAACTAAAAAAAGAAACGCTAACGAAGCAAAGTTTCATCCTCATCTTTATTATCATTTTCATCCTTATTATCTTCCTAACCCCGCATTTTTCCTATAACTTTTTAACTTCTTATCTTTTTAACTTCTTAACTTTCTGCTCTTATATCATAACAGTAAATAAAATCCAAATAAAAATTTTAAATTAATCACTCTCACTCTTCTCTCATAAACTTAAGTTAAAATCAAAACTTCTCTCTTACAAATAAAACTTTCATATTACCACTGCCGATCTATATATTTCAAAAACTCTAACGACAGCAGAGTTTCCTCTTCAACTTTATTATCTCTTTTATCCTGGCTATCTTTTTTATCTTACCTCGTACCTTAGCTCTCACAAACTCAACTTAAAATCAAAATCCTATTCCCACAAATAAAACTTTCATAATTACCACTGCCGATCTATA
>OIFK01000046.1_pt1 | contig 109351 bp, 116 predicted proteins | sample 1582071 | NCBI WGS metagenome assembly OIFK01 (sample SAMN07501052, study PRJEB24779) | human gut metagenome | isolation source: stool | host: human infant | place: USA: Pittsburgh, PA | reverse complement strand
GGATGTGGACTGATACTTATGCATGCTCAAGGCTTTCTGATGTGATTTCATGGACGCAAACCACTGCAAACGTTTCTGATGAAGTATTCGGGCTGGTAGTTCGTGGGGAATCCATGACTAACCCACATGGTCTGCCATCCATCCCCGAAGGGTCGATCGTTATTGTTGAACCGCACTATGGCCAACTGGATGACCTTTACGGAAAAATTGTAGTGGCAATACTAGACGGCTCTGCCGAGGCGACCGTTAAAAAACTGGTATGGGATAGCCCTTTTGCATACCTGATGCCACTTAACCCTGCATTTAAACCCATCCCTATAGACGGTAATTGCCGGATTGTTGGGAAAGTGGTTCAGATAACCCAAAACATTTAAGTTACTTATTTCTATTGCCGGATTCCCTTCCGGCATTTTTTTCGCCTACCCACGCGTAACAAAAAGTACACCACCCTCTTGACCACTAAGGTAACTAAAGGTACATTTGAATAACACCACGGGTACTTACAGTTACCTGGTGTGGTAGTGAGTAGTACGGGATATGGCACATGTGCCGCAGCGGTCCGGGGATTCCTTCAAGTATCCAGATCCAGCGGGTAGCCGGAATGTGCAAGCCAGGCAAGTACGACAGCCAGAGACGTTTCACCAGCGTGGCGATCAGGTGTGACACCTCGGAAGAGACGAGGAGAATGCCGATAAAATAAAAGCGCCCCAAAGGACGCTTAGCTCTTTAACAAAAATCATTCAGATGCTTTTAAAGGGGCAACCTTATTTACTGCGTAATTACTGAAAGCAAATAGGAACACGAACATACATCCTGCGGTGATCAGGAATGCTTTGAATGTTTTCCAAAAATCATCAACTGTGGTTGATGGATTATCTAACATTGTCAAAGCGTCGAAGAAAAGAGCGCAAAAAGTACCAATAACGATGTAAAGAAGGATCAAGAAAAAACCAGCCACTCTTGGTCGAGGTGTAGGATCTGTAAAAGAAATCAGTACTCGATTAGTTCTTTTGAAAGAAACTATCCATATTACGAAACATACAAATGCCCAACCAAGCAAAGCGACCATTGTATCAAGGCTAAAACTGCTCAATGTTAATTTACCCAATAAGGCAGCATATAGGATAACGCCAAACACTGAACAAATAGAGCTGATCATAAGGCCGCGAATGCCTTCATAGTATTGATCATTTCCTTCAAAAGGAACTTCTAGTTTTTTCTTAGACATTACATTGACCATTAATTGTTAAATTAAATGAATGAGAGAGAGCAAAAATATAATCGGTAACAAAGGCAAAATCTTTAATTATATTTTTGATTTTTCGCGCTGTGCAGAGCGCATGTATCACGGAGAAACTAACCATGAAAAACACTGAAAACGTATCTGAGTTACCACCACGTATGACCCGGGAGCAGCTGATCGACGCAGCGCGTAAGGCAGCCCCTCTCCTTCCGCCAGCTTATTGCGGCATTATGACAGAACTGGCTAACCGCCTGGACTATACCAGCGTCTCGCTTTGTGAAGCGATGGCTCAGCGTAAGGAACTGGCTGCTCAGAACGTCACCTTGCGTGAAGATGTCGCAAGCTGGGCCAAAGAGTGTGACCGCATTGTTGAACGCCACACGAAGACCAGAACCAATTTGCATTTACTGGAAGCCCAGCGAGAACTGCGTGAGTTGTCTACCGTCGTCATTTCCCAAAATAACGAGGTGGCTCTCTAATGGCTAACTCATTCAAGCAAATGACCCGTGACGGGACCATCAAGCGCACCGATACCGGGATGTTTATCAGCCTTGACCAAATCCATGTGCGGGAAGGTTTCAACAAACGTGAAGATGATGAGCGTACCCGCCAGGCAGATGATGACCTCTTCAACTATCTGATGAACGGAGGCCCCGTTCCCCCGCTGGAGGTTATCGCCCGTGATGAAGGTGGAGTGTGGGTTGTTGAAGGCCACCGTCGGCGTCGCTGCTATGCGCGCTGTGCAGAAGCTGGTAAGCCAGTAGACCGTATCCACATCATGCCGTTCAACGGTAACGATGTTCAGCGCCTGGCGCGCATCATGACCAGTAACAACCAGCTCCCGCTATCCGATATGGAACAGGCAGCTGTTATTCAGGAGCTTCATAACGCCTTCAACCAGACCACCAGCGAGATAGCAAAGCTGGTGAATAAGTCTGTGGCCACCGTCGAGAAGCTGCTGCTCCTCAGCACGGCGAACCATGACGTTCAGCAGGAGGTTAAATCCGGTGCTGTGTCAGTCGATGTCGCGGTTGATCGCGTTATGGAGTATGGCGAACAGGCCGGGAAAGTACTCCAACATGATAAAGCTGTAGCGGCTGCCCAGGGTAAATCGAAAGTAACCCGTAGCTCTATCGCGCCGGAGCTGAGTGTAAAGAACGCACGCCGTTTCGTTGAGCTGATGGCTCAGGCCACGATCAGTGATGAAGGCGTCTTCACTCTTGAAGGGACTGCACTGGCCGAGGCGCTGTCGATTATGGACGAACATAAAGCCATTGCTGAAGCACGTGAACTCTATCGCTTGTCACAACCAGTACCGACAACAGAAATTCGCGGACGATCTCTGTATGTGATGCTCGATGGTAAGGAAATTGGTCGGGCCTCACTGTATCGCGGTAAAACCGTTTGGCTGGACATGGATGACAAAACCATTGTCGCCAGCCAGTCAAAGGCTGTGGCCCACTTCGTCAAGCAACACAAATTGCAGCAGGAGCAAAATCATGACAGCCAATAAACCAATGACCGGCGAACAGCTGGATGAACTGATGACTATTGCTGTCAACACGCAACGAGATACTGAAAAGGTGAGTGACCGGCCTGCTGCTATGTTCGCTTATGCGGTGCAGGTAGCTGTGCTTGAACTGCGTAAGGTTCGTAATGAAGCTGCGGCGCTGCGGGATGAAATGGAAGCCGCCGAGAAGAGGATTTCTGAGCTTGAGAGCGACAATGCATACATCAGAAACAGGCACAAAGAACTAGACCTGTTAATCGGGAAAAACATTCTGGTAATGCAGGCCGCAATCATCGAATGGCAGGGAACTGGCGACGCCAAAAAGGGGCTGGCATGGATTTACAACACGCTGTTTGGTCCAGGTGAATTGCCGGACGAGGCGGAGAAAGATGCCCAAGCATACTTTGACAGAAAATATGCTCCTCTCGACGAAGAACTTTTGAACCTTCACCGATGGTTCTGGGAGCAGAGTGAGGCTGAGCGCGCCGCCGTAGCAGGTAAAGGAGAGTAATCATGGCTACTTTGCAGGAGTTAATCGACCTGACGCCGGAACAGGAAAAAGCTTGGAAACGCCTTGAGAAAGCAGTGAAGGATTTCAGAGCAGCAGGAGGCAAATTTTATAGCGTCCTGGACACGCTAAGCGCATACAACGGCGAGCACGTTGCCTACATTGATAACGACACGGGCTATCACACTGCAAGCGTCTATATGCCTAGCATTGATGCGCCAGGGCTAACCAGTTGGGCTGATGATTGGCACGGTATCACGATTAAAGATGGCGTAGAAGTGGATGAGGACTAACCATTGAGCGAACTAACCAAAGAATGGCTCCTGAAGACAATAGCGGAGCTTGAAGAAGAGCGCGATGCAACTCCAGGCGCAGTAAACGAAGATGCAGTGATGGCGCTTGAGGCGATGAAACGGGCTCTGGCATCGCTCGAAGCGGAACCCGTGGCGTTCAGGTCAAAGCTAAAGCCACCATCTGCTATCGGTAGCGAGAGCTGGGGTTATACGGAGCATCGCCAGCCAGATGCTTTCGAACTTGAGAGCTGTGTGATTGAGCGACTCTACACCGCCCCGCCAGCTCCGTTTGTACCTGATGAGATAAACGTGCTGCAAGCCGCTAATTTGGTGTTGACGTTAGGTGTTTTGGACAACGGTATTCCGACCGTCGCTATGAAAGTATGGAACTCCTGCCGCGCCGCCATGCTTCAGGGGGCCGAACAAACAAACTACCGCGCTATCGTTGAGCGGATAGCTGAAATAATTCATGGCAAAGTGACTGATATCGATCTGCTTACGGTAACAGTTAAGAGCATGAAGGATAAATTGCAGAAATAAACACCGGGTGCAGCCGGTTAAGTGGAGAGAAACGCATGGGGCAGTTAGTAACACTTCATGAGTGGGCATCTGGTCCTAATGGATTCAAATATCCATTAAGCAACTCAGCATTAAACAAAATAGCAAAGACCAAGCAGACTTATCCGCCAGCCTTAAAGCAAGGTCGACGCTGGGTTATAGATGAAGATGCTCGTTTTGTTGGCATGGTTGGCAGTGTTGATATTTCTTCATCATTATCAGACAAGGCCCGCCAGTTAGTGGAGAAAGCAATAAATGGCAGCTCGCCCCAGAAAACATAATGTCAAAATACCCAACCTTTACTGTAAATTAGATAAGCGTACTTCAAAAATATATTGGCAATATCGCCACCCTGTAACAGGTTCATTTATTGGATTCGGAACAGATGATGAAGCGGCAAAAGCTGCTGCAATCGAGATGAACCGTATAACCGCAGAACAAGAAACTCAGCAATCATATGCCCTGATTGATATGGCAATGAAGAACTCAGGCAAAAAGGATCAAGGCATACGTGTTTCTGAGTGGATTAAAAAATACATAGAAATTCAGATGGATAGGCTGCGCGACGGGGAGATAAAAAAACCTACTGTAAAATCCAGACGATTATGTTCTCAGATCCTCGCAGAAAGAGTTCCAAACCTTCGCCTGAAAGATGTAGATACAAGACTCATTGCAAAAATAATTGATGAGTATAAGGCAGAGGGAAAGCACAGAATGGGCCAACTAATAAGAAGCGTACTAAACGACGTGTTCAAAGAGGCCCAGCATGCTGGCGAGGTTGATCCAGGTTACAACCCAGCCTTGGCTGTAAAAAATCCAATAGCCAAAGTGAAACGAAGCAGACTTAGCATTGAACAATGGAAGTTGATTTTTGAAAGCGCAGGCTCTTTGCCGCCTTGCGCTCAAAATTCTATGCTTCTGGCTTTAGTTACAGGGCAAAGGATAGGTGACATAGTCGAGATGAAGTTTAGTGACATTTGGGATAACCACCTTCATGTTACCCAAAATAAAACCGGAATGAAGTTAGCTATCCCTTTAAATTTAAGGTGCGATGCAATCGGATTGACTCTGGCTGATGTTATCCGTAAGTGTCGCGATAGAGTAGTGAGTCCTTATCTGATACATCACGTTAAGCATCACGCTTACGGTAAAGCAGGATCTCACGTTCCCGAAAAAACAATATCAAGATATTTCAAGGAGGCAAGAGATAAAGCAAATATTACCTGGCCAAAGGATTGCACTGCCCTTCCGCCGTTTCATGAACAGCGCTCGCTTTCATCAAGAACATACAAAGCTCAGGGTATAGATGTCAAAACTCTATTAGGGCATAAAACCGAAGCAATGAGCGTAATGTATGGAGATGACCGTGGTCTAGAATGGAAAAAAGTTGTGATTTAAACGGGGAGTTTTGGGGAGTTATTTTGGAGATGTTTTGGGGAAGGTTTTTTATTACTTAAATTCAGGCACTTACATTTTAGCGAATTGCTCCAGAAACAGTCGTCCACCAGCAACGCATGACCCAACAGCCAGCGCTCCCGCTGGCTGTTTTCTTTCAGCCCTCTCCGTCCCGTGCTAATGTAGCAAGCTACGTATTGGCAAATCACAGGTGAAATCGTTATGTCTGATGACGTGATCGGGATGACGACCCATCGGCGGCTAATCAGCTTATTAACCGAGCAGGAGGCGCGCTTTCGCGTGGTGGCGCATGAGGCCGTTGGGAAATGCGAAGCGGTCAGTGAAATTCGCGGGACCGATCTCCGGCAGGGTGCAAAAGCACTGGTCTGCAAGGTAAAAGGCAACGGCGTTAAGAAACTTATTCTGGCAATCCTCGCCGCCGATCGGCAGGCCGATCTGAGCCTGCTGGCCAGCCATTTCGGTGGGCTAAAGGCCTCTCTCGCCAGTCCGGCAGAAGTGGATGCGCTTACCGGCTGCGTTTTCGGCGCCATTCCCCCCTTCAGTTTTCATCCGGATCTGACGCTGGTCGCCGATCCGCTGCTGTTTGAGCGCTTCGATGAGATCGCCTTTAACGCCGGCCTGCTGGAAAAATCGGTGATAATGGATACCCAGGACTATCTGCGTATCGCCCGTCCTGAACTGGTGACGTTCCGTAAACAATAAATACAGCGGCTGGCTAACGGTCAGCCGTTTTCCAGCAGCAGCACGGAAGCAATCAAAATAATCGCGATGATAAAAAATGATGAGGAAATAATTAGCGTTTCGACAAACATAGGATCGTTCATGATGCCCTCTGCTTTGCCCATTTACCTCTTTTTTACTCCCCCACAATGACAGCTAAATGACAATGACGCGTCCGCGAAAAGACGATTTTTTTCGCTGAAACGATTCGCTGTTAACTATCCTCCTCCGTATAAAGTCACTGTTTAAATACTTTATTTGTTACCGGTATCACGAAAAGAAATTTACGTAACCCCGATGCCAGATCTCGCAATTGTTAACCTTTTCATCCTGGTTAACCCTGTTTACGGAGCACCTCAAAAATAAACCTTACACTGGCAAGGTGAATACAATGACCGAGATAATTACCCGTAAAGAAAAGATCAGTTATGGGTTAGGCGATATGGCGAGCCATATTGGGCTGGATAACGTCATTATTTTTCTGACGTTTTACTATACGGACGTGGTGGGGCTACCTGCCGCATTCGTGGGCACCATGTTTCTTCTGGCGAGAACCGCCGATGCCATAATAGACCCGGCGATGGGCTATATCGCTGACAGGACGCGCACGCGCTGGGGCAAATTCCGTCCCTGGATGCTGTGGCTGGCGCTGCCCTTTGGCGCAAGTTGTCTGCTGACCTACGCCGTGCCGGCGTCCCTCGATCTGCACGGTAAAATGATTTTCGCTACCGTCAGTTATACCCTGATGATGCTGATGTATACCGCAATCAATATTCCCTATTGCTCCATGGGCGCGGTGATTACGCCCGACAACGATGCGCGAATTTCCCTCCAGTCTTATCGCTTTTTCCTTGCCACTTTGGGTGGCGCGCTGTCGACATTCTTTATGATGCCGCTGGCAGAGTTTTTAGGTGGCGACGATAAATTACTGGGCTACCGCTGGGCAATGGCCATTATGGCGACCGTCGCGGTCGTCATGTTCTGGATCTGCTTCGCCAATACGCGTGAACGTATTAAGGCTCCCGCTACCCACAATAATTATCTTGCGGAACTGCGGGATTTATTACGAAACGACCAATGGCGGATTGTCGCCGTCCTGGTATTAACCAACATTGGTTTTGGCGTTATTCGCCTTGGCGCAATGATGTATTTCGTCACTTATTATCTCGGTAGCGCAAGCTATTTTATGTGGATGCTCGGGGCGCATATTCTCGGGAAAGCCGCAGGCAGCGCGCTGGCCAAACGTCTGACGCAGAACGTCAGCAAAGTGCAGATGTTTGGATACTGTTCCGTACTGGCGGGGGTACTCAGCATCGCTCTGTTCTTTGCGCCTAAGTCGGTGCTTATTCTGGTGCCCATGACGTTTATCGTCTCCACCCTTTACCAGGCCACCACCACGCTGATGTGGGTAATGATGGCGGACGTCGCCGATTACGGCGAATGGAAACAGGGCAAACGCATGGACGGCGTGATCTTCTCCACTTTCCTCGCCGTACTCAAGTTGGGGATGGCGATCAGCGGCGCGATTGTTGGCTGGACGCTGGGCTTAAGCGGTTATGTTGCCAATGCCCCGGAGCAGACCAACACGGCCATGTACTGCATCATCGCCCTCTTCACCGTCGTGCCTGGCGTCTTGTCACTCTGCGCGTTTGCCACGCTGCGCTGGTATAAGCTCGACGACAGCACAATGCAATCCATCCATCTCGCCAAACACCCTGTTTAGAAGGACGCGTTATCCATGAGTGAGCTGATTCAACATTCCAACAGCATCGAATGGCGTTTTGAACGCCAGATCCTGCGTATTGAACCGTGGGGAGAAAACAGCCTGCGCGTCAGGGCCACCTGCTCCCCGGCTTTTGAGGACGCCTTACAGGCACTGTTGCCCGCCGCCCCTTGCCAGGCTGAGATTATCGCCGAAGCGGAAAGCCTGACGCTGCGCAACGGCAATATTACCGCGACGCTGAACCTTAAAGGTCAGCTGGCCTTCTACAATCAGCGCGGCGAACTGCTGCTGGAAGAGATGTGGCGCCAGCGTTCAACGGTGGGTATCGGTGCCAGCGAGAAGAGTCAGGATAAATATGTCAGCGCCCTGAAGCTGGATGGCCGTGAATTTAAGCCGCTAATGGGGGGAAAATATCAGCTCACCGTCCGGTTTGAATCGCGTCCGGATGAACGCATCTATGGCATGGGTCAGTATCAACAGCCGTGGCTGGATCTGAAAGGCTGTACGCTGGAACTGGCGCAGCGCAACTCCCAGGCCAGCGTGCCCTTTATGCAGTCCAGCCTTGGCTATGGCCTGCTGTGGAACAATCCGGCGATTGGTGAAGCCAGCTTTGCAAAAAATCAGACGGAATGGCGCGCCCGCGTGACGGGAGAAATGGACTACTGGATCACCGCCGCTGACACGGTGGCGGATATCACCCGCCAGTATGTAAAAGCCACCGGAACTCCGCCCGCCGCCCCGGCGTTTATCAGCGGGCTGTGGCAGTGCAAATTACGCTACCGTACCCAGCAGGAGGTGCTTGAGGTTGCGCGGGAGTATCGCCGCCGTAATCTGCCGCTGTCGGTAATGGTCATCGACTTTTTCCACTGGCCGAATCAGGGCACCTGGTGCTTCGACCCCGTAGACTGGCCCGACCCTGAAGGGATGGTCGACGAGCTGCGCGAAATGGGTATTGCGCTGATGGTGTCGGTGTGGCCAACGGTAGAGGCGCGCAGCCCTCTCTATCCGCTGATGAAAGCCAAAGGCTGGCTGGTCAGCAGTGAACGTGGCGTGCAGGTCAACCTCGACTTTATGGGTAATACCACCTTCTTTGATGCGACCCATCCTGAGGCGCGGAAATTCGTCTGGGATACGGTGAAGAAAAATTACTACGACATGGGCATTAAGCTGTTCTGGCTGGACGAAGCGGAACCGGAATACCGCGCCTATGATTTTGACAACTATCGCTACCACGCCGGTCCGGTACTGGAAGTGGGCAATCGCTACCCGCGTGATTTTGCGCAGGGCTTTTACGATGGGCTCCAGGCAAACGGTGAAACCGACATTGTTAACCTTGTACGCTGCGCCTGGGCAGGCAGCCAGCGATTCGGCGTGCTGGCGTGGTCGGGTGATGTCCACTCCTCATTCCATGCTTTTCGCAATCAACTCGCCGCGGGACTGAATATGGGGCTGGCGGGGATCCCATGGTGGACGACCGATATCGGCGGCTTCCAGGGAGGGAACGTTAACGACCCGGCGTTCCACGAATTACTGATCCGTTGGTTCCAGTGGGCGGTGTTTACACCGGTTCTGCGCATGCACGGCTATCGCGAACCGCAGATTCAGCCTCCGGAGCGCTACCGTGACGGCATTCCTCAGTGTAACAGCGGTTCGCCTAATGAGCTGTGGAGTTACGGAGAAGAGAATTACGCCATCATGCAGCACTGGCTTACCGTGCGCGAAACCCTGCGCCCGTATATTGACGCGTTGTACCAGCAGGCTCATCTGCACGGAGACCCGCTCATGCGTCCGCTGTTCTGGCACTATCCGCAGGACAAGCAGAGCTGGGCGTGTGAAGATCAGTATCTGTTTGGCGAAGATCTTCTGGTGGCACCGGTTATGCAGGCCGGCCAGCGTGAGCGCGATGTCTGGCTGCCGACGGGCAATAGCTGGGTCGCTCTCAACGGTGAGCGCTACGCCGGTGGGGAGCATATCCGGGTGCCTGCGGCGCTGGAAACCATCCCGGTGTTTATCCGCGAAGGGAGTCCGCTTATCCAGCAGCTGGTGGACTGACGTCAGGCAAGTGCCCAAAAATAGACAATTTTTTCAGTAAAGCCTGCCTGCCGACGCGTTTGCGCGTAAAGTAAGCAGGCTTACTATTTTTGGCAAGGATCCCGTCATGTTCGACCCTACACTGCTCATACTTCTGGCCCTGGCTGCACTGGGTTTTGTCAGCCACAACACCACCGTCGCGATTTCCATTCTGGTCCTGATCATCGTTCGCGTCACACCGTTGAACACTTTCTTCCCGTGGATAGAAAAACAGGGGCTTACCATCGGGATCATTATTTTGACCATCGGCGTGATGGCCCCGATTGCCAGCGGAACGCTACCGGCCTCAACGCTGCTGCACTCCTTTGTAAACTGGAAATCGCTGGTGGCGATTGCGGTGGGCGTTTTTGTCTCGTGGCTTGGCGGTCGCGGCGTGACGCTGATGAGCAGCCAGCCTTCGCTGGTGGCCGGGCTGCTGGTGGGCACCGTGTTAGGCGTGGCGCTGTTTCGTGGCGTGCCGGTTGGCCCGCTGATTGCTGCCGGTCTGGTTTCGCTGTTTATCGGGAAGTCGTAGTCAGGCTGGCGATATAGCGGGCGGGCGTCTGTCCCAGTCCTTTCTTAAACATGGTGATGAAGGCGGTGGTGGAGTCATACCCCAGCGCCTGCGCCGCCTGCTGGACCGACTTCCCGCCGATCAAAAACTGCAATGCGACAATCAGCTGGAGCTGGTGCCGCCAGCGACGAAAGCTTAAGCCGGTCTCTTTCACCACCAGCCGCGCCAGATTGCGTTCGCTCATGGCAAAGTGGCTTGCCCACTGCGCCAGCGTCTGCCAGGCGGCAGGTTCGTTTGCCATGGTCTCACTCATCAGGCGAATTATTGGATGCGGAGATACCGGCAGCTGTAGATGCTCCTGCGGTTGCAGGGGCAGTTCATCAAACAGGACGTCTACCAGCCTTCCCGTAGCGGGAAGAGGCAACTCTTCCCGTGACCTGTCCGCAAGCGCCAGCACCAGCTCCCGCACCAGGGGCGATATTTTCAGCGTACAGGTACGCGTCGGCAATTCGAGCGCACCGGGTTCAATAAACAGCAGGCAGAGCTGCGCGCCGGGCGTCGCCTTGTTGCTGTGCGGCGTTTGTCCTGGGATCCACACCGCATACTGGGGCGGCACCATCAGCATCGCGCTCTCCACTTCACAGGTGATCGCTCCACCCAGCGCCATAATCAGCTGCCCTTTGCGGTGCTGATGCAGCGGAATAAATTGTTCCTGTGCCACCACGCGGATGCGAAAGGCCACCGCCGCGTCGTGCTGGCTATCGGGATCGTAGCCGTCGAGCCCCAGTCCGTACATAAAGTTGTCCGATATTAGCGATAAACTGTCATTTTAGCCTGATTTCAACCACAACTTAAATCGGTATGGTATGCGCTCGCCTGAACGTAAGAGACAATAATGACTACTGCTATTCAACCTTCCGGGAAACAGGGTGCACTGCTGGTTGCAGGCATCCTGATGATCGCCACGACGCTGCGCGTCACATTTACCGGTGTCGCCCCCCTGCTCGACACCATCCGACAGGACTATGGCTTAAGCACGGCGCAAACCGGCCTGCTCACAACGCTGCCCCTGCTTGCCTTCGCCTTTATCTCTCCCCTTGCCGCAGGCGTCGCCCGGCGCCTGGGCATGGAGCGCAGCCTTTTTATCGCTCTGCTGCTGATTTGCATCGGGATTGGCGTACGTTCGCTGCCGTCGGCCGCGCTGCTGTTTATCGGTACGGCGATCGTGGGCTGTGGGATTGCGCTGGGCAATGTCCTGTTACCTGGCTTAATCAAACGTGATTTTCCGGGCCAGGTCGCAAAACTCACGGGGGCGTATTCGCTGACGATGGGGGCCGCCGCTGCCGCAGGGTCGGCGCTGATCGTCCCGCTGTCGCTGGGGAGTGGTGGCTGGCACGGAGCGCTGTTGATGCTGATGTTCTTCCCGCTGGTGGCGCTGCTGCTGTGGTTACCGCAATGGCGCCAGAGGCCGGCCGCCACCCTGACCGGCGCGGGCGCGTTGCACAACCGGGCTATCTGGCGCTCGGCACTCGCCTGGCAGGTGACGCTTTTTATGGGCATTAACTCGCTGATTTACTATGTCATTATCGGCTGGTTACCCGCGATTTTGCTTAGCCACGGCTACAGCGAAACGCAGGCTGGCTCCATGCACGGGCTTCTCCAGCTGGCAACCGCTGTTCCCGGTCTCGCCATTCCGCTGATCCTGCACCGTCTTAACGATCAGCGTGGCATAGCCGGGCTTGTCGCTCTGATGTGCGCTGTCAGTGCGGCCGGGTTCTGGTTCGCGCCGGGGCTGGCCGTCGTCTGGACGCTGGTGTTTGGCTTTGGATCCGGCGCCACCATGATCCTCGGCCTGACGTTTATCGGACTGCGGGCCAGCTCGGCACATCAGGCCGCCGCGCTCTCCGGCATGGCACAGTCGATTGGCTATCTTCTGGCGGCCTGTGGCCCACCGCTGATGGGGAAAATTCACGATACCGCCGGAGACTGGCGCATTCCGCTGCTGGCCTGTGCGCTGGCTGCGGTAGTGATGGCCCTGTGCGGCATGCTGGCCGGGCGTGACCGGGAGATCACACCCCGCTGACATTCAAGGCAGACCTGACGGTCTGCTTTTTTTATCCCTGCGCCGCCCGCAGCATGGCCTGTACCAGCACGACAGGTCGCCCTTGAAGCGCAGCCCGCTCATGCTGGAACAGGGTGATGACAAAGAAAGGATGGGTTATCAGCTCTGCCGCGCGGATCTCGCCCTGCTCGTCCCAGCCCGTTACGCGCATGTCGCCCCGCTCAAGCTGGCTGGCAAACTCAGACGAGACACCGTAATTGCAGTGATACCCCTCCTGAATTTCCGGCTTGCCATACGCTTTGGCAATCAGCGTGTTATTCCGCAGCTCTATCGCGTCGGTTTTTTCTACCAGCGAGCAGGTCAGCGGCGCAATCACCATCCTTCCCTCGGTATCGGTTTCGGCATGGCCTGCATCGTGCCAGCCCAGTACATTACGCGCATACTCAATCAGCGCATGCTGGAACCCGCCGCAGGTGCCGAGAAAGGGGATGCTATTCTCACGCGCGTAACGCGCCGCAATAAACGCCGCCTCGGTGTTTTTATACGGGCTTGCCGGTACCAGCCAGATGGCATCATACCCGACGAGGTCTTCGGGGCTGGTCAGCTCAGGCGTGGCGAGCCAGTCATAATCAGCGGTGAGATCCAGAACCGCAGCGGCGTCGTCAATCGCCAGCGGGATCGCCTGGTGCGCAATAACATCAGGATTGAAATCACCAACCAGCGCAATGCGCAGCGTCGTTTTAACCGGGGAGAGTTCCATGAGAGATTCCTTATGCCGGAGGATTTTCAGATAACATAAGGAGCCTCAGACTACCGATCTTTTGCAATTATCACAATACCTTAAATTGGGTGGATAAAAGCCGGGTGCTATAGTGTTCTTGCCGAACGTCGCACGGCAGGAGGAAAACGGATGATTCAATGTAAGCGCGTATATGAACAGGCAACGTCAGACGATGGTTACCGGGTGCTGGTAGACAGACTCTGGCCGCGAGGAATAAAAAAGACCGACCTCGCCTGTGATGAGTGGTGTAAATCGCTAACGCCGTCCAGCGAACTGCGAAAAGCTTTTCACAGTGAAACGATAGATTTCACTGCGTTCAGTGAAGCCTATCGTAAAGAGCTGGCGCAGCATCAGGATGAAGGCAAACGCCTGGCGGCCCTCGCCCGACAGCAGACCGTGACGCTACTCTACGGGGCGAAAAACAGGGAGCAGAATCACGCGCGGGTACTGGCGGACTGGCTACGTAAACTGTGATTAACCGATCGCCAGCTCATCCACGTTGTGTGGCATCTCGTCGGGAGTAAGCGGCATCAAATGTTCCGGGCGAACAAATGCAAAACCGTGCTGGTTATCAAAGGCGTAAACATCACCGGTGACCAGCCACAGCGCACGTGCTGATGTATCAGGTAATTGCGTCATGACGCCGTTAACCGGGTTTACAAAACGCTGGCCCGGCTGACAAAGGCCAAACAGCTCCACGGATTTACCGATATTTCGACGGCCTGCCGCCGTACGCGCACCCACGATCATCGCCATGCTGCCCGGTTTTAACTGAAACATACTTCTTCTCGCAAACGTACTGCCAGAAACTGGCTAAGAATAATCCTAAAGAGAAGTGTATCGCAGTTTTATTGCCCTTGTCATCTGGTTGGTTGCGGGTGATCGCGGCGGTAGAGATCCCATTCATCGATCACTTCCCCGCCTGGTAATTTGCACTCGGTACGTACACCCTGCGGGCTTTGAACAGGGATTTGCTCTCCCCCTTTCTCCAGACAGTACACTGACGCCGGGTTTGCCATACCAATAGCGTGCGGCGGTTGAGGCGCATCAGGAGGGGTGGTCTTTGTTGAGCAGGCGGCCAGCGGTACAACCAGCGCCAGGAGAAGATATTTCATTATCATGATCCTTCAGGGTGTAAAAACGTCAGAGTAACGGGTCATCGCCGTTTTCTCCATGATTTCTCCATTAAACCTGCACGATTCCCTCTTATAGTGATACCTGTTCTCACACTGACCAGAGAACATCATTCCGTAATCAAGATGTTTTGCCCCGATCTCAACATCGGGGCTTTTTTTTAGCCTCTCCCTCATCCGCTTTCAGAAGAATCTATAAAATTAATCCTGTTCATGTTTTACTATGACCGGAGTCTAAATTTTCAGCATAACATGCAGATACAGAGGTCTTCTGCATGGGAGTCAACCTGCCTCATGTCAGATATCATTCTTGCCCGTGTTTCAGAAACCCTCTCCACTGAGCAATCTCTCGACAGTCTTGTGCGTCAGCTACTGGAAATGCTGGAAATTGTGACGGATATGGAATCAACCTACCTGACCAAAATCGATATTAACGCGCGTTTGCAGCACATTTTATATGCCCGTAACAGCAAGCAAATGCAAATCCCGGAAGGGTTCAGCGTGCCCTGGGACGAAACGCTCTGTAAGCGCGCCATGGATAGCGACACTTTGTTCAGTAACGAGGTGCCCGACCGCTGGCCGGAGTGTGAAGCGGCAAAAGCACTGGGTATTACAACCTATATGAGCGTGCCGGTTCACCTGGCTGACGGTTCTCTGTACGGCACGCTTTGCGCTGCCAGCACCGCACAGAAACAGTTCAGCGAGCGTGGCGAGCAGGTGATCAGGCTCTTTGCCGGGTTAATTGGTCAGTACATTCAGAAAGAGTCGCTTGTGCTTCAGCTTCGCGAAGCAAATGCGGCGCTCATTGCCCACTCTTACACCGACGCCCTTACCGGCCTGCCGAATCGTCGCGCCATTTTTGAAAACCTTACCACCCTGTTCTCACTGGCGCGCCATCTTAGCCGCAACGTCATGATTGCCTTTATTGACCTCGATGATTTCAAGCGAATCAATGACCAGTACGGGCATGAGGCGGGCGATCGCTTCCTCGTACAGGTCGGCAAGCGACTGACTCACGAGCAAACGCAGGATGAGATTATTGGCCGGCTCGGCGGCGATGAATTTCTGGTTGCCAGCCTGAGTCACAGCGATGATGGCGACGCCAGTACAGAGATCAACGCAATCAAAACCCGCCTCAATGGTCTTATTGCGGGCGAATACGGGTTAGGCAATGCCACCATTCTTTATCCCGGTGCAAGCCTTGGCGTCGTTATTGTTGATCCTCACAGCACGGATGAAGATAGCGCCCTGCGCACCGCGGACCTCGCGATGTATCAGGATAAAAAAGGAAAAAGCAAAACAGGCTTTGTCGCGTTAGATTAAAACCGTACACTCTACGGCCTTATACAAACTCAAACAGGTGATGGCATGAGAATAGGGATCCTCTTTCCGGTGGTTATTTTTATCACAGCGGTGGTGTTTTTAGGCTGGTTTTTCCTTGGCGGTTACGCCGCGCCGGGGGCATAAATGAGAAAAACGACCATCATCATGCTGATTGTCGCCATCGTGGCCGTCGCCGGTACGCAGTTAGGCTGGTGGTAACGCCCAAAGTAAAAAGGCCGCCGTCAGGCAGCCTTTTTTAACACAGGTCAGATTTAGCTTTTGATTTTTCTGTAGATAAACAGAACAACCAGCGCGCCAATCACCGCGACGACAAAGCTGCCGAAGTTGAAGCCATCAACTCTGCCAAAGCCGAACAGGGTACTGATCCAGCCGCCGACGACTGCACCCACAATCCCCAGAATGATCGTGACGATGAAACCGCCGCCATCTTTGCCCGGCATAATCCACTTCGCCAGGATCCCCGCAATCAGCCCAAAGATAATCCAGGATAAAATTCCCATAGCTTTCCTCTCTGTATGGTTTTTGTCATTAAATCAACGACACAGAAAAGGATAGCACAGGATCTGAGAAAGGAAATTTGTGATAAGAATCACACGGCTCGTTTGAGTAAAATATGAGCAGTAAAAAATGTCGATCCACATTCATCCTGGGGTTGCATCTTCTACTGAGAAAGATTATCTTTCTCATTACTGAATAGTTGAGCAAATAACTCAGGTATTCAGTACGACATTGCTCACATTGCTTCCAGTATTTCTTGCCCACTTTTTAGTGGGCTTTTTTTTTTGCCTCAACCCACCAAAATCTGGCGTTTTTTCTGTGGAGGTGAAACGCTATTCTCTGTGGCTTCTGAATAACCAAAAAGCGTTGATAACATGAACGTATCGAGCAAGTTCGTCATCTGCCTTAATCTTGTTTCTGCCAGTACGCTACTGTTACTGCTCTCAACACGGTTTGAGTGGTTCTGAGTTGAAAGGAGCCTGGCAGGGTGGATTTCCTTCCGATTCCGTGCCGGCTCAACTCTCATACTTGTAGCTTTTATGACCTGTGATAAGATCCCTGCACCTCAGGACGTGGCGGGACAGCAGGAAAATGAAGAAGGCCATTGCCGTTGCTATCATCTCAACCTTTATGGTCGTCCTGTCGCTGTATGCGGTTAACGCCATTATCGCTGAGCAGCAAAAGAACCGGCAGAGGGAGATCTCTCACACGCTCTTAAGCTATTCTGAAGAGTTAACGCAAAATATCGCCAGTACGCTTAAAAATACCTCCGCGCAGGGATGCGATAGCGCCAGTCTGAACGTCTACCGAAAATTAAAGATGCGAAGTCTCTATTTCGCCGATGTGGGGTTTATTGAAAAGGGGAAAATCACCTGCACCGCGTTTTGGGGCAAGCTGGCAAATCCCATCGCCCTTCCCCCTGAGCTGCATAAAACCCAGAACGGATTCAGTCTGGCGCAGTTTTCGCAGAAAGATTTCTTTATCGGTAATGCGACAATTTATAACCACCTTATTATTTTCACCTCCCGTTCAGCCTACGATAAATTTGCCCCCGTTACCGCCAACTATTCGCTTCGTTCTTCCACTAAAGATTTCGGCCGCACCTTTTTCACCGTTACGCCGCCATCAGAAAACTTCAGCCGCTTACAGTCTCTGTTATTTACGCTGGCTGTGACAGAGTGCAGTACACGCTGGGATTTGTGCGTTACCGTCACACACCATGATGCCGGACTGGCTTCGCTCTCCCACGTAGTGATGGTGCTTCTGTGCTTGTTTTTATACTTTATCTGGGTATCCCTGACGCTGTTTTCTCTTCGACTTTATGAAGACCGACGTTCTCTGGAACGAACGCTGGTCAAAGCGGTAAAAGCGAATACCATCAGCGTTCATTTTCAGCCTGTTATTCGGGTGGCTGATAAGAAAATCGTTGGGGTTGAAGTGTTATCAAGATGGCAGGATAACAATCACAAAGAGGTTTCTCCTGAGCTGTTTATCCCGTTAATTAAAAAAATTGGCCTGTATAACGTTTATTATCAGAACATGATAAAGAAATCCCTGGCGGAAATTGCCGCGCTGGCCGCTGAACATCAGTTAATGATTTCACTGAACGTTGGCCGGACGGAAATTGAAGACGGCAAATTCCTGGCGGTATTACGTCATGAATGCTCAGAGAACGCGATTCCTTTATCGTTAATCAAAGTTGAGTTATCCGAGAATGGCGTTTCCACCTCGGCCATCCTTGAAGAGTTTTGTGAGGAGCTTAAATCGGCAGGCGTCAAAATTTCAATAGACGATTTTGGCGTGCAAAACTCTAATCTTGCCAGGCTCACAAATCTCAAATATGACGAAATCAAGGTAGATAAGTCGTTAGTGGACGGCATCAGCGAGCACTATAAACAGGATATCCTGGTGATCTTCAGCGACGCGCTCGCTAAACTGAACAAAACCCTGGTTTTTGAAGGGGTTGAAAGCGAAACACAATTTCAGTTCATCGCGCAGAGATACCCCGATGCCCTCGTACAAGGCTGGTACTTTTCAAAGTCGCTAACCCGGCACGACCTCGCCAGGCTGCTGGCAGACTCAGCGCGATGACGCGTTATTCATTGCCCCACTGATTCAGGAAGTTCGCAATATCGTCAATGCGCGCTTCGTCTATCTCCGCCTGGACAGCCATCTCCCGCTGCGCCTCTTCACTGATTTCCTCATTGTTGTATAAGCGAGTGAGCAGCAGCTGGAAATAGTGTGCCAGCGGCGTACGCTCTGCCTCTTCTACCGGTTTCGCCGTTTCAGTCGCATACTCGTCGACGATGTCATAATACTTGAGCGGGATATCATGGGTCATAGCGTTGTTTCCGTCTTGTGTGCATAAAAAACGGGAACCCTCAGGCTCCCGTTGTCATTTAACCCAGCGAGTGGATTACATGTTCGCGATAATCGCGTCGCCAAACTCTGAGCATTTCAGCAGTTTAGCGCCTTCCATCAGACGTTCAAAGTCATAGGTGACGGTTTTCGCGTTAATCGCGCCTTCCATACCCTTAACGATCAGGTCTGCGGCTTCGAACCATTCCATATGACGCAGCAGTATTTCAACAAGGCGAAAGTAATTCATTGAATTTTAGAGGAATCTATCATAATTGGAGTTCTAGTCAAGCTTTTTAAACCTTTACCTAACCCATTGATTAATTTCGATGAAGTTTGGGTTTTGATAACCTCTTTTAGGCAATCCTCAATTATGAAACGCATCCCAAACCCATTAGTTCTTCTTGCCGGTTTTAACATTGATAGTTTTTGATTGTATGTCGGAAAATAAACGTTCATAGACTAATTGAATCCGAGCCTTATCGGAATCGGTGTGAGCTGCACGATTTACATACTCTAAAATTTCACGTGCCAAAATATGTGCAGCATCTTCAAACTCGCGCGGCCAACTACTTCCTAACATTGATAGCCCTTTGAGCACTCTCCTTTGGATCTCACTCATACCGGCACCATCACGGGCAATAGGTAAGAAAAAGTCTTCCAGTAGTTCCCTGTTCTGAAGTGGCGCAACATGTATTGAAGGATATATCACTTCAGTTTCATCAGATTTATTCTGCGCATAAGCGGATAGTACTCGTACACCTCTGCCAATGACATCAATTGCGGTGCCAGGATCGTTCACTGCCGGTGAAAGGGCCCTGCAGGCTATTTCAGCCATAACGCTAAGACAAAATCGGGGATCCTGAGAAAATGAACGTACATCTGAGACGATGATTGTATCAAGCAGGTCTTTACTGATTAATGGCCCCTGCCCCTGACTCAGATACAAAACTGGCATCGAGGGGTGTATGAAGCTGCCTGGCTGTGCTACAAGATATACATGTCGAGGATCCTCAGTTAGCAACCTGCTGAGTTTCAGCATATCAATATATTCAACATAGCCAATTATCTCTGGATAAACTGCAACCGTTCCGTTTGGTTGTTCATTGTTCTCAAGCCATGGATATCCGCCCAGATATGGACTTTTAGCTCTTTCAACAAATGTTTCGATTGCTGCCTGTTCCACCTTTGCTGTCGTCTCACCAACCCTTCCCAGGGAGGTCAAATGCTGTATCCAACGAAGCAATGTGATGAGAATTAAACCAATGACCACCAGTGTGACGACGAATAAAATGACTCTCCCCCTTTCTCCGTAGGCTCCCATATTAAGAGCAATGATCCCTACCAGGCTGAAGAGAAATGAACCGATGAATGTGGCCAGTACATTTTGTGTGGTTACGTCTTCAACAACTAATCGTGTAGCTCTTGGTGTCACATTAGTTGTAGCTGATCCGTACGCTGTGACCATGATACTAAGCGAAAATGTGGTAACTGCTAGCATACTCGATGCCAGTATATTTAGTATGTTATCCACAGCTTCTGCGCCAACCTTCACCGATACCGACTCAGGGATCATTGATTTAAACAGAATTGATAAAAGAGCCGTCATTATCGCTACAATTGCGAATAATCCAGCCCTGAACCATAACTTTTTAAATACCTGCTTCAGAATCCATTGCCAGCGTGAGATCATTTGCATTCCCTCGTATTATGGCCAAGATAAATTAATGCCGCCCTGGAGGGCGGCATTTGATTGTATTAACGAACCAGGTGCAGGAAGTGCAGATGTTTTTCGTACTGGTCCAGTATGTCATTAATCAACTGTTCCTGGTTCCAGCCCATCACATCATAATTTTGACCGCCTTCTTTGAGATAAACCTCTGCGCGATAATATCGATGTTGCTCAGCCTGCTGCTCATCATTATCCATAGCAGCAAGGGCGAAGGTTGGCGAGTTATACCCGCGAAGCCTCACTTCATAAATATAGTTCAATTCGTTACCCAGATCGACTTCAAGGCGAATACGATCGTCGGCAGCGTCATTAATGTGGCTAATCGTTCCCTGCTTGTTGAGCTCTTCCTGAACCAGCGTCATGGCGGGCTGGATAACGTCGTCCATAAAGCGTTTCACAAGAGAACGCTTAGGCAGATAGGCGATATTACGCAACCTTCTCTGCCAGGGAATCGGGTTACGTGCAGCCGTCGGCGCAATAGTTGCCATGCTCAGGCTTTCACGCTTCGTCAAATCCCGTCTCAGGGCTTTTAACAGTCCGTATATGGATACCAGTAAGATCACTGAGAAGGGTAATGCACTCGCTATTGTCACCGTTTGCAGCGCGCTTAGCCCACCCGCAATCAGAAGTGCAATTGCTACAATGCCCATGAGCGACGCCCAGAAGATACGCTGCCAGACAGGGGTGTTTGCCATCCCACCTGATGCCAGCGTATCCACAACCATTGCCCCCGAGTCAGCAGACGTGACGAAGAAGACGATGACCATCGCCATTGCAATGAATGACAGTACGGAGGAGAACGGGAAATGCTCCAGGAAATTAAACAGGGCCAGCGCGACATCCTGCTGAACGGTATTGGCGAGGTCAGTCGCCCCCTGGTTCATAATGAGATAGATTGCGCTGTTACCAAACACCGTCATCCACATGAGCGTAAAGCCAGCGGGAACAAACAGCACGCCGGTAACAAACTCGCGAATGGTTCGACCGCGAGAGACCCTTGCGATGAACATCCCCACAAACGGCGACCATGAAAGCCACCATCCCCAGTACAATAATGTCCAGCCCCCCAGCCAGTTGCTCGACTTAGGTTCATACGCGTAAAGGTTGAACGTTTTACTCACCAGTTCCGAAAGATAACCGCCCGTATTTTCCACAAATGACTTCAGCAGAAGCACGGTTGGTCCCAGACACAGGACCAGAGCCAGCAGCAGCACCGCCAGGCCCAGGTTGAGTTCGGACAGGATGCGTATTCCCTTGTCCAGGCCAGACACCACCGAAATCGTCGCTAGTCCCGTAATGACAACGATCAGAATGACCTGCACCGTTTCATTGATGGGCACCCCGAAAAGATGATTCAAACCAGCATTCACCTGCAAAACACCGTACCCCAGCGATGTCGCAACGCCAAAGACCGTGCCGATAACGGCGAAAATATCTACCGCATGGCCTATAGGCCCATATATGCGATCGCCAATAATGGGATAGAGTGCGGAACGCAGCGTTAATGGCAGACCGTGACGGTAACTGAAGAAGGCCAAGATCAACGCCACGATGGCATAGATTGCCCATGCATGCAGGCCCCAGTGGAAGAACGTCAGGCGCATTGCTTCCTTCGCTGCCGCAACTGTCTCTGGGGTGCCAACGGGAGGTGAAAGATAATGCATCACCGGTTCAGCAACGCCAAAGAACATCAGGCCGATCCCCATCCCTGCCGAGAAAAGCATCGCAAACCAGGAGTGATAGCTGAAATCAGGCTGCGCATGGTCCGGGCCCAGCTTGATATCACCGTAGCGTGAGAGTCCCAGGAAGGTGACGCTCAGTAAAATGAGGGCCACCGCAAGGATGTAGAACCAGCTGGCATTCGTGAAGATTTGCTGCTGTAGAAGTTTAAAATTTTTGTCGGCAATATCCGGGAATACAGCGGCAAAGGCGACAAGAAGGAAAATTAACAAAGCAGATGTAAAGAATACCGCTTTGTTAATCTGGCTTTTGGACTGCTTTGGGATTGTATCATTTTCACTCATAATTATTCATTCCATTAACTTAGATCCACTTAAGATGACAGGCATTGCCTCTCATAGACTAGCAAAAACTAGCAGTAAATGGGGCATATAATCAGAAGTCATGTTGTGGTTATATTCTCATATGCTTTCTCCGATTTGGTCTGCTGTAATACTTTCTCATCATAATTGTTGAAAGTCACAAGACTGAGGCACGTAGAAAGACTTAAATCAGCTTAGATACAGGAAATTTTTTATACAGCGTGCAAACTGCCACGTCATAAATTATTGCTACCTGCTTTCTTTCAACACCATTTGAAATGAGCCGCCCGGCCTGCGCCCATTGTTCAGCAGTTAACTTCGGACGCCTGCCGCCTATCCGCCCCTTTTCCCTCGCAACCGCCAAACCCGCCCGAGTGCGTTCCACTATCAACTCCCTCTCCATTTCTGCTAGAGCTGACATAATATGAAAAATGAAACGCCCCATCGGACTTGATGTATCTATACTGTCGGTGAGGCTCTTAAAGTGGATACCGCGCTGCCGAAGCTCGTCCACCAACAGCATCAGATTACGCATGCTGCGCCCAAGGCGATCCAGCTTCCAGACCACCAGCGTATCCCCCTCGTTTAATGCCTTGAGAAGTTTTTTTAGTGCTGGCCTGTTCGCTACCGTTCCGCTCATTTTTTCTTCGTAAATCTGTTCACATCCTGCGCGTTCGAGTGCTTGCCGCTGAAGATCCGTATTCTGGTCATTTGTTGACACCCTTACATAGCCAATTTGCATATTTTTCATCCAGTTATTTCTGCTAAAAAATCTGGTGAAGTTATCGGCCAGGCTGCTCGAGAGCAATCTATAAAACGTCGGTTTAGGAAGTAGCGCGACGAAGGACGTCGGAACCGCCGCAAATAACGTGATGCAGGTAGGCGCATTCGGTATTGGGTCTATCCACGGCGACGGACCACTACTGGACGCTATGGATGCATTCACATCTACCTGTTTCACCTCTCACTCCAATGATGGTCTTACCCAGCTTGGGTTAACTGCAAATACGGGTATTACGTCAATAGTCGTCAACCGGGGAAGCCGTCCGACACGCATTCATCAGGCTTACATTCTGAGGAGAACGTGGTTTTCGTATTACGGCGGTTCGTCTTGGTCATATCAGGAGGCTTACACCACGGGCAATACCACAAAGGCCAGCGATGGCACCCTAAAGGCTGCGTCTCCGGTTGCCCGTATCGTAGCGAGCCAGGAAGCCTGCCAGCGCGCCGATATAGCGGAGGATGGCTTCTCCTGGTGCGGCTGTGGGACGGGGAACGCTGAGGCGGAGGGAATAACCATTTCTCGCTTCGAGGTGGGCGTTTACGTGCTGGCTGGTTCGGCAGGCCTGGCGTCCGAGGGATGGCAACTACTACCACCGATGGACCCCGGCGGCATGGGAGAACTTGGCGTGGTTGAGGTTGAGCAGACGGAAAGCGGAGGCCTGACAATCCGTCTTTTCAAGCGAAAATACATCCTGAGCGATGAAGGTGAGATCATCAAAACTAAAGGTGAACCGATGGACGTGCCGGCGAACAGCTGGATCGATGTTCGCCTAGATATGCCAGCAGATTCACTTTTTAACCAGCGAATGAGCCAGGAGCGGGAGGCTTAGCGTCTCCCTCTAATGCGCTTACGCGGATTGCCAGCGCTTTGATTGCCGCCAGCGCATCGAGCACCAGAGGATTGAGGTCTAGTGTCATTTTTCCCGACTCCTCAGCCGAGTGAACATATTGCGGATCTATCTTTTCCAACTCCTGAGCAATAACGCCGCGCCGAATGGCTTTCTCTTCATCAGCAAGGTAGTAGAAGGTCTTGAAATCCATTGCCTCGATGTTTGACAGCGATTCGTTTAGATCCAGATCCCCGGTCACTTTCTTAAAGTTAATGTCCGATGTTCCTGCTGACTGAAATACCGTCCACGGAGCATCTGTTTTTGTAGTTTGAGGATTCGTGTTTAACAGAAAACGGCAATAGCCAGCTCCGCCAGTGGTAACCCACATTTGCGCTATGCGCTGAGTGTTATAAGAGCTTTGGTAGCCACAGCCATTGGCAGGAGCCCAACTGGTGTTACCGTCAGCATCACTGATAAACGATGAGTTTGCATCATTTGGCCTTGGAGCCTGGTATGTTCCAACCCCAAAAGCCCCTACTTGCATGATGTTCCCGGCAGCCGTTCCGACGTCCTTTGTCGCGCTACTTCCCAAACCGAGGTTTGAGCGAGCGTCTGCTGCAGTCGTTGCCCCGGTCCCGCCCTGTGCAATCGGGATGGCTCCGTTACTCCCTTTCTGCGCCAGTTTGCCGATGCCGGGGATCGTTACAGGGGTGCCGTTGATGGTAACTGTGATGCTCTGGTTTGCTGAGGTAGTGGCAAACGTCTCCCACGCGCCAATGTTCTCGTCGTACTCTTTAATGAGCTGAGACATGGCCTGTGCCAGCCCATCAACCGAGATAATGTCCGACACAAGAATTCCATACTTCTGGCCACTCAGCACCGGGGAAGCAGCTGGCGTAACCGTCATTGACGTGGCGCTGTTCACGGATGAAATCTGAAACAGCTGCACCGGGTTAGACATGACGATAATCGTCTGGCCAGCGCGAACCTGGCTGGCGGGTGCCGTCCAGTTCGTGCCGGTGCCGGTTGCGGTATTTCCGTTAATTGCGATGGTGCCGGTGTTATAAAGCATATTTTCTCCAGGCAATAAAAAACCTCGCCGGAGCGAGGTTTTTTTTGAAACAGAATGAGTTATTGGCAGGTGGTGCTGATGAACGTGTTGGCACTAACCCAGGTCCAGTTAAAGGGATAACCGGCGCGGTACTGGGTCTGATTGTTTTGTTTACGCACTCCGTAAATCTGGACACTGTTTTCCTGCCCGCCGATAAGGGCTGTACCAGAACAAACAGGTTGCTGTTTCTCAATAACGCCAGCGCAACCGGAGAGCAAAACCGCCACCGCCAGGCAAAGAATCATGTTTTTCATAGTGGTTATATCCCAGGGCATTCACAAGGTTACACAATAACAATGTGAATCAATGGGATATAATTGATTTGGTAGATCAATTATCCAAAATTGATCGTTGAAAACGATCAATCATAGTTGGCGCAGTTAATGGCCATGATGACGTTTCTCATGTTTGAGTACGCGACGTTTTGCAGACTCCCGGTTGGGGTTGTCTGAGGTCTGGCAAATATCCGCGTATTGCTCCCCTCAAGTTTCGCCATGCTCTTGTATATTGCCGAATAAGGCTGCGGCTGACCGCCCGCTGAAATAACCCCTGTAATCAGGCCGAGCATAACAGGCATGCAGGCCCACTTCCCCACCCTGGTTGTGTTGATGTTGTAGCCTGAGCTAGCATCCACTCCGGCAGTGCCTATGGTAACGACATCGCCGAGCGTGCGCGTCTCGTGGGTTAAAATCAGGGTCCCCGATGCATTCCACACGGCCATCCCGTAATCTGGCTTTGTCTGGGGGAAAATAGAGAAAAAATAAACGTACGCTGTGCCGGTTGCATTAGGTCTGAGAAAATCAATCGTGATGGTGTTTCCGCTTACCGTCTGAGTGATTTCCACCTCAACCGTGCAATGAACGAAGGCCACAACGGGCTGACCTGAGGGAAAAGTGTGCGTCACCCTGGTATTGAAACCCGATGTTCCCTGCAGTGCCGCTGTCTTTCGCGCCTGTAATGCAATTGGCGAGCTGTTGGCGGTAACCCATACCTCACCGCTCGTCGTCGTCAGTAAACCGCCGTACTGCGCCATTCATGCCCTCTCGATCTGGAAAATGAGAAAAGCTGCAACAGCGGGTTCAGTCCCTGCTGAGTAATCGGTATCCCCCACTGAGGAAACTGTTGCAGTACCGCCGGAGATGGTGATCTTCCTTCTTCCAGTTCCCCACTTATCATCGTTCATGACCTGAAAGTAGGTCAGTTTGCAACCCGGAGGAAGGGTAACGGAATAAGAGCCTGTTTTCTGGTTAACGGCCAGTTGCAGATAGCCGCAAACGCTGACTGGCTTAATTCCATAGTTGTTAACCTTGCCTGATGCGTCCCATGTTTGAACACCGTATTCCGCCATCATATCTCCTGAAAAAAAAGAGGCCCGCAAGAGGCCTCCCGTCACCATGTACCAGTGATTCTCCCAATCTGCACCCTCAACACATTATTGGAGTCCCGTACACTGATTGTCTGGTTGGTCTGTTTCATGGCCCCCTCGCCAGCTGTCGAACCGTAGTTCTCAAGCGTGCCCGTTCTAAAGTTTATGGACAGGCCAGCCTGGTTCTGAACGTAGTTAACCGAGCTGATTGTTTCAGCCAGTTTCGCTCGCGTGATAGTGGCATCGCCTATTACCGTATCTCTGATAATTACCTGCCCGTTCTGGATAATGAACGGAAGCGTAACGGTCGCTCCGGCCTGGTGAGTAACAGCGAAGCGGTCAGCCAGGAAGATAACCTGCGACTGCATGCCGGATGGCGTATTCTCCACGCCGATACCCATACCCGCGGCGTAATACTGCCCGTTGCTTGAGACGCCAACTTTGATGTTGTACATCGCGCTGAGGTCGCCGTTTACGTTCGCTATGGCCTGAGCGTTGGTGGTGATGGCTGAGGTATGCCCGTTCACCGTCGCCGTGATGCTGTTTACCTGCGTGGCCATAGCCTGCTGGTAATCGGAGAACGTCTGATTGAGGCTGTTGATGGATGCTTTGTTGCCGTTAACGTCCGTCTGCAGGCTCAGCAGCGAGCGCGCCGTTGCTTCCTTCTCGTTAACGATAACCTCGTCAATACGGTCCAGCTGAGCGCTGTTACCGGCGACCGAAGCCGACAACGATTTACGCGTGGCCACCTGCGCCAGCCCGTTCTGGATAATGGCGATGGCTGAGTTCTTCACTCCACCCGTCATGCCGTCCATGGATACGCTGATGCTGTCGATTCGCTGGCCCAGGGCGGTATCAGCCGTCGCAACGGTCTGCTCAAGCTGACTGAGTGAAGACGAAACATTCCCGACCGTGCTGGAAAGCTCATTAACGCTGGTCTGTACCTTCCCGACGTCCTGGGCATTTTTGGCGATATCCTTCGCCTGCAGCTCCAGTTCGTCATTAGCCTGTTTGATGTCATTAACCATGCCAGTAATTTTTTCATTGCTGTCGACGGCATTCTCAACCACATCCTTCAGTAGACCTGTTTCCTCCATCTCCTTGAGAATGGAATCGGTGATATCAGATACGTCCGTGCTCGACTGGCCAAATACCCACTCGGTCCAGACACTCTGATTGCCGAGGCGATCAACGAGCCTTGCCCGGTACCAGAACGATTTTCCGGCGAGCAGCCCCATTTGCTGGTAGGACGATGAGGGATAAGGCACGTCTGCCAGCAGTAACGGAGAATCACCGTTCGCCGTGGCGCTGTAGTGGATTTCTGTCTTTTGCGTGTCCTGCGCCCCGGATGGAAATCCCCAGGAAATGCCGATCCCGAACACCAACGGCTGCGTGGCGAGATTCACGGGCATAGGTGGTTTTCCGACCTTACCCGTAAGCTCCGTCTCAGCTGACGTTGCCCAGAGGGATGCGATATCGAGCGCGTTAACCGCGCGGATTCGGACCACGTAGCGCCCGGCATAAATCCCGTCGACCTCAAAGCGCGTGTTGCCGGTGCGCGGAACGTTAATCCAGTCACCGTTGTTCTGACGCCACAGCGCCTCATAGGCAACGGCATTTTTCACGGTATCCCACGTAACAACCATCGTGGTGATGCCTATCCCCTGTTCAACACGGTACAAGCTGGAGAGAGTGATATTTTCCGGCATCCCCTGTCCGCGCGGCGGCACAACGCTGACGGGCCTGTCTTCAATCACCGCGCCGTCATCAACGCGCGGAAACTTGTTCGGATTGTAAGGCAGGCCGTTAATGGTGACCGTGTTATCGGAATTAACCATAAGCCGCTTAACGCGGAACAGCTGAATGGCTAAATCAGACTGGTCAAGCACCCACGCTGATTCAGCATTTGGGGTTACGCTGTACGCTGTCTCAACGGTCACGGCGCGTCCGGAGATGCTTTTCACCTTCCTGCCTTCGGATTTGCCAGTGGGCAGGTTAACGATAAGCGTGTCCCCCGCTTTAGCAGTCGTAATACGGTCAAGCGTGACCTTCGTTCCGGAGGCTGCAGCTACGCGACCGCCGTTCTCGCGACCGGCCAGCGGGGCGTTACTGATGCCGACCACCTTGCCTATACGCGGGATGCGCCCTTCCATCCCTGTTTTAAACTCCACGCCATTGTCATCGCGGTTGGTTTCAATGGCGTAAAGCCCGTGCCGCTGCGCTTCTGATTCCCGCGTACACCCGATACGGGACAGCTCTATGGTGTTAAAGCCGAACCGGTTAGAGACTTCCGGCACCCAGGCGCTGGCCTGATCGTCCTGATAGCCGTTGGCCGGGTTGCTGTAGGTGACGATTGCTGACGAGTAGTTCGTCTTTTCCGATGTGCTGGAGAAGTTAAACGCGCCCACGATATTCGACTTGTTGAACACAAAATCGGGGTCCAGCTCGCGGGGCATATCGGCGTCAACGGACAGAAGATTGTTGGACCAGCTGATCATCCCCCGGAAGATGTTCGCTAAATCCATCAGCACGGTCCATGCATCGGTACGCTGGGAAATGTACAAATCGCAGAGGTACCGCGCCTCTTTCCCGCCTGCACCGTCCGAAACCTGCGCATCGCAGTACTGTGCAATCTGGTACAGGGTCCATTTATCGACTAAATCTGCGGTGATCCGTTTTCCCAGACCGTATCGTTTGTTCAGCACCAGATCGTAAAAAATCCAGGCGGGGTTGTTTGTCCAGGCCCACTTAAAGATTCCGTCCCAGGTTCCACTGTAGGTGCGGGTAACAGGATCGTAGTTCTCCGGTACGCGAACAATTATCCCCTTCATTTCCACGGTGACGTTTGGCGTTCTGCCGTCAAACAGCTTCGAATCAAACTGGATGAACAGCAGCGACGTGTGCGGATAGCGCAGCTTGGCATCGACAATATCGGTCATTGATTCAATGCGCGAAGTATCCGCATGCCGACCATCAGTGGTATTTTCCGTCAGGCGCCGGACGCGGATTTGCCAGCCGGATGTCGCTGCCGGCAGGTCAATTCGATAGCTCCGCTCATAGCCGGCTGCGGCAATGCCGTCCGCCTCATCCGTGCCGTATTCAACGTAGGAACCGCCATCGGTTGAAATATCAATAGCGAACGCTATCCGGTAGCCATCCTTCCCGCCGCTGTCGCGCAGTTTATAAACGCCGTTAGGAAATTTAAGCCGCAGGCGTACTGCAGAAAGCTGGGTGTTGTTAATGGATTTAACCCACGGCGTCCCGTATTTCAGCTCCGTGCCAACGCTGATTTCATTCTCTACTGCCGGGAAGCCAGCAATATAATCCTGATCCACCGTGCCGCTGCGCCACTCCCACGTCACGCCAGGGAAGTTTTCGTTGCCAGCATCATCAAGCAGTGGCGTGCCATCGAGATAAATATCTTTTCCGGTAAAGTCTCCTGCAGCTTCCCCCTCGGTCAGCGCCAGCAGAATTTTCATGTACGCTACGGAGGCGATCTCGGTACCGCGATTGCCGCCTTTATCACCGCCGCCACCGCCCCCTTTCGAACCCCTGATTACTGCCATATGCAAACTCCGGGCAAAAAAATCCCGCCTGAGCGGGAGAATTAAACATGTTGCGAGATAAGCGTTATTGCTGTTCTTCTGCGTAGATGCCGCCGCTGATAAGAACACCGGCGACAAGACGCTTACCGAAGAGAAGATTGACGCCGTTCCCCGCTGCAGACTGGTTGATTGGGGAGCCAAACGAATAGCTTTTCCGGGAATCGCCGGAGTCCATCGTCATGCCCTGAGTGCCGCTGGGCGTGAGCATCTGGACAACGCCCCCAAGCATCATCGCCGCCCCCATTTTGTAGAGGAACGGCGAGGCCACTGCTGCTGGCGTAAAGCTCAGCGCAAAGCCAACAGCTACCAGCACAGCGCCGAAGATGGTCTGGAACACTCCCGCCTTTTTACTGCCGATAATGACCGGTGCAATCCTGATAACTTCATGCACACCGTTCAGGTGCAGCTCTTCTGCAGTCACGTTGCGGGAGCCGTTAAACACGCTGTAGGTCACGCCGCGTCCTTCACTCGTATCGAGCCAGCGCTCAAAGCCGGGGAGCATGATACAAAGCGCCCTGATAGCCTCCCGCACCGAGGAAACGGAAAGGCGGTGCTCACGTCCAAATAAAGTGCCGAGCTTGCCATAGAGCCGCACAAGCACGATTTTCTCAACTGTGTTCATCGCCATTCTGGTACCTCAGTGTCAACATTGTTCTCTCGCGCCACATGCCGCCGTAGGGAACGACTTCGCTCAGTTTGCCGTACATGTGGTGCAGCATTTTCCCGTCGCCCAGATAGATGCCTGCATGGTTGATTTCTTCTGCCTTGTACTGCATCAGGATCACATCCCCTACCTGCAGTTCGTCGGCGTGAGAATAAAATCCCGCTTCGGCATAGTGTTTTACGTAAAGGTTTTCGCCGCGCGTCCACCAGTTGTCGTCACGGTGAAAATCAGGCAATTCGATGCCCCGCTCCTTCTGATACCAGTCCCGGATGAGCCCGTAGCAATCCCAGCTGCCGTGTATAAAGGGCCGCTTGAGAATCGGTGGTGTATCTGCCGGTGTTGTCACCGTGTACTCACCGCCTGGCCACGACATGATCACCCAGGGCAATCCGGAGTCATGGCACGACTTCAGGTCGTCGGAGGAAGCGTGCGGCCCCGCATCCGGATGTGAATGAACGATGGCCAGCACCTCCCCCATATCCTCCGCATCGGCCCAGGCCTGCGCAGATATCATGAAGTGCTCAGAGGGATTTTTGTGTGAATTACTGCAGGGGATGTACCGGCGCTGGCGAGTGGCACGAATAATCAGGCCACAGCATTCATGGGGATAGGCTGCAGCAGCGTGTTTTTCAATGGCGCTAATAAGTCGCTGGCTCAGCATGATTAAATCCTCGTGATCGCAATCGCCGGAAAGCCGCCAAACGGCAGCTGCTCATCTTCCCCCCAGCGCAGCTTGCAGCCTGCGACTGTTCCGGAGCAGACATCATCTGCAGGGTTATCAACCGGGTTGCCGAACTTGTCGAAATACTTCGTGCCGGTGTAACCGCAGTCCGCACCCCGATACTGGCCCTGCAGGCACCAGGCGCAGCGGCTGGTCATTTGCCTAGCCGGAACCTTCTGCCCGGTCACGTCGACAGGCGAGCTCAGCTTGAACTGAACGTCCGTTTCGTTATCTGCAGTTTTGCTGTCGATGTAAAACACCTCCAGCTGCTCGGCTGTCGGATCGGCCTGGGAGTTCCCGTCCGGGAAGTTGCTGGCATCGAGGTAATGCGCATACGTTCGGTGGATGGTGACCTTTGCCTGCTTCATATCCTGAAAAAGGTGGCACAGCGCGGAGATCGAACCGTCCAGATTACCAACGGATAATTTTGGCGACACAGGCGTTCCGTCACCGTTGGCTTCAATATCCTCAATCTGGCATGGCCAGAGATCGTATCTGATGCCCTGCCAGTAAATCGGCTTACCCGGTAGCTTCGATTCATCATCACCGGCAGCGAGAACTTCTTCTTCCGTGTACGCTACTGCGTGATTGTGGAAATAGAGAACATCGGCACCGAAGGCGGTGCCGTCAACTTCGAACAGGGTGATCTGATTGCCGGGCTCGAGTTTTTGATCGTCAGCAGTAATGCTCATCGCTTCCTCACGTAAAGGACACTACACCAATAAAAAACCCCGTAATCCGGGGTTTCATATGAATGGATGAATAATTAATTGGTTAGCTTTGCACTATTGGCTCGGCCCGATATGCCGTTGAGAAAGTGACTGATATAGTCATTCGCGCAAAATCAAGAACTGTGACTTTCAGTTGTGATGCGCGGTAGAGACCAAGTTCACCCAACGGGTTGGTCCATTTGAATGCTTTGACTTCGCCATGCTCGCGCAAAAACTTGAGCACCGGCTTCATATCCTCATTCATACCGGTGAACGTTAATGGCCATGATTGCGTCTCCGGGTTAATGCCCTCTCCGGTTACTGCCTCATAGCCATCGCCGTATTGTACGCTGCTGGTTCGGTACTTAAAGTCTCCCACGGGGCCATTACGCGGAGACCAGGTAAACGTCTGCAATGCCATCAGGCCGTCCTCATTTTGGTGTCAATCATGCCTCCGTTGGCCAGTTCGCGATCAAGCGTTTCAATAACAAACAGCTTAAGTCGGGCTTTGGTCTCGCTGGTCAGAAGCTCCTGGCTTTTTGAGGAAGGTTCCTGGCTCCCGCCGCCCTGCTGAATGACCTGCAGCGGAATAGTTAAAGAGAAATGCAGGTTGCCCTGGCCAGCAGAGGGCTGCGAATACGAGTCTCCGGATGGTTTTGCCACGCCGCCACCGACCAGACCCCCTTCGGCGTAGCCGTTGCCGTAAGTAAGCTGATTCAGGAAACTGAGCATGCCAGGCTTCTTGACCACAGATTGCGGAACCACCCATTCGCCACGGTGAACCACACCGGCGACGTCATGCTTGCCGCCGTCGCCGGTATAACCCCCGTCAGCCCAACCGAACCAGCTGCTCACACCCAGCGCTGAAGCACCGGATTTGATAGCGTTCAGCATCAGCATCTTCGTGATCATCTTGCCAATATCGTCGATAACGGATACGGCCAGCGATTTGAACTCTCCCTTTCCCTTCGACGCAACATTCCAGAGGGCAGTACCCATGCCATCCATCGCGTTTATGGCAATGTCGCGAACCTGGGTGAACTGGTTTTCAGCGTTAAATCGCCAGTCCGTCAGCCCTTTTTTCATCCCGTCAAACGATGACCCTTCTACCTGCTTTTTCCGCTCTGCACCGCTACGGACAATTTCCAGCTGCTTCTGCTCTTCATCCCTCAGCACCTCAGTTTGTTTTCGGTACAGTTCGGAACTGTGATCGGAAATCGTTTTATCCTGCTCTTCCCGGAGCTTTGCAAAACGCTCCCGTACCTGCTGCTCTGCTACCATCTGGTCATAGGCATCGGAGCTCATGGTCATCTGGGCGACACTGTTAGCATATTCCTGCTGCAGCTGCAGCGTTGAGCGATAAAGCTCCTGGTTCTGCTCCTGAATCTGAAGGCCGAGTTTGCGCTGCTGGTTGGCTTTATCCAGGCTGGCGTTAATCTCCAGCTGGTGACGCAGCTCCGTTTCCTGCGCCAGAATGCTGCGCTGGCCAGCGGTCAGGATACGCTTCTCCTTGAGGTCAGCGATTTCCTGGTTGAACTGCGCCAGTTTCTTTTCCGACTGCGTCAGCGTCTCGGTCTGTTCGTTCTGGGACCGCAGCGCGGCCTCTTCCTGGCGAAGCTGATTCAGGCGCGTGGTCGCAGCATCGTCGCTGTACGCCTTCTCGCGGGATTTTTTCTGCTCGGCATACATTTTGTCGATGCCGCGCATTGCCTGCGTGTATTCAGCCGTTCCTTTGGTGAAATTGGCATTAACAAGCGCAACGGCATCGGCCCGCTCTTTTTCACGCGATGTCCCGGCTTTTAGCAGCCCTGAAAGCGTGTTTTCGTCCTTCAGACGCTTCGAAATTTCTTCACGCTGCTTTTTCTGTGCCTGATATTGCTTTTCCGCCTCTTCACGCTGCTTGATTGCCGGGTCAGGAGTGGTATCGAGATCAACACCTGCACCCGCAGCCATCGCCTGCGCGGTGGCTATGTGCGCGTCTCCCATCGTTTTAAACGCATCTGCGACAAAATCTTTCAGCGATTTCCACGCGCTTTTCAGCCCACCTACGTTCGATTCCTGCTCCTTGAGTTTGGTATCAAGGTCATTCATCGCCGCCTGCTGCAGCAGCGCCGTTGCTTCAGAGGTTTTCCCCTGGCGCTCGAGCGTGACTATCTGGTCTATCATGCTGCCGTTGAGCAAAATCCCCTGGTCGGTCAGCTTTTGAAGCGCCTGCAGCGGATCGCCTTTCAGGCTCGACAGCAGCGACACGAGATCGTCGGAGCTCTGCCCGATTTCCTCCATTCGCGTGCCGAGGCTGGCGACCTGCTCCAGCATATTGCCACCGAAACCCGCCGACACGGATGCCGTAACCGCCTTAACGGCGCGATCTGAATCACCGAGGCTGGAGGTCAGGTTCTGCAGATACATCACCGACATAACGGACTGCTGGCCGGATTTCTGTAACGCCTGCGTATACCCTTTAATGACCGCTTCGCTGTTGGAGTAGGCCGAGTAAATCGCGGTCACCGCACCGGCGACGGCAATAACGGCCAGCCCGACAGGACCGCCGACCATCGCCATTGCGCCGCGCAGCAGGCCTGCACTGGCTGCAGCAGCTCGCTGGCCAAGAGATAACTCCTGGCTGGCCACGGCGAGCTGGCGCGTTGAGGTGGCCAGCTGCTGCTTCCCGGCAGACTCGGCGATATCAGCCGCCAGCACCGTTTTCGTCGCTTCTGCAAGGCTACCCTTCGCCTTCGCTTCAGCAAGATTCGCCTCCTGAATGGTTCTGGCATTTTTAACGTGCTCGGCCTCATAGCTGACGGCCAGCCCATACTGCTTGTTCACCTCGGCCTGTTTGGCAAAATGCTCATCGAGCGCAAAGGCGCGCTCGCGGTCGGCACGGGCGGCTTCAATGGTCTTAACCGCGATATTCTGCTTCTCGATAGCTTCAGCACGCAGCTGCCTGGCGTTCTCTATCGAGCCCTGCGCGGCGCTTATCTGCGCCTGGGTAAACTCAATCTGGGCCTGTCGCTGTGATTTCAGGCCCGTAATACTGTTATCCAGCGCGGTGCTCATACCCTCGCTGAGGGCCGAAACCAGCGCCGTCGTGATAGAACTTCCGGCAACCGTGCTGCCAGCTGAAATGTTGGCCAGCAGACCGCGCATTTCATCCAGCCCGGTCAGCCGTTTGTCGACCGTTTTGCCAAGCTTGTTAAAGTCGGCGTCCAGCCCGGCAATCCCCTTGCCCAGCCCTTCAAACGACTGCCGGGTTTTCTGATTGTCCGTCTGGACTTTCCTGTTAAATTGCTGGGCGCTGCTGTCCGCCGTTCGCATAGCATCAGCAAACTGTGATTTAAAGCTGGCGGAGTTGAGATGCAGCGCGACAGCCAACGACGCAACGTCAGCAGCCATGTCCTAATATCCTGAAGCAGTCAGCGAACTGCTGGTCGCTTTCAGATTGCGCAGCAGTCACCGGAGGAGAATGCACCGGCGCTGACGTTTCGGCCTCCGTTCTCAGGAGATCAAAATAGGCCTGCCAGTGGGTCAGTATGTTCGCCGGAAGTTCGGCTATTTTGCGGGGGTCCGGCTCGTCCCATCGGTCTGCCAGCATGAACAGCAGCCTGAGATGGGACGAGTCGGTTAGTTTTTTGTGGCTTCCTCCAGCGTGCCGTAAGAATGGCGCTGAACGAGCGTGACCGCGTCGAGAAGATCGGCGTTCGCGTGGGCGGCCATCAGCTGGTCTGCGGTGGGCAGTTCGCTGGCTTTGGGCTTGCTGCCGTCTTCATTGACCAGCGCTGCCAGAAACAGGTTTACCCCCATCGCGGACAGCTCTCGCGACGGAAGCCTGGCCTGGCGTCCGGCTTCAACTTTGTCGTTATAGTCATCCAGCTCGGCGCTGGTCAGGCGGCGAAGATACACCTTCTGGCCGAGGAGCGTTTTTTCAACGGTGGTATTCAGTGGGTTGATAAGGGATTTGTAGTTCATGTTTTTTATCCTGTTTCATCAGTAAAAAGCCCCGCGACCGGCGCGGGGAAATAGAAGGTTACTCGCCGCCACCGGCTGGCTGCTCAACGGACCATTTAACGCTGTTCTGCTTGCCGTAGACCTCAACCTGCAGCACTTTGCCTTTCGGCGTATCAACGGCCTGCAGGCTCCAGCCAGCCAGCACCAGTTCGACTTCTGAAATGCGCTTGTTGGGGAACTTCATGAAGAAGACCACCGTTTTTTTCGCATCGGCGTCGCTCAGCAGCGCTTCCTGCACGGTATCGGATGGATCATCAATGAAGACGAGCGTTTTATCCTCGCCCTCACCCATGTCGGCCATGTATTTTGGCTCTTTGTCGATGAGGCGTGTCACTTCGAGGAAGGTGCCTTTTTTCCCCGTTGCCCCAATCCCCATCGCGCTCTGCAGAAGCGCGGCGGTGGTAATGGTTGCGCCCTTCTGACCGTAGCGAACCTCGGTACCCGCAGGGAGTACCGCGTACTCTGACGGGGATTTGATTTCTGGATCTGCCATTTACTCTCTCCTGATTTCTAACGCCCTTCGAGGCCCAGCCGGATTTCTGCGGCCAGCACTTTAAGGATTTTTTGAACGTTGTAGTCCATCGCCGGACGAATGAAGGGGTCGGCGACCTGTTTGACGGTGCCGAACTCCTGCGCCACCGCTTTCATGTGGTGAATTTTGCTGGGACCGACGCGCAGCGTAACGATGGTGTTATAGCGCGAGGTCTCTGCCACGTTGGTGCTGCGGATTTTGATGGAGTCGCGCATGTGCGGCCCGATGCTTTCCTCATCAAAACCGGCGTGCTGCCGCATATCCTGCTCAACGACCGCAAGCGCGGCGCGTCCGGCATCACGCAGGAGTTTCACCCCGACTTTCTTGTCGATGCTTTCCAGCAGCCGGTCAAACTCCTTCCCGGTGGGGAATTTAATGTCCATCTGCATGGCGTTTACTCCGGAACGGTGAAGATGAAGTCGCGCACCAGCCGGTACTGGATGCGGTTGTTGGGAAGCGTGGTTTTCCCCTGCTGTATACCTCCGCGCTCAACGTACTGGACGGGCTGACCTTCCAGCTGGCCATGAACAATTTCCTTCCATTCAGCCCAGAGCGCCCCGTCGAACTGAAGCAGCGACGTGTACCGGTCGACAACATAAAGCGAAAGCTGTATCCGTACCTCGGACAACCCGGTCCGCCTCAGTCCGTCACCGACCTGCGGGTCGGAAATACGCTGGAACGTCGCGCCTTCCTGCACCGCATCCGGAAGCAGCAGCGGGTACGTATCCAGCCCGGTAATCCGCTCCACAGCGGTTTTAATTGCTGACTCGATCATGGCGTGAATCCGCCTCTCCGGTGATGATTATCCGATCCGTCAGGCGCTCGACGTTGCGAACGGTATATACCCGGTCCGCTGTCGATACCTTCCAGTCCACGTCAACCTTACGCGGGTACAGCGTGAAGAGGCACGTTTCGACGACCTGCTGCTGGTCCAGCGTCCGGACCTTCCGACCGGAGACCAGCTCCTTTTTGGACCAGGCCTTTCCGGCGCTCACCTCACGGGCCGGAAGCGTCTCGCCGAGCTCGCCGCGTTCTGTTTCCACGTAGCTGAGTGTTATCCGGCAGTTCAGCTCGCCGGGGCGCAGGGGGTCACTCATACGGTATGCTCCATTAGCGGGAACAGCAGGTACTCAACGCCCAAATCGGACGGCGAACCTTCTGCCGTGCCGGTGGGATTCAGATACCACTGCGAGACCATCATCTTCGCGGCCAGCTTGATATCTTCATCAATGATGTAACCCGTCTCACCGTCAGGCAGTGCGTCAAGCTGCGCCTGGTTCTCTACCAGCCTGCAGTAGTAGCTGCGCTCGATGCTGCGCTGAGCCGCGTCAATCAGGCTGGTCAGCAGGCTGTCGTGCTCATCAAAATCCAGCTCGAGGCGCAGCTGGGTTTTGGCTTCAGCCAATGTCAGTATCATGCGCGTCATCGTCCTTATTCGGTTGAAGGGCGCGTTCTGCATCTTTTGCCCAGACGGCGATATTTCGGTCCACCATGTCCTGAGCGACGGCGCTGTCAAAGCAGGCTACATCGCCACGGCTGTAGCGGCTAAACGGACCAAGGAACGTCACCGCGACGCGCCCGTTTTGTACCGAAGCGACTTTTCCAGTCAGTTTTGACATGCGTTCCTCTGGGGTTTCGTCCTGTTTTGCATCACCACCTGAATCCGTATCGTCGCCGTCCGGACCGGGTTCGGTACCATCACCGTCACCACCGGCTTCGCCTGCAGAACCGGCGTTAACGTCTGGTGTCGGTGCTGAAGTATCAGCTGCAGCTGCAGTCGTTACCGCTGGCTCGGCGTTGGTGTCGGTGGCGGTATCGTCTTTCTGAGTGTTTTTGGTTTTAGGAGCCATGATGTTCACCTGTAAAAAAGCCCACGCGGGGCGGGCTGTTAATCACGATTGTCGGAGTATTACCAGGTAACGCCGGTACCCAGCGCCAGGCCTTCGATATGGCGGAAGCCGATATCGTGCTCCATGATGACGCGGATCAGGGACTGGTTACGCGCGAACGCGGAAACGGTGTTACCATCTGCATCGATGTAGGTCGCCTCGCGGGAGAAATCGACCACCATTGCGCCGTCTTCACCAATCAGTACATCGTTGAAGTCAGCAAAGTAAATCTCAGACTCCTTGCCGCCCGTGCCCAGGTTCGCTGGAATAGCCGAGGTGCGCTCAATCGGATAGCCTTTCAGCATACCCGCTGCCATTTCCGGATAAACCTTGTTGCCGTTCCCGTCGCGCAGACCGAAGAGCTTCATGTAGGTGCGGTTGGACATACCCCAGCCGCACTTCAGCATGTTGCTGTTACCGTCCATCGCCATGAGGATCAGCGCATCAAGGTAGGTATCGATGGTCTGCAGGTTCACTTCGTCATCTGCAACCCACGCATGCGTGCGGCTACCCGCCGTGGCCACGGCCTTCATCCCTTTCGGGGTGTCGTTGGTGCCGTCATCGCGGAGGAACGCCTTATCTTCACGGGTGGAAATGCCGCTGATGATGTCGTCTAAAATCAGCTGCTCGACGTTGAAGCCGCCGCGTCCAATCAGCTGGTTGGAAATTGGCACCATGGTGATCAGCGTTTTGGCGTTCAGTTTGACGTCATCGAAGGTCGCACCGCTCGCCTTCACATCCTTGCCTTCACCGACATAGCTTGCCGTTGAGCCGCTGGCCAGTCGCGGGATCGCCAGATTACCGTTCGGCAGCGGGATGCTTCGCGCCCCGAGCTTACGCACGATGGTGCGGTCGCGCAGGAGCTCAATCACCTCGTTCTGCATGTTCTGCGGAACGAGCGCGCCGCCGGAATTGGCAGCTGTGCTGATCGCCATCGACAGCCCCTGATCGTTCAGGTCTTCCGCAGCGAACGCGGCGGCCTGCTGCAGGTCGCCCTTACCTGCCGCGATGGCCATCACCATGCGGGTCATGCCTGCACCTTTATACTGTGGCGGTTCGGCTTTCGCATGCACTGCCGGTGCGTTACGACCGTTCTGCGCAGCCTTCACCGGAACCGCCGTGGTGGCAGCGAGGCGTTCTGCCGCTTCCAGACGCTGAATGGACGCCGAAAGCTCATCAAACTGAGCCTGCAGGCCAGTGAATTGCTCCAGCTGCTCCGCGCTCAGCGTGCCACCGTCCATTTCAATCTGTGCCAGGGCCTGAACCTGAGTGTTAATACCCGCACGCTGGCGACGCAGTTCTTCGATTTTGTTCATCGTTTTTCTCTCTTTTACGCATAAAAAAAGCAGCCATCTGGCTGCTTACGGTGACGCTTCGCGTCGGGTTACATACGGGCCTGCTGATCCATAACAGCAGCACGTAACTGGATACTGGATTGCTGGGGCGAGGGTTTGTATTTCGCGGCAATCGCGTTGATGGCTGACTGAGGATCGGACATCTCATCTGCCAGCCCTGCCGCTATGGCATTCTGCCCGAAATACAGCGCGGCCTGGGTGCCGATAACGGCGTCGATATCTATGCCGCGATACTGCGCGACGGAGGATGTGAACGTCTGGTATGCACCGTCGATCATCGCCTGTATCTGGGACGTGGCCAGCTCCGTCAGCGGTTCATGTGGGGATCCGTTGTTCTTGTTATCGCCGCGCGAGAACGTGGTAAATTTCAGCCCCACGCTCTCCTCCCATTTCGATGCTTCCATGTGCTCCAGGATGACCCCGATGGAGCCCACGCCGCTGGTTTCGCTGACGATAATTTTGCTGCAGGCCGACGCGATAAAGTACGCCGCAGAGAACGCGCTGAAGTTCACGATGGCCGTAATGGGCTTCACGCTGCGCGACTGGTAAATGTAGTCAGCCAGCTCCTTACAGCCCGATACCGCGCCGCCGCCCGAGTTAATATCGAGCACGATTTCTTTAATGCCCGGGTCGTTCAGAAGGGAAGCCAGCTGGCCGCGAATACGCTCGTAGCTGTTCAGCTCCGTACACATATTCACGATCTGGCCACGCCGGGGGACCAGGATGCCGTGGACAGGAATAACGCCCACGCCGCCGCCGCTTTGCTGAGGTTCATTCGTTTCCTGTAACTCATCCGGCCCCAGGGCCATTTCCAGCGGGGCCACATTCATGCCCTGCAGGCGGGGAACCAGGATCGACTTCACCGAGTCCATGATTTGCCGCGTGGCGTAGTGAGGCACCCCGAACACCTGGTCAGCCAGGTGCGGCAGGTTGATTAATTTCGACATTGTGTATACCTGTGAGAGCCTGATAATCAGGTTTTATGCAGTTCGCTGCAGGATTGCGCTGATTTCGCTTATCTGCGCGGGGGTGGCTTTATCCAGCCCGTGAACGCTGCTGGTATCGACCATATTCAGTGGCGTCAGATACTTGTCGCCGCCCTCTACCGGGGCCATGTTCTCCATGCGCCGGATATCGTTTACCGACAGCCAGCCCCACTGGCGGCCCAGCGCGTAGGACTCGTAACGCGATTTCTGATCGCCGCGCAGCAGCGACGAGACGTTGAACTCGATATAAAAGTCGCGACGCTCGCTGGGTAACAACAAATCGCGCATCATCGCCGCTTCATGGCGCTTCAGCCAGGCCAGCAGCGTGTACATCACGTACTGAAGCCCCTGGTGCTCGATGTTGTTGTTGGTCGATTTGTCGAGAAGCTGAATCATGTGCGGCGGGATTTTGTAAAGCCGACACACCTCGTTTACCGTCCACTGCCGCGACTGCAGCAGCTGCGCTTTTTCGTTGTCCTGCGACAGCTGCTTATAGCTCATGCCCTCCTGCAGCAGCGCCACGCTGAAGGCGTTTCGCACACCGGAATAGCGGTCCGTCCATTTGGCCAGAAGCTTGTCAATTGACGCCTGGCTCTTGATGGCTCCCGCCTCTTTGGGGCGCTCAATCACGCCGGACATCGTGGTGCCACGGGCGAACACCTGCGCGGCGTGCTGCTCAACCGCCATGCCCAGCCCGAGAACGTCCGCGTTTGTCTGAATCGGTGAGGTGCCGATGTATCCGTCGAGCGAGAAATACTTGATGTGGTGCATCATGCGCATCGGCACCGTTTCACCCAGCTCAGGCAGCTCGTAATACGGCATCCCGTCCGGCCCTTTCAGGACGATAACCTTTTTGGGGTTAATCGGTATCAGTTCAGCGATATCGCCGTTGCCGTGCCGGTCAATCAGGGAATAGCTGTTCCCTTCAAGCCCCAGCACGCCCTGCTGCTGTTCGTAATATTCAAAGCTGGTGTCCTTTCTGTTTGGCTGCGAATGGATCACATCGTACAGGGGATGATCCGTTGCCCTGCGCCGACCGCCTTTTTCGTCGCGCTGATAAAGCTCGACGGGCAGCTGGGCGATGGATTCGGCAAGGAGCGTTACGCAGGCGCGTATGGCCCCAATCCCCATTGCCGTTTCCGGCGTAACCAGCATGCCCGATGAACTCTTGCTGGCGCTGACGCTCCCGAGAACCGTTGTCCAGTTACTTCCTCCCGGACGCGACCTGCCCCGGAAGAACTGAGGAATGAACATCAGTTACCCCCTGGAGAATCATTCGCAGGCGCAGCGGCTCTGGCAGCAAAATAGGATGCCAGAAGGCAAAACACGCCTGCAGCAATAACGCCTGCAGGCGGAAACACCATCCACGCGCCAAACGAGATAAGCGCCGCGCCGAACAGGCCGATCATAAAGGTAATAATTGCCGTTAACATGCGACGTCTTCCTCATCATAAACGGATTGATTGCTGGCCCGACCGTTCAGCATTGCACGGCCTATAGCCATAAACAGCGCTGTCGCGCCGTCGATTTTTGACTGCTTGTCGCCCTTCGTCGGTCGGACGATATCGTCGCTTCCGGGGACATTTTTTCCGATAACGTTGCTGATACACCATGACAGGACCGGGTTCCCGTCATGGTGGAAACGACCGCCAGCGAGCGCCGCTTCCAGCTCCTTCATCGGCGGCGACATATTGGTGTAGTCCTGCCGGATAGAAATGGGCTCAAACCCGTGGTCCTGCAGCTCGTGGCTGAGCGCCGTGGCTCCGCTAGGGTCGATGGGGATTTCGCTGACGCGGACCTTATCAATTTCCTGAAGGTCGATAATGCTGGCCAGGATTTCGCGATAGTCCGCCTCTGCCCCATCTGTCGCTTCAAGCGCCCCCATTTCGACGAACTTCACATACCGGTCTGCAGTTTTGGCAATTTTCGGGTCCGTGCTCCGGACCGTGTCCTCCGGTACCCAGAATTTCGGCCTGATGCAGTAGTAGTGTTTCTTACCCTCAATTTCGCGGACGAAAACGCCAACACCGGCGTTAAGATCCAGGCGCTGGGCAAGGTCCAGACCGAGGTAATAATCCTCGCCGGCAAAGTCCTCGTAGCGCAGGGATTTATCGGCGGCGGCATGCCATTGCGTCATGTTGTAGAACGCTGCTTTACCGGATACCCAGATATTCAGACGCTTCGTTTTAAAGGCGTTGACCTTACGCGGAACCTGTTTAGCGACCTCCATCTCCGCCAGCAGATCGTCATACGATATCGATACGTCGAGGTTCGGGTTCGCTTTAATGAAGTTGGTCGGGTCAGTCCAGTCGTCCCCCTCATCGAGCTCATAAATAAGGCCAAACAGGCGGTCGTTAGGCACATGCCCGTTGAGCATCTCCTTGACCTGCTTATCCTTGTCGTAGCATGGCGATTCCAGCGACGTACCTGCCGTGGTGATGATAAGCGTCAGCGGCTGCGAACGTGCGCCCATACCCAGCGTCATGGCTTCATACATGTGATCCGTATCGTGCTCATGATATTCATCAATAATTGCGCAGTGTGGGCTGTCACCGTCGCCAGGCTTCCCGGCGATGGGCGCGAACAGCGAACCGTCCGGACGGGTCAGGCTGTCAACCCAGACCGAAATATTGAATTTAGAGCGGAGCGACGGAAGGCGGTCTGCCATCTGCCTTGCTGGGGTGAAGACCTTTTTCGCCTGCGCCATCGTGGTGGCACCACAGTACACTTCGGCACTGTTTTCTCCGTCAGCGCAGAACATGTACGTGCCTATGCCTGCTGCGAAAAACGATTTCCCGTTTTTCCTGGCCACCCGGATATACGCTTCACGAAATCGGCGCTTTTTGGTCTTTTTCGTAACCCAGCCGAAAATCGAGCTGAATGCAAACGCCTGCCAGGGTTCCAGCTTAAGTTTTTGACCGGCTAAGTCACCGCTGGAGTGCGGTAATAGCTGAACGAAACGACAGGCGCGTTCCGCCAGTTCGCGGTCGAATCGGTAGGGATAATCCTTATCGAGAGAAATTTTCAGATCATTAAAATGGCGCTGGCATGCCAGCTGGATGCTCTTGCAGGCGAGTATTTTCCCGTTCAGCACATCCCGCGCATACTGGTTCGCCATATTGACGCTCGGGTACGCGGCCATAATAAGTCCCTAAGAATTGGGAACATCGCCCCAATCAAAATTCGTCAAATTCATTGCCGGATTTACTTTCCTCGCCCGACGCGCGTTTTCTGGCTCTGCTGTTGGGATCAAGTTTCAGAACTACGCTAAGACGGATAAGCTGTGAGATATACTTATCCCGCGCCTTTACTGCGGCTCCCATTTTCTGCCCACCGGCAGCAGTTTCATCCCCAATCCCATTAGCCTTTATTTCCTGGTTCGCGTCGTAAAGGAGTTGCACCGTGTTGCAATATTCCACCAGTAGATAGCAGTCCTCCATTTCGAACGAACCACGGTTAATCAGAATTTTGCAGGTACGTTTCCAGGCATCGATCGCCATCTCACCCAGCAGTTCATCCGGCGGTGAAACTGCACGAGTCAGAGAACTGACCTGCGTTCCGGTCTTCTTCGGCTTACGACCTCCCCCCGGCGATCTCACTCCGGTACTCATAGCGAATCACCTCAAAAATCATCAAAAAAAAAATTCTTATTTCTCACGCGCAAAAAACTACCGGGAGCGGCAGTCCTTAAAAGCGAAAGGGGTTAAGGATTTGATCCCCCCCTCCCCATGCGCTGACCGGCCGAGTTTCACCGGAGACGCTCCCTTGCAGTCTTGGCTCGATGGCATGGCCAACACAATGCCTCCAGATTGAAATCATCGTCCGTTCCTCCGTGAGCCTTGGCAAGGATATGGTCGACGGTATTTGCACGTGTTGCGATGCCAGCGCGTCGACACTCCTGGCATATATGTTTATCTCGCAGAAGGATACGTGCACGCCTGACTTCCCAGGGACGCCCATAACCACGCTCTTGTCGGCTTTTACCGTTCTGATAGTTGCGCCATCCTTCACTGGCATGTTTTTGATGGAGATCACAGTAGCCAAATGAATCATTCACTACCGCTGAGCACCCCATATGGCGACAAGGTCTTTTAATACGAGGGGGCATAGCTAATTGTCTTAATATTGATGAGTTTGAGCATTAACCTCACTCCATTATAAATGTTGTCATTCATGCTTAATAACCCCCCCACTTAATTACATTGGCGAGTTATAAGAACCATGATGACTTGCAATCCCAACTTATAAAAATGAGATCAAGCTAATAATTATACATTATAAAGCCCACATATTAACCACATCCAACATGAACTGAATTTTATTAAGTTCGCCCCCACAAATTAAGGGTTTAAGTTGGTAGTTTCATGGTTCATTCATCTAACTCGCACCTTCCTTCGCTAGCACCCTACTATTAATTGGAGGTAATAAATACCAGCTAATTCATTTATTATACTTTGCTTAAATCTTTTAAGGTATATACATATGACAACTAATCAGCAACTCAGCACCTTCGCAATTACATCACAGAAAAAACCGCATCATCCAAGTGACAACAAAACATGCATGGTGCTAATGATTGCCTTTATTTTCAGCATTCCCTACGCCGCCGCGCTTAATGCTGCGCTGTTGGAAGAAAATAATTTAAAAGTTTCTTTAGCGTGGATTGGTATAGCCTTCGCTGTCATATGGATTGGATACGACTTGAGTAAGCTAAAAGAAAAAACTAAGTTCCATGTGATTTTTACAATCGCCGCCAAAGCTATACCTGCGATTTTGGCTTTAATTGGACTTAAGTTTTCCTAACCTCATTATTTTTTATTTAAAAACAATGAATTAAACAATCCACTACTGAGTTACCCCCTTATGAGGTTCGCACTATGGTATCTAAGCAACGTTAAAAACTGATCGAGCTGGTCCTTGTAGGCGGAATCAGCATTGCCCGGTACGCGACGCGCCCCCCCCACGCGAGTTATCACACGTTTAAGAAGCTGGCGCCGGGGGAATGGTTTAACTCGGTTTCAGTTTCCCGCTATATCGAACTCTATGAGCACGAGATACTGGCGAAGCTGAATCCGGAACAGACCTGGAATGAGCTGCATCTGTTGGCAAGATGTGAGCCTGTACTGCTGTGCTGGGAGCCGCCGGGAGAGTTTTGCCATCGACAGTTGGTCGCGCGGTGGTTCAGAAAGGAGTTGGGAATTGCTGTTGATGAGTACAATCCCCACGCCACACCGCAGTTGGATATGTTCTAAAGCAAAGCCGGGAAAACCCGGCTTACTTCTTGTTAATTGGCTTGGTGACTATATTAGCGCAGTGCGTATGAATTTCATGATAGGAAATCTCGCCATCCACATATCGAATATGATTGTCATTGATGAAAAGCCAAGATTCCGTCACATGCTTATTGTCCACCAACGAACCCTCCAGGCTAAACCAAGCAAAAGCGGCTTCAGCCAATAAATCAGTCAGCTCATCAATCTTCGCTGGATTATCCCTTGTGGTTCCCGGAGGGCTCAAATGGCTTGGAAGCGCAACCAGGCAATAGGCGTATTTGGCGACGGCTGATTTAAAATTTACCTTCGCCTTAAACTGCTCCTGTTTTTTCCATTCTTTCATCGCGCAAAACGCAATACCTACGGTTGCAGCTGTAAATATTGCAGATATTGCAGCCCAAATTGTTGCCCACGGCCAAGCGTAGATTGTTTGTCACATGAAAACCTCCTTGAGTTAAGTAGATTATTCTACCCTGGTAAACGCATAAACTGGGGATTGCTGTTGATGAATACGATCCCCGTGCTACACCGCAGATGGATATGTTCTGAAGCAGAGCCGGGGAAACCCGGCTTTCACTTAAAGACGAATCTTATCTTCAGAATGCTGTCACACGCATTATGCAGAACAGTGCTACCGTCCTCTCCTTTAAGAAAAGATGAATGATGCGAGTAAATATTATTCCAGTGAGCCAGAACATCGATCTCCTTATCAAGCAAACCTTCGCAATAAAGAAAAGTATTACGGCATTGATTAAATTTTGAAATCAAACTCATCCTTAAGTCGTAATAATCGGCGTATGCCTTCTCATCACTTAAGTCATCAGGAAGAAGGAGTAAGGCGTAAAGGTAATCTGCAATAGCTTGTTTAAAAGCCATCTTAGCCTTCAACTCATCTTGTTTTTTCCAACGTAACAGTGCCAACCCAGCAACAATAACTGCCAATAATGTAAAAATTGCCGAAATCGATGCCCAGATGTTTGCCCAACTTGCTCCCAAAATCGCCTGCAACATAAAGCCTCCATGATTTAAGGAGGTTATTCTACCATGGTAGGTATCTAACTTCCGATAGCGAGCATCCCATCAAAGTTGATTTTTTCGGATATTAAGCGCTGCCTCGAGTGCTAAGCGAGTGAAGCATGTCTGATGAGTAAGGCATTATCGCAGGTACTCAAGGAATGCCTGCTGTAATGCTCTCGGCTCTTTTCTCAACATAGCCCCTTGCTATGCACCAGACGCTCTCTCAGGATCACCAGCTGAGAAATAGACGGGCTAACATCGGGCCAGCCCTCTTTCCCGCAGCTATCGAGCCATATAGCTAGGAGGATAAACAGAATCAGCATTATTGATTCCAGGTCAGTGAACTGGATTGACGCTGAAACTCAATCTCACGAACACCAGCAAAGTTATTGTTACCTTTCTCAATAACTGCCAGCAGCGGCTTAATCCACAGGACAGCCTGGCAATAGGTCATTGAGCTGGCGGCAGCGGTACGATCATCGGCTTGGTTAGGTCTGCCGGTATCGGTGTACATGGCGCTGGCACGTAAACTGTGCGCGTATTCGAGCAGCCCACCAGCAATGTCAGCAGGAACAGGCAAATCGCAGGTTTTTTCACGGCGGAGAATCTCCCGGTATTCGATTACAGTTTCTTCGGTGCTGATATCAATCAGCGAATTAAGCCTGTTGGCGTGCTCTGCAACCTGATTGTATCGGCTGAAATTGAAAGCCTGAGTGGCAATCACTTGCCCCTGTAGCGTGTTATCACTGCGAAGCACATCGTTATCACTCTTGATATTTTTGACATCAGCACAACTCTTTACGAGAGCAAGTGACAGGCCAGCAATAATGATAATGACGACCAGACCGGGATTAATTTTCATTGTCCTAACTCCCAACAAGTTAGCGCGCTTTCCTGATCGCGCCGCTCTACCTGTCCATAACAACCATTCTTCTGGCCTTTAGTTAGGCGACAATCACGTCCACCGTCCTTAATCCACCAGCGTATTGCTTCACATGCCCCTTTACGATCTCCGGCGTTAATGCGCTTATAGAAGGTCGAAGGGAAACATTTACCCGGGCCAATGTTGTACGGGCAGAAGGATGCTATACCGACCTTCTGCGGCTCTGTCAGAGGCACTTTGATATTGCGATCAACCCAAGCTAATGCCTTATCGCGTTCAATAGCGTTAACCTTCCGGCATTGTTCCTCAGTGGCTGTCATGCCCCTAACAACACGTCTGCCATCGATAAAGGTAACGCCGTGACATAAAGACCAGACCCCACCCGGATCAACAACGGCCACCAGCGCATTGCCTTCTTTCTCGCTGATGAACTGGTCAAAAATGAGTGGAGCAGATGCACCTGATGCGATTAGTGCCAGCACTGCTGCGCTGAGTTTTGATTTATTAGACATCATTCACCTCGCGCAGCTCTTCGACGGTCTGCTTTGATTTGGAAATAGAGGTTGGTGAGAAAGGTGAGCAAGCCGAACAGTAAACTACCGATCACACCTATAGCCGCCCACTGCTCTGGGGAGTAACCGTCAAGAAGTCTTCTAAACCAGTAAATGGCACTACCTCCCGATGCGCCGTAGGAAATGCCAGTAGTTATTTTGTCCATTCGATACATGCTCTCACCTCGCTCTATGCGGGTGCTGTCGTGAGAATAAAAAAAGCCCGCTTTTGAAGGCGGGCTAATGAGTTGACTATTTGTAAGGTAGGTGTGAGTAAGGCCTATGCTCAGGAGTGAAGCTGTATCGGCTGATTCACTATCGGTCCAGGAGAACCACAGGGCATTCAGTTACTTCCCACAACTCAAAGAGTAGCAGCAGTTTGCAAAACCATAAAAAAAGGCCTGCTTTTTATGGCAGGCTCTCAAGGAATTTGAAGCTTGTATTATTGTTGTCATGGTGCCGGGTGCCTCCCGGTGACTCTACCCCAGTCAGCAAAGCCGCGCGCATACCTGCAGATAGCAGTCGACTGGAACGCCCTTTCGCTTAGAAAGGATTCACCACAGAAATAAATTACGCTGAACTTATTCCTTCGGTCAATGGGATTAGACATCGCCACCTGATGGAGGTCTTACAAATGAAAAAACCTCGCCGAAGCGAGGCTATTTGAATTTGAGGCACCTCATCCAACAAACCACCCCGGTTAGTTGGATTTTGACGAGATGCTTTTGGATGAGCGCTGAACCCAAGGGTCAGTATTTTCACACAGCAATTTTGCGAAAAGCAGCGCTCACGCAAAAACATCTATGGGAGATGAAGGAAATTGGCATCGATAATGAAATCCGAGATAACATCAATGTAAATAACAACTCCAGCTATAAGGCTGGCAATCAGTATCAGGGCAATCATCCAGACGCCCATAGGTCACCTCTTCTGTGGTATTCCCAATACAATCCTTATTCATCACTACATAGAGATGAAAGTACATTGCACAGCTAACCACAAAACAGATTACCAACGCCAGCGTTTTGAGTATCTTTAACAATAGATTCTCCCTGTACATTTATTGTACGCAGTTTAATTCAAACTGGATCAACAAACTGTCAACACAAGGGATAAACCATAGCTTGCAACACCGGGCCCTTAAAATTTTTTTTACGTCGAATATGTCTGGTGAGTTCGGCGATATGACAGGGGTACTGGTGGAATGCACCTTCGCGAATACCCCTGTCGTATCGCCGTAAAACAAAAGCCCCGACCGGCGGGGCTTTTGTTATATTCAAATTGTCGCTTAAGTTCGCTGCCATCGCGGCGCAGCTCTGCCAAGCATGAATGGATTATCTAAATTCCTGGCTCGTTTTCAATATATAAATAGAATTAGAGCACGAAAAGTTAAAACCCAATCATTCAGTTCTGCTCAGCCAGGAGCTTCCGCGTAGATAAAAAGACCTTCGCCCTGAATATCTCTAGGCACCAGCGAACTCGTTTTCTGGCCTCCCAATCCGTTAGCCAAGGTGCGATAGACTGTAGTTCCCGCGTAATGTCTGAGATTTTTTTGCGTGTGGTGTAATACTGCAGACCGACGATATAAACCGGGTCATTTACATCAAGCGCCTGCAGCACTGACTGCTCGACAAAATCAACGTCATCATCGTGTATAGCTTCATCAATGATGCTGGTGGCGGGCTGTGGCCACAAAATGGCGTGAGCACGATTTAACGCCTGTGGCCCTCTGAATCCCTCTGCTCGAGCTTGTTCCAGTGCAGCTGTAAAGCGAGACAATGCCTTATCCGACCATCGCCCGCCCTTAAGAACATCCCAGCATGCATGAGCGCGAGGCAATCGTGGGGCTGTTCCACCGCTTACCCCCTCGCCCCATGTTGTCAGCAATGATTTAATCCATGCCGACTGAATACCTGTAAGAAGCATGCTTTTACCCAGCCAGCTTTTACGCGGCGCACTCGCTGCTTTACCCAGCGCTTCAATATGATTACGGCGTTGACGTGGTGTCATCATCTTTAATCCTTACGCCAGAACGCCGAGCGCGTAGGCCCGGTCCAGCACTTTAATAATCATCTCCGGCTGCGAGCCATATTTGCGCTCGAATGCCCGCCGGTCGTTATGCAGTTCGTTATGATGTTTACGGCAGAGTGGGATCGCGAAAATGTCATGGGCTTTGGTTGCCATGCCACCCTGCCCCCATCCAATTAAGTGGTGTGGGTCATCTGACTGCTGCTGGCAGCATTCGCATGGTTGAGTTTTCACCCAATCAAGATATTCGCGACACTCCCAGCGCAGACGTTTAGGGCGACGCATGAAGGACTGCGGAGGAGCAGGATCCGCCAGCACACCCACCAGCGGTTCGGCCATGATGTCAGGTACGTCAACAGCTGCGACTTTCTCAGCGAGAATGCTGGTGGCCGGTATCCCTGGCGTTATATCACTTTCGCGCCCAATCTTGCTGTCCTCCGGCAGGCGAAGCGCTTCACGGGCCGCAAATTCGGGAAGTGCTTCAGTAACGCCGGCACGAACTGCCCACCAGCTGAGTTCTGCGAGCGAGATCTCCCGGGCCTTGTCCATGCCAAGAGAAATACGGACAGAATCGAGAACAAATGCGATTACATTCCGGCACGCCAGCTCAGCCAGTGCCTCAGTGTGTTGATCACGTAACTCATTGTCGCAGTAGCCGCATAGCAGAATCGAGCCGGGTTCATGATGCATTACGGTCATCTCATGATAGTGATAATCGCCATGAGTGTTCTGGCACTTGCCCCCACCGTAGTGGAGCAACCAGTAATCAAGCCCACGTATACCACCCACAGCACGAATGACATCCTCATTCAGAAAGAAAGTACTTAATTGCTCGTTTTCAGCTAACGGTTGCCGTGCATCGGGAACGCGGCCTGTCTGGTATCCCGACATGCTGGCAGGCTGACGTTCGATCAAGACTCTTCCGCTCCCAAACAAACTCAGCAGCTCCTTGCCTGGCTTCAGCAACACAACACCTAATTCACGAACAATCACAGGATGTAACAGAGCGCGCATCTCTATTTTACCTCCGTCCGTGTGAACGCATGTTTTGCTGTGCTCTCTGTGATGAAACGAACTGAGGAAGATATGCGCTGACTAACCAGAACCGCGGATCTATATCGAGACTTTTCTCGACGGTTACGCCATTGGATTCGTAGCGAGCTACCAGCTCATTAGCTTCTTCGGTTGTCAGTCCGGTGTGAGTGAACCAGCTTCGTTTCATGCCGCCTCCTGCTGGAGTGACATCAAAAGAAAATTGCTGGCCCTTTGAGGGGTCAGTGAGGATTTATTCTTGATTGTTTCTTGCGCCATTGTTTATCTCCAGTGGCGCAGCAGGTATAGGGTGTTCAGGCCTATGTATTAATTCTAACAGAGTTGTGAGTGATACGAAAACAGAAAGGAATACATAATTTATTAATAATAGTATAAGAAAAAACCGAGCCTAAGCCCGGTTTACCAGTACATAACCAATGTCATATTACCATTTGTCACGATAATCAAAGGCGACAAAGTAATTAAACTTGGTGGTATCAATACGATTCTGGAAATGAGGTTGCAGTAGTGGCACCCAACCATTATCCATATCAAATTCACCGTTATTGAGATTGTCCTTCATTGGAAGACCGAGGCTTTCCATTACTGAACTATCCTCTCCAAAGTCTTTTGATACCTCTTCGCCCTTGAAGTCTTCTGTCTTCTTATCGAACCAGCTAATGCGAATTTTTAAGCCCATAAATCCCTCTCAAAGATACTTTTTAATATTGCGCTTCGGGTCTGGCCCTTTGACCTGCTTACCAGTTGCAGGGTCAAACGCGCCCAGATGGCTACCATCACTACCTCGATAACCCTCAAGCTCCCCATGCTGGGAATCCCATTCGTAAATTTTACTCTTTTTATCACCATACCAGCGCGGTCGTTTGCCGCCACCGTTTTGTTTAGGCGTTTTAGGCGCCCCCTTGGTCAGATCACCTAACCCTTTAATTTCCTCGGTTTTGGGAACTGGATGATAATCATGTCCATAGTCTTTAGCACCCTTACGCGGTTTTTTCTTTTCGTCAGCCAGTTTTTGCTCTGAAGCTTTTTTCTTTTGCTCCTTTTGTTTACGGCTTTCTACAGCGATCGCAAGGGCTTTCTCCGCATCTGCTTTTTCTTTTATTGCGGCATCAAGAGCAGCCTTACTTACTTTGGCTTTTTCCTTAGCCAATCCTAGCTTGTAACCAGCCTGGAGAAATACTCGATGACCCGGGTGATCTGGATCATGAGCATATACCTCTACCTGTTTAACCCATTTCAACATTGCTTCGACACCTTTGTTTGCAGCGTCGAGATCACTATTTCTTTGCGGTATAGCTTGAAGAGCTTTATTTAACCGTTCCTGAGCTTTAACAATATCTGCCTGAGCACGACTCAACTGGTCGCCAGCCTCTTTATCTTCTTTGGCTGCTGCTTCAACAGGGCTATTTAATGCCCATGCAAGTGTTCGGCGTTTCTCCTCCTCCAGACGCTTTTTAACTTGATCAGGCGTGCTCACCTCAGTTACAGATACGTAAATAGGTGGACTCTTACCATCAGGAAAACGAACTATAGCCTCGTGAGTGTTTTGTCCGGTTGTGAAACCAGGGTATCGAGATGCTCCCTGCTCTTTCTGAATACCTTTTGGTTGTGATTGTGATACAGCCGGTGCTTTACCCGCATCAACTTTCACGTGCAGATCCGGTTTACCCGGAACAACACCAGCAGTGTAAACCCCTGGGCGTTTCGTTGGTTTCGCATCGACAACCGGCACACTCATTGGCATATTTTTGCTTTTAACAACAGCGATATGCTGTTTGCCGTCTTCATCAACAACATCAGCAATTCGCGTGTGTACTACTGTAGCTTTCTGAGTCGGTAAAGCAGAAGGCGGAGTGGTTGACACTTTATCAAATGGTAAAGAGTTCACAAGATGAGCCGTCGCCATCATACGAGGATCATCTTTTGCGATCTCAGATGGAATCAGAGCACCAATAGTTGCCCCTAAAAGACGGCCAGCAAGCGGAACTGCTGCGACGGCGCCTTGCTCAATACGGGTCAGTGCAGCTTGCATAGCTTCCTGAAGCGTCGTTTTGGTAAATAAAGTAAAACCCCACATACCATCATAAACGCCAATGACAGCGGGTACACCGTATGCAGCAGGTTTCTGCGCCTCCGGCGTACTTGAAAGGTTTGCACCGGATGAATTAGACCCGTTACCGCCTCCATTACCGCCGCCCCCCCAATGAATACCGCTATCTTTACCGCCAGAACCACCATCAACATTAATAGTATCTTCGTTAGGCATATAATTCCTCTTTGACTTTAAAATCATTAAATAAAAGCAAAACTGTATATACATACAGTTGTTTTATGCTATTCCCGAGCTGTTTTAAAGTCAATGTGGAAAGATACAAAAAACAAAAATTGGTAGTTTTTTATTATCTTTAAAACAGCAGATTGGGAGAGAAATATATGAAAAGGGAATCCTGCTGCAAATTGACTGGCAGTGGATTCCAAGGAGGAGAACATAGAGTTATTGCTGCACCAACAACTCTATATTTGAAATTGAGATGTTTACTTATCTGAAACTAATTCGATGGCAAGTGAACCCGATACCCTGCTTTTTCCAACATTTGGGTAAATAGGGTTGGCGTACCAATAATTTCTTCTTCCCGCAAAGGAGTGAACGATACCATATCGCCATGTCTATACATCAAAGCACGATCACATTCTGGAAATGAGTGCAGTCTGGCAACGATAACCCCATCGTGGCATCTGATGACTGCGTATCCCTTGCTCGGTAATTCTTCTTTTTGTTTCACCAGTCCCCCTCCACACTGGAAAGTTATTGCATGCTGTCTCAATAATACCAGTCGTCTGCGCTTTCCCAGGTCTGCTGGAGGATTTCCTCAACCATCTTCTTAGCTTCCTTTTCGCGACCGTAAACACTTAAACCATGTGATCCTGCACGGCGTATAACCAGACTGCATTCATCGAACTGATTCTGGAGTCGTTTTGATAATTCTTTTTCCAGCGCCGGGACCGCGCCCTTACGAAGTTCTTTAGTACGATCAATGGTTAATTCAACTTTCATAAATGCCTCCGCTGCTTTAACTGTATATTTATACAGTACACCCATGCATTAGTTTGATCAACGGTTTAACCGCACGAAATGCTAACCACAATACCGACTGTCTAAAAATCGTCCCCGCCTGAGCGGGGCTAGATTACGCAGCTATATCCTTGTTTTGACAAAGTTCTGGGTGATTTGCTCTTAACCAGACCGTGGCCATCGCAAAGCTCATGTTCCTCACTGCGAAACTCGGTAAGGACAGCGCGATAGTAGCATTTGTTAAACCAGAGCATGGGAAACCGCAGCATATATCGAGAATTGTTTATTCGGACATGTTCATTTTCTTTTTGCAGCGGCGCGGCAGGCGTTTCATACTTTCATAGCGACGGTCGGAATACCGTTGTTCAAAACACCTAACGTCAACACCAAATTAGCGGCTTGCAGCTCGTTTATCTCATCAGGTACTACCGGAGCTGGCGGGGCGGTATACAGAATGCGTGTCTCGATGTCAGGCTGCTTTGAGAATCCTTCATACTGCTCTTTTGTGCAGTCATCCCAAAGGTCACTATCTTCGCAACGCTCTCGCCATTGGTAAACAGGCTCCGCCTGGAGCGATGCCTTCGCCCGGATCATCGCAGCAAGTGCCATAGCAGCATCTTCATTAATTGCGCCTGGCGTCGCATCGCGCTCTTCTTCAAGCTCCGCGATAGTCTGGTTTAGCCATTCTCTTATGGCGATATTCATCACTTCAATTCCTCCAGCATTGGTAACCGGTACACTGGTACCGCTTTGTATTCCTCTCCTAGTGATTTTGCCCTTTCGTTGAGGGCGCTAATTTCTGAGACTAAGGGGTCCTCGCCATAAGCAACGCAGAACTCATCTAAATGCGCCTCGCCTTCAGAATCAGCTATGGCATACAGGAACGGCTCGGCCTTCAACACTGCCTGCGCGATTTTAGCAAGGCATTTATCCATCTGCGCCAGCTTGCTCTCAGGGAATACGGCAACCATAGCGAGCCGCATTTCTGTGCGCGCAATCAACTGCTCTTTGGTGAATTCTTTGGTAATTGTGCTCATGCCGCCGCCTTGCTGTGTGAAAAACGTTTCAGGTCAAAGTCGATTGTTGCCCGCAGGTCACGGAAGATACCGCACCGCCCGTGGCGAACCAGGCCACCCTGCTCCACCGCTACGAGGAGATATTTCTCCGCTGTGGTCCGGTGCAGGCCGAACATCGCAACGAAGTCATTAGTGGTGATGCGCCCCAGCTCCTTCACCAGTTCGATAATCCGGTTGATGATCAGGGTGCGTTCTTTGTCGGTTTTCTTTCTGACCATCGGTTACGCCCTCCCTGCCATGCGAAGACAAACTTTCCGGCGCTTCGCTATTCGAGCTACCTCTACAGCGCTGCCGGCGATCCCAAACATGTCGGTGTATACAGCTGCTGCTCGCCGCCATAACCCCTTTTCCTCAAGTGCTTTCGCTTTCTGCTCTGCGGATTGCATCCTGACCGGATCGCTTTTTTCCACCATGCAGGGAAGGATCACATCCGGAATAACTGCATCTGGTGCCGCGGTGTACATAAACTGGCCCCCGCTACGCGCACGAACTAACACGCCTTCATTGCTTAACTCACGCAGTAACTTACCTGATGCAGCGCTGGACATATCAAGTGCTTCGCATATATCGCCAACTGCGCAGTTCGGTTGGTAGCGCACGAAAATCGCCACCTGCTCTTTCTGGGTTAATGGTTTGGTCATTGGTCAAATCTCGATTAGTTGGTTAAACCTGCCGCTTTGCGGCGCTTGTACTCTTCCATCAGCAGCTGTGCCGGAGTTGGCCCTGCCGGATGCTGCGGTGCAGCAAGCTGGCGACGGATTGGTGGAACCGACAACCCGTTACTCACGTGCTTCGTCCATTTGGTCAATAACTTCTCAGCGAGTTTCTTCAGTTCCCCCTCAGTCATCTGGCGCTCTACGCCAGTCCTGCGCATTTCGATGCAGATGTGGTACAAAACCGGCTGCGGCCACGGGTATTTATCACTTCCCGAAAAACGATATGACTCGTTACGCCAACGGCGGTATTCAGCCATCACCCGATCCGATGTAAGCCCGAACGGGTTAGCCCCACTCTCAGAAACCAGCGATACGAACTCAGCCAGATCAGGAGGCCATGTATTACCTACCGCGCAGCGCTCCATGCACTGCTGGCAAACCAGTTTAATCTGGGCCTCAGTCATCGAACCTATCTGAGCTATCCAGAGGGCCGTAGGCTCTGCCCCATTCTTCTGCGTCCATCGGTTTGAGAAGATTTCCCCCATCACCTGCCATAGCCACCATGCCGTTTCCGTCGCCATCAAGTCCGTTCCGGCGTCGCCACTCTGCGTGTGCTGATTGAATTTGCTGAACAGCTCGGGATGCTGTTGGTTCTGATCGAACTGCTGCATTGTCGGTACCTCCGGATTGTGGTTTTGTCTGGACCTTTGCGCGATCCAGATGGCGGGCCAATTTTTGCTCCCACTGGATTTGATGAAAAACTTTTCCTTCGGCTTGCCAGTAAGCGATAAAACTACTCAGTTCCGCTTCAAAATTTATTCCCGCCTTCAACGGCACTCCCCACAAAACCGCCTGACGTTCAAAATCGATTGATGGTTTCCAGTTCTGATGCATCTGGAATTTCCCGAATGGTTGCTGTGCTACAAATCCGATACTGGGTTGGTTCGGATAATCAGGAATAGCAGGTTCGACCAGTTCGCTATGTGTGGGGTTTAGATCTTTATGGTTCCTTGGTAGATTCCGTGTCCCGTTTTTGGGACTGTTTAAAGGGAAAAACGGTACTCTTTGGTTAAAATTCGAACTATTAACAATCCCGATTTTGGTATTTTTATTCTCGTTAACAGTTCCGTTAATGGTACTGTTCGCATTAACAGTTCCGTTATCGGGATCATTTCGTTGAACAGTCCCCTTTTTGGTACCGTTTAAACGGTCCCGATTTCGGGCTTGTTCTGCATCGGGGATGCTTTCTTCAACGCCTACCAGCCTGTAAACAGGTATTTGTTTAGTCCTGCCACGCCGTTCCCCGGTGTCCACAACAAGGCCGATTTCCTGTAGATGCTGCAATCCTGCAAGCACAGTCTTTCTGTCCATCTCAGTAGCCTCTGCAAGCGCAGCGACAGATGGATAAGCGCATAAGTCAGCACCGCACATATCAGCCAGCCAGGTCAGGATCGCCTTACTGGAGGATTTTCCGGTCTTAACTTTCTTGGCCCACCGCATTGCATCAATGCTCATGAAGCCTCCGGGTAGAATTCATTGATCAAAACTCGATTAAAAAAATTGCGGCGCTACGGCGCTGATACTCGCCAGTAGTGGTCCCGCCGCGTCAGCAGGTAACATGTTGAATAACGCGATTGCCGCTTCGCGGATCTCCTTCTCAAGCTTTTGCAGCGGTGCGCCCAGCAACTTCGCCTGATGTGCCTCACTGCATTCTTTGATAGCGCTCGCCACCAGCTCGGCTTCCGTTCTGGCATTACTGAGGCCATGCTTCCTGGCGATCTCAATAGGCATAGCGGCGACGATTGCCCCCGACAGTTGCATGATGTAAGCGGTGTATTTTTCCGAACCACCTTCGTTTTTCAGATACCGGAATAAATTCTGTTTGTTGACCGCGATACCGCGGCCCCCTTCCTTCTTCCACTGCTCTGCCACCAGCAGAGCGATTTTTTCCTGCTTCTGGCCGGGCAAAGTGGATTCCCACTCTCGAACTGCAACCAGTATTGAACGGTGCTTAAAGCTATCTCGCCGATGCGCCATAAATTGATTTTGAGTTTTCAGCGGTCTGGCCAGGCGTTGGTTATGATGTTGATATGTAGCTGACTGCATGATTAAGCCTCCTTCTGAGGTAAACCATCTGTTGCGTTGGGATAGAGGTCTGGACGTAATTCATGCGGGGTGACTTCCCAATCCAAAGCTCTGCATGCGTTTAAAACCTCTGTGCTTGCTACCTGAGTACGAAACCAGACAGATACAGTCTGCGAGTTTTTACCTAAGCGGCGTGCCAGTTCTGATTGGCTGCCACACAGCGAAATAATTTTTTGTTGAATGTGTTCTTTCATGCTTCCTCCCAATTTATGAATCACATGATTGATAAATAATTTGTCAATGTCAAGAAACTTAATCAATCACATCTGATAAGAAAGTTTGTATGCTTGCTTATGGGTTTGATTTGGATACGAACATGAACTTCGAAGAAAGACTGTTACGAGCTCTTGATGAAGCCGGGATATCTCAATCTGAGCTGGGCCGCAGAGTGGGGGTAAACTCACAAACGGTTAGTAACTGGTGCAATACAGGTAATTTCCCTCGCAAGGAAAAGTTGGCTTTATTCCCGGAAGCATTAGGTAAGCCACTGTATTGGTTCTTTTTATCTGATGAAGAAGAGGCGCATCTTAAGGCAACCAGCGAAAGCAAAACGGTATTGAACGAGAAACAAGCTGCGTTGTTGGAAGTTTTTGATCAGTTACCTGAAGTTGAACAAACCAGGTTCATACAGCTGGCCAGCGACCGCCTCGAAGAGCTCGATAAATTTATGGCTGAATTTCTCAGCAAACGGAAGATTGAGCCCGCTCCAACCAAAGACTGATAAAGAACACTCTAAAGGCCGCATTTTGCGGCCTTTTTTTTGCCTCTAGTATCTCCTCAACCCTCCTCTAAAAATCATCACTACAATTATTTATGTCAATTAAGTATTGACCTTTGACATATTTATTTGTAGCCTGATTTTAGAAAATCAGTCATCAAGGCAGGACGCCCACGAAGTAGCTGCCGGCGGCATACGAAACACCGGATGAGATGGCAAAACAATCGCGCAGCAGGTTTACCGTTCCGCTAGCCGGCGATAAGGCGAAATGAGTTAACACCCCTGGTTCACCCGACATAGGGGTTAACTATCAAGGTAGGAAATAATGCATATCGAAATTTTCAGAATTGGAGGGCGAGCTTGTTTACTCATCTCCCCCATCAGAATCTCTGTAGCGGAGCGACTGGCGTCCGCCATGGAAAACAGCGAAGTCGTTGCAGCTCTTGGTGCTTATTTCACACCCGTTGGCGAGGCACCAGTTGGTGAACTCGTTGGGCTCTATCTCTACTTTGATAACCTCGATACCGCTGCGTTCATAACGATCAATCATCTGATTGAAACGGATAAGCCAATCCCGGTAGTCGTCAGGTAGAACCCACGAATCTATCAGTACCTCAATACAGGAATCATATTGGTCGCGGTTTTTAAACCAATAAACACTTATTGGACGGGTTGCCATTTTTATGTCCTTGCAGGCTGATTTCAGGTTTCAGCATACCACCGAGAATGAGGTGGTTAAAAGGCAGGCATTAACAGGAGAAGATCAACTATGACCGATTTCGCCAGAAAACCAGCACGGTGCCAGGCCGTACTTCTGCCCTATTTTTGGACGGTCGTCCGCCGCATTTGCTACACCCTCGCTCAAAAAGGCGATCCCTCCGCTTCATAAAGCACAAAACCCGCGCAAGGCGGGTTAAGTACCCGGTCAGCCGACCAAAGCTTTCCGGAATCGAGTTTTGACCAATGACCACTACCCAAGGCGGCAATCATTAGCTGCGGGTATCTTACAACCAAAATTAAGGACCTGATATGGAATTCTTTCATTTAATCAAGGCAACGCAGAAATCCGGCAAAGAAGATGCCGTTATCTGGTTCACGGCTAAATCAGAAGCACGAGCCAATTTGCAGCTGGATGTTGAGCTGGAAGATGCTGGCATTGAAACCGGCCGGGGCAAGAATTATAGCAAGCCTGTCCGTACCGATTTCCCTGTTTACAATGACCTACCGGAAGAATGCACAGTGGATTACACCTGGTGCAAACGCTACGAACTCCAGGACGATGGACGCACCTGGCTGCCAAAGGCTGGTGCTGAGTCTACTGGAGCCGTGGACAACAACACTGCCGCTCCGGAAGCGACCACTACAGTTGAAACCACCGTCGAGAGTGTCCCGCTTGAAAACCGCACTTCAGCGGTCCGTTTTGCCGTCCACCTGATCAGCGACAAATACCAGTCACATATAACTAAAGAGCAGCAGCTGGCTGCCAGCGAAATGTCACTGGATGAAGGCAACACCTATCTCCAGAACCTGCTGCTGGCGAAGAATGACATCCCTGAAGTAGTCGAACTCAGCCTGAACGCTGAGTGGAAACTCGTTCAGGCGATTAAGCAGGTATTCGCGCCAGATGAAGTTCACGAAACTGAAAATATCGCTGCATTCATGGCTGACTGGGCTAAAGCAGATGCCAGCGATCGCAACCAAATAGTGGAAGCCTGGCGCAGCGGCAAATTTCCCCCTCTGAAATCTGAAAGCACCAGCGACACTGGCGTTATAGCAGGTCAGGGTCTTGAACCTGATAACGGTATCCAGATTGACGAGAATGATGACGAAACCACACGTTATCCAGTCGTTCGTATGCCCTTCCGCAAGCAGGTACTCGCCCAGTTCACCGCCGACGAACTGCGCCACCACTTAACCCGCGAAGAATACGAAGGTATCAGCGCGCTGGAGATGGACACTGACAATAGCTATGTCCAGAACCTGCTGCTGGCGGCAGAAAACTGCGAACAGGTTAAGGGTTACGCCACCAAAGACCTGTGGCGCTATACCGACGCCATTCGCAAAGTGTTCAGCCAGGAAAAGCGTCACGAACTCGCTTTGGTTCTCCGATTCACCAGAATCTGGGCGGCGACTGATTACATTGACCGCGGCCTGCTGGTAAAAGAATGGGCCAATGGCAGTCGCGTTGCAGAGATACAGCGTACTGAAAGCGGTACGAATGCTGGCGGAGGCAACAAGACCGACAGAAACCCTGACCTTAAACATGATCTAGACACTCTCGATCTAGAGATTGCGCTGGCCACGTTACCAATGGATTTCAACATTTATGATATCCCTGGTGGTGTTTTCCGTCGGGCAAAAGAGATCGTGAGTAAAAAAGAAAGTCCATTCAAAGAATGGTCTAAAGCTCTTCGTGCAACTCCGGGAGTTTTGGATTACTCGCGTGCAGCTATCTTTGCACTTATCCGCAGCGCTCACCCAGAGCATTACCTGTATCCGGCACGTCTCAGCGGATTCATTAACGCGAACCTGACTGAAAGCGATCATTCTGCTCCATCAGACGAAACTCTTGCGGCTGCGCGCCATAACCCTGAGGTGAGCTGGACAAACGAGTTAACTAATGACTCTGCTGTTGAAACTGGCGGCCAGAATGAGGGGACTCAGGTCGACGGCTACACACAGCCGGTTCTCGAAAAAGTTGGTAATGGTCTTTTTTCTATTGAAGGGCTGGTCACCAGCAACGCTGTAATCGACCAACAAAATAGCGCGGCAGAGTACGTAGATAATGTGCAGATGGAAGAAACTTGCAATGATGAAATCCCGAACAGCTCTGCGTTATCAGAAGGCTCGAAAGAATCTTTCTCAGGCACAAGCACTACTGAAACTTATAGCAGCACAGCTGCCATAAATAATGATTCCGGTCATCAAAACCATATCGAGACAGAACTGCTCTATACACACCTTATGGTCGACATTGAAGCTTTTGGCAAAAAGGCTGATTCACCAGTCGTATCTATCGGGGCCGTGTTCTTTGATCCATCTACAGGTAATACCGGTTCGGAGTTTTACAAAGTGATTAGCCTGGAATCTGCCATGGCCAGCGGCGGGGTTCCGGATGCATCTACCATAATCTTCTGGCTTAAAGCTTCGCCTGAAGCTCGTTCAGAGTTAGTGATGGATGATGCTATTCCGCTCGATGACGCCTTGCTACAGCTAAATGAGTTTATAGCTGAGAATGCGGCTAACGGCCCTGAATATGTGCAGGTCTGGGGGAATGGTGCCACTTATGACAATGTCCTGCTTGAGGCATCTTATGACCGTACGGGGATCCGCTGCCCATGGAAGTTCTGGAATAACCGGGATGTCAGAACTGTTGTCGAGTTGGGTAAAGCCGTTGGCTGCGAGCCTCGCTATGAGATCCCATTTGATGGAGAACCTCACAAGGCTATTTCGGATGCACTTCATCAGGTCAAATACGTGTCAGCAATCTGGCAGCGTCTGACTGAACACTGATTTTTTAATTTCAGAAAATGGCCCTGATATGGGCCATTATGAGGTAAATCACATGCTTCAAATGCTGACTTTAGAAGAATGGGCTGCGGAAAAATACCGGAGTAATCCTCCAAGTTTGAATACTTTACGCCGATACGCTAAAGAGAGCATGTTCACTCCCCCGGCCACCAAAGAAGGAAGATACTGGCGGGTAAGAGAAGATGCCGAGATTACAGGTAATTTAACCCAGCCCGTTATTAAAAAATCTGATTCTCCTATGCTTCAAAGGATACTGTCTGATGGCTGCCCGACCACGTAAAAACAACGTTAAGATACCTAATCTTTATCCGCTCTACAGTCGTAAGGTAAATAAAATCTACTGGCGGTATAAGCATCCCGTTACAGGTAAGTTTCATAGCCTTGGAACTAACGAGGCCGAAGCAACAGCAATAGCAATCGACGCTAATGAGCGACTAGCGGAACAGCGTACCAGGCAGGTTTTGGCTATCAGTGACAAGATCGCCTCCAGCAAAGGAAAGGCGATAACAACAAATACGTGGTTAGATCGTTATTGGAAAATTCAGGATGAAAGACTGGAGAATGGTGATATCAAGCCGAACACTCATAAGCAAAAGGCTAAACCCGTCGCCCTACTTCGCGAGAGCGTAGGAATGAAAATGATATCCGCTGTCGACGTTCGCGATGTTGCTCAGATACTGGAGTCCTATGTTGCAGAAGGTCAACCTAGGATGGCCCAGGTAATTCGCTCTGTTTTAATCGATGTGTTCAAGGAAGCCCAACATTATGGCGAGGTACCGCCGGGTTATAACCCGGCACTTGCTACAAAACAACCGCGCCGACGGATTAACCGGCAACGTCTAAACCTCAACGAATGGCGAAAGATTTTCGAGATAGCTGATGCCCGCCATCATTATATGGGTAATGCCATGTTATTGGCGCTCGTAACTGGTCAGCGCCTCGGAGATATTTCCAACATGAAGTTTAGCGATATTTGGGATGACCATCTGCATGTCGTCCAGGAGAAAACAGGGAGCAAACTAGCGCTCCCACTTTCTTTGAGACTAAACGCTATTGGATGGAGTTTAAGAGATGTTGTTGCACGTTGCCGCGACTATGCAGTGAGTCCGTACCTGATCCACTTCTTTCGGGCTACCTCAATGGCAGCACGAGGGGCACAGGTAAAGTCGAATACATTAACAATGAATTTCAGTAAAGCCCGCGATAAAGCAGACATAAACTGGGGGGACGGCACTCCAGCAACGTTCCATGAACAGAGGTCTCTAGCAGAGCGTCTGTATGAAGCTCAAGGTCTCGATACCCAAAAACTTCTAGGGCATAAATCACCCAATCAAACAGCAAGATATCATGATGATCGAGGAAAGGATTGGATGAAAATTAATTGCAATGAATGAACATTAGGATTATCACCTAATGCTCATAAATATCATTCTGTTTGTTGCCCATCGATTATATCCGATGGGCAATAGTAATCATATTTTTCATCATAGTCTGGCTCGAGTTCAGGTTCTACAGAACCAAAATCCACAGAGTCAATGTTGTTCTGCATTTCAACATGTTCCAATTTAATTTCATCAAGTGATTTTGTAAAGTCACCTGATAATGTAACTAAAAGTAATGTGTTAAAACTTTCAGAAGTTGCTTGCATAGATCGACCAATTAAAATTTCGTCTCTATCCATACTATCCTCGACGTAAAAGCTGAAATCAGCCTTTATCGTGCATTGAACTTCAACACTTATAGATAGAGTAATTTCATCATCTTCTATTCTGATAAGATCTATTGGGTCAGTTTTACCAAACTTTTGAAGTATTTTCACATCATCAAACTCAACTTGCACGTCATCATAATCAAACATATAGGAGGACGATGCATCAAGAGTTAAATCAGTTGCATCTGAAACGTAATCAGCAACCCTAACTTTTATATCTGAAAATAATCGCTTTCCATCATCCAAAAAATCGTTACCCAATAATGACTCGATTATTTCCATAGCACGCTGATGAGGTTGAAAAATAGCCAAGGCGCTTTGCAAGTCATCAACCACCTCAACATTAGCGACACCTTCTGAAAATAACTTCCATCCTTTATCATTACTTACTGCAACAACTTTAAAACCTTTCTCACTTGCCCATGAATCAAGACATAATAAAGCTATAGCATCAGGAAATTCATTCTTTTTTTCTTTATTATTTTCAAATGGAGGTTGATTTAAAAAATAAAGTTCAATTAACTCATCCACATCCAGATAATCTTTAGTTTCTAAAACCTCACCATTAATTTCTCTATAAAAGTCGAAGATAATCTTTTCAGCTAAAGCTATTGGATCTAAATCCCCTTTTAGTTGAGAGGCAGCTTGGACAGAATTATTCTCATCAGTTTTTAACTTCCTTATTGATTCTCTACATAGCTTATCTATCTCTCTGTGTAATTTTTCAAATGGCTCTGATACATGTTTAACCATTTCATTATGAATAATTCTGGGTTGAATTATTAAAATGTGTTTGTTTTTGAATTGTTTTAACTGATCTAACATACCAGAATCAAACTTGTAACCCAATGAATACAATATATTACTATCTATGGAAATTGCCCCGTATTCGAACTGTGCAGTCACAATCATCACCTATAAATAATTAAGAGATTTAGATTTGATGAATATAATAGATTTCTAAATGGTTTTGATAATTTATTTTGATAAAATTTTGATAACCATTCGAAAACTAATAATAAAAACGGGAACCATCAGGCTCCCGTTCTTGTTTAACCCAGCATGTGGATTACATGTTCGCGATAATCGCGTCGCCAAACTCTGAGCATTTCAGCAGCTTAGCGCCTTCCATCAGACGTTCAAAGTCATAGGTTACGGTTTTCGCGTTGATCGCGCCTTCCATACCCTTAACGATCAGGTCTGCGGCTTCGAACCATTCCATATGACGCAGCATCATCTCTGCGGACAGAATGATAGAGCCTGGGTTGACTTTATCCTGGCCTGCGTATTTCGGTGCAGTACCGTGAGTGGCTTCGAACAGGGCGCACTCGTCACCGATGTTCGCGCCCGGGGCGATACCGATACCACCCACCTGTGCTGCCAGCGCATCGGAGATGTAGTCACCATTCAGGTTCATACAGGCGATCACGTCATACTCAGCAGGACGCAGCAGGATCTGTTGCAGGAACGCATCGGCAATCACATCTTTAATGATGATCTCTTTACCGGTGTTCGGGTTCTTAATTTTCTGCCATGGGCCGCCGTCGATCAGTTCACCGCCGAACTCTTCGGTCGCCAGCTGGTAGCCCCAGTCTTTGAACGCGCCTTCGGTGAACTTCATGATATTGCCTTTGTGCACCAGGGTCACAGAGTCACGATCGTTGGTGATAGCGTATTCGATGGCGGCACGCACCAGACGCTTGGTCCCTTCTTCGGAGCACGGCTTGATGCCGATGCCGCAATGCTCAGGGAAGCGAATTTTCTTCACGCCCATCTCTTCGCGCAGGAATTTAATCACTTTTTCTGCGTCAGCAGAGTCCGCTTTCCATTCGATACCCGCGTAGATGTCTTCAGAGTTTTCACGGAAGATAACCATGTCGGTCAGTTCCGGGTGCTTAACCGGGCTTGGGGTGCCCTGGTAGTAACGCACCGGACGCAGACACACATACAGATCCAGTTCCTGACGCAGCGCCACGTTCAGGGAGCGAATGCCGCCGCCAACTGGCGTGGTCAGAGGGCCTTTGATAGCAACGCGATAGTCGCGGATCAGGTCCAGCGTTTCGGCTGGCAGCCAGACGTCCTGGCCATAAACTTGAGTGGATTTTTCACCGGTGTAAATTTCCATCCAGGAAATTTTACGCTCGCCTTTGTAGGCTTTCTCAACAGCGGCATCAACCACTTTCAGCATCGCCGGGGTAACGTCTACACCGATACCGTCACCTTCGATGAACGGGATAATCGGGTTGTGAGGAACGTTAATCTTGCCGTTTTGCAGGGTGATCTTTTTACCTTCCGCCGGAACAACTACTTTGCTTTCCATTAACCTCTCCTTCGAGCGCTTCTGGTTGTTACTGATCTTATGTTAATAAATTGTAATGAGCCTTCCGATAGTACCTGATTGTCCGACGCCATGAAAGGTCTTCGTTATTAGGCTATAATGCGGCAATTGATAACGCCTGAAAATACCATGACGAAAACTTCTTTTAGAAAACACCGAGTTGAGCGATTCAGCTCACGACAAGCCACCAGAAGAACGCCAGAACCCCAGCCAACGCGGGTCATACTGTTCAATAAACCCTACGATGTATTGCCGCAGTTTACCGACGAGGCCGGGCGCAGCACGCTGAAGGACTTTATCCCCGTACAGGGAGTCTACGCAGCGGGACGCCTGGATCGCGACAGCGAGGGGCTGCTGGTCCTTACCAATGACGGCGTGCTCCAGGCCAGGCTTACTCAGCCGGGCAAACGTACCGGAAAAATTTACTATGTGCAGGTTGAAGGCGAGCCGGACGACGCGTCGCTGGCAAAGCTGCGCAACGGCGTAACGCTGAACGACGGTCCCACCCTGCCGGCTGGTATTGAACGTGTGAATGAACCCGAGTGGCTGTGGCCGCGCAACCCGCCGATTCGTGAGCGTAAATCCATTCCTACCAGCTGGCTTAAAATCACCCTTTATGAAGGCCGCAACCGACAGGTCAGGCGCATGACTGCGCATGTGGGCTTCCCTACCCTGCGACTCATTCGCTACGCCATGGGCAGCTATACGCTGGACTCGCTGGCAAACGGGGAATGGCGGGATGTTACCCCTAAGGAGAACTGATGTTTAAACCTCATGTTACGGTCGCCTGCGTGGTCCACGCGCAGGGGAAATTCCTGGTGGTGGAAGAGACCATTAACGGCAAAGCGCTGTGGAACCAGCCAGCCGGGCATCTTGAAGCCAATGAAACCTTATTGCAGGCAGCGAAACGCGAGCTCTGGGAAGAGACGGGTATCCGCGCCGAACCGCAGCACTTTATCCGTATGCATCAGTGGATAGCGCCTGACCAGACACCTTTCCTGCGCTTTTTATTCGCCGTTGAGCTTAACGAAACGTGCGCCACTGAACCGCACGACGACGATATCGATCGCTGCCTGTGGGTGACCGCAGAGGAGATCCTGAACGCGCCAAACCTGCGCTCGCCGCTGGTTGCGGAAAGCATCCGCTGCTGGCAGTCTACGGCGCGCCTGCCGCTGGATGTCATTGCAGAATTTAACTGGCCGTTTACAGAGGGTGTCAATGGTGGGGGGGCGTGATAGAATACGCCGCCTTGAAGTTCAATGTCGTGAGTATTCCATGTCAGATAACAGCCAGAAAAAAGTAATCGTCGGCATGTCCGGCGGTGTCGATTCCTCCGTTTCCGCCTACCTGTTGCAGCAACAGGGCTATAAGGTGGAGGGCCTGTTCATGAAGAACTGGGAGGAAGACGATGGCGAGGAATACTGCACTGCCGCTGCGGATCTCGCCGATGCGCAGGCCGTGTGCGATAAGCTCGGCATCGAACTGCACACCGTTAACTTTGCCGCAGAATACTGGGACAACGTTTTTGAACTCTTCCTCGAAGAGTACAAAGCGGGCCGCACGCCAAACCCGGATATCCTGTGCAACAAAGAGATCAAATTCAAAGCCTTCCTGGAATTCGCTGCGGAAGACCTGGGCGCAGACTACATTGCGACTGGCCACTACGTGCGTCGCGCGGATGTGAATGGCAAAAGCCAGCTGCTGCGCGGCCTGGACGGCAATAAAGATCAGAGCTACTTCCTCTATACGCTGAGCCACGAACAGATTGCCCAAAGTCTGTTCCCGGTCGGCGAGCTGGAAAAGCCGGAAGTGCGTAAGATTGCTGAAGATCTGGATCTGATCACCGCGAAGAAAAAAGACTCCACCGGTATTTGTTTTATCGGCGAGCGTAAATTCCGCGAGTTCCTGGGGCGCTACCTGCCTGCACAGCCGGGCAAAATCGTCACCGTTGACGGTGATGAGATTGGTCAGCACCAGGGACTGATGTACCACACTCTCGGCCAGCGTAAAGGTCTGGGTATCGGCGGCACCAAAGAGGGCAGCGAAGATCCGTGGTACGTGGTCGACAAAGACGTCGAAAACAATATTCTGGTTGTGGCTCAGGGTCACGACCACCCGCGCCTGATGTCCGTTGGACTGATCGCGCAACAGCTGCACTGGGTCGATCGCGAGCCGCTGAAAGGCACGCTGCGCTGCACAGTGAAAACGCGCTACCGCCAGACGGACATCCCTTGCACCGTAACCGCACTGGATGACGATCGCATTGACGTGCGTTTCGACGAGCCGGTTTCCGCCGTTACCCCTGGCCAGTCTGCTGTTTTCTACAGCGGCGAAATTTGCCTCGGCGGTGGGATCATTGAACAGCGCCTGCCGCTGCCTGCTGTTTAAACCGTTTGCACACATAAAGGAGACCGTGTGGCGAAGAACTATTACGACATCACCCTGGCGCTGGCGGGAATTTGCCAGTCAGCCCGTCTGGTGCAACAGCTGGCGCATCAGGGTCATTGCGACGCTGACGCCCTGCACGTTTCACTTAACAGCGTTATCGACCTCAACCCAGGCTCCACGCTGGGCGTCTTTGGCGGCAGTGAAACCAATCTTCGTCTCGGTCTTGAAACTCTGCTCGGCGTGCTCAACGCCAGCAACCGTCAGGGGTTGAATGCGGAACTGACCCGCTACACCTTAAGCCTGATGGTGCTGGAACGTAAGCTGAACGCGGCAAAAGGCGCAATGAATACCCTGGGCGATCGCATCGCCGGGCTACAGCGCCAGCTCGACCACTTTGACCTCCAGTCTGAGACCCTGCTGAGCGCGATGGCCGGTATCTACGTTGACGTGATTAGCCCGCTCGGCCCGCGTATTCAGGTCACCGGTTCGCCTGCCGTATTGCAAAGCCCACAGGTACAGGCGAAGGTACGCGCTTCGCTGCTGGCAGGCATCCGTGCCGCCGTGCTGTGGCAACAGGTCGGCGGTGGCCGCCTACAGTTAATGTTTTCTCGTCATCGCCTGACGACTCAGGCAAAACAAATTCTTGCTCATTGTTAACCTCCCGGAGTTGCGAATTATGGAATTATCCTCACTGACCGCCGTATCCCCTGTCGATGGACGCTACGGCGATAAAGTCAGCGCGCTGCGCGGGATCTTCAGCGAATATGGCCTGCTGAAGTTCCGTGTTCAGGTTGAAGTACGCTGGCTGCAAAAGCTGGCCGCCCAGACAGCAATCAAGGAAGTTCCTGCTTTTGACGCAAAGGCAAACGATTACCTTGATAAAATCGTTGCTGAGTTCAGCGAAGAAGATGCCGCGCGCATTAAAACCATCGAACGCACCACCAACCACGACGTGAAAGCAGTTGAATACTTCCTGAAAGAGAAAGTGGCATGCGTCCCTGCCCTGCACGCGGTATCTGAATTTATTCACTTCGCCTGTACGTCTGAGGATATTAACAACCTGTCTCACGCGCTGATGCTCTCTACCGCGCGGAAAGAGGTGGTACTCCCTTACTGGCGTAAAATCATTGATGCGGTGAAAGCGCTGTCCGTGGAATACCGCGACATTCCGCTGCTGTCCCGTACTCACGGCCAGCCTGCAACCCCATCCACCATGGGTAAAGAGATGGCGAACGTGGCGTACCGCATGGAACGCCAGTATCGTCAGCTGGAGCAGGTTGAGATCCTCGGCAAAATCAACGGCGCGGTGGGTAACTACAACGCCCACATCGCCGCGTACCCGGAAGTGGACTGGCACCAGTTCAGCGAAGAGTTTGTGACCTCTCTGGGGATCCAGTGGAACCCGTACACCACCCAGATTGAGCCGCACGACTACATCGCCGAGCTGTTTGACTGCATTGCGCGCTTCAACACCATCCTGATCGACTTCGATCGTGACGTATGGGGTTACATCGCCCTGAACCACTTCAAGCAGAAAACCATCGCCGGGGAAATCGGTTCGTCCACCATGCCGCACAAAGTGAACCCAATCGACTTCGAAAACTCCGAAGGTAACCTGGGTCTGGCGAATGCCGTGTTGCAGCATATGGCGAGCAAGCTGCCGGTATCCCGCTGGCAGCGCGACCTGACTGACTCCACGGTGCTGCGTAACCTGGGCGTAGGTATTGGCTACGCGCTGATCGCCTACCAGTCCACCCTGAAAGGTGTGAGCAAACTGGAAGTTAACCGCGACCGTCTGCTGGACGAGCTGGATCACAACTGGGAAGTGCTGGCGGAGCCGATTCAGACCGTGATGCGTCGTTACGGCATTGAAAAACCGTACGAGAAACTCAAAGAGCTGACCCGCGGTAAACGCGTTGATGCTGAGGGTATGAAACAGTTTATCGATGGTCTGGCGCTGCCCGAAGAAGAAAAAGCGCGCCTGAAAGAGATGACCCCGGCAAACTATATTGGCCGTGCCATCACTATGGTTGACGAGCTGAAGTAATCGCCCTTCCCCCTTTCCATCCGGAAAGGGGGCTGTTTTTCATCATCGAGTTGATGTTTTCACGTCACATTACCTGTTTTGCCGGGATTAAAGCCTGCCGTCAGGATGGTTGTTAATTTTCGTCGTGGAATAACTTTCCGGAATATATCGTTTTAAGCCGAACGGGCACAGTTTGAACTGGCACGGGGTTTCAGCCGTGCACGGACGATCCATCTCTTGCCGGTTGCCTGGACACGCGTTTTTCTGTTTGAACCCCATCCAGCCTATGGATGTAAAGGGCATTGCCTGCGCTATCCATACTCTACGGCGTCGATCGTTAATCAGGATCCCCTGGTTTGAGGTGGTGATGATTTCACCTGTACGAACGTAATAATCTCCCTTTAACCACAGGATATAATTCAGGCCATACTGTGTTTCAACTTTGCAAAAGATAGTTCCGCTTTCCGGGCTCGCAATAGTCTCAACAACCTTCCATTCCATAAAACCCTCTTTACTCGCTATATTGCTGTTTTGTCGTGTAAAAATGCTGCTTTTCTGGCACATCTTATGCAAATCTAATTTCGCACCATAAAATAAGCATAGACAAAGGCATACATAGTGAGAACACCTTACAAAAAAAAGGGCAATCTTTACAAAACTGGCGTGACCCTTCTGTCAAAAAAGCGACTCGCCTTCAACATTTCATAAACGGATGGCTGTTTTATCCGGATTGCAGAAGCTTGCGAAAACAAGTCCGTTTATATTACCCGCGCCTGGCGTCATGCCCCCTGTGTTCTGGAGCATGCAAAAAAATCATTTAATTTCATCGCGCTGGTGTCAACCTGAATAATCAGCGTTAAACTATTCATACCATTTATAAAGGGAGAAGTGATGATGCGCGTACTGGTTGTTGAGGATAACGCATTGCTACGTCATCACCTGAAAGTTCAACTTCAGGAGATGGGTCATCAGGTGGACGATGCTGAAGACGCAAAAGAGGCCGATTATTATCTCAATGAACACCTGCCGGACATCGCCATTGTCGATTTAGGGCTACCGGATGAAGACGGATTGTCCCTTATCCGCCGCTGGCGTAGCCATGACGTTTCCCTGCCGGTGCTGGTGCTAACTGCCCGTGAAGGCTGGCAGGACAAGGTTGAAGTCCTGAGCGCTGGCGCGGATGACTACGTGACCAAACCCTTCCATATTGAAGAAGTCGCCGCGCGTATGCAGGCGCTTCTGCGCCGCAACAGCGGGCTGGCGTCGCAGGTGATCTCTCTGCCTCCATTCCAGGTGGATCTCTCCCGCCGCGAATTTTCTATTAATGATGAAGTGATCAAGCTGACCGCATTCGAATACACCATCATGGAAACGCTGATCCGTAACAACGGTAAAGTGGTGAGCAAAGATTCCCTGATGCTTCAGCTCTATCCGGATGCCGAACTGCGCGAAAGCCACACCATTGACGTGCTGATGGGCCGCCTGCGTAAAAAAATTCAGGCGCAGTACCCGCATGACGTGATCACCACCGTGCGTGGTCAGGGCTACCTGTTTGAATTACGCTAAATGAAAGGGATTTTGCGTCACATTTTACCCCTTTCGCTGCGGGTTCGCTTTTTGCTGGCAACCGCCGCCGTCGTGCTGGTGCTGTCGCTCTCTTACGGGATGGTGGCGCTGGTCGGGTATAGCGTGAGCTTCGATAAAACCACCTTTCGCCTGCTTCGCGGCGAAAGTAACCTGTTTTATACCCTGGCGAAGTGGGAGAACAACCGAATCACCGTCGAGATGCCGGAAAACCTGAATCAGCAGAGCCCGACGCTGGCGCTGATCTATGATGAAAAAGGGAAATTGCTGTGGGCCCAGCGCGATGTCCCGTGGCTGAAAAAGCGCATCCGTCCGGAATGGCTGAAAACCAACGGTTTTCATGAAATAGAAGCCGATCTCAACTCCACCAGCAGCCTGCTGCGTGACGATCGCGCCTTACAGATCAAGCTTAATGAGATCCGTGCCGAAGATGACGACACGGAGATGACCCACTCTGTGGCCATCAACCTTTATCCCGCCACCCTGAACATGCCGCAGTTAACCATTGTGGTGATCGATACCATCCCGGTTGAGCTGAAACGCTCATATATGGTATGGAACTGGTTTGTGTATGTTCTGGCTGCAAACCTGCTGCTGGTGATCCCTCTCCTGTGGGTTGCTGCATGGTGGAGCCTCCGCCCGATTGAATCCCTTGCCAAAGAGGTGCGCGAGCTGGAGGAACATCACCGCGAGAAGCTGAACCCGGAAACTACGCGCGAACTGACCAGCCTGGTGCGCAACCTCAACCGCCTGCTGAAAAGCGAACGTGAACGCTACGACAAGTATCGCACGACGCTCACCGACCTTACGCACAGCCTGAAAACCCCGCTGGCGGTGATGCAGAGTACCCTGCGTTCCATGCGCAGTTCCAAAATGAGCGTGGATGATGCAGAGCCGGTGATGCTGGAACAAATCAGCCGTATTTCACAGCAGATCGGCTATTACCTGCACCGCGCGAGCATGCGCTCCGGAAGCGCTCTGTTGAGCCGTGAACTGCACCCGGTAGCCCCGCTGCTGGATAACCTCACCTCGGCGCTGAACAAGGTGTACCAGCGTAAAGGGGTCAACATCAGTCTGGATATCTCACCGGAAATTAGCTTTGTTGGCGAGAAGAATGACTTTATGGAAGTGATGGGAAACCTGCTCGATAACGCCTGCAAATATTGTCTGGAGTTTGTCGAGGTTTCCGCGCGGGTAACGGATAACGAACTGCATATTATTGTTGAGGATGATGGTCCTGGCATTCCCCGTAATAAACGCGAAGTGGTGTTCGATCGCGGCCAGCGCGCCGATACGCTGCGGCCAGGCCAGGGCGTCGGATTATCCGTCGCCAGGGAAATTGTCGATCAGTACGAGGGCAAGATTGAAACCGGTGAAAGTTTGCTGGGCGGAGCCCGGATGGAAGTCATTTTTGGCCGCCAGCATCCCGTATCGAACGATAGTTGACCCGGAATGTGAAAAATACGCGGATCTCGCAGCCAGGGAGCGGGGCTTCCGTTATAATCCGACTCAGTAAGAGCCTGCGGAATACATAAATATGGATTATCAATTAACGCTTAACTGGCCCGACTTTATTGAACGTTACTGGCAAAAACGCCCGGTCGTTCTTAAACGCGGGATCAGCAATTTTATCGACCCTATTTCTCCTGACGAACTCGCTGGTCTGGCGATGGAAAACGAGGTAGACAGCCGTCTGGTAAGCCACCAGGACGGGAAATGGCAGGTCAGCCACGGTCCCTTTGAAAGCTACGATCACCTGGGCGAAAACAACTGGTCTTTACTGGTGCAGGCGGTCAACAACTGGCACGAACCTACCGCAGCCTTAATGCGTCCCTTCCGCGCCCTGCCAGACTGGCGAATGGACGATCTGATGATCTCCTTCTCCGTTCCCGGTGGCGGCGTGGGTCCGCATCTGGATCAGTACGACGTGTTTATCATTCAGGGTACCGGTCGCCGTCGCTGGCGCGTGGGCGAAAAAGTGCCAATGAAACAGCACTGCCCGCACCCGGATCTGCTCCAGGTTGATCCGTTTGAAGGGATCATTGATGAAGAGCTGGAGCCAGGTGACATTCTTTATATCCCACCGGGCTTCCCGCATGAAGGTTATTCCCTGGAAAACTCGCTGAACTATTCGGTTGGTTTCCGCGCGCCAAGCGGGCGCGAGATGATCAGCGGATTTGCTGACTATGTTTTACAGCGTGAGCTGGGCAGTTACCGTTACAGCGATCCGGACGTGCCGGCGCGTGAGCATCCGGCGGATATTCTGCCAGAGGAGCTGGATAAGCTGCGCGGGATGATGCTGGATCTGATCAACGAACCGGAGCACTTCAGACAGTGGTTTGGCGAGTTTATCAGCCAGTCGCGTCACGAACTGGACGTCGCACCGCCAGAGCCGCCTTATCAGGCAGATGAAATTTATGATGCGCTCCAGCAGGGCGATAAGCTGGTTCGTCTGGGCGGATTACGTGTACTGCGCATTGGCGAAGAGGTATTCGTCAACGGCGAGCGCCTGGACTCTCCGCATCGCCCGGCGCTGGAAGCAATTGCCAGCCATATGGTGCTGACTGCGGATACCTTTGGCGACGCGCTGGACGATCCCTCCTTCCTCGCCATGCTGGCCGCGCTGGTTAACAGCGGGTACTGGTTTTTTGAGGACTGAACCATGATGTTTGCCGGGTGGCAGCTACGCCTTACCCGGCCTACAAAAGCCGTTCCTGTAGGCCCGGTAAGCGAAGCGCCACCGGGCTTTTTTTACCGCTTCGCGGTTAACTCCGCTATCCGCACAATCACCTGCACCGCTTTCTCCATCCCTTCCAGCGTCACGAACTCATGCTTGCCGTGGTAGTTATATCCACCGGTAAACAGGTTCGGGCACGGCAGGCCCATAAACGACAGCTGTGAACCATCGGTTCCACCACGGATCGGTTTCATCACCGGCTCGATGTCACAATCGCGCATCGCCTGCTGGGCGATATCAAGAATGTGCGGATGTTCCATCACCTTCTCGCGCATATTGTAATAGCTGTCTTCGATGATGAGCTCAATATAGCAATCCGGATGTAGCCCCTTGCCGACTTTTTTCGCGATCTCCATCATCTTACGCTTGCGCGCTTCAAAGGCTTTGCGGTCGAAATCGCGGACAATATAGTGCATCTGCGCGCTGTCCACGGTCCCCTTGATGCTGGTCAGATGATAAAAACCCTCATACCCTTCCGTCATCTCCGGGCTCTCTTCGGCGGGCACTTCCGCATGAATACGCGCAGCTAGCGACAGTGCATTCACCATCACTCCTTTCGCAGAGCCCGGGTGCACGTTATTCCCGACGATTTTGATCGTTACCGATGCCGCGTTGAAGTTTTCATACTCAAGTTCACCCACGCCGCCACCGTCAACGGTGTAGGCCCATTGCGCGTTAAACGCCTCAACGTCAAAGTGTTTCGCGCCTTTTCCAACCTCTTCATCCGGCGTGAAGGCCACGCGGATATCGCCATGCGGGATATTTTTGCCCTTCAGCACCGCCAGCGCCGTCATGATCTCGGCGATGCCCGCTTTGTCATCGGCCCCCAGCAAGGTTTTGCCGTCGGTGGTGATTAACGTCTGCCCCAGCAGCTGATGCAGTACCGGGAACATCACTGGCGACAGCACTTCGTCGCCAATGCCCAGTGCTATATCACCGCCGCGGTAGTTTTCAACAATCTGCGGATTAACGTGTTTACCGCTAAAATCAGGTGAGGTATCGACATGAGAAATAAAGCCAATTGCCGGGATATTGCCGTCAATATTCGCCGGCAGCGTTCCCATCACGGTCCCTTTTTCGCTGAGCGTGACGTCAACCAACCCCATAGCCTCCAGCTGCTCTTTCAGCAGATTTAGCAGCTTCCACTGGCCTTCGGTGCTTGGCACCTGTCGGACCCCCGGCTTAGATTGGGTATCCAGCGAAACGTAATGTAAGAAACGCTCAAGTAGTTTATCCATGCAGTCACCCTCACTTTTTGTGACAACATTATCATTAAGCAGCAAAACGCAAATATTGCGTCAGGTCACTTTTATCCCGCAAACGAGAACTTTTTACGTTTATATCGTTCTGCGTTAATAAATGTAGCTTATGAATAAGTGAGAAGGATTGGCGATTCAATGGGTTTGCCGTAGAATGTCCGCCCTCATTACGAGTCACCAAGGTGGTTACACACAAACCCCGCTTCAGTCTGCTGCCTGAGGCGTCTATATGGGACAGCGCGAAAATTGAATACACAACCCCGTTCCCTTTCACCGCTGGTGCAACTGGAACGAATTCGTAAAAGTTTCGATGGCAAAGATGTCATTTCCGACCTTAATCTGACCATCAATGACGGTGAGTTTCTCACGCTGCTCGGCCCCTCCGGCTGCGGCAAAACCACCGTCCTGCGCCTTATCGCCGGGCTGGAAAGCGTCGATAACGGCCATATCCATCTTGAGAACCAGGACATTACCCAGGTTCCTGCCGAAGATCGCCACGTCAATACCGTCTTTCAGAGCTATGCCCTGTTCCCGCACATGACCGTGTTTGAGAACGTGGCGTTTGGCCTGCGGATGCAAAAAACACCGGCCAGCGAGATCCCGCCTCGGGTTACCGAAGCCCTGCGCATGGTGCAGCTGGAGGCATTCGCCCAGCGCAAGCCTCATCAACTTTCCGGTGGTCAGCAGCAGCGTGTGGCCATTGCCCGCGCCGTGGTCAACAAACCTCGCCTGCTCCTGCTGGATGAATCCCTTTCCGCGCTGGACTACAAGCTGCGCAAGCAGATGCAGAACGAGCTTAAAGCACTTCAGCGTAAGCTCGGCATTACGTTCGTGTTTGTCACGCACGATCAGGAAGAAGCCCTGACCATGTCAGACCGTATCGTGGTGATGCGTGACGGCAAGATTGAGCAGGATGGCACCCCGCGTGAAATTTACGAAGAGCCGAAAAACCTGTTCGTCGCCAGCTTCATTGGTGAAATCAATATTTTCAACGCCACGGTGATTGAGCGTCTGGACGAGCAGCGCGTGCGCGCGAACGTGGAAGGCCGCGAATGCAACATCACGGTGAACTTTGCCGTGGAAAAGGGGCAAAGGCTCAACGTCCTGCTGCGTCCGGAAGATCTCCGCGTTGATGAGATCCACGACACGGCTGACGTCGAAGGTCTGATCGGTTACGTTCGCGAACGTAACTACAAAGGGATGACCCTCGAATCCGTGGTCGAACTGGAAAACGGCAAAATGGTGATGGTCAGCGAATTCTTTAACGAGGACGATCCGGACTTCGACCACTCGCTGGATCAGAAAATGGTCATCAACTGGGTAGAAAGCTGGGAGGTTGTACTGGCTGATGAAGAACACAAGTAAGTTCCAGAATGTGGTGATTGCCACGATCGTCGGTTGGCTTGTGTTGTTTGTCTTTCTTCCCAACCTGATGATCATCGTGACCAGCTTCCTGACCCGCGACGACGCGAACTTCGTGGCGATGGTCTTTACGCTGGACAACTACGCGCGCCTGCTCGATCCGCTCTATTTTGACGTGCTGCTGCACTCGCTCAATATGGCGCTGATTGCCACCCTCGCCTGCCTGGTACTGGGGTATCCGTTCGCCTGGTTCCTGGCCCGCCTGCCGCAAAAAGTGCGGCCGCTGCTGCTGTTTTTACTGATTGTGCCGTTCTGGACCAACTCGTTAATCCGCATCTACGGGCTGAAAATCTTCCTCAGCACCAAAGGTTATCTGAACGAGTTTCTGCTGTGGCTGGGGGTGATCGAGACGCCGATCCGCATCATGTTCACCCCGGGCGCGGTGATTGTCGGCCTGGTCTATATCCTGCTGCCGTTTATGGTGATGCCGCTCTACTCCAGCATTGAAAAGCTCGATAAACCGCTGCTGGAAGCAGCGAAAGACCTGGGCGCCAGTAAGTTACAAACCTTTGTCCGCATCATTATTCCGCTGACCATGCCGGGTATTATCGCCGGCTGTCTGCTGGTCATGCTGCCTGCGATGGGGCTGTTCTACGTCTCGGACCTGATGGGCGGGGCGAAAAACCTGCTGATCGGTAACGTGATTAAGAGCCAGTCCCTTAACATCCGCGCCTGCCCGTTCGGCTCGGCCACCAGCATAACGCTGACGGTGGTGATGGGGCTGATGCTGCTGGTTTACTGGCGTGCCTCACGCCTGCTGAATAAGAAGGTGGAGCTGGAATGATCGGTCGACTGCTTCGCGGTGGTTTTATGACCGCCATTTATGCGTATCTTTATATTCCGATAATCATTTTGATCGTGAACTCCTTTAACAGCTCGCGCTTCGGGATCAACTGGCAAGGGTTTACCACCAAATGGTATGGCCTGCTGATGAACAATGACAGCCTGCTACAGGCCGCTCAGCACTCGCTGACAATGGCGGTATTCTCTGCCACCTTCGCGACGCTGATTGGCTCGTTGACCGCCGTGGCGCTGTACCGCTACCGTTTTCGCGGTAAGCCGTTCGTCAGCGGTATGCTGTTTGTGGTGATGATGTCCCCGGATATCGTGATGGCCATTTCACTGCTGGTGCTGTTTATGCTGCTGGGCGTCCAGCTCGGTTTCTGGTCGCTGCTGTTCTCGCATATCACCTTCTGTCTGCCGTTTGTGGTGGTAACCGTCTACGCGCGTCTGAAAGGGTTCGACGTACGCATGCTGGAAGCGGCGAAAGATCTGGGTGCCAGCGAGATGACCATTCTGCGCAAAATCATTCTGCCGCTGGCGATGCCCGCCGTGGCAGCAGGATGGCTGCTCAGCTTTACCCTGTCGATGGACGACGTGGTCGTGTCCTCCTTCGTCACCGGGCCGAGCTATGAAATTCTGCCGTTGAAGATCTACTCAATGGTTAAAGTCGGTGTTTCACCCGAAGTGAACGCGCTGGCGACTATTCTGTTGGTGTTATCGCTGGTTCTGGTGATTGCCAGCCAGGTTATTGCTCGTGATAAAACAAAATCTCAGGGGACACAGAAATGAAAAAAATGCTTGCCGCTGCGGCACTGGTGCTCGGAATGGGCGCTGCGCATGCTGATGACAGCAAAACGCTCTATTTCTATAACTGGACCGAGTATGTGCCGCCGGGCCTGCTGGAGCAGTTCACCAAAGAGACAGGCATCAAGGTGATCTATTCGACCTACGAGTCGAATGAAACCATGTACGCCAAGCTCAAAACCTATAAAGATGGCGCGTATGACCTGGTGGTGCCGTCGACCTATTTCGTCGACAAGATGCGCAAAGAAGGCATGATCCAGAAGATCGACAAAACGAAGCTAACGAATTTTTCTAACCTCGATCCTGAGATGCTAAACAAGCCGTTCGACCCGAACAACGACTACTCCATTCCGTACATCTGGGGCGCGACGGCAATTGGCATCAACAGCGATGCCATTGATCCCAAAACGGTTTCATCCTGGGCTGACCTGTGGAAGCCGGAATACAAAAGCAGCCTGCTGTTAACCGACGATGCGCGCGAAGTGTTCCAGGTGGCGCTGCGTAAACTCGGCTATTCCGGCAACACCACCGATCCGAAAGAAATCGAAGCAGCGTATAACGAACTGAAAAAGCTGATGCCAAACGTGGCGGCGTTCAACTCGGATAACCCGGCTAACCCGTATATGGAAGGTGAAGTGAATCTGGGGATGGTCTGGAACGGCTCTGCGTTTGTGGCGCGTCAGGCCGGGACGCCGCTTGAGGTGGTCTGGCCGAAAGAGGGCGGCATCTTCTGGATGGACAGCCTCGCGATCCCGGCGAATGCGAAAAACGTCGAGGGTGCCCTGAAGCTGATCAACTTCCTGCTGCGCCCGGATGTGGCAAAAGAGGTGGCGGAAACTATCGGCTACCCGACGCCAAACCTGGCCGCACGGAAGCTTTTAAGCCCTGAAGTGGCAAATGATAAATCGCTTTATCCGGACGCTGAAACCATCAGCAAAGGGGAATGGCAGAACGACGTCGGTGACGCGAGCCGCCTGTATGAAGAATATTATCAGAAGCTAAAAGCAGGCCGTTAATGCATAACGGGCGACGCAATGTCGCCCGTTACTCTTATAGCCCCTTCAGGAATTTATCCACAAAGGCTGGCACCACCTCGCTCGCCAGACCGTAATGTTTCTCTTCAAACTCACTCCCGACCTGGCTTGGCTCCAGATTAAGCTCCACCGTATGGGCACCTTGAAGTCGCGCTTCGTGAACAAATCCCGCCGCCGGATAGACATGTCCTGAAGTACCAATGGCGATAAAGACGTCCGCCATGGCCAGGGCGCTGTAGATCTCATCCATTCCCAGCGGCATTTCGCCAAACCAGACCACATGCGGACGCAGACGCGAAGGGAACTGACAGCAGTGGCAGCGGTCTTCGTCCAGCACGTCCTCTTTCCACTCCAGCACCTGACCACTCCATGCGCACCGCACCTTGAGCAGTTCGCCGTGCATGTGAATGATGTTGTGGTTTCCTGCCCTTTCGTGAAGATTGTCGATGTTCTGCGTGACCAGCAGAAAACGATCCCCCAGCGCTTCCTCAAGCTTTGCCAGCGCCAGGTGCGCCGCATTCGGCGCAATCTCCGGCTGCTGAAGCTGGCGACGGCGGGCGTTGTAGAACGCCTGCACCAGCGCCGGGTCGCGGGCGAAACCTTCCGGCGTCGCCACATCTTCAACTCGGTGTTCTTCCCACAGTCCATCCGCTGCGCGGAAAGTCTGAATACCGGATTCGGCGGAGATCCCCGCCCCGGTCAACACCACCACTCTGGGTTTATCCATCGCTTCTGGCATCATCCTGTCTCTGAAAAAGATCCGCTGACGCAGGCGTTCACGTAAGCGGCGTTTATTTTTGCGAAAACGGCTGAGTCGACCCTGGCGACGCGACAGCATAATAACCTCGTAAACTAATCGGTGAGATGAAGGAATGCGGCTCCGCGCATGCCTCCTGCGTCCCCGTGTCGCGCACGCTCAATGCGCGGCACGCGGGCGACCGGCAATAAATGTCGGGTCAGACGCCCGGACAACTGTTCCGTAATCGCAGTGAAATTTGACAGCCCTCCCCCGATCACCAGCAGATCCGGATCGACGATAGTCAGGATATTCCCCAGACACACCGCCAGCAGATCCAGATAGCGCTCGACGTGCTCACGCGCCTGCGCATCCCCCTGCTCCCACAGGGTAATGATTTGAGGGGCCTCAAGTTTCTGATGATAGAAGTGTTCGTAAAGCCATGCAAACCCGCGGCCTGATAGGTAGTTCTCAATACAGCCGTGCTGCCCACAGCCGCAGCGGGTCAGCGGGAAATCACGTCCGACGACCTCCAGAGCATCCACCGGCAGGCGGATATGGCCAAATTCGCCGGTAATATAGCTGCGCCCGGTAATGGGCTTACCGTTAATGACAATCCCGCCACCGACGCCCGTTCCGAGGATCAGCCCCATCACCAGCGGGAAGCGACGGAATTCATCATCCCAGGCTTCAGAGAGCGCGAAGCAGTTGGCATCGTTATCTAAGCGCACGTCGCGTTCAAGGAGCGCGGAGAGATCGGCCCGCAGCGGTTTGCCGCTGGCGGCAGGCACGTTGGCCGCGTACAGCGTGCCATCGTCGGTTTCGGGCATACCCGGAATACCAATGCCAACGCTGCCTTTGACGCCAAAGCGTTCATCCGCTTGCGCCACCAGTGCGGCAATGGCGGTTAAAAATTCATCGTAGCTTTCGCGCGGCGTGGGGACGCGGGTTTCCCATTGTAGCTTAAGATCTTTATCGAACACGCCGAGCGCAATCTTGGTGCCGCCAATATCAAATCCGTAATACATGATGCATTCCTCTGTTTGATTCAGCGGCCAAAAGACCGCTAAACCATGACGAAATTACTGGCCACTTAATACCCTCGCCGGATCAATTCGGCTAGCGCGACGCGCCGGATACCAGCTTGCCAGCAGACTCAGTAAAAGTGCTGTAACCAGCACATAAATAACGTCCAGCCAGTGCAGTTCAGACGGCAGGAAGTCAATAAAATAGATATCGCCTGACAGGAACTGATGGCCAATAAGCGCTTCAATCCCGTTGATAATCGGCGTCAGCTGAAGGGAAACCACCACGCCGATCGCCACGCCGCAGAGGCTGCCAAACAGCCCCGCCAGTAAACCGTACCAGACGAAGATGGCACGAATAAGACCGTCTTTCGCCCCTAAGGTACGCAGCACGGCGATGTCGCCGCTCTTATCCTTAACGGCCATCACCAGCGTCGAGACGATATTAAAACACGCCACCCCAATCACCAGCACCATCGCCAGATACATAATCGCGCGGATCATCTGGATATCACGATACATATACCCGTAAGTGCCGATCCAGCTTTTGATGTAGACATAGTTATTCGTCACGCTGCCAGCGTCACGCACCAGTTTATTGGCGTTGAAGACGTCGTTAACCTTAATGGCAATGCCCGTCACGCTGTCGCTCATATCCAGATACTGGCGTGCATCTTCCAGCGGCACCAACGCGAAGCTGTGATCGAGCTGGCCGCTCAGCTGCAAAATACCGGTGACGTGCAGACGTACGCGCTTAGGCTGCTGCAATTTGTGATCAGCGCTGGCGTTCGGGATCATGATCGAGACCCAGTCGCCCTGCTTCACCTTCAGCGCATCGGCAACGCCTTTGCCCATGATAATCTGCTGCTCGCCGGCCTTAAAGTTTGCCCATGCGCCATTTTGCACATAGCGCGGCAGCGCGCTCAGACGCTCTTCCTGACGAGGATTTACCCCTTTCACCTGAATGGCGCGCAGGTTTACCCCGCTCTCTACCAGCCCGGTAAAGTTAATGTAAGGTGCAGCCGCCGCAATACCGGGCACCTTTTCCACTTTGTTCAGGGAATCCTGCCAGTTGGACCACGGCTGGTTAACCGGCTCGATTTCACCGTGAGGGACAACGGCCAGAATGCGGTTATTCAGTTCACGCTCAAAGCCGTTCATGGCGCTTAAGCCCACAATCAGCACCGCCACGCCCAGGGCGATACCGATGGTGGAGATCACGGAGATAAGGGAAACCATCCCGCTCCGGCGACGACCGCGGCTAAAGCGTAACCCGATGAGTAACGATAACGGTGAAGCCATTACTCCGCTCCCATCAGCGTCAGTTCAGCATTCAGACGACCGTCGCGCATTTCCAGCTGACGCCCCATCCGCTTAGCCAGTTGTAAATCGTGGGTGACCACCAGAAACGCGGTTCCCTGCGCGGCGTTCAGTTCGCCGAGAAGCTGGAAAATGCTGTCTGCGTTACGCGCATCGAGGTTACCTGTCGGTTCATCCGCCAGCACCAGGCGCGGGTTGTTGACCAGCGCACGGGCGATGGCCACACGCTGACGCTCACCGCCGGAAAGCTCAGACGGACGGTGATTCCCGCGATGACCCAGCCCTACCGCTTTTAGCATGTCGCTGGCGCGGGCATTAATTTCCGCGGGTTTCTTTTTACCAATCAGCAGCGGCATTGCGACGTTTTCCAGCGCCGTAAAGTCCGGCAGCAGATGGTGGAACTGGTAGATAAAACCCAGCTCACGGTTACGCAGCTCGGCTTTCGCCGTAGACGACATTTTACTCAGCGGCTGCCCGGAGAAGATCACATCGCCTTCGGTTGGCGTGTCCAGCCCGCCAAGCAGGTGCAACAGCGTACTTTTACCGGAGCCGGAGCTGCCGACAATCGCCATCATCTCGCCTTCGCCCACGCTAAAACTCACATTGTGCAAAACGTCGGTCTGCACAGTGCCTTCCTGATAGCGTTTGGACAGGTTGTCGCACTGCAACAGGATCTTATTCATAACGTAAAGCCTCAGCGGGTTGAGTGGCGGCAGCCCGCCAGGAAGGATAAAGCGTAGAAAGCAGCGCAATGGCCATCGCGGCCAGCGCAATACCGACCACCTGGAGCGGCTCGATAGCCACCGGCAGCGCCGCGCCATCAAGCAGCGCGCCGATAATCGGCATGAGATTGTTGAGCTGGCTGGCGAGCAGCGCCCCCAGCGCCGCGCCGAGCAGCGCGCCGATGATGCCGGCGCTGGCGCCCTGGACCATAAATACCGCCATGATCTGGCGCGGAGTCAGCCCCTGGGTTTGCAGAATGGCGACTTCGCCTTGCTTCTCCATCACCATCAGCCCGAGCGAGGTGATGATATTAAACGCGGCAACGGCCACGATCAGGCTCAGCAGCAGCCCCATCATGTTTTTCTCCATGCGCACGGCCTGGAACAGTTCGCCTTTCCGGTCGCGCCAGTCCTGCCATTTCGTCCCTTCCGGTAGCGTCTGCTGGCTGAGGGTATCCACCTTCAGCGGCGCATCAAGCCACAGACGCCAGCCGGTAATATTTCCCGCGGGGTAGCGCATCAGACGCGAGGCGTCCTGAATGTTCACCAGCATCTGGTAACCATCAACTTCGCTGTTCGCCGCAAACGTGCCAACCACGTTGAACAGGCGCTGGCTTGGCAGACGCCCCATCGGCGTAAACTGACTGGCTGACGGCACCATCACGCGCAGCTGATCGCCACGGTTGACCCCGAGCTGCCCGGCAAGCTGCTCGCCGAGGATGACGTTGTATTTACCCGCTTCCAGGTCGGTTTGTTTCACATTGACCAGGAACGGCGTCAGCGGATCTTTTTGCGCGGGATCGATACCCAGCATCACCCCGACCGCCACGCTACGGGCGCTTTGCAGCACCACATCGCCCGTCGTGAGCGGCGCAACGCGCGTGACACCCTGTAACTTCACCGCGCTTTCCGGCAGCTGTTGCGGATTAACGGAACCCTGAGTGGAAGAGAGAACGGCCTGCGGCATCAGCCCCAGGATATTGTTTTGCAGCTCGCGCTCGAAGCCGTTCATGACGGAAAGCACCGTCACCAGTGCCATCACGCCAAGCGTAATGCCAATAGTCGAAAGCCAGGAGACAAAGCGACCGAAGCGGTCCGCGGCGCGCCCACGCATGTAACGTAAGCCTATAAAGAGTGCGACAGGTTGATACATGAAATCCGTCTGTTTGCTGATAGCAGACCCACGAGTATATAAGCGAATCCGTTAAGCGTAAATGACTGAAACCGTAAGATTCGGTAATCATTTTTCCGAAAAATTCAGATAAATCATCATGCTACTGACTGAACTTCCGCCAGACAGCCTCCACCTTTTCCGAAAATCGTCCTGATACAGACTGTTACCCATTACATCAGGGCTTCATTTTACAACAATCGGCGTTTCGTTTATGGCAACAAGGTCGTCACGCACCATGAAACAAAAAGCATTATGGATTAACCAGATAAAAGGCCTGTGCATCTGCCTGGTGGTAATTTACCACTCGGTGATCACCTTTTATCCTCACCTTGACGGGCTACAGCATCCGTTATCGGGCCTGCTGGCCAAATGCTGGGTCTACTTTAATCTTTACCTTGCCCCGTTCCGTATGCCGGTGTTTTTCTTTATCTCCGGCTATTTGATCCGTCGTTATATCGACGAGGTGAACTGGCGCACTAGTCTCGACAAGCGGATCTGGAGCATCGTCTGGGTTTTGGCCCTGTGGGGCGTCCTGCAATGGCAGGCGCTGACCCATCTGAATGCCTGGCTCGCCCCCGAGCGAGAACTGGCGACAGCATCCAATGCGGCCTACGCCGATTCCGTTTCAGGGTTTGTACTGGGAATGCTCACGGCCAGCACCAGCCTGTGGTATTTGTACGCGTTAGTGGTCTACTTTACGCTCTGTAAGCTGCTGAGCCGCTGGAAACTGCCGATGCTGGGGATTCTGGCGCTGGCAAGCATCGCCATCAACTTCCTGCCGTTACCGTGGTGGGGAATGAACAGCGTGGTGCGCAACATGATCTACTACAGCCTCGGCGCATGGTACGGCGCGCAGTTGATGGCGTGGATGAAAGGGATGAATTTGCGCCGCAGCTGGCTGGTACTTCTCGCCTCTGGCGCGGTGTCGGTAGTGCTGTGGTTCGCTAATGTTCCTCTGCCGCTCTCACTGCTGTCGATCGTGGTCATCATGAAGCTCTTTTACAGCTTCGAGCAGCGTTATGCCGTTCATCCCAATAATCTGCTGAACGTCATCGGTTCAAACACCATCGCGATTTATACCACCCACCGCATTTTAATTGAGGCGTTTAGCCTGCTCCTGATTCGCGAAATGAATGCGGCGTACTGGCCGATCTGGGCGGAGTTAACGCTGATTCTGGTCTATCCGTTTATCAGCCTGCTCGTCTGCACGCTGGTTGGGCTGGGGGCACGTAAGCTCTCAACCGCCCTCTTTGGCGACCTTTTCTTCTCCCCTCCCGCGCGGCTTTCTCCACAGACTGCTACCCGTTAATCTCCTCGGCCCCCATCCGGGGGCACTTTCCCTCTTGTGCGGTTACGATTTGCTTATGCATAACGATCGAGGATAATAAAGACATTGCGTATCAGTGATATGCCCCAATACTGTTGGTATATCCCCAAGAGACTCTGACATAGCCATGCCTGAACACTATCGTTTTTCCTTGCCTGTAAAAGCAGGTGACCAACGCCAGCTGGGCGAACTGACAGGCGCGGCCTGCGCCACGCTGGTGGCGGAAATTGCCGAGCGGCATCCAGGGCCGGTGGTGCTGGTTGCCCCGGACATGCAAAACGCCCTGCGCCTGCACGACGAAATTCGTCAGTTCACCGACAGTCTGGTATTCAGCCTGGCCGACTGGGAAACGCTTCCCTACGACAGTTTCTCTCCGCACCAGGAGATCATCTCCTCGCGCCTGTCGACGCTGTATCAGCTCCCCACCATGCAGCGCGGCGTGCTGATTGTGCCGGTGAATACCCTGATGCAGCGTGTCTGCCCGCACAGCTATTTGCACGGCCATGCGCTGGTGATGAAAAAAGGCCAGCGCCTGTCGCGCGATGCCCTGCGCGTGCAGCTGGATGGAGCCGGCTATCGACATGTCGATCAGGTGATGGAGCACGGCGAATACGCGACGCGCGGTGCGCTGCTTGATCTCTATCCGATGGGCAGCGATCAGCCGTACCGTCTGGATTTCTTCGATGATGAGATCGACAGCCTGCGCGTGTTCGACGCCGACACCCAGCGCACGCTGGAGGAAGTGGACTCTATTAATCTGCTGCCCGCCCATGAGTTCCCGACGGATAAAACCGCCATCGAACTGTTCCGCAGCCAGTGGCGCGACAGGTTCGACGTGAAGCGTGATGCCGAACATATCTACCAGCAGGTCAGCAAAGGCACCCTTCCGGCCGGGATCGAGTACTGGCAGCCCCTGTTCTTTAACGAACCGCTGCCGGCGCTGTTCAGCTACTTCCCGGCAAATACGCTGATTGTTAACACCGGGGATATCGACGCCAGCGCCAGCCGCTTTGAAAGCGAAACGCGCGCCCGCTTTGAAAACCGGGGCGTTGACCCGATGCGTCCGCTGCTGCCGCCGGAAATGCTGTGGCTGCGTACCGACGAGCTCAACGCCGAGCTGAAACGCTGGCCGCGTATGCAGCTCAAAACCGATTCGCTTGCCGATAAGGCCGCCAACACTAACCTCGCCTTCCGGATGCTGCCTGACCTGGCCGTTCAGGCGCAGCAGAAATCCCCGCTCGATAATCTGCGCAAGTTTCTTGAGTCCTTCACCGGGCCGGTGGTCTTCTCCGTTGAAAGTGAAGGTCGCCGTGAAGCGCTGGGCGAACTGCTGGGAAGGATCAAAGTCGCGCCAAAGCGTATTCTTCGCCTGAGCGAAGCGACCGGAAATGGCCGTTACCTGATGATCGGCGCCGCCGAGCACGGATTCATTGATACGCTCAATAACCTGGCGTTGATATGTGAAAGCGACCTGCTGGGCGAGCGCGTCGCGCGCCGTCGTCAGGACAGCCGTCGCACCATCAACCCGGACACCCTGATCCGCAACCTGGCCGAACTGCACCCCGGTCAGCCGATTGTTCACCTGGAACACGGTGTGGGTCGCTATCAGGGGATGACCACCCTCGAAGCAGGTGGCATCAAAGGTGAATACCTGATGCTGACCTACGCTAACGACGCCAAGCTGTATGTTCCGGTGTCGTCCCTGCATCTGATCAGCCGCTACGCCGGGGGCGCGGAAGAGAATGCGCCGCTGCACAAGCTGGGCGGCGATGCCTGGGCGCGTGCACGCCAGAAAGCGGCGGAAAAAGTGCGCGACGTGGCCGCCGAGCTGCTGGATATTTACGCTCAGCGTGCGGCCAAAGAGGGCTATGCGTTTAAGCATGATAAAGAGCAGTACCAGCTGTTCTGCGACAGCTTCCCGTTTGAAACTACGCCGGATCAGGCCCAGGCCATCAACGCCGTGCTGAGCGACATGTGCCAGCCGCTGGCGATGGATCGCTTAGTCTGCGGCGACGTGGGCTTCGGTAAAACCGAGGTGGCGATGCGCGCCGCTTTCCTGGCGGTTGAGAACAACAAGCAGGTGGCGGTGCTGGTGCCGACCACCCTTCTTGCCCAGCAGCACTTCGACAACTTCCGCGACCGCTTCGCCAACTGGCCGGTACGTATCGAAATGTTGTCCCGCTTCCGCAGTGCCAAAGAGCAGACGCAGATCCTGGAACAGGCAAGTGAAGGCAAAATTGATATTCTGATCGGCACTCACAAGCTGCTGCAAAGTGACGTGAAGTGGAAAGATCTGGGGTTGCTGATCGTTGACGAAGAGCACCGCTTCGGGGTGCGCCACAAAGAGCGCATCAAAGCGATGCGCGCCAACGTCGACATTCTGACCCTGACCGCAACGCCGATCCCGCGCACCCTGAACATGGCGATGAGCGGCATGCGCGATCTGTCGATAATCGCTACCCCACCGGCGCGCCGTCTGGCGGTGAAAACCTTTGTTCGCGAGTACGACAATCTGGTGGTGCGCGAGGCGATCCTGCGCGAAGTGCTGCGCGGTGGCCAGGTCTATTACCTGTACAACGACGTTGAAAATATTCAGAAAGCCGCCGACAGGCTGGCAGAGCTGGTGCCGGAAGCGCGCATCGCCATTGGTCACGGCCAGATGCGCGAGCGCGAGCTGGAGCGGGTAATGAACGATTTCCACCACCAGCGCTTTAACGTGCTGGTGTGTACCACCATCATTGAGACCGGAATCGACATTCCGACGGCGAACACCATCATCATCGAACGGGCGGATCACTTCGGCCTGGCCCAGCTGCACCAGCTGCGCGGGCGGGTCGGGCGTTCGCACCATCAGGCCTACGCCTGGCTGCTGACGCCGCATCCGAAGGCAATGACCACCGACGCGCAAAAGCGTCTGGAAGCGATCGCCTCGCTGGAAGATCTGGGCGCTGGCTTTGCGCTGGCGACCCACGACCTGGAGATCCGCGGCGCCGGTGAGCTGCTGGGTGAAGACCAGAGCGGCTCCATGGAAACCATCGGTTTCTCCCTGTATATGGAGCTGCTGGAAAATGCCGTCGACGCGCTTAAAGCCGGACGTGAACCGTCTCTGGAAGATCTCACCAGCCAGCAGACCGAAGTGGAACTACGCATGCCTTCCCTGCTGCCGGATGATTTTATTCCTGACGTGAATACCCGTCTGTCGTTCTACAAACGCATTGCCAGCGCGAAAAGCGAAGGCGAGCTGGAAGAGATCAAAGTCGAACTGATTGACCGTTTTGGGATATTGCCCGATGCGGCGCGCAACCTGCTGGATATTGCCCGCCTGCGTCAGCAGGCGCAGAAGCTGGGCATTCGCAAACTTGAAGGCAATGAGAAAGGCGGCGTAATTGAGTTTGCCGAAAAGAACCACGTCGATCCGATGTGGCTGATTGGCCTCCTGCAAAAACAGCCGCAGCATTTCCGTCTTGATGGCCCTACGCGTCTGAAATTTACTCAGGATCTGACGGAACGTAAAACCCGCATGGACTGGGTGCGTAACTTTATGCGTCAGTTGGAAGAGAACGCCATCGCATAACGGTTTCCCCCGCCAGCGCCCGGCTGGCGGGGGGACAATTTACAAACTCTTTGCACTTCGCCCGATCTTCCCGACTATACATTCGCCATAATTATCATTAACGCCTTATAAAACAATAACCTTATCATTTGTATGGATTATCATAATGATGATTTCTTCGCGTTTTACCCGCTGGTTAACTCTGGTTGCGCTGGCCGCGACGGTTGCCGTCGCGCTCCCTGCTCGCGCCAATACCTGGCCTCTTCCGCCCGCCGGCAGCAACGTCGTAGGTGAAAACCGCTTTCACGTGGTTGAAAACGATGGCGGCTCGCTGGAAGCGATTGCCAAAAAATATAACGTCGGGTTCCTGGCGCTGTTGCAGGCCAACCCGGGCGTAGATCCGTACGTGCCCCGGGCGGGCAGCGTACTGACGATTCCGCTGCAAACCATCCTGCCGGACGCGCCGCGTCAGGGCATTGTGATTAACCTCGCCGAGCTACGTCTGTATTACTACCCGCCGGGCAAGAACGAAGTGACCGTCTACCCTATCGGTATTGGTCAACTGGGGGGCGATACGCTCACACCTACCATGGTCACCACCGTCTCTGATAAGCGCGCTAATCCTACCTGGACCCCGACGGCAAACATTCGCGCCCGTTATAAAGCTCAAGGTATCGACCTGCCCGCCGTGGTACCTGCTGGCCCGGATAATCCGATGGGACATCATGCAATTCGCCTGGCGGCATATGGTGGGGTTTATCTTCTGCACGGAACGAATGCGGATTTCGGGATCGGGATGCGCGTCAGCTCCGGCTGCATTCGCCTGCGCGATGACGATATCAAAACGCTCTACCGCGTGATCGCCCCTGGCACGAAAGTGAATATCATTAATACGCCGATTAAAGTGTCTGAAGAGCCAGGTGGCGTCCGTCTGGTTGAGATCCACCAGCCGCTATCGAAAAACATCAATGACGATCCGCAGACGCTGCCGATTAATCTGAATGCCTCAATGGTGAGCTTTAAAACGAATGCCAACACCGATGGCGCAGTGATGGAGCGGGCGATGGAAGCACGTTCGGGGATGCCAACCGATGTTACGCGGCATCATGAGGTTGCTCAGCAGTCAATGTAAAGCAGCAATAACGACAAACGCCCTGCATCAGCAGGGCGTTTTTTATTGCAGTGGCATAACGGAGGGTTGCGTTACGCTTATTTGTAGATAACTGCGGTACCGTGCAGGGTGTTAGGACCGGTCACAGAGGTGATGCGGAATGATTTCGCACCCATTTCGTCAGCTTTTTGCGCCAGCTGATCTTCCAGAGAGCCCAGGTTAGTACCGGCAGTGGCAGAGATGGTACCGACTTTCTGCTGGTCTGCTGGAGTGGATTGCACTTCAACAGCAGCGAAGCTTGCGAAAGAGAGTGAACTCAGAACGGCGGCAGCGATGAGGGTTTTAACGTTTTTCATGATTTTATACCTTTAGGCAGATGATGTAGTGGTCGTTAGTTATTTAGTTAACGATCGATAGGTAAATGATAGATGTGATCCAGGTCACACGTCAACTCATTTTTATAATGATCGTTAAATTAATTTCATTTGCCTTATATTTCAAAAAGATAAAATTAAATTATTTTTCAGAAATCACCGCTGGTCGTTGCAGACGTTTATTTTTATAATGACTATTCAACAAAACAACAGAGGACCAACGGCACATGACAACCGATGTCACGCGTTGCGCAAAGAAAAGCCGTGGCCGACCAAAAGTGTTCGACAGGGATGCGGCGCTCGATAAGGCCATGACGCTCTTCTGGCAGCATGGGTATGAAGCCACGTCGCTTTCCGATCTCGTGGAAGCTACGGGTGCTAAAGCCCCTACCCTGTACGCAGAGTTCACCAACAAAGAAGGCTTGTTCCGGGCCGTTCTGGACAGATACATCTCGCGCTTCGCGGCAAAACATGAAGCCCAGCTATTCTGTGAAGAAAAAACGGTTGAGCAGGCATTACAGGATTATTTCACGGCAATCGCGACCTGCTATACCAGCAAGGACACGCCTGCGGGGTGTTTTATGATCAACACCTCCGCGACCCTCGCGGCATCGTCTAAAGAGATTGCCAACACGGTCAAATCGCGACATGCGATGCAGGAGGAGACGCTCAGCACGTTTCTGGCTCAGCGTCAGCTGCGCGGCGAAATCCCGGCGCATTGCCGTCCGCAGGAGCTGGCCCAGTATCTGAGCTGTATTTTACAGGGGATGTCCATCAGCGCCCGTGAAGGCGCGACGCTGGAAAAATTGCAGGGGATTACGCACACAACGCTGCGCCTGTGGCCTGAACTTCTTAAACTCTGACGCAAAAAAAAGCTCCTCAGCCTGAGCGCATGAGGAGCTAAGTTCAGAGAACATCTTTTTTACACTTTGTTATTCAGTATCAGCTGACCATTGCTGTCGAGAGGGATCTGCGTACCAGGATCTTTATCCATGCGGATTTTGCCCTGCTGATCGCCAATTTTGTAGGTTACGTCGTAGCCCAACATTTTTTCAGACTTGTCATACACGGTTTTACAGCGCTGCTGCGTTGTGGTGTAGGTATCATTTTCCTGCATCGCGCCCTGCACCTGGTTACCGGCATAACCGCCACCCAGCGCACCAACCACCGTCGCGACATCCTTACCACGGCCGCCACCAAACTGATGACCAATCACCCCACCAGCAACCGCGCCCAGCACGGAGCCAGCGATACGGTTTTCATCCTGAACCGGACGACGATGGGTGACAGAAACATTACGGCACTCCTGACGAGGCGTCTTGACCGTCTCTTTGATCGGTGTAGCGGAAACCACCTGCGCATACTGCGGGCCACGATCAAGTACGTTCAGACTGGCAACGGCAGCCACACCTAACGCAGCTGCGACGCCAATCCCTATACCCGCCAACATTGATTTATTCACGGGACTTCCTCCTTTGTTGCAATTGGTAGCAATTTTGCAGCGCAATAAACGCTTCGCCAATAAGATAAAGGATCAAAATCAGGGTTGTTGGCCGGGACAACGTGGGTTTAAGAGAACTCTTAAGCGTCAGGAGGGAAATGCACAGCATGATGTGCTAAGAATTCCCTCCGGAGGGTCCGGAGGGAGAGAGAAATTAGTGCAGCTTCAGGCGTGGACGGATCACGCGGTTGATGCGGCCAACCAGCATCATCAGGCCGGTTTTGAAGTAGCCGTGCAGCGCAATCTGGTGCATACGGTACAGAGAAATGTACACGAAGCGGGCGATGCGCCCTTCCACCATCATGGAGCCGCGCATCAGGTTACCCATCAGGCTGCCCACGGTGGAGAAGTTTGAGAGCGACACCAGAGAGCCGTGGTCTTTGTAGACATAGGCTTTCATCGGTTTGCCTTTTATCTGCGCCAGGATGTTATGCAGCACGAGGCTTGCCATCTGGTGCGCAGCCTGAGCGCGAGGCGGTACAAATCCGCCTTCCGGACGTGCGCAGGAGGCACAGTCGCCGATGGCGAAGATGTCCGGATCGCGCGTGGTTTGCAGCGTCGGCTCTGTCACCAGCTGGTTAATGCGGTTTGTCTCCAGCCCACCGATATCTTTCATGAAATCAGGCGCTTTGATCCCCGCAGCCCAGACCATCAGGTCGGCCTGGATGTACTCGCCGTCTTTGGTATGCAGGCCGCCCTCATCCGCGCTGGTCACCATGGTCTGGGTCAGCACGCGCACGCCCAGTTTAGTCAGCTCGTTGTGCGCCGCGCCGGAAATACGCTGCGGAAGCGCAGGCAGAATGCGTTCACCTGCTTCCACCAGCGTCACATTCAGCGCTTCGTTAGTCAGCCCTTTGTAGCCGTAGCTGTGCAGCTGCTTGACCGCATTGTGCAACTCCGCCGATAATTCAACGCCCGTTGCGCCGCCGCCCACGATAGCAATGTTGACCTTGCCGTTAGCACCCATGTTGTTGGTGTACTTCAGGAACAGGTTAAGCATCTCCTGATGGAAACGACGCGCCTGATGCGGGTTATCCAGGAAGATGCAGTGCTCTTTTACGCCTGGGGTGTTGAAATCATTGGAGGTACTGCCCAGGGCCATCACCAGCGTGTCATAGGCCAGCTTGCGCTCAGGAACCAGCAACTCGCCTTTATCATCACGCAGCTCAGCCAGCGTGATGGTTTTGTTTTCACGATTGATATCCACCACCGAACCCAGCTGGAACTGGAAGTGATGGTTACGCGCATGCGCCAGATAGCTGAGCGCATCCACGCCCTCATCCAGCGACCCGGTCGCCACTTCGTGCAGTAACGGCTTCCACAGATGGCTGTGGTTACGATCCACCAGCGTGATTTTGGCTTTCTTACCGCGACCCAGTTTCTTACCCAGCTGCGTCGCCAGCTCCAGTCCGCCAGCACCACCGCCGACAATCACTATCTTTTTCAATGGCGTAGTCAACGTGACCCCCTCAAATTATTAACCAATTGTTAATTAAAAGTTATATAAATAACCCTTAATTAACAACAGGTTACTGCACTGAAACCATTCAGATTCATTGAGAATAGCACGTCAGGCGCATTGGTCATACCAAAATTGATATGTATCAAGTTTTGATGGTTTAAAAGTAGACAACTCTGACAAAAAAGAGGCCCGGTACGCTTTCACGTACCGAGCCTTTATCAGGTTCAGGGAGATCAGCCCAGCGTTTTAAAGGCTTTAATACGCTGCAAGTGCGGGGAAATGTTTTTGAACTTGTGGGTCTGCTCTTCGTCCCAGACAATTTCGTAGTAATGGTGCAGAAGCTCGGCGGCGCGGGAGCTGTTCAGCGCTTCATCGTTGCGGGAGAGGATCACCAGACACCGATCGCGGTTCTTTTCACGGAAATTGCTCACGCATTTGGTTGCGATGTCGGCGTACTCCTCCGGGCGATCGATTTTGCCTTCCATGTTTTCGTTCGGAAACAGGTTAGGATTAAAAATGACCTGACGGATATCGCACAAAAAACCGATGCGCTCTGCCCAGTATCCTCCTAACCCCACGCCGCAGATCAGCGGGCGATCGTCGATATTGAGCTGCAACATTTTATCCACTTCTTTAAGCAGATGCTGCATGTCATGCTTCGGATGACGTGTGCTGTAACTGATCAGCCGGACATCCGGATCGATAAACTGCAATTGCAGCACTTTCTCATGATTACCAGGACTGTTTGAGTCAAAACCGTGTAAATAGATGATCATCGTCTCACCACGCTACGCCTTCCGGGATGAATTAAAGGGCTGCTTTATGTGCCTGCCAGCGCTCGTTCAGGGCTTCAAGCCGGGCGTTTACCGTTTTCCAGCGCGCCGAGTCCATCAGCTCCTGACGACTAAATGAACCTTTATGATACAATTGTGTAACACGTTCAGCATTGATCGGCGACAGGTTATCCAGCACGCTCACCGCCCCTTTACGATTATTGCAGACGAGGATCATATCGCAACCCGCATCCAGCGAAGCCTGCCCGCGTTCGGCATAGCTACCCATAATCGCCGCCCCTTCCATGGATAAATCGTCAGAGAAAATTACGCCATTGAAGCCTAACTCCTGACGCAGCACGGTTTTCAGCCAGTGTGGAGAGCCGCTGGCCGGACGCGGATCGACCTCACTGTAGATGACGTGTGCAGGCATGATGGCATCCAGCTTGTTATCAGCGATCAACGAGCGGAAAACCGACATATCTTTAGCGCGAATGTCTGCTTCCGGGCGCGGATCGCGCGGGGTTTCTTTATGGGAATCCGCCGTCACCGCCCCGTGGCCCGGGAAGTGTTTGCCGGTGGTTTTCATGCCCGCAGCATGCATACCGTCAATAAAGCGCGTCGCCATTGCCAGCGCAATACGCGGATCGTCATGATACGAACGCTCACCAATTGCCGCGCTAATGTGTCCTACGTCCAGCACCGGGGCGAAGCTGATGTCGATATCCATGGCGATCATCTCGCTGGCCATCAGCCAGCCGGCATCCTGCGCCAGTTGACCGCCCTCTTCGATCCCCAGCAGCGCAGCAAAAGATTGCGCGGCGGGTAAACGGGTAAACCCTTCGCGGAAACGCTGCACACGCCCACCTTCCTGGTCTACGGCCACCACCAGGTGATTGCGCGACGCCGCACGGATCTGGCGAACCAGCTCACGCAACTGCTCCGGATCATGATAATTGCGGGTGAAAAGAATCAGCCCCCCTACCAGCGGATGTGCCAGAATTTCGCGCTCTTCCGCATCCAGCTCAAACCCTTCGACATCCAACATTACTGGACCCACACCAACCTCTCTTATCCTTTCGTTTGTAACTGACGCCAGGCATCATTTGCCAGCGCAATAAATTGTTTGTCACCTGTCTGCTGAAGGCGCATTTCAAACCATCCCGCCATCAGCATCAACACCCACGGACGCCAGCGCGCGACCTGCCGCGCAAGGGTGAGCGCATTGATGTTGGCGTTTCGGGCATAGGCGGTTATCAGCTGCTCGCGCGACGCCTCATCAGGCATCCAGACCGCAGCAAGTTCGAGCGCCACGTCACCGTCTCCGGCATATTCCCAGTCGATAAGTTTCTCGCCTGCCGTGGTATGAACGATATTCCCCGCGTGGACATCCATATGCAGCGGCGCCAGACGTAACGCCTGCGGCTCTCCCGCTTTACGCAACCGCTTAAGCTGCGCCAGCCAGTAGGGCGTGCGTCGTCCAGGCGCAGCCTGCTGCCAGTAGTGATCCAGCAAAGGAAGTAACGTTACCCGCCAGCCCAGACGCGGCTGGCGATGCAGATGATACAGCATGGCTGCCAGCGCAGGCGTATCGGGAAGCTCGCTTTTGATCTCACCCGCAATAAACGCCACCGCCATCCAGTCTCTGATAAAGAGATGAGGTTGTGGCGCAAGGTCGGCGGGCAGGCGCTTCAGGGCGCGGAACTGGCGACGAAAATGGGAGGCAGGCGCGGCGGCATCGTGATGCTGACGTAAAACCAGCCGATGGTCGCCATGCTCAATAATGCAACTCGCGCCGCCAAGCCCGGCGGGGGCTTGCGGCGCGATAACATGGTATTGAGGGAAATAACGCGTCAGGACCTCATGACGCGTGCGCTTATTGTTGCGTAACGGCACCTTTACCTGACCAGATAATTTCGCCGGTCTGAACCAGCATTAACTGCATCTGCAACGACGGCGTGTTCACGTTGCCTGTCGCGTTAGAATAAAGGACATACTGCGCGCCAACGTTGCGGGCAATACCAATCGCTTTACTGCGCGAACCCAGGCTGTCCTGAGGCGACAGACCAAGCTGCTGCTTTGCGACCGCGAGCTGCTGAGCAGAGACCAGCGTAAATTTACCGTTGTTTGCCAGCGCGTTGCGCAGGGTTTCCGTCGCTTCTCCCGCATTCAGGGAACCGTTTGTACGGTTGTTCACGCTGTCCACCAGCAGCACGCTGCCGGGCGTAACACCCTGTGCCTGCAACATTTTGCCCACCATCGGCTGCATTGCGCCATTCCAGTCATAGTGGCGTACTCGCGGCGCAGGCTGTGCGGTGTCGTCCGGATGTTCGATCGGGCCAGGCTGCGCCGGAATGGTCGGTACAGACGGCACGGTTGGAACAGGCTGCGCTGGCGTTGTTGGCTGTTCCGTTCCCGGCTTCGCCTGATCCACCGGTGCAGGTTCTTCCGTTCGCGTCACACAACCCGCCAGAAAGAGTGCAAAGGCACTCAGGAGCGCATAACGGCTCATTGTTTTAATCAAGGTTCACTCCTTACAAATAAAGATAAAGTCTCACCTTATGTGCACCCAGATAGCTGGCGCTGCCGTAGAGCGTGACCGACGTTCTTGCCGGGATGGTCACGCTGCGCGGCGCCTCAAGCGGGTGCATCTCAAGACCTCTCACGTCATACCAGTAGAAGCGATAATGCACCGTCACTGGCTCTTGCCTTTCGTTATAGAGCGTAGAAGAGGCTGAAGACTGGATTTCGCTTATGGTCAGCGAAGGCTTCTCCGCCGTGATGCCCGCAGCAAGCACTGAGGACTCCATCACCAGCGTCTGTTCTTCACTGACCGGGATGGCGGGACGCGCGCTGCACCCAACCATTACCAGCGTCACGATCAGCGCTGCAATACGCCCAGTTAACATATTAAAGACCTTTATGTGCCAGCATCGGTCCCAGTGGACGTCCACCCAGCAGATGCATATGAATATGATAGACTTCCTGGCCGCCATGGCGATTACAGTTCATGATCAAACGGTATCCGTCTTCAGCAATCCCTTCCTGCTCAGCGATTTTCGCGGCCACCGTCAGCATACGGCCCAGCGCCACTTCATGCTCGGTTTTAACGTCATTAACGGTCGGGATCAGAATATTGGGAATAATAAGGATGTGCGTCGGCGCCTGGGGAGAAATGTCGCGGAAAGCCGTGACCAGTTCATCCTGATAGACAATATCCGACGGAATTTCGCGGCGGATAATTTTACTGAAAATCGTTTCTTCAGCCATGACCTTTTCCTTTTAAGTTTAATCTGGCGTCGTGCGTCCGTTGTTAACACACATTGTCTGATTTACTGCGTGACACAAGACAAGAGTATGAGCGAGTTTCTCCTGTCCTTTCAACCTTCTCCCGTGATTTCTTTCCTGATTGTCCCCCATCTGGCTGAAGAGGCATCGCTTTAGGACTTTTCTTTTCTGAAACCTTATTTCAGTTCATCCCGAAACATCTGTTTACAGCGTTAATCACAATGCGTATATTTCGCATTTGCATTTTCATGCGCATTTTTAACATAGAAAACGACGTCAGCCCGTGCTAGCGGGACTGTCGCGAAATACCTTCACCATTCACTAAGGGTTTGATGATGTCTTTCATTAATCACACCAGGGATGGGCAACGTCAGCCTGCCGCAACACCTTCGTTGCTGGCCGCCTGCATTGCTATGGCATTGACGCCAACCGCCGCTTTCGCTGCTTCAACCACCGAAGATACCGTTGTCGTTGACGGGGGTTTTGACAACACACAGGATCTTTCTGCCAGCCAGGATCAGGATTACAGCGTAAAAACCACCACCACCGGCACCAAACTGTTGTTGGTTCCCCGCGACATCCCACAGTCCGTCAGCGTTATCAGCCAGCAACGTATGGCTGACCAGAATCTGCAATCCATCGGACAGGTGCTGACGAACACCACGGGCATTACGGCCCAGGTGCAGGACAGCGACCGTACCGTGTTTTACTCACGCGGCTTTTTCGTCAGCAACTACGCCTATGACGACCTGCCAACCTCCATCAGTGAAGTGTGGAACTTTGGTGATACCGCCGCCGATACCGCGATTTATGACCGCATTGAAGTGGTTCGCGGCGCCACCGGCCTGATGTCCGGCACGGGGAACCCGGCGGCGTACGTTAATATGGTGCGTAAGCACGCGGACAGCCCGGAATTTAAAGGTAACGTCTCCGCCAGCTACGGCAGCTGGGACAAGCAGCGCTACGTGCTGGATCTCCAGGCGCCGCTGGTAGAGTCAGGTAAGGTACGGGGTCGTCTGATCACCGGTTATCAGGACAACGACAGCTTCGTGGATAACTACCACTACCGGAAGAAATTCCTCTACGGCGTGATGGACGCGGATGTCACCGACAGCACGACTCTCTCGGTAGGGTATGAGTATCAGGAAAGCCATACCGCCGACCCAACCTGGGGCGGACTGCCGACCTGGTACAGCGACGGAAGTAAGACCCACTACAATCGCAGCCAGACCGTCGCGCCTGACTGGGCCTATTCGGATAAAGACAGCACCCGCATCTTCGCTAACCTGACCCAGCGTTTCGATAATGGCTGGGAAGCGCACATCAACGGCATGCATGCTGAAACCAACTTTGACTCTAAGCTGATGTATATGTCCGGCTATCCGGATAAAGAGACCGGCGCGGGCCTGGTGGGTTACGGCGGCTGGAACCGCGGGGAACGTAAACAGGATGCGGTCGACGCCTTCCTGCGCGGCGGCTTCGATCTCTTTGGTCGTCAACATGAAATGATGTTCGGCGGCAGCTTCAGCCGTCAACGTAACCATTACGACAACTCCATGCCGGATGCGGTATACGGCATGGTGGATGTCGGCAACTTTAAGAACTGGAACGGGAACATCGCCGATCCGCAGTGGACGCCGTGGAAACTCTACAGCAAGGATGATATTCGCCAGTCTTCAGCCTATTCTTCGGCTCGTTTCTCGCTGGCCGATCCGCTGCACCTGATCCTGGGCGCGCGCTACACCCAATACAATATTCGTTATAACCCGGCAGGATCGCCGAATACCCGTCTGGAAAGCACCAAAGATGATGTCACGCCGTACGCTGGCCTGGTGTATGACATCAATGAGGACTGGTCGACCTACGTCAGCTATACCTCTATCTTCCAGCCGCAGGATAAGCGCGATGCCAACGGACGTTATCTCGACCCTACCACGGGCAAAAGCTACGAAGCCGGGGTGAAGGCAGACTGGTTTAATACCCGCCTCACCACCTCACTGGCGATTTTCCGCATTGAGCAGGATAACGTCGCCAGCAATACCTACACCTACATGCCGAGCGGTGAGTCGATCTATGAATCGCTGGACGGGGTGGTCAGCAAAGGGGTCGAGTTCGAGCTCAACGGTGCCCTGACCGATAACTGGCAGCTGACCTTCGGCGCGACGCGTTACATCGCAGAAGATAAGAATGGCAACGCCGTCAGCTCCGATCAGCCGCGCACAACCATGAAGCTCTTCACCCGCTATCAGTTGCCAATGCTGCCGGAACTGACCGTGGGCGGTGGCGTAAACTGGCAGAACAAAGTGTGGACGGACGTGGAAGGCGGCCCGGCAGGACGTTCCCGCGCGGAGCAAGGCAGCTATGGGCTGGTGAACCTGTTCAGCCGTTATCAGGTCACCAAAGATTTTGCGGTACAGGCTAACGTCAACAACCTGTTCGACAAAGAGTATTACGACTACGTCGGATCGTATGCGGTGTATGGCGCGCCGCTGAACGTCTCGGTGAGCGCGAGCTACGATTTCTGAGTGACAGAAGCCCGGTGGCGCTGCGCTTACCGGGCCTACCCATCACGTAGGCCAGGTAAGGCGCAGCCGCCACCCGGCACCACAAGCCGCAATAATAAAAAAGGCAGCCATTCGGCTGCCTTAGTCTCCCCAGGTCACAGCTTAGTTGTTGCGGATGTACTCATCCATTTCAGTTTTCAGGTTATCGGATTTAGTACCGAAGATTGCCTGAACACCAGAACCTGCAACAACGACGCCCGCTGCGCCCAGTTTTTTCAGACCCGGCTGGTCTACTTTCGCAACGTCGGCAACGCTCACACGCAGACGAGTGATACACGCGTCCAGGTTAGTGATGTTCTCTTTACCGCCGAAAGCAGCTACCAGAGCAGGCGCCATTTCGCTGGTCGCACCGGCTTTGCTGTCTTCCGTTGCATCTTCACGACCCGGCGTTTTCAGGTCCAGTGCTTTGATCAGCACGCGGAAGACGGTGTAGTACACCACTGCGTAGCCTGCACCCACGATTGGGAACAGCCACAGCTTGCTGCTGTTACCGGACAGAACGATGAAGTCGATCAGACCGTGAGAGAAGGACGTACCGTCACGCATACCCAGCAGGATACAGATTGGGAATGCCAGACCTGCCAGTACCGCGTGGATGATGTACAGGATCGGCGCAACGAACATGAAGGAGAACTCGATCGGCTCGGTGATACCGGTCAGGAACGAGGTCAGCGCTGCGGAGATCATGATACCGCCCACTTTTGCACGGTTCTCTGGTTTAGCAGAGTGCCAAATCGCAATTGCGGCAGCTGGCAGACCGTACATTTTGAACAGGAAGCCACCAGACAGTTTACCTGCCGTTGGGTCACCCGCCATGTAGCGTGGGATGTCGCCGTGGAACACCTGGCCTGCTGCGTTGGTGTATTCACCAATCTGCATCTGGAATGGAACGTTCCAGATGTGATGCAGACCAAATGGTACCAGGCAGCGCTCAATGAAGCCGTAGATACCGAACGCCACAACCGGGTTCTGGTAAGCCGCCCACTGAGAGAAGGTCTGGATTGCCGTACCGATTGGTGGCCAGATGAAGGACAGTACAACACCGGTGAAAATCGCGGCCAGACCAGAAATGATCGGCACAAAACGTTTACCCGCGAAGAAGCCCAGATACTCAGGCAGCTTGATGCGATAGAAGCGGTTAAACATGTACGCTGCAATCGCACCGGAGATGATACCACCGAGAACACCGGTGTCCGCCAGATGCTTAGCGGCAATCTCTTCAGCAGGTAAATGCAGTACCAGCGGCGCAACCACAGCCATGGTTTTCACCATGATGCCGTAAGCAACAACGGACGCCAGAGCAGATACACCGTCGTTATTGGTGAAGCCCAGAGCAACACCGATAGCGAAGATCAGCGGCATGTTAGCAAAAACAGAACCGCCTGCTTCGGCCATCACGTGGGAAACTACGGCTGGCAGCCAGCTGAAGTTTGCAGAACCGACACCCAGCAGGATACCTGCGATAGGTAGTACGGATACTGGCAGCATCAGCGATTTACCGACCTTTTGCAGGTTAGCAAATGCATTCTTAAACATAATTGAGAGTGCTCCTGAGTATTTGTGCTTTTTTTACGTTTTCACGCATTGGCCCGGGGGGAGTACCGCGCCGTGGACAGGACATCTAAGCGCCCTTTATTTATTACACAGAGTAAAATAATTCCCTCTGAGTTTGTTTGACGGCTATCACGTTTCAGTTCAAGACGGCCAAAAAACTTGCAGATATTTACATAAAGCATGTCTGGATGTGTCTAAAAACGCCATCACCGCCCCAAATGAGGCGGTGAACTTTACTCGTTTTACTTATTAATTACGAGCCTAAAAATAACAGGTGTATCAGACAGATTGCAGGCGGGCGGGGTCGATATGGAACAGGCTGGCGAAGTTTTCCGTTGTCACGCGAGCCAGCTCTTCAATACTGACACCTTTCAGAACGGCCATATACTCAGCGACATCCCGGGTCATCGCTGGCTGATTCTCTTTGCCGCGATGAGGCACCGGTGCCAGGTACGGGGAATCGGTTTCCACCAGAATACGATCCAGCGGAACATAGCGCGCCGCATCACGCAGTTGCTCAGCATTGCGGAACGTGACAATCCCCGAGAATGAAATATAAAAGCCTAAATCAAGCAGCTTACCCGCCGTTTCTCTGTCTTCTGTGAAACAGTGTAGTACGCCACCGCAATCCGTCACCTTTTCTTCCCGCAGGATCGCCAGCGTGTCGGCGCGCGCATCGCGGGTATGAACGATAACCGGCTTATTCAGCTCACGGCCAATACGGATGTGGTTGCGGAAGGATTCCTGCTGGCGAGGTTTTGTTTCGGGGGTGTAGAAATAGTCCAGACCGGTCTCGCCCATCGCCACTACGCCCTCTTCTGCGGCAAGACGGCGTAAATCCTCAACGTCGTAAGCTTCATCCTGATTCAGCGGATGCACACCGCAGGAGAAGACGACATTATCGCGCTCGCCTACCAGTTCACGCATGGAGCGGTAACCCGGCAACGTGGTCGCCACGGCCAGGCAAAATTTCACATCGCGCGCGGCGGCTTTCGCCAGCACGTCGTCCACATTTTTATGCAGGGATTGATAATCCAGGCCATCGAGATGGCAGTGTGAGTCGACTAAAAACATAATGTCTCTCTCAGAGGTGGGAAACCGGCGGTATGACACCCGGTTGCAGGTAGTGTTCGATACGCAGTAACTGGTCGGTCAGTAAAAGCTCGCGATTGAGACCGGTTACCGTCAAAAGTTGTTCACGACTCTGGCAGATATCATGAAGGATAGCGTGCAGCGACTGCCCTGACAGGCGATTCGCAAGTGTGGTGACCAACGCCCACACGTCAGGGTTAGTCAGAAGCGTAGCCCCCTGCTGGATTTTGAGCGCATCCAGCAGCAGTGCGGCCAGCCAGTGCAGCCGTTCCGGAGCCTGATCGCTGTTCAGCGCTGGCAGCATGCTCAGCCAGTCATGGCTGTCGAGGGCTGATTCAACCGCACGACACAGCGTTTCACGCTGGGACCACACCTCCGGCTGCAATAAGGCCAGCGCAGCCGCAGGCGCACCGCTGCACAGGCGCAACGCCGAGCGCGCCGCGTCTTGTGACACCGTCACTTCTCGCTCAAGCCAGGCGAGCGACCAGGATTCCTGAGGGACAGCGAGGTGGTGAAGACGGCAGCGACTGCGCAGCGTCGCCAGCAAGCGTTCCGGCTCGCGGCAGGAGAGGAAAAACCAGGTGTTCTCTGGCGGCTCTTCCAGGGTTTTTAACAGGGCGTTGGCTGCGGCTTCCGTGAGCAGCGCGGCGTCTTTCAGCCACACTACTTTCGCCCCGCCCAGACGCGCATATTCGTACAGTTTCTCACTGACCTCACGCACCGCGTCGATACCGAGCGTATTTTTGCCCTTCTCGGGTTCGAGGGTGTAATAGTCAGGATGCGTGCCCGCCTGCATGAGCTGGCAACCCCGGCACTTACCGCAGCTTTTATGTCCTTCCGGCTGTTGGCACATCAGAAAGCGGGTGATGGCGTAAATCAACGCATCATCACCCATTCCCGGAAGCGCCTGGATCAGTAACGCATGATGCCCCCGACCAACCTGATAGCTGCCGATCAGCTGTTCAAAGTGTGGGCGCAACCATGGATACCATTTCATGCCTGCTGCTCCTGTAGCCACTGCGTAACAGTCTGCTGAATATCACGCGTAACGTCTTCAAGGGATTGCGTCGCATCGATGGTACGAATGGTCTTGTCCTGCCCGGCCAGCTCCAGATAACGCGCACGGGTGCGGTTAAAGAAATCAAAAGATTCCTGTTCAATGCGGTCCAGTTCGCCGCGGGCACGGGCGCGCTTCAGGCCCACCTCAGGGGTCACGTCCAGATACAGCGTCAGGTCAGGACGGAAATCGCCCAGAACCGCGTTGCGAAGCGTAGCCAGCATGGTCTGGTCGATACCCCGGCCACCGCCCTGATATGCCTGGGTTGAGAGATCGTGGCGATCGCCAATCACCCATTTCCCTTCTGCCAGAGCGGGTTTGATCACCGTCTCCACCAGCTGAACGCGCGCCGCATAGAACATCAGCACTTCCGCTTTGTCGGTAATAACTTCATCGCCAACGGATTTGATATCCAGAACCAGGCTGCGCAGTTTTTCCGCCAGCTGCGTACCGCCCGGCTCGCGGGTGAAGACCATGTCGGCAACGCCAAGCGACGTAAGCGTATCCACCACCACGTTACGGGCAGTTGTTTTGCCCGCCCCTTCGAGTCCCTCAATGACAATGTATTTACTGCGCATTTTTTTCCTTAAGTGCCTTCAGATAGTCCTGAACGGAGCGATTGTGGCTGGCCAGGTTGGTATTGAACGTGTGCCCCCCTTTTCCGTCAGCCACAAAATAGAGATACGGCGTTTTGGCCGGGTGCGCGGCGGCCTTCAACGATGCTTCACTCGGCGTCGCAATCGGTCCAGGCGGCAGGCCGCTAATCACGTAGGTATTATACGCCGTTGGCGTCTCCAGATCTTTTCTGGAAATCCTGCCGTTGTAGTTTTCGCCCATGCCGTAGATGACGGTAGGATCGGTTTGCAAACGCATGCCGATGCGCAGACGGTTAATAAACACCGAGGCAACCTGGTCACGTTCGGCAGCAACGGCCGTCTCTTTCTCGATGATCGAGGCCATCGTCATGAACTGGTTTTGATCTTTATAAGGCAGGCCTTCTGCTCGCCCTTTCCAGGCAGCGTCTACCGCCGCGACCATTTTGTTGTGCGCGCGCTTCAGAATGGCCACATCCGTCGTGCCTGCCGTATACATCCACGTATCGGGCCAGAACCAGCCTTCCACCCACTCGGGATGTTCGAATTTTAAGGCGTCTGCCACGGTCTGGTAGCGGTCATCTTTCAGCGTATGCTTGATGTACGGCGCGTCACGCAGCTGCCTGAGGTAATCGCTCAGACGCATACCTTCCACGAAACGCAGCGGGAATTGGGCTTCTTTACCACTTTCCAGCAGTTGCAGCATTTCGCGCACGGTCATGTCAGGGGTAAAGCGATAGGTACCGGCCTTGAAATGGGACAGGTCCGGTTCAATACGCAGCAGCCACTGGAATACGCGTGGGCGATTGATAATTTTGTCGTCATACAGCTGCTGACCAAGCGCCTGCCGCCCGGTCCCCGCTTTCAGGGTAAAAATCGTCTCGTCTTTTATCAGGATCTGACTCTCCGCCAGCTGACGGACTTTCCACACTCCTGCTCCGCCAGCGATACCTAACGCAACGATCAGAAGGAGGACAAAGCGTAACATTTTCTTCATGACTACCTGGTTTGCTCACATAACGGGGCCAGAAACTGGAACAGCTCGCGGGATGACCAGCATTTGCGGCCATAAGCGCGAACGGGGACAACGGGCATCAGCGCATTGCAGATAACAACTTCATCGGCAGCCAACAGCGCCTCTTCCTTAGCGTTGACTTCGACAACACGAAAGCCTGCGCGTGCCAGCTGGTGCATACAAAACTGCCGCATAATGCCGTTGACGCCGGCCTGCTCCAGCGAAGGCGTGAACACGTCACTACCCTTCCGCCAGAGTAAATTAGCCGCACAGCATTCCGTAATGTACCCTTCGCTGTCAAGAACCAGCGCCTCCCCGGCCTCCGTCTGCTCAAGATGAGTACGAATTAGCACCTGTTCAAGGCGGTTGAGATGTTTTATGCCAGCGAGCATCGGGTTTCTTCCCAGACGTACCGGACTTAGCGCCAGGGCTACGCCCTCTTCACGCCAGTGCGCATAATGGGAAGGATAATCTGAAACGGAAAGGATCCGCGTAGGATGCAGACAGGCAGAACCGCTATAGCCCCTGCCACCGCTCCCGCGGCTGATAATGACTTTCAGGACGCCGCTTGCTTTTTCTGACGCCAGCCGACGCATCTCACTTTCAAGAATGTCCCACTGCGAGAAGGGGATCAGTAATGTTTCGCAGGCTTTTTGTAAACGAAGGATATGGGCCCCGAGCAGGCACATGTCACCGTCGAGAATACGCGCAGTCGTGAAACAGCCATCGCCAAACTGGGTCGCCCTGTCGCTTGCCGGCAGCGTGTCTTGCTCAAGGCCATTAATCAAAAACATAGTGGCTCCTTATGCGTGGAGGCTCAGTCTGGCAGGATGTGGACAGCCGGACAAGGGGATTTCGCCTAATAAAAAAGGCCCGGCAAGCGGACCTTTTTTATCGTCAGCGACTAACCAGACTCAGACCTTTTTGAAGATCAGAGAACCGTTAGTCCCACCGAAGCCGAAGGAGTTACACAGGGTATACTCCATACCGCTAACCTGGCGCGCTTCGTGAGGAACGAAGTCCAGATCGCAACCTTCATCCGGGTTATCCAGGTTGATGGTTGGTGGTACAGCCTGATCGCGCAGCGCGAGAATAGAGTAGATTGACTCTACTGCCCCCGCAGCGCCCAGCAGGTGACCGGTCATGGATTTCGTGGAGCTCACCAGCACACGGCTGGCAGATTCGCCGAAGATAGACTTAACAGCCTGCGCTTCTGCTTTATCGCCCGCAGGGGTAGACGTCCCATGCGCGTTAACGTAGCCAATCTGTGCCGGCGTAATGCCCGCATCACGGATGGCGTTTTCCATCGCCAGCGCAGCACCTGCGCCATTCTCTGGAGGAGACGTCATGTGATAAGCATCGCTGCTCATGCCAAAGCCAACAACTTCAGCATAAATTTTCGCGCCACGTTTTTTCGCGTGTTCGTACTCTTCCAGTACGATCATGCCTGCACCGTCACCCAGCACGAAACCATCACGGTCTTTATCCCACGGACGGCTCGCCGCCTGAGGATTATCGTTTCGGGTAGAGAGCGCACGCGCTGCACCGAAACCACCGACGCCCAGTGGGGTACTGGCTTTTTCAGCGCCGCCCGCAACCATAGCATCTGCATCGCCGTACGCAATGATACGCGCGGCCTGGCCGATGTTATGCACGCCAGACGTACAGGCTGTCGCGATTGAGATGCTTGGGCCACGCAGGCCGAACATAATGGTCAGGTGACCTGCCACCATGTTGACAATCGTAGACGGAACGAAGAACGGGCTGATTTTACGCGGGCCGCCATTCATCAGAGATGTATGGTTTTCTTCAATCAGACCAAGACCGCCAATCCCGGAGCCGATAGCGGCGCCGATACGGGTCGCGTTCTCTTCCGTAATCTCAAGGCCAGAATCCTGCATGGCCTGAACGCCAGCGACAATTCCATATTGAATGAAGGCATCCATCTTGCGCTGTTC
>OIFK01000044.1_pt1 | contig 110198 bp, 107 predicted proteins | sample 1582071 | NCBI WGS metagenome assembly OIFK01 (sample SAMN07501052, study PRJEB24779) | human gut metagenome | isolation source: stool | host: human infant | place: USA: Pittsburgh, PA | reverse complement strand
CAGCTGGTGGCGCGTCGCGTGCGTGAGCTGGGCGTCTACTGTGAGCTGTGGGCATGGGATGTCACGGAAGCACAGATTCGCGAATTCAATCCAAGCGGCATCATCCTGTCCGGCGGCCCGGAAAGCACCACCGAGGAGAACAGCCCGCGCGCGCCGCAGTACGTGTTCGAAGCGGGCGTACCGGTGTTCGGCGTTTGCTACGGTATGCAGACCATGGCGATGCAGCTGGGCGGCCACGTAGAAGGCTCTAACGAGCGTGAGTTCGGCTACGCACAGGTTGAAGTTGTCACCGACAGCGCGCTGGTGCGCGGTATCGAAGACTCCCTGACCGCAGACGGCAAGCCGCTGCTGGACGTGTGGATGAGCCACGGCGACAAAGTCACCGCTATCCCGTCCGACTTCGTGACCGTTGCCAGCACCGAAAGCTGCCCGTTCGCCATCATGGCGAACGAAGAAAAACGTTTCTACGGCGTGCAGTTCCACCCGGAAGTGACCCATACCCGTCAGGGTATGCGCATGCTGGAGCGCTTCGTGCGTGACATCTGCCAGTGTGAAGCCCTGTGGACCCCGGCAAAAATCATCGACGACGCCGTGGAGCGTATCCGCCAGCAGGTTGGCGATGACAAAGTGATCCTCGGCCTCTCCGGTGGCGTGGACTCCTCTGTGACCGCGATGCTGCTGCACCGCGCCATCGGCAAAAACCTGACCTGTGTCTTCGTGGATAACGGCCTGCTGCGCCTGAACGAAGCGAAGCAGGTTATGGACATGTTTGGCGACCACTTCGGTCTGAACATCGTTCACGTGGAAGGCGAGCAGCGTTTCCTGGACGCGCTGAAAGGCGAGAACGATCCGGAAGCTAAACGTAAGATCATCGGTCGCGTGTTCGTGGAAGTGTTCGACGAAGAAGCGCTGAAGCTGGAAGACGTGAAATGGCTGGCGCAGGGCACTATCTACCCTGACGTGATCGAGTCTGCGGCCTCCGCAACCGGTAAAGCGCACGTTATCAAATCTCACCACAACGTGGGCGGCCTGCCGAAAGAGATGAAGATGGGTCTGGTGGAACCGCTGCGTGAGCTGTTCAAAGACGAAGTGCGTAAAATCGGTCTGGAGCTGGGGCTGCCGTACGACATGCTCTACCGTCACCCATTCCCGGGCCCGGGCCTCGGCGTACGCGTGCTGGGCGAAGTGAAGAAAGAGTACTGCGACCTGCTGCGTCGCGCGGACGCGATCTTCATCGAAGAGCTGCACAAGGCTGACCTGTACAACAAGGTAAGCCAGGCGTTCACCGTGTTCCTGCCGGTTCGATCTGTAGGCGTAATGGGCGATGGACGTAAGTACGACTGGGTTGTTTCCCTGCGTGCGGTGGAAACCATCGACTTCATGACCGCGCACTGGGCGCACCTGCCGTATGACTTCTTAGGCCGCGTGTCTAACCGCATCATCAACGAAGTGAACGGCATTTCCCGCGTGGTGTATGACATCAGCGGCAAGCCACCGGCGACGATCGAGTGGGAATGATGTATAGCTAGTTCATAGCACATCATATCTATTCAATACCTTCCCTAACCCTCTGTAATTGCAGAGGGTTTTTGTTTATATCTACTCATATCTATTCACTCTACACCACATTTTTCGACGGTACAGGTGACGGTATTACCCGAAAGGTATACTCTCATACCGACAAAACATGGATGCATTACAGGTGAATTTTGCTTACCGATACCAAACTGAAAAACCTGAAGCCGCAGGAGAAACTGTACAAGGTTTCCGACCGTGACGGTCTGTATGTCGCCGTGCTCACATCAGGCTCTGTCTCGTTCCGCTACGACTACCGCATTAACGGCCGCCGGGAAACTCTGGTGATCGGCCAGTACGGTCGTGACGGTATCAGCCTGGCGGAAGCGCGCGAGGAACTCATTGCCGCCAAAAAGCTGCTGAAATCAGGCCAGTCGCCTGCTGCGGCAAAACGTGACGGTATCAGGCAGATCGCTGGGGCCGAAACATTCGCGGTATATACCGACACCTACATGAAACACGTCACCCTGGCAGACAGCACCCGCGCCATGAAGCAGGCAGTGATCGACAGGGATATCCTTCCCGCCTTAGGCAACAAGATGATGACTGAGATAACCACCAGAATGGTGCGCGACTTGTGCGATCGTATCGTCGAGCGTGGCGGCCGGGCGACAGCGATTCAGGTCAGGGAGATAATCAGCAGCGTATACCGGTACGCCAACGACCGCGGGCATGGTCTGTTCAATCCTGCTGCCGACATTAAGCCATCATCGATCGCCATGTTTAAGCCGCGCGAGCGCACACTGTCGCCTGAGGAAATTGGCATATTCTTCCGTGCTCTGGATGATGTCGGTGCGATGGGCACCATGAAGATGGCGCTGAAGCTGGTACTGCTGACGCTGGTTCGCAAGAGCGAATTTACATACGCGACGTGGGCAGAGATCGATTTCAGGAACTGGACATGGACGATCCCCGCCGACCGAATGAAGGCCAGGCGCGCGCATGTGATTTACCTGCCGAAGCAGGCGCAGGATCTGCTGGTCGGCTTGCAGATGTGTGCTGGTGGCAGTGAATACCTGGTGCCCGGGCGCTACAACTTCCGCAAGCCATTATCGAATGCCGCGCTGAACTCGCTGATAGACCGGACCGTGGAAGCCATAAACAAAGACGGCGAAAAAATACAGGATTTCACCGTACATGACCTGCGCCGGACGGCCAGCACGCTGCTGCACGAAGCGGATTACCCGTCCGACTGGATCGAGAAGGCACAGGCGCACGAGCAGAAAGGAGTCCGGGCGGTTTACAACAAAGCGGAGTATGCCCGGCAGCGCGCCTATATGTTGCAGCAGTGGGCGGATATGGTTGATGCCTGGATTAACGGGGAGCACACCGATCTGGTGCCGTTCTCCCCGTCTAAATTTGAGAAGTGGTTGGAAGGAAAGGATTAAGCTGCCTCCACGTTTAAGACGTTGATCGCGCAGCCAGGCAGTAATTGCACCGCCGGACCTTCGCACTGGTTTCCCCATACGTCGAAGCCATGCGAAGACTGGCGGGCGAAAAGCTCAATGCGCGGCACATCGCCAAGCAGTTGCACCAGTTTCTCTCTGATCACGTCCGGCTTGCGCGAGTTCTCCAGGCGCGGCGCCGTGACATGCTGGCAGATCGAAGCGTCCATGCGCGCCGGCAGTTTCCCGCGCACCGCAAACAGACAGTCTTCGCTGTTCGCCCGGGTCATGTGTCCCATTCCAATCGCGCTGTTGCCTTTGTGCTTATTCGTTTTGTGCCAGGTGAATCCCTTCATGGTCATCAGGCGGAATCCCCACGCTTCGATTACCTTCAGCGCTTCTACCGGCTGCGTTGGAACCCACCACATCGCAAGCAGGCAATCGTCGGCAGCTAGGTCCCACACTGGCAGACGGCAGATATCAAGCACGTTCATTACCGGATACTTGAAGCCGGCGCCGCGATCGCCGTCTGCTGCTTTGTCGCGGTATACCCAAGGCGGATCTGCGTAGATAAGAGTGTACTTTCCGGTCATGCTGCCACCTTCTTATTGTTCATAAACTCAGCCAGGCGCTGAGCCTTCAATGGGTTTCTGATAATGTCGCCGCTCGGTGCTACCCATCCACGGCGATTAATGGAATAGGGCAGCGTGACACTGCCCACGGTGATCCCGTCGTGCGGGTTAGTCATAAACCACCCCGCGACATCCGATCCCGCTATAGTCCAGGTGTGGGGTGCGATTCCCTTTGGTGATGCACTGCTGGCGGCGCACCGCGATACGGGCGCGCTCAACTTCACCAACAGCCGCATCCAGGCACTGGAGCCAGAGGCGGGCAGCGATGCGATAATGACCGCGGCGCTCGCGCTCGATGGCCCGGCTTTCGATCTCCATTGCTTCCGGCGTTACTGCCACAACTTTTTCAGTTCCGCGCTGTGATGCCTTGTTCATGTGATATTTTTCAAGGCGGGTTAATTTTCTCATGCCCAGGATCCTCTCAACTTATTACCGCCGCCAGCCACATCAGGTAGGCGACCACGGCCAGATACATGTACACATCTGACCATCTGCCGATATGCTTCTTCAGCGCCGTCATGCTGCCGCACTCACCGGGCGATACACGCGGCGGTCAACTGGCGGCTTTTTTCCGGTGAACGTCGCCGGACTTGCCGCCTTACGTTTATCCAGCCAGGCTTCAACTTCGCTCTGGTCCCACGCGCAGCGGCGATCGGTGATCCAGAAACGGGACGGGAATTCGCCAGCCTGTTCCAGGCGGTCAATCGTGCTCCATGACAGTGGCACCACCGCCAGGAGTTCCTTCTTACCAAATGCACCTTTCATAAATACCTCTCTTGGTTGCAGGTGTGGCGCCGCGGCGCCACGGTGGTGATTACATAGGGACTTCGTTCAGTTCATTGCGGCGGACGTTATAAACGTCTTCTGCCATTTCAAGCCATTTGCCAGATAGCGCATCTTTGGCACCAGGGCGCTTTTTCCCGTCAGGCCATACCCCGCCGTTGAAGATCAAATCCAGCTTTTCTACACTCTCCGCTTTGCCAGCCGCATCAGTGAAAGACATCAACATCTCATCTGGATCTCGGTCATCGCTGCTCTTTGGTTTCTCTTCCTGGTGCTGCTCAGGCTTGGAGTTGATCAGCTTGTTCATGCCGGACGCGGTAGCTGGCGTAGGCGTGATATCGCGCTCAACGCGCGGCGCCGTCTCCTGCAATTCGTCAGGGGTGTACACGCCAAGCAGGACATCAGGAGCATTCAGGCGAGCCCAGCGTTTAACGCACAGATATGCGAGCTGCTGGCGAGGATCCTGCTCCCACAGAGGGGAGTTGCGCACACCGGCCTGGGCCATGCTGATCGTCAGCTCGCGCGGCTCTGATTCTCCTTTGAGGGTTGCCCATACGGTAACGGTCAGGCTCGGCGATTTGTCGGATTTTCCGTTTACTTTCGACCAGTCACCATCCCAGCGATAATTCAGGCGGGTGGCCAGCAGATTGGAGGAGGACACAACCGCGTTTACCAGCTGCGCTTCATAACCCAACGTGCCGTTAACAACGTGAGTTTTCTGCGCCACGGCGAACGGATTCATGCCCCACTGTGCCGCCTGCATAGTCACGGCCAGGCAGTCAGCAGGTTTTCCTGCCAGGTGTGCCGGAACAGTGGCCTTACTGTCAGCCATCAGGGTTGCGAAACGCACCAGGCGGTCCATACCCTCAGGGCTGAAAATTGCCGCAGCGGTGCCAACGGTAGCGCCAGGCTGCGATGTGATTGCGATGTCGTTGCTCATACGTACATATCCTGTTTGCGTGCCCACTCAGGGCGTTTAATAATTTCAAATCCACCCCATTCGCCAGACTCCCGGCACTGGTGGTAGGTATTCAGATCCCGGCGGAACAGTGCGTGCCCGGCATCTACGTCCGGCGCATCCAGTTCAAACACACGAACCGGGTAGCGCCCGCAGTCGATGGTTTCGCTCACTGCCAGGAAGAAGAATCCGTGCGGCTCACCTGTAGTCTGCTGCGCGCCTTCGCGGTACATGGCGTCCTGAACGTGGTACCGGAATTCCTCGACGTGGCGGGCGAACCGCTCCATGTCGGCCACTTTTTTCACGTCCAGTACCACAGGGTGATCCTTCAGACGTTTATCCGGGCGAATGCGGCACAGCTCTCCGGTTTCCGGATCCGTCCAGTAATGCGATGCTTCGCAGAATCCTTCCGCTTCAAGCAGCCAGCGCGCAGCCGGGTGTGCCATCGCGCTGTCGCGCATAAGTTTCAGCTTGCGGCCCTGTTCGGCATCCATCACCGTCATGCCCATGTTCTCAACATCTTTCAGGAAGGATTCCTGATCTGCTTTCCCCTGATTGGTTCTCAGGTTGAACTGCGGCGCCACGATGAAACGCTTATCGAATTCTTCCGGCTCCAGCAGCAGGCAGTGCAGGGCAGTACCCATATCCAGCGCCTTCAACTTTTCGGTGTCGACCGGCGCGGATTTCTGCCACTGCAACAGGGCCGGGCTCAACGCCACCATATCCAGCTGCGACTTACTCACGCCGTCGCCGGCGTGGTAATCCTCGTTGCTGATGTCGAAGTAAATTCCTGGCTTCATGCCGCAGTCCTCGCCGTGTCCAGCTGGTCAGCTAGATCCCACTTCGCGATGATGCTGGTCATCGCGGCCTGGTAAGCTGCGAGAGCCTCTTCAAATTCAGCGCTCATCATCAGTTCTTCAAGAATCTCGGTGCGCACGCCTTTGCGTTCCAGCTCATAGAAAGGCTTTTGCAGCTGGTGGAACTTAATGGCGTCGATCAGCTCTACCTTGCGCTCGTAGTGCAACTGACTCAGCTGGTAGTCGCTGTCGATGCTGGTCATGATTTTTTTCAGGTTATTAATCTTCTGGATGTTCACTTGCTCACCCCCATATCCATTTCAGTTTTTACTGCCATCTTGGTGACAAATGCCCAGTTGATGGCCTCATGCAGAGTGCGGCACTTGGTGCTCATCAGCCCGCACGCCGTAACGCAGTACCAACCGTTGATGATTTTCCACTGCATAATTCGTTACCCCAGTGTTACCGTTGAGGTAATAATTATCCTTATGTGGTTTGAAGTCAATAGGTATGATTATAAAAAATTACCCGACAGGTAATTTTAGAGGCAATAAAAAAGCCGCACAATGGCGGCTTAGTATCTGAAATGTATGGTTTTACTCTTGCGCTTTACCGTTCTGAACAATCACGAAATCGACGTAGCTCTCAATCTTGTCTTTTTCGCTCTCAGGTAACAATGCGTAGCGGGCCCGGTCGTAATGGATGGTCGCCGGGTCGCGGGGATGGATGAGCAGCTCATAGCCGCGGCGCCCGAACGCGCTGGCGATCGCCTCCAGGGTGGAGATAGAAACGCTGACTTCATTGTTCAGCATGCGCTGGATTGTAGCCTGGGCAACGCCGGACGCTTTCGACACCTTTCCTTGAGATGACAGGTCGCGGTTGTTCTGCATCCACGCTTCAAGGTTATGCGCCGCCAACTGGCCGATATCGGAAGGGGTGATCTCCTCCTGGGGGATGGCAACAGCAGATAATGAGTGGTCGACGTCCAGCCAGTTCGACGGCTTGTTTGCTGCCTTCTCAATCTTGCGCGCCACCGTGTCGCCGACCACCTTCTGCCCGCGGGCCCAGCGGTTCACCAGGTTTGCCTGAGTTCCCAGTTTTTCCGCCAGACGAGTCTGCACCCCGTTGAAGTCACGGTCGATGATATCGTTAATATTCTGCCTGCGGATATCCTGAATACTTTTCATGCTCTGGGGAATCGCCTCATATATGAATTAGTTAGTGGTTCAATTAAAAGCGAATTTACCCCACAGGTAAATGCACCTTACAGGTAACAAACCTTGATTTTTATTACCTTCTGGGTGAATATTTGTTATCTGAAATTAATATCAGGCAATAGCTATGAGCGAGAACGAAAAATTCGACTTCAAAAAACACTGGTTGCAACTCACTCCTGATGAGCGAAATGCCTTTGCTGACGAGGCCGGAACGACCAGCCACTACATCCAGACGCATCTGACAGGTCGCCGGAAAATGCCCGGTAAGACATTGATGAATGGGCTATTTAAGGCATGTAAGCAACGCGGATGGGTCAGAACGAAACCGGAACTGGCTGTCTTCTTCTACGAATAAAACCTCCTTCAAACCCCCATCAGGCCGCCTTCTGGCGGTCTTTTCATATCTATTCAGTACTCTCAGGTAATAATGATCCGAATATGGTTGATCTTTTTTCGGCCATCGCACAAAATTACCAAAGATAAATTTCAAAGAGAGGTGCAAATGAAGCGATTAACTCAGCGTGAAGCTCTCGAAATGGGCCTCGCCAGGTTCTACACCGGCAAGAAGTGCATTCACGGGCATGACAGCGAGCGCTACACCCTCAGTGGTGAATGCGTTAAGTGCAACAACGAGCGGGCGCGCCGGCAGCAGCAGCTGCGCTCAGAGAAAATGAAAGTGGCTAAACGGGCCAAGGTGAATGCATGATCCATTTTCACGGCGGACCAATAACCCCTGACACATGCGCACTGAAAGCCTGGAAAGGTCGCCATGCGTTCATCAGTTTCGCTAACCCCTGGCAATTAGCCCTGGCCAGCGAAGTCACCCAGTCATTCGCTCTTGATAACGGCGCGTTCAGTTTCTGGACGAAAAATAGAGTGGTTAACTGGAGCGAATATTACGACTTCGTGGCGCGCTGGATGAATCACCCTCGCTTTGCTTTTGCTGTTATCCCTGACGTGATCGGCGGGACCAGTAAAGAAAACGACGCGTTAATAGCCGAGTGGCCGCACGGGAAAGTCGTTGGCGCGCCGGTGTATCACTTCAACGAGCCTGACGAGCGCTTCATCCGCCTGTGTCATGAATTCCCGCGCGTGTGCATTGGTAGCATGGGTGAGTATGACGCTAAAAGACCAAAAGACTGTGCCGCGAAATTGCGCGACATGATTCGTCATGTGGTTGATGAGAATGGCTATCCGATTACCAAGCTCCATGGCCTTCGCATGCTGAATAAGGACCTCTTTATGCAGGTGCCATTATCGTCAGCTGACAGCACTAACGTCGCCAGGAACATCGGTATTAACAAGGCTTGGGATAAATCAGCCTACGCGCCGGCAAGCAAAGAAACACGCGCGGCTGTGCTGGCAGAACGCATAGAGGCGTACAACAGCGCCAGTTCGTTGCAGTACGACAAAAAGCGAGACCTTTTCATGCCCCAACTGGCTTTCGAAATTTGAGAGGTTTATATGGCCGGTGACTGGATCAAGATGCGTGCCGACCTGCACACGCACCCAAAAGTTGTCCGCATGGCGTCCGCATTGAAAGCGGACAGATTGCGGATAGTTGGCGGACTACATTCCGCATGGTGTCTTTTTGATGTCCACTCCCTTGACGGTTTTCTTGACGGATACAGCGCGGACACTCTCGATGACCTGATCGGCTTCCCTGGATTTTCCCGGGCGATGATGGCTGTCGGATGGCTCGAAGAAAATGGCGAAAGCCTAGTAATGCCGCGCTTCGAAGCCCATAACGGGCAGTCTGCCAAGCGTCGCGCACAGGACGCTGACAGGAAGAGAAACGTCCGCAAAGCGTCCGCATCAGAAGCGGACAAAAAGCGGACCAGAGAAGAGAAGAGAAGAGAAGATATAAAAGATAAACCCCACATAGGGGGCGAGCAAAATTCACCTGTGGATAACTCTGCTGGCGGAAGCGAACCAGATCCAGATGCGAACAACGCGATGCTGAATGGATACGTTGCTCCTGGTGGAATGGGTGAGTTTGGGAAATTCCAGATGCACGACAACTGGAAGCCAGATCCGCAGTTCATCCAGCGCGCTGCGCTATGGGGCATAACCCTGAAGACGGATATCACGCCGTTCGAGCTGGCAGAATTCATCACGTACTGGAAAGCGGAGGGGAAAGCATTCCACCACGACCAGTGGCAGCAGAAGCTGGCGAGAAGCGTGCAGCAGTCCAGGGCAAGGCCAGTCGCCCAGCAGCAGCGAAGGGATATCAACGACGTTCCGGAGCCGGACAAAGCCATACCGCAGGGATTCAGGGGATACCAGCCCTCATAGCGGCACCAGCGCGGCAGCGCATTTTTTTACGCCTGCATAATTACCATGCAGGTAACAAAATATGCGCATAGCTATTGATTTTGATTCTAATGTGGATTTAAATTACCTGAGAGGTAAATCATGAAAAAGCAGTTACAGGCTCTTGGTCGACTCAAGACAGGCCAGATGAACAAAACAGAATCTGCGTACTGCCAGCACCTTGAGCTGCGCAAGCATGCCGGTGAGGTGGCCTGGTACCGGTTCGAAGGTATCAAGCTGAGACTGGCTGACAACACGTTCTACACGCCGGACTTCGCGGTGATGCTCACCACCGGCGAGATGGAATTACACGAGGTGAAAGGTTTCTGGACCGACGACGCCAGGGTGAAAACCAAAGTCGCAGCAGATCAGTATCCGTTCCGCATCATCGGCGTGACTGTGAAGCCTAAGAAAGCCGGTGGTGGATGGAATGTCGAAGTGTTCTGAATCGACGAACCTTTTTGATATCAACGTAATCAATAACTTATACGGGTAAGCGGGGGTAAAGATGGAATGCAAAGTGAGTGAGTTGGTAAAGCACGGTCATGAAAAGGCCGCAGAACTGAAATCATCATGCGGCGCCGTCGATGTGCGCGACGTGGCGCAACTGATCAGCGATCTGGCTACGCAGCTGGATGTGCAACTGGCTCGTAGTAATGCGCTGGCTGCGGAGAATGCGGGACTGAAGGCTGCGCACCCTCAGCCATTCGGACCTGAGATGATGAAGGCTCTGGATGCGTATGAGAAGCATCAGGATGAAACTCCTGAAACAGGCATGCTCGATGCGTTCTTTATCCTGCGTGACAGCATCCGCGTCGATACGACAACGACGGACGCTTTCCTGGCTGAAGTGCGGGCGCAGGGGGTGGAGATGTTCGCTGACAGCCTGCTGTGTCCAGACCTTGATGACACTATCCGTGAATTCGCCGACGAGCTTCGCAAAGGAGTGCAGTCATGAGCAACATCGACAAACAGGCGCTGCGTGAAGCGGCAGAGAAGGCGACGCCGGGTGAGTGGAAGCGAATGATGCGCAACTCGGATGAGCTTATGACTACATTCCACGGGATTGCTATTGGTAATGTATTTGTAGAATTAACAACCGGGAAAAGAGACATTTTTGATGCTGAGTTCATCGCTGCATCCAACCCTGCCACCATGCTGGCGCTGCTGGATGAACTGGAAGCCGCAGAGAAGCGCATCGCTGAGCTGGAGGCGCGCGCCGTCACCGTGAAACTGCCAATGCCTTACTACATCAATGTTGCTGGTGAGCATATTGACTGGGAAAAGGGTGATCACTTTGACCGTGATGAGGTCATCGCTGCACTCCGCGCCGCTGGCATCACAGTGAAAGGGGATAGCGAATGAGCAAGTCACAATTCGCTTTTTTACTTGGCGTTGTAGTTGCGCTGACAGTTGCAAAGACAGCCGCCACATTCGGCATGTTTTCAGGATGGTGAGGACTAACCCATGAGCACTATTACCAAAGAACTGGCAAAGCTGTTCAGAAAAATTACGAATTCTGAAATTGATGCGGAGGGAAACGCTCATGTTGTTTTATCTCCTGCTGATAGCCTCCTGATTAATAATGCGCGTATCGCACTGGCATCGCTCGAAGCGGAGGCTGTGTGCGTAATCGACCAGTCCAATCTTGATTATCTCAAATCTGGCTCTGATGCAGACGTATGGCCTGCGTCCAGAGCAGAGATGGGTGATGTTCTTCTGTATCGCTCTGCCACGCCAGCGCCGGTATCTGTGCCCGCTGCGATGGAAATGGATGATGACTTTGACAGCTCGTTTGAACACGGAAAAGCTGTCGGCTGGAACGCCTATCGCGCAGCCATGCTTCAGGGTGCCGATCGACCACAAAACGAACCGCAAAATATTCCGGAAAATATTCCAGCCACACAGTTTAAGCCGGTAGCAGACCTGTACGGCTTAACCTCACCAACTGGTGGCGAAACATCATTCACTTTCGACGCTGTTGAAGCTCGTGATTTCATTGATGGCGGTTGGTCATGCCAGGAGTACGTGGAGCTTGAACGCTTTCAGGAAGCGATAACCAACCATACCGAGGATAAGCTCGCTATGGTTGACCATTCCGGTGACTCCAACAATATGGTTGAACCTGTAACGACGGCTTGCAAGTTGCGCGATGCGGTGGATACCATTCGCAACTCCGGCATAGCAATTGACGGTGAGAAAATCTTTGCAGAGCGTGATGCTCTCAACGCTCCAGACTACTGGTGCCGAACCTGCCGACCAATAACGCTTACTGATATGCGATTTGTCGTCTGCCCTGACTGTGGCAACAAACGCTGCCCGCGTGCCAATGACCACAGGAATGCATGCACCGGAAGCAACGATCCAGGTCAGGAAGGCAGTGCATATCCAGCAGCACCGCAGCAGGAGGTGAAGTGATGGGCTTAAAAATTTACGGCAATAACATATCAAACAGCGAAACCGCTTACTCATTCCACTCTGAAATGAAGATGACTTGCCAGCAGTGCAAGCACACGGAATTCGTGAAAGGTAACTTGATTGAGAACGTCAAATGCCCTGCATGCGGTGGGAATGATCTGGTCTTTGAAACGTCAGGTCGAAGGATGAGGTGAAGTCGTGAGCAAACTCAAGCAGCGGCGCCTGCGCCGCCTTAAAGCCGACGTGGCATGGTGGAAAGGTGAAGCCTCGGACTTGTACGCCAGAGTCATGGAGCAGGCCGACGAAATAGCCGAACTCCGCAGGCTGGTTATCCGCGTGCCGATGCCGGTGGTGGTGCCGGCGGATATCATCCAGGGAATTAACGTGAAGGGCGCGTTTGCGATTGGAATCGAACGCTATGGTGATGCGATGCTGAAGCTGGCGAAGAAGGAGGAAGGTAATGGCTAAGACCGCAGCAGAACGCAAAGCAGCGCAGCGAGCCCGCCAGGCGGAAGCTGGTGAACGCAAGCTGGAGCTGGTGTTAGACGAGCAGGAAGTGGAGATGCTGGCGCGGAACTGCGCAGAGCGTCGCCCGGGCCGCGAGCCATACGAACTGAGCGAGTACATTGCTCTGCTGATCCGCCAGGATGATGCCCGGGTACGCGGACGCATCAAAGCTATCAGAGCCAACCAGTGCGGCAAGTGCGGCGACAGCCTGCCGGTGAAGTCCTGCCCGTGCGCCGGTGATTCGGCGTGCTGGGTAACTCAGGGCTGGCACGAAACGAAACTTGCGGTGTGACAGGTCACGGCGTATTGACTAAATCCTCACATGATTATACTGTTTTAATGTACAGTATTTTTATGTGAGGTTCCATTATGGGCTTTCCATCTCCGGCAAAAGACTACGCAGAATCCCGCCTTACCATCACCAGCATGTGCGGCTACGACGGCAACTGTCGAACCGTTGAGACGTCGGCCGGGTACGCAATCATCAACGTCGCAAATAAACCACATCCGGGTGATACCGTGCTGATTTCCTATTGCGGCCGCACGGAGTTCGCCATTGTGCAGGGGCGGGCGCTTATCGTTCCGGAGGGTGAGTCCATCGAAGGTGAAGCGCTTGACGACACGACTGTGCTGGGAGTGGTTACACATTTCCTCAACCGTGCCGGCAGCCAGGAAGACGATCCGATACCAGTCATGTAACATCTGCGCGGGCGTGATAGTATTACCTGCATGGTAATAAAATTACTCAGGTGGTAATGATGTCCGCGACACCAAAAACACACAAACGCAAATCAACGCAATATAAGCCTCTTACAGCGATGCAGGAGGCTTACTGCCAGTCCTACATTAAGACACCCGAAAACCAGTCTCAGGCGGCGATTGACGCAGGATTTTCGCCTAATACGGCAGCAGTCAAAGCCAGCGTGATGATGCGAGACGAAAGAATCCAGAAACGAATCGCCGAACTAATGGAGGAGCGCAACAAGCGCATGCGCGTCAGCGCTGATTACGTCCTCATGCGCCTGGTGGAAATCGACCAGATGGATGTGCTGGATATCCTGAACGATGACGGCAGCCTGAAGCCTATCCGCGAGTGGCCGAAAATCTGGCGCACCACGCTCAGCGGGTTCGACCTGTCCTCAACCATCATGAACATGAACGAGGATTCGATAGAGACCATCCTCAAAAAAATCAAATGGCCGGACAAGGTTAAGAACCTCGAGCTGATTGGTAAGCACGTCGACGTCAACGCGTTCAAAGAGCGCCTGGAGGTTTCCGGCACTGTCACCATCGCCGACCGCATGGCTGCCGCGCGCCGCCGCGTCAAAGAGCAGGCTGGTGGTGAAGAATGACAGCCGCAGCCATGTCGCCGGAAGAGCAGCTCGTCGAGGATATTGCTTCGTTCACGTATGACCCGCTGGGCTATGCGCTTTATGCGTTCCCGTGGGGGGAGGAGGGGACAGAGCTGGCGCACGCCACCGGGCCGAGAAATTGGCAGGCTGACGCATTCCGCGAGATACGTGATCACCTCCAGAACCCCGCGACGCGTCACCAGCCGCTGATGCTGGCCCGCGCATCCGGCCACGGTATCGGCAAATCCGCTTTCATCTCGATGCTGATCAACTGGGGTATGTCCACCTGTGAGGACTGCAAAGTGGTGGTGACCGCCAACACTGACAACCAGCTGCGCACCAAGACCTGGCCGGAAATCATCAAATGGTCGAATCTAGCTATTACGAAAGAGTGGTTCACCTGCACCGCCACGGCGATGTACAGCAACGATCCTGGTCACGATAAACGCTGGCGCGCTGACGCAATCCCGTGGTCTGAGCACAACACCGAAGCGTTCGCCGGGCTGCACAACGAGCGCAAGCGCATCATTGTGGTATTCGACGAAGCGTCCAATATTGCCGATCTGGTCTGGGAGGTTGCCGAAGGTGCGCTGACGGACGAAGACACTGAAATCATCTGGGTGGCGTTCGGGAACCCGACGCGCAACACCGGGCGTTTCCGCGAATGCTTCCGAAAATATAAACACCGCTGGAAGTGTGCGCAGATTGACAGCCGTACTGTCGAAGGCACGAATAAGCAGCAGCTCCAGAAATGGGTGGATGACTACGGCGAGGACAGTGACTTCGTGAAGGTCCGTGTGCGGGGGATCTTCCCTGACGCGTCTGAAAACCAGTTCATTCCATCTGGCCTGACTCAGCCAGCTGTTGGCAGAGTGATCACTCCTGCACAGGTGCAGCACGCGGCGGTTGTTCTCGGCGTTGACCCATCGCACCAGGGCAAAGACCCGGCGGTTATCTACCTGCGTCAGGGCCTGCACTGCAAGAAGCTCGGGGAGTGGCAGCGCACCACAGACGATATTCTGTTTGCCAAGACCATTGCAGACTTTGAGGACCAGTATCAGGCGGATGCCGTCTTTATCGATTATGGGTACGGAACCGGAGTTAAATCGGTTGGCGATAACTGGGGGCGTAACTGGACGTTGATACAGTTTGGTAGTGGCACGGCTGATCCTGAGATGGGCAATAAGCGCGGTGAGATGTACAAATCCGCCCGCGATGCGCTGAAGTTAGGGGCCCAACTCGATAGCCAGGATCTGGCTGATGAATTGAGTGCTCCTGAGTACAAGGTAAGACTGAAGGACAGCAGGAAGATTTTGCAGGATAAGGACGAAGTGAAGGAATTACTGGGGCGCTCACCGAACAATGCTGATGCATACGTGCTGACTTACGCCGCTCCGGTAACCAAAAAACAGTTTAACTATGGGCAGCAGCAGAACCAGCAGGGGAAGGCCATTACAGACTACGATCCCTACGCATGAAAAAGCCCGCTAATGCGGGCTTGTTCGATTCTACGTGCAATGATTTGCCTCAGCTCATCGCGGATAAATTCTTTAAATTCCTTCAGTTGAATATCGCTTCTAAGGTAGATGCTTTCCTGGTGGAAGTGCCAGTCAATGCCATCAGGAAGGATGAAATCCCACTGCACGTATCCCGCACCAGTAAGGTGAACACGTTGCTTTTTGAAAAGCTGGTTATCACCATCAGCATTAAGCGGCGCCATGGCTAACAGCTCGTTTTCGTGTGAGAAGTGTTGCTCTTGCATATTCGGTCCCCATTTATCCCATTCAGGCAGTATACATAAAGCCCGCGCATCGGCGGGCTGATTGTGACATGTCACGGCATTAAAAGCCGTCGAATTCGTCTTTCACTGTTGGCTCAACTTCTCTTTCAAAGCGTAACCCATTAGCGGCCACAGCTCGTTCTCTGCGTTCGTCAGAGCAATCTGTTTACCGATCGCCTCATTGTCGTTTTCAGCTGAGACTGCACATGATGGCTTTCCGGTTACCGCGAAGCCATTCTTTGTCGTAATGATCGCCCAGCGAAGAACCTGCCCGGTAACAGAAACGTGTTTAACGATTTCAGTGTGAGCAATGTTTGCGATCATGTCGTCTCGCGTAACGCGCGGCGCGGTTAAGCCTTTGGCCTGAATTTCCTGCTCGATAGCCATGCAGGATGGTGCTGGAGATGCAGTTGATACCATGATTTTCACCTTAAAAAAATGCCCGGACGAACCGGGCGAATAATCAACGGAGTGCCTTCCTTGGCAGTTACGGGTTTACAGCGCAACGTCATCGGAATGGCGTTCTGCTGTAAAAAGGGCGGTGGTCAGAAGTGGGAGCAACTGCCACCGCCAAAGTCACACAGCAATTACATGGGCACTACGGTTTACCACGGTCCTAACGTGATTGGGTTGTGGTGGCCGGTGCTGATCTCCGGCTTGCTACCTGGATTGGCCGGGAGGGTGACGTCCCCGTATAGCTATCCCGAATTTTCGCGCATCAGCCTACGCATTCACCACAACGGAAAGAGCACTGTCGCAGAGTGATGTATTGGTAAGGAGTGGCCCAAAAGGAACCCAATAATCACCAGTGCTCTTACCTGTTGTGTGCTCTGTTTCGCTGAGCCAGCGGCAGGTGATCAGGCTGCACCAATGTGGAACTTATTTTCGGCTTTATGCCCATGCCACAACATTGAGAGCACTGCGCGGCACCTTTCACCAATCCGCGAGGTCTACGGGTTCAATGCTCTCATCGTTGTATCCTCGTCTCTTCCGAGGTGTCACACCGTATCGCCACGATGGTGAATCGCCAATTCGTGCAATACAACGATGGCTTGCACATTCCGGCTACCTGCTCAGGGGAAGTTGTCAAGGACCCTGCCAGACCGCTACGACACATGTGCCATATGCCGTACTGTTCACACCTGGAAGCGCACTCACCAGTTTTGATTTAGCGACAAGACCTCACCGAACCGATATCAAAGTGCGCTTTCATGTTGTGTTACCTGAAGGGTAATAATTACAGTTCATTATGTCAATACACTACGTAAAATAATCCGTATATGGTTAAATTGGTAATAATTTAATCGTGTGTGAGGTTATCGCTATGTGTATCGGCAGCAAGCCATCAGTGCCAGCGGCACCAGAAGTTCAGGCCGCACCTCAGGAGCAGGACGCCGCTGTGGTCAGTGCGCGCGATGACGAAGAGCGCCGCCGCCGTGCTGCCGCCGGTCGTAACTCGACCATGCTCACCGGCGCCCAGGGCGACACTTCCGCCGCCAATACCAGCGGTAAAACGCTGCTCGGTCAGTAACGGAGCGCGAAGAGATGGCGGAAACCGAAAAAGAGCGGCTTCTGAAGCAGCTTGCACAGCTGAAGAATGAGCGCACATCGTTCGAGCCGCACTGGCGCGACCTGAGCGACTTTATCAATCCGCGCGGCTCCCGCTTCCTGACGTCTGACGTTAACCGTGACGATCGCCGCAACACCAAAATTGTTGACCCTACCGGTTCACTCGCTCAGCGCATTCTCGCCAGCGGCATGATGTCCGGCATCACCAGCCCTGCGCGCCCGTGGTTCAAGCTGGCAACGCCTGACCCTGACATGATGGATTACGGCCCGGTGAAGGTCTGGCTGGAAGTCGTGCAGCGCCGCATGAACGAAGTGTTCAACAAGTCGAATCTGTATCAGTCTCTGCCCGTCATGTACGCCAGTCTGGGTACTTTCGGTACTGCCGCCATGGCTGTACTCGAAGATGAACAGGACGTGATCCGCACAATGCCTTTCCCGATTGGCAGCTACTACCTGGCTAACAGCCCGCGAGGCAGCGTCGACACCTCCTTCCGTCAGTTCTCCATGACCGTGCGCCAGCTTGTGCAAGAGTTTGGTCTGGACAATGTCAGCGCGTCCGTGAAGAGCCAGTGGGAAAGCGGATCGTATGAAGACTGGATCGAGGTAAACCACTGCATCACGCCAAACATCAACCGCGACAGCGGGAAGATGGACAGCAAGAACAAGCCGTATCGCTCTGTCTATTTCGAGACAGGCGGCGACTCCGACAAATTGCTGCGTGAATCTGGCTTCGATGAATTCCCGATCCTGGCGCCGCGCTGGGAAGTTAACGGCGAGGACGTATACGCGTCTTCCTGTCCCGGCATGCTGGCGCTCGGGCAGGTCAAAGCGCTACAGGTTGAGCAGAAACGTAAAGCTCAGCTCATCGACAAGGCGACCAATCCTCCAATGGTCGCGCCGACGTCGCTGAAAAATCAGCGCGTTTCTCTGCTGCCAGGCGACGTGACGTATCTCGACGTTCTGAGCGGCCAGGACGGTTTTAAACCTGCGTACCTGGTAAACCCGAATACCTCCGACCTGCTGGCTGACATCCAGGACACCCGCCAGACCATCAACAGCGCCTACTTTGTCGACCTCTTCATGATGCTGCAAAACATCAATACCCGCTCAATGCCGGTGGAAGCGGTGATCGAGATGAAGGAAGAGAAGTTGCTGATGCTCGGCCCGGTGCTGGAACGCCTGAACGACGAAGCGCTTAACCCGCTAATTGACCGCGTGTTCTCCATCATGGCGCGCAAGAACATGCTTCCGCAACCGCCTGACGTTATGCAGGGAATGCCGCTGCGCATCGAATACATCTCCGTTATGGCGCAGGCGCAGAAATCTATCGGCCTCACCAGCCTGTCGCAGACCGTTGGCTTTATCGGCCAACTCGCACAGTTCAAACCTGAAGCGCTCGACAAGCTCGACGTGGATCAGGCTATCGACGCGTTCTCTGAAATGTCCGGCGTATCGCCAACCGTCATCGTTCCGCAGGAGCAGGTGCAGGGCATTCGTAAAGAGCGCGCCAAGCAACAGCAGGCAGCTCAGGCGCTGGCAATGGGTCAGGCCGTAGCGCAGGGCGCGAAGACGCTCAGCGATACGCAAACCGCAGATCCAAGCGCACTGACAGCAATCACTAATGCAGTGGGAGCGGCGCAGCAATGACGTATATCGACGACGAAGAACGCAAATCCGAGCTGGAAGCTGAACAGCAGATCCTCGCTCAGCGCGCTATCGAAGACATCCAGTTCGTCATGGGCAGCGAGCAGGGCCGCCGCGTTATCTGGTCACTGCTGGAGAAAGGGAAGGTATTCGCGCCGTGCTTCGCCGGTGATTCGCATTTAACCGCATTCAACGAAGGGCAGCGCAACCTGGCGCTGGTTCTGTTTCAGCGCGTCATGGCGCACTGCCCTGATCAGTATCTGAAGATGGCCGCAGAGGCCGGTGAGGACAATGTATGACACAGGTACAAACCCAGCGCGTCGTGCGCTTTGATGGCGCAAATCAGGTGGTAGAGGTTCCGGATCCTGCCCCGGCAACAATTGGCGCCCCGACCGCTACAGATTACGGCGGCGTGAAGTTGGGGGCAGCCATTGCAGCTCCGGCAGCAATGACAGCTACCGCTGACACCAACTCTTCCGCATCAGACGTTGCCGGGCTTGTTACTGACCACAACGATCTGGTCGCCAAATACAACGCGCTGCTGACAGATACCACTGCACTGCGCACCACTCTTTCAGCTGTTCTGGCGCAACTCAAAGCCAAAACGATCCCGGTTTAAGGAGATAACCAATGAACTTATTTGATCGTCTGCTGCATCGACGTCTTTGCAATGAGCAGCCTGCTGATGGTGGCGCTGCACCGGCACAGTCAGAGCAAACCGCACCTGCTGCCGATGCTCCTGCATCAGCTGCTGACCAGGCTAAACCAGAAGGCGATAAGACACAGCCTGGCACTGAAGGTGACAATCCTCAGGAAGAAAAACCAGCTGATGGTGATAAGCCGGAGGACGAAGAGCAGAAGCAGGAAGGTGCTCCGGAGAAATACGAATTTACCGCTGGTGAAGGCGTAGAGCTGGATACCGAAGCGCTGAAGGACTTCGAGCCAGTAGCCCGTGATCTGAACCTGACCAACGAGCAGGCGCAAAAGCTGGTGGACGCATATCCAAAAATTCTGGCCGGTGTGCATCAGCGTCAGGCAGAAGCCTGGCAGAAGCAGACCGAAGGCTGGGCAGAGACCGTGAAGGCAGACAAGGAGATCGGCGGCGACAAACTGACCGCAAACCTCAGCGCTGCGCAGCGTGCACTCGACCAGTTCGGATCGCCGGAACTGAAAGAATATTTGAACGCTACCGGTCTTGGTAACCATCCAGACCTTGTTAAGACGTTCGTGAAAATCGGTAAGGCTATGTCAGAAGACGGCATGGTTACCGGGAAAGAAAGCGGTCAGCGTTCTGCTGCCGAAGTGCTTTATGGCTAATAAGAGAGGATATAACCATGGCTGTTAAAGGCGTAAATGCGCTGACGCTGGCTGACTGGGCTAAGCGTACTGATCCAGACGGGAAAGTAGATAAGATTGTCGAACTGCTTTCCCAGACCAACGAAATCCTGACGGACATGATGTTCGTAGAGGGTAACCTGCCAACTGGTCACCGTACCACCGTTCGCTCGGGGCTACCGCAGCCTACCTGGCGTTTGCTGAACTACGGTGTGCAGCCGACAAAATCAACTACCGTACAGGTCACTGACACTGTCGGCATGCTGGAAGCTTATGCGGAAGTAGATAAGTCACTGGCAGATCTTAACGGTAACACTGCTGAATTCCGCCTGTCTGAAGATCGTGCCTTCCTTGAAGGCATGAACCAGCAGATGGCTCAGACCCTGTTCTACGGAGACACCAGCGTGAATCCGCAGCAGTTCATGGGCCTGTCATCCCGCTACTCCAGCAAATCCGCAGGCAACGGCCAGAACATTATTGATGCTGGCGGCACCGGTACAGATAACACCTCTATCTGGCTGGTGGTCTGGGGTGAAAACACTGTGCACGGCATCTTCCCTAAAGGGCAGAAGGCTGGTTTGCAGACTCAGAACCTCGGCGAGCAGACGCTTACCGATGCCAATGGCGGCAAATACCAGGGTTACCGCACCCATTATAAGTGGGATAACGGCCTTGCTCTCCGTGACTGGCGCTACGTTGTGCGCATTGCCAACATCGATGTGAGCGATCTGTCAGTACCAGGTTCAGCTGCAAATATCGTCAGCCTGATGGTTAAAGCGCTGCACCGCGTCCCTAATCTGAAAATGGGCCGCGCGGTGTTCTACATGAACCGTACCGTTGCCCAGGCGCTGGATCTGCAATCTCTGGATAAAGCCTCCCTGGCTCTGTCCGTAAAAGAGACTGAAGGCGAATTCTGGACCACGTTCCGTGGCATCCCAATCCGTGAAACCGATGCGATTCTGGAAACAGAAGCGCGCGTTGTTTAACGCCTGTCATTAACTGATGGGCCTTAACCGGCCCATAAATGGAGAAAGAAAATGATCCTCGACAAACTGTTGATGTTCTCCGAGAAGCAGGCGGTTACAGCTTCTGCTGCTTCTACGGACGTGATTGATCTCGGCCCTATCGACGGCACCCGCCGCGATATCGGCGTTGGTTATCCGCTGGAGTTCTGGGCTACCGTTGACACCACTGCAACCGCTGGTGGTGCCGCGACCCTCAACGTTCAGTTGCAGACCAGCCCGGACAACTCTACCTGGACCACTATCTACGACAGCGGTGCTCTGGCGCTTTCTGCCCTGACAGTTGGTAAACGCCTGTTCTCTACCAAAGTTCCGGCGGGCGTCCAGCGCTATCTGCGCGTCAACTATTCTGTTGGCACAGGTCCGCTGACTGCTGGCGCGTTCACCTCGGGCATTAATCTGGATGTTGACAACAACACTCCTTATTACCCGATCCGTTCCAAAGTGACTGGCTAAGGTGATGGCAATGGAAAAAGCAAAATACCGCGTCCTGCGCTTATCCCATATTCATAACAACCTCTGGCCTGAAGGTTCAGAAATTGAATATGACGGCGAGCCAGGATCTGCGCTGGAGCCGATCAACGCAGCGGCGAAGGCGGCAAAGAAAAAGGCAGACCAGAAGCGCGGAATCGTGCCGGTTGACTCTCAGCCTGAACCACAGGATGAAGATGATGGCCAGGAAGATACCGGCGGTAAAGATGCCAATACCTTCAGTGAAGATGAAGCCGCGCTACGCCAGCAGTACGAAGAACTTTTCAACAAAAAACCTGGCAACATGAACGTTGAAACGATCAAAGAACGTATTGCTGAAGAACGGCAAAAACTGGGCGTCTGAGCCTCGCTAATAAAACAAGGGGCTTCGGCCCCTTTATTGCAGGAGTCCGTTATGGAACTGGTAAACCTCAAAACCGGCACCGACAGCTACCAGGATGAATCTGGTGAAACAAAAACCCGTGACGATTATCCGTGGGGTCTATGTATCAATCTTGACAATGAAACACTGAAGAAACTCGGCGCAACGCCGCAGCCTGTCGGTACTGAGGTGATGATCTCCGCCAAAGCTATCATCAAAAGCATGTCGACTCGCGAAGATGGTGAAGGTGTCCGTCACGATGCCAGCCTGCAAATCACCGACATGGCGATCTCTTCTGTGTCTGGTGAGAAGCCAAAAACTGCCGCCCAGACTCTCTACGGCGGGGAGGATGATTAATGGCCTCCGTTATCGAGATCTGCAACCGCGCGCTGAGCAATATCGGGAACAGCCGCAGCATTAACAGCCTGACAGAGGCCAGCAAAGAAGCCGGGCAGTGCTCCCTGCATTTCGATTCCTGCCGCGATGCTGCACTGGCGGACTTCGACTGGAACTTTGCCACCAAACGCCTGGCGCTGGCCGATACCAACAATCCGCCGCCGGACTGGGCTTATTCCTACCAGTATCCGACTGACTGCCTGCGTATCACCGAAATTATGGTGCCCGGTATCCGTAATCCGACGGCGGCCATGCGCATCAACTATGAGGTTGGGGCTGATTCCGACGGCACCGGAAAACTGATCTACACCGATCAGCCTCAGGCATGGCTGAAGTATATCGCGCGCGTCACCGACGTGAACATGTTCGATGCAATTTTCATGGAAGCGCTGTCCTGGCGTCTGGCCGCCGCCATCAATATGCCGCTGACCGGCAGCGCAGATCTCGGTAACAACGCACTGACTATGTACCGCAGCGTCATCCTGAGCGCTGGCTCGCACAGCCAGAACGAATCCCAGGAGCCGCAGCCGCCAGTTGATGAGTTCACCGCAGCGAGGTTGTCATAATGGCTTTCAGTTGGATCCAGCCGAGCTTTGCCGGCGGTGAAATTGGCCCGTCGCTGTACGGGCGCATCGATATGTCGAAGTATCAGGTGGCGCTGCGCAAGTGCGACAACTTTATTGTCCGTCAGTATGGCGGGGTGGAGAATCGCCCGGGAACGCGCTTCGTCGGCGAAGCCAAATACCCGACACGCAAATGCCGTCTTATTCCTTTCCAGTTCTCGACCGTCCAGACTTATGCGCTGGAGTTCGGGCACAACTACATGCGCGTTATCAAAGACGGTGCGTATGTACTGAACAGCAGCAATGTGATCTACGAACTGGCTATGCCGTATGCAGAGGCCGACCTGTTCCGCATTAAATTCACGCAGAGCGCCGATGTGCTTACCCTGGTTCACCCGGCCTACCCGCCGAAGGAGCTGCGCCGTTACGCGCACGACAACTGGCAGATCGTCGATGTCACCACAAAAAACGGACCGTTCGAAGATATCAACGTTGACGAGTCAGTGAAGGTATACGCAAGCGCCAGTACCGGGACCATTACGCTGACGGCCAGTTCTGCCATCTTTGGCGCTGAGCAAGTCGGTAAGCTGTTTTATCTCGAACAGCCGGCGGTTGATTCCGTTCCCGTATGGGAGACCAGCAAGACCACCGCTATCAACGATGTGCGCCGCGCCGACAGCAACTACTACCGTGCCAATACTTCCGGCAAGACCGGGACCCTGCGGCCTTCTCACACGGAAGGCATGTCCTGGGATGGATGGGGCGGAACCGGGGATAGTGATACCGGAATCCAGTGGGAATACCTGCACAGCGGTTTCGGCATTGCGCGCATTACAGCCGTAGCCAGCGACGGCCTGACAGCCACTGCTACGGTGGTGAGCTATATCCCGTCCCAGGTTGTCGGATCGGCGAATGGCAGTTACAAGTGGGCACGGTACGCATGGAACAGCGTCAACGGCTACCCGAGCACGGTTGTTTACTATCAGCAGCGCCTGTATTTCGCCGCGTCTACCGCGTACCCACAAACGATCTGGGCGAGCCGTACCGGTGACTATAAAGACTTCGGAAAGAGCAACCCTATTCAGGATGACGATCGCATCATTTACACCTACGCCGGGCGACAGGTGAATGAGATCCGCCATCTTATCGACGTCGGCAACCTGGTCGCGCTGACATCCGGCGGGGAATATACGATATCCGGAGACCAGAATAAGGTCCTCACGCCGTCGGCGTTTTCGTTCAGTTCGCAGGGTAACAACGGCTCCAGCAATGTGCCGCCGATCGCTGTGGCTAATATCGCGCTATTCATCCAGGAGAAGGGGAGCGTGGTACGTGATCTGGCCTACTCTTTCGACGTTGACGGGTACCAGGGCACTGACTTGACCATACTGGCAAACCACCTGTTCCAGAAGCGCAGCATTGTCGACTGGTCATTCTGCATCGTGCCGTACAGCAGCGCGTTCTGCATCCGCGATGACGGCAAACTGCTGGTGCTGACCTATCTGCGCGACCAACAGGTATTTGCCTGGGCACCGCAGTCCAGCACTGGAAAGTACGAAAGCACCTGCTCCATCAGCGAAGGAAGCGAGGACGCTGTTTACTTCGTGGTTAACCGAACCATCAACGGCCAGACGAAACGTTACATAGAGCGCCTGTCCAGCCGCCTGTTTACCAGTGATGAAGATGCTTTCTTTGTCGATTGCGGACTGAGCTATGACGGCCGCAATACCTCAACACGTACTATGACCATCAGCGGCGGCAGTGGTGACTGGAGCTATCAGGTTGACTACCCGGTGACGATAAGCGGCGGGGCGTATTTCGTGGGCACTGACGTTGGCGCTCAGATCCAGTTCCCGTACTCAGAAACGGATCCTGATACCGGCGAAGTGGTGGCGAAAGAATTGCGTGGCGACATTATCTCCGTAACGAGTAATACCGCCGTGGTGGTGCGCTTTAACCGTAACGTTCCTGCGGTCCTGCGTAATGCTGCCACAACTAACTGGCAGATGGCCCGTCAGACTTTCAGCGGCCTGGCACACCTCGAAGGCCAGACAGTAAACATTCTTTCCGATGCCAGCGTTGAGCCACAGAAAACCGTAACTGGTGGTGCTGTCACGCTGGAATCACCTGGCGCAGTGGTACATATCGGGCTGCCGATCACCGCTGAATTCGAAACGCTGGACATCAACATCAACGGGCAGGAAACACTGCTGGATAAAAAGCAGGTGATCCCCACTGTCACGATGGTGGTCAACGCCAGCCGAGGCATCTGGGCAACGACGCCGGGCGGAGAATGGTACGAGTATCCGCAGCGGGAATTCGAGTTTTATGACGATCCAGTTGATGATGCTACCGGGAAGGTGGAGGTGAAGCTTGACAGCAACTGGGATAAGAACGGACGCGTTAAGGTGCGCCAGCTCGATCCACTTCCGCTTTCTGTTCTGGCGGTCCTGCCGCGCATGACGGTCGGGGGATTCTAATGATTAAAGCTCAGATCGTACCGGCAACCCAGGAACATATCGAAGCCATGATCCCGCAAGTCCGCCAGGCTGATGTTGATGAATTCCTGGCAACAAACGGATGGAGCCCGCGGCGCGTGCTTGAAACAGGATTGCGCACGTCAACCTTTGCCTGTGCCGGTCTTATTAATGGTGAAGTGGTAACCATCTTCGGCGTGGCGCCGGCATCAATGATCGGCGGTAACGGTATCCCGTGGCTGGTAGGCACCGACGCGCTGGAGAAATACCAGCGCACTTTCCTGCGCCGCTGCGGGAAAGTGGTCAATGCAATGCTGGCTGTTTACCCGTATCTTGAAAACTATGTTGATGCCCGCAACCACACAGCGCGTATCTGGCTGCACTGGCTGGGATTCACCATTGAAGAACCACAGCCGTACGGCGCTCACGGTCTTCTGTTTCATCGCTTCCACATGGAGAGAAAATAATGTGCGAACCCACCACAATTTTAGCCGGTGCGACGCTCGCGGCAGGCGCATTGTCAGCTTACAACCAGTATGAGACAGGCAAATATTCTGCTGCTGTTGCTGAGCAGAATGCGGATGTGGCAGAGGCTCAGGCGCAGGACTCGATTAACCGTGGCAATGCCCAGGCCGAGGAAGTGCGCCGCCGTAATCGTCAGGCTGCCGGGACACAGGCTGCGACAATGGGTGCCACCGGCGCTGACCTCTCAACCGGTAACGCTCTGGATATCTTCGGAGATACCGCTCAGTTCGGCACGCTTGATGCTCTGACGACCGTTAACAACGCCCAGCGCGAGGCTTACGGCTATCAGGTGCAGGCCGCCAATTATGACGCCCAGGCGGTATCCGCGCGTAAGCAGGGAAATATGGGGGCGATGACAACGCTGCTCACAACGCCGCTTCAGGCTTACGGAGCCTATCAAATGGCTGGCGGGACGTGGTCGCCATTCTCCCAGAAGGCCGCACCTATCAGCGCCGCCGTCGGCACGCCAACCGGTCGATAAGGAGATATCGAAATGCCAACAGTACCAACAGTCAGCGGGCGACAGGTTGAAAGCCGCGGATTCCAGTCTCCTGGATTTCAGGCGTTCGAACAGCCGAATGTCGGCGACGTCATTTCTCAGGTCGCGCCAAAGGCGATCGACATGTTCGCGCAGGCCAAGCAGCGGGCGGATGTAGCCCAGGCACAGGATGCATCGCTGCAACTGAGTCAGGTATCGAGTGATCTGCTTACGAACCCCGATACCGGCCTGCTGAATCTTCAGGGGAAAAACGCGCTCGGCAAGGGGCAGGAGTACACTCAGCAGTTTGATTCTCAGGCAGAGCAGATCGCCATGACCCTGCCTGAAGGGGCCCGCGCTGGTTTCATGCAGCAGGCGCAGCAGCAGCGTATCCAGTTCACGACGCAGGCCGGGCGCCACGAGATCAGCCAACTTAACGCCTATGAAGAAGGACAGTTCCAGGCGACGCTGGCGAACAACGGGAAACTGGCAGCATCTGCGTACGGCGATAACGCCAACTACGTGCTGTACAACCAGCAGACCTTTCAGCAGATCGAAACCTATGGCGCCGCGCATGGCTGGAGCGCCGAGCAGATTCAGGCGAAAAAGACCGAATTCAAAGAGAAGGTTGCTGATACGGCTCTTTCTCAGTGGTCAGCGAACAACTCTATTGAGTTCATCCAGAGCAATGGCGAGCTGAGCGACACGGCTGTTGGATCACGTCGTGCGGTATCTGAAGGCGGTTCCGGTGACAGCGCTCGCGGCATTCGCAATAACAACCCCGGAAACCTCGAATACAGCAAAACTAATCCCTGGGTTGGACAGACCGGTGATGATGGTCGATTTGCTAAATTCGAAACTCCGGAGCATGGCATTCGCGCGCTGGGCCGCAACCTGCTGTCTTATCAGCGCCAGGGGATCGATACCGTCAGTGACATTATCAACCGCTGGGCGCCGACGTCTGACAATAACAATACAGACGCCTACATTCAGGCAGTATGTGCTCAGCTCGGCGTAACTGCGGATCAGCAGCTTGACGCATCAAACCCTGACACGCTGAAGGCCCTGTGTGCTGCAATCATCCAGCATGAGAACGGTAGTCAGCCATACAGTGATCAGCAGCTCTCCACCGGCGTCAGTGCTGCTATTGGCCTGTCTCAGCTGCCGACCAGCACCAAACGCTACACCGGCAACGCGGCGTTCGACGCGGCATCTCCTGAAGCGCAGGCAACCTTCCTCCGCCAGGCTGACCAAATTCGCAAGCAGCAGCAGGCGGAATATCGCACCAGTATCGACAGTCGGGTTCGCGATGCCAGCGCGGCATACATGCGCGGTGTTGATTTCCCTGATGCACCAACGCAGACCGACTTCCTGGCGGCCTATGGGGTGCGGGAAGGTAATCTCCGCTATACCGAGTTTCGGAATACGCAGATCGCCGGGCAGTACATTGGCTCATTCCGCAACATGCCGACGAGCAGCATCACAGCCTACGTCAATCAGCTGAAGCCAGGAACTGAAGAAACAGGCGAGGGATATGCATCCCGCGCTGAATTATTCGATCAGGTATCGGCGGCGGCTTCAAAGGTGATAAGCCAGCGGCAGAATAATCCGTTCAATGCTGCGGTGGAGATTGGAGCCTATAAGCCGATCGCCAGCAACAACCCTAACGACATCACAGCTGAGGTGGCTAACCGTTTCTCTTCACAGGAAAGCCTGCGCGCGCTGGGCATCAATGCGCCTATTCTGTCCAGTGAGGAGGCTGCGGCACTGTCCGAACAGGTGCGCGGTACCAAAGATGTAAACCAGACAATCAGCCTGTTACAGAGAATGGGGGAAACGCTGTCTGCTCCGGCAATGCGCCAGGTCGCGTCTGCCATTGCGCCTAACAACGCAGCAACTGCATATTCCGCGCTGCTGCTGGGGACGCCGGATAACCAGTACGACAACAAAAAACCATCGATCGCATACAGTCAGTTCATTGGCTACAAGCCGACCATGAACAAGTACGACGTATCGAAGGTGATCCTAGCTGGCGATCAGTTGCTCAATCCAACGAAGGCAATGAAAGACGCTGGTATAACTCCTGTCCAGTTGCCGAGCGAAGATAAGCTGAAACGCGCATTTGACGATCAGGTTGGTAACGCATTCGCCAATAACGCGCAGGCGCGCCAGCTCAGTTACAACCTTTTCAAGGCAGCTTACGCCGGGATCGCTTATCAGTCAGGTGATGCCTCCATGACGCGCACTGATGCAGCCAACTCCGACGTAGTGGAAAAGGCGGCGCAATACGCCACAGGGGGCGTGTACAAGGGCTTTAATGGTGGCGATGTGGTAATGCCTTTCGGCATGGATAAATCCACCTTCAAGGACCGCTACACCGCATCTGCACAGCAGGCGCTGAAAGATGCCGGTCTGAACGTAAACGCCGCATCAAACTTCACGCCAGTCAACATTGGCAACAACCAGTATCGACTGGTAAGCGGCAGCGGGCGCTGGGCTACGGATCCGAAAACCAATGAAGCTATCGTCGTGAGGGTCGAATAATGTCTGATGTATTTTCTCTGGCTCCGGAAGGCCAGGCGTGGACCGACGATAAAGCAGCAGCCAATCCGGCACGACCAGAAGACTATGAGCCAACATTCTTTCAGGGTTCAATTGCCGCTCCGGTGCGCGGCGTGGCGGAAGGAACACTCGGATTAGCTCAATCTGCCGTCGGATTCAGTAAACGCCTGATCAGCGATCCGGCATTCACCGCAGACGTGGCGCCAACGGTCAATATCTTCCGTGTGATGTTTCCTGATGCCGATAAAGCGCTGAATGAAACATACGATACGATCGGCAAACAGTTGCAGGATGCGCGAGGGTATGTGAAGCCGGATGCTGGTAGTCAGGGCACCGCTGCCGAGGTTCTTTATGGCCTCGGTCAGTTCGTGCCGGCCATTGGTGCGACCATTGTCGGCGGCCCTGCGGTCGGTGCTGCTACGGCATTCAGCTCAACGTATGAACAGTCCTATCAGGATTTCAAAGGGAAGGGTGTAGACGAGTCGACGGCGCGCAACCTGGCAACTCAGCAGAGCCTTTTCAACGCAGCGGGCATGGCCTTACCTGCTGCCATCGGCACAACACTGGCAACGCGCATCGCCTCAGGTGTGGCAATCAACACCGGTTTCGGTGGCCTGAACCGTTACTCCGTCGGCGAAACGCTGGAGGAAAAAGGCTACACCGAGATGGCGAAACAGTACCAGGTTTTCGACGGCCAGGCGATGCTGGTGGATGCAGTGCTGGGTGGCGCCTTTGGTGGTGCCCATCACCTTGCCGCGCGAAATGCTGACGCGCCACCTCCAGCAGATACTGAAGCGCCGATCCCGGCGGCAGAGGTGCAGAGTGTTCCTGACGCAACCGCAGAACTATCCCCATTAACAGAGACAGCACCTGTGACTGATACGCCGGGTGCACCGGTTCGCTCGGATTCTCAAGTACCAATGACAGAGCCTGCCGCCACGCCAGATATTCCTGCTATTAAGCCAAGCGATATCGATGCCGCCCACACTCTGAATGAGGGGCTCTATTACGATCTGGAATCCTCCCCGGTGCTGCATGCCAGCAACGAGAGCATCAACAGCCATGTGGCAGCCATGGACGAAGCGTATCGACAGCTGAATGACGGCCAGCCTGTTAACGTCGGTATGATGGCGCGCGGGCTGGATGGTCCGGCCCGGCCTGGCATGCTGGAATCTGCAAGCGAACAGTACCATGCAATGCAGCAGGTTTTCGAAGAGAATGGTGTCAGGTATGAAACGCCGTCAGAACTGGCTGGAGAGGCTCCTGCTCCGCGTGCCGAAAGCGCATTCACGGCAGCAGACGAAACTGGCGGGCAGGTCAGTGTGGATCCCGATACCGGTCAGGCTATTTCATCCAACAGTTACGACCTGATGGCGGCGCGCGATATGGCGACCACTAATCCGGACCTGACAATTACGCACCCCGACACCGGGCAACCGGCGAAACTATCCGATGTTCTGGCTGAATTTGATGAACAAATCCAGACCGTGCAGAACGAATCGAAAGTTTATTCAGTCGCCGCCGCGTGCTTCCTGAGGAATCCATAATGAAACAGGCATGTGTTGAAGCCATTGCGCAGACCCTGGGCCGCCAGCCAAAGGCTGACGAGCTGAAAGGTATTGAGGACCGTATCAAAGAGGCCGTGCGCCAGGTACATAAAAAAAATGCCAGGGAAGGCAAGACTGGCATCCCTGATGCGCAGACGTACATGGAGGCAGCCGATCTTGTGCGCCAGCGTGCTGTGCATGACGTTTATAAGAAGCGCCAGCGGGTCGCTCAGAACGCGATCGCCATCAGCAGGGTTACAGATACCCTCGACGCTAATATCCCGCCAGATCAGCAAACACCCGCCAATTTGCAGCAGTTTATCTTCGCAGGTCGGCGCACAACTGACGGTAAGGATATTGCCGTGACCTCGGCCGAGGAACTGGCAACCGGAGCATATCAGGACTGGTCACGCCAGCTCAGTGCTGAACTGCTCAAAGCCGGTGATGACGTCCGTAAATTCTTCGAGCAGAGCAAAGCACTCGGCGAGCAGCGTTTCCGCAGTCTGTTCGACCAGCAGGCGGCAAAGTCTGCACAGCTCCAGATCCTGAAAGAGTTATATGGCGAGGACACCGGGAACCCGCAGGCGAAAAAAATCGCCCAGGTATGGAATGACGTCACCAGTCGGGCCCGGCAGGAAATGAACGACAACGGGTTTGATATCGGCCTGCGAGACGACTGGCATCTTCCCTATGTGGACGACGCTGATTTTATTCGCAACGCCGGACGAGATGAATGGCTGGCATCATTGCCGGTGGCTGAACAGGCCAAAGCGCGACTGTCAGGCCGCCAGCCGCCGATAGAATTTGCCCGCCAGGCGTGGGTGGACGACGTTTACAACACGCAGGATCGCAGCAACTACGTTAATCCGGACGGCAGCCCGATGAATGACATCGAGTATCGCCAGGCGCTGGAAGCGATCTTTGAAACGAAGGCCACCGACGGCGCCAACAAAATCGACCCGGGCGCGTTCATGGGCACCGGCGGGATTAAGAACCGCGGATCCCAGAGCAGGGTGATGGCGTTCAAGGATGCGCAGTCCCACTTCGCCTACATGGAGCGCTATACACAGCAGCCGGTGGCGGGCGTAATGATGTCACACCTGCAATCCTCTTCCCGCGATCTGGGTGTCGTTAAAGCCTTCGGCCCGGATGCAGCGCGCAACTTTTCCCTGGTGCTTGACCGGGTGTATCAGCGTGCTGTCACTGGTGGAAAGCCCGTGGGGCACATGAACGAAGAACGCAAGATGGTCGAGCGGATGTTTAACTCTATGGCCGGGCTTAACGGTGTGGCCACATCAAGCGTGTTCACTTCTGCTGTTGGCGGTCTGCGTAACCTGATGACCAGCGCGATGCTCGGTACAAGTGTACTGACGGCAACCAGCGATCAGGCCATTATGCGCGCCAATGCCCAGGCTCTTGGTTTTACGCGAGATGGCATGCGCCTGTCTGAAAACACCATTCGTAACCTGTTCAGTGGTGATGCCAAAAAGGCCAACGCAGAGCTCGGCCTGCTGGTGGATTCGCATGCCGCTGTTGTTTCAAAGATGGGCGGTTATGACCTGTCGCGCGGAATTACCGGCTGGTTTGCTGAGAAGACCCTGAAGTGGTCCGGGCTGATCGCCATGGACCGCGCCAATAAAGCGGCGTTCGGCCTGCTGATGTATAAAAACATTGGCGAACTGACCCGCAAATTTAAGACGCTGGATGACGTTAAAGGGTCAGATAAAACCATCCTGGCGAACAAAGGCTGGAGTAATGAAGACTGGGCGATCATGGCAGCGGCAGACCTACAGCCAATGACTACCTCCGGTCACATGGGTATGACTCCTGATGCGATCTACGCCGTTCCCGATGACGTGATCACCGGCATCATGTCGGACCGTATTGCACAGGTTCGCGCCGGTAGCGAAGCAGCTCTGGCGGCGCTTGGAGATTTACCTCCTGAACGTCTGAAGCGGATGAAAGAAGCATTTGACGCAGAAGCAGAGCAGACCATCACTCGTATGGTTCGCAATGCCCGCGCCGAAGCCGCTCAGAAATTGCTGGGTATCACACACGGTGAAATGACCAGCGCCGTAACGACCGCCACAGGTCTTGATACCTATGCCCGAGACGATGCCGGACAGCTGATCAAGAGTTTCATGCTCTTTAAGACAACGCCATTCGCTGGGTTCCGCCAGCTGGTAAACCGGGCTAATGATCTGGACACGGTACCAGCTCTTAAATTCCTCGCTTCATACATTGCAGGCACGACTCTGGCCGGGATGTTTGCAAACCAGATGAACAGTCTGTTGACCGGGAATGACCCACTGGATATGACAAAGCCAACTACATGGGTACAGGCTCTACTGAAAGGCGGATCATTCGGTATCTACGGCGATTTTCTTTTTCAGGACCATACGCAATATGGCTCAAGTATCGCGGCTACCATTGGCGGGCCGGTGCTCAGCTTTGCAGAACAGTTAACCAAGCTGCTGATCACGAACCCGCAGAAGGCATTGCAGGGGGAAGAAACTTCTTTCGGTGCCGACGCGCTTAAGACGGCACGAATGATCACCCCTTTCGCAAACCTCTGGTATGCAAAAGCCATTACCAATCACCTGATCCTGCAACAGCTTCAGGAGATGGCGAACCCTGGGTACAACGATCGGGTTAGGGACCGCGCGCAGCGGGAATTTAACACAACGAGCTGGTGGGAGCCCGGCGAAACAGCGCCGCGGCGCGCTCCAGATCTCGGGAAGGCGGTGGGCCAATGATGGACATCTTAGTCAGTATTGGATTGATGTTGTTCTGGTTTGCTGCCGTAGTTGTATGCGGTACTGCCTATTTGTGGGTGATTGTAATTGCCATCAGGAAAAAGTGGTTAGGAGAGTGGTCGGCGAAGGTCGTTTATTTCTCGACCTTCGTCATCATTGCCGCAATAATCTTTAAACTTCCTTTGCTGTGACATGTCACGAGGCCGCGCATGCGGCCTTTACTTTATGTCGTTTCCTGCTTCAGTTTTTCCACGCAGTAATCAAGATGCATTTGCAGATCTTTCATGGACATCTGCGAGCTGGTGACATAGTTAACCAAAGCAGTCAACTCAGCCATCGGACCATCAACGTTAAACCCATCCTCACCAAGCTGGCGCAGCAACGTCATCAGGTGAGAATCTTCAACAAGGGAGCGGACGCCTCCCGGCGTGTGTATTCGTTCGGCAAATCCTTTTTCCAGCGGGTGATGATACTGACGTTGCATCTGATAATCTCCATGCATTCACTGTATATATGTACAGTAGCAAATGTTCGAAATACTATCCAGCACGAATTGCCATTTACCTAAAAGGTAATAACTTTCCTGATTGTTATTCATTCAATTCATATAAGGTTTGCTAGGTAATAAACTGTCCAGATGATGCACGCGCGCCGGGCGCTGCTTAACTGGAGACAGGCCATGACGGTATCAACCGTAGTTGACCATAACGATTACACGGGGAACGGCGTTACGACATCCTTCCCGTACACGTTCCGCATATTCAAAAAAACAGATCTTGCTGTATCAGTTGTAGATCTCAACGAAAACATCACAGTCCTAGTTCTGGATACTGACTATACGGTTACGAACGCAGGAGGATACAGCGGCGGTAATGTGGTTCTCACCACTCCGTTGACAAATGGCTGGAAGATTTCCATTGCCAGAGAACTGGAGCCGACGCAGGAAACCGACCTGCGCAACCAGGGCAAGTTCTTCGCTGAGGTGCATGAAGATGCCTTTGACAAGCTGACTATGCTGATCCAGCAGGCATACAGTTTGTTCCGCCTGGCTCTACGCAAGCCATCGAGCATCGCGAACTGGTACGACGCACTGAACAACTACATTCGAAATTTACGCGATCCGAGAGACCCGCAAGATGCGGCCACCAAAAACTATGTTGATACGCTGGCAAACAACAATCTAAATCGCACGTTACGCGTTCCTGAGGCAATACCTTCATTGCCAGATGCAGCTACAAGGGCTAATAAAATTGTCGCCTTTGATAGTGCAGGCAATCCATTCCCTGTTCTTCCACCATCAGGATCAGCATCAGACGTTCTTATTGAGCTGGCGAAGCCAACAGGCTCATCAAAGATTGGTTACGGCGATCGCACAGTAGAAGATAAACTTAATGAGCGGAAAAGTCCTTTCGATTTTGAAGCAATAGGCAATGGTGAAGATGATGACACATTAGCACTTCAAAAATTTATAGACGAAACTGATGGTGATCTTGATCTTGCTGGTGGCACATTTCTAATAAGTAAGAATTATGCCCTAGCTATTCAATATCCAAATGAAGCCGACTTTTCTGACGGTACTTATAACTATAGCCCATGCCTTGCATTGGTTGGAAAGAAGGGTATCAAAATTCACAATGGAACATTGCTGGTTAAGACGCATGGCCTTGATGCGTTAAGCCTCATAGCCTGTGAGCATGTTACTGTTGATTTAACTATCAAGGGTCCGGGAATCTTCCCTGCAATTGATACCACAACTGGGTATGCAGAGAAAGGAGAAGCCAGATTCGGGTACGATTCTGCTCTAGTTCTTGCACCAAATAATGCCCTTGATACCAGCGCATATACTGGCGGGGCATACGCTGGTGTTACAGGTCAATTCCCTAAATACAATGCAGACGGCAGCCAAGCTTCAGGTTGGCAGAACACGTGGGGCAAGTTCCTTGGCGGCAACATCGGTAGCTGGGCTTGCGGTGTGAAGGTTCAACGTGCATGCCGTGGTATTCTTATCAATGACTGTGACATCTCTGGGTTTAACTTTGGTGCGGTAGGTATTGGCATCCGTAACACAGCAGCAGCCTATGGTGCAAGTGATTACACCACAGATGCAGATGTACCTGATGGCGTGATGGTTATTAATACACGTATTCGCAAGTGCTACAGTGCAGGCATCTACGTCCTCTCTGGATATCGCCTGAACTACATGGCGAATAACATCGAAGACATCGGTCACCCTGATGGGGATGATGTACTGAACGCAAGTTACGACCCAGGCTACGGTATCACACATGGTCGAAACCGAAGAATCCGTAATGTAACAATTACTGAGAATATGATTCGTAACTGCCGCCGCAAGTGTATTGACTTCCATGGTGGAGGCCAGGCTATCATCGCAAACAACCATTGCCTTGAGCATGGGGTTGTAGGTATCTACGCTAAGTGTGGACCAGGTTGGGCACCCAACTATGAACCATATAACCTGATTGTCGCTGATAACTATGTCCGTTCCCGTGATGTACCTGCAAGTGAAACTACAGGCCTACTGATCGGTGCTAAGTATACACGATGCATTGATGTTGGTGGTGGTGGCGAAGCCACGCAAGCCACATACCCAGACCCTTTTGTCAAGATACACAATAACTACTGTGAACTCCGTGCATACGATGGGGTAGCAATAAGCACAGGTGCTGGTGACGACAACTACGCCGTTTTCCAGGATATTGATATCAGCCACAATAGTGTTGTCATGAAGTGCAACACAGTCAACAATACGACTGAGGGCATAGCTGTGAATGCTGGAGCGGGGACTAACAAAGTTTACAGAGGTCAGCGCATACGTTTGGTGGGAAACAGCGTTAAGCAACTGAACAACCTGTCGCTTAACTATCGTGTAATTGGGTATAAAATTTCTGGAATTCCCAAATCAATCATCGCTCATGGAAATATTGTTGATTTAAACACATTAAACCAGGCGGGGTTGCTATCATCGTTTGTTTTGGATGGTAGGACATATATATCATTTTCTGGAAACCAAGCATTAAGCATTGGTTCTCGTAGCACAATGTCAGCCTCAGACATAATTTTCTACGACAATACAAGAATATCTATTCCAGCAGGATCGGCGTCAACTTCAATTCCAGCCAGCTTATTTAGAGGGGTTTGGCAGGCAACCATTGCAGGATCTGGAGATGCATTTGGAGCAAGGCAGGTACAACTAGCTAACACAGGCACTACTGGCACATCGACAGATGTTGTGAGGTCATCTACGACAGGTGTTATCGCTAACATTGCGGTCGGACCATCTGGTGTTGTTATTCCAGCGATAACAAATCAAACAGATGTAACCATCAGTCTTAAACCTCTGGTTCAATATGACTCAGTGCTATAAATAATAACGCCCCTCTAAGGGGGCGTTATTTTACATTCTATTTATATATATTCTGTATCCATCTTCGTATTTAATTAATTTAATAAGGCTATTGTTTTTTATAATCTCTCCATCTCCTTTAAACCTTTCATCTTTTGGTATAGGTGATGATATGCCATACTGTTTCATAAGGCTATACTTGAACCTGTAGTTTGCAAAGGCAGAACCTACTAGATATTGCGATACCGGAATAGCATCGTATATTCTCTTGACAGAATCTGGATAAGACGGGAAGCCAGATATTACTATCTTATCACCTGTTTTATAACCATATTCAATTAGGTTGTAGGCAATATTCTGAGCGACCACTCTGTCTATGCGCTGATAGATTTTGAAAGCATTCGATACTCCATATGCTTGGCTAAAATTGAAAGCAATAATTACCACAATCAATGATTTTGACAAAGCACCTAATTTACTCATCATTTCTACACCCTTTAGTAGTGCACAAAATGATAATCCAGCAGCTATCATCACTCTAGGCTCCACTATAGGGCTCTTCAAAACTAGATAAGGAGCAAACCCGAGAACTATTATTGCTACAAATGCAAGCACTGAAAATGCAGTTATTTTATTTCTTTCAATTAATGAAATTACCAACATAACAATTATCAGTGTTAACAAAATAATACTAGGAGCAAATGCAGTAACCTTGTAAAGCATATTTATAAACAATGAGAAATTATTTACAAATATCTTTAATCCATCAACTGAAAGTGGAATTAACTCAGAGTGAGTGTCCGTGTATCCGGATGTATAGGAATCTCCATCAAAGAATACCAGCATCATTAATTTATAAAGCAAGAACGAAAAGAAAAGAGATGAAAATACCTTTAAGATTAAGTTAATAACATCATTTTTATTTTCATTGCAGCACCTCATAAAGCACATTAATGCAAGATAAGATAAAACGAATGGTATCGATGCCTGGTATATTGATATTGAAATAAACCCAATTACCACCGAACTAATCCAGCATACAATACTTCTCTCTGCGCTCATCCTTGCCTGTAAAATAGCCCCGAGACAAGATAATGACATTATTAAAGAGTCAAACCTGAAATAAATATTACCAATAAATAAAGTTGAAGTCAGTGGTAGTAACATGCATGCTGCTTTAGCAATTGGGGATTTCAGGCTTAGCTCAGCAGAGATAAGATACCCGCAAAAGATCATCACAAAAGCACATAATATAATGGTAAGCGGGAAAATATCATATAAAACACCATCCCCAAAGAAATTTAAACCTCCGCCAAACATGCTAATCGCAGCCATTATTACAGCGGAAAGAGGCCTCCCGTTACCCTCCCAAGCAGTAACCCCGGTATCAGTCCTAAGCCAATCATCTACAACATAGTTGTTATTAATGATGAATGGCAATATATATACAAATGATAGAGCCAGCGATATTAAAAATATAGACTTATCATTTTTAAGATTTCTTATCATTTTCTTCCCTTCAGCACGTAACGAGGTCTATTCTTCACTTCTACGTAAATCCTTCCGATATACTCGCCAAGGACTCCAATTCCTATCAACTGAATTCCTCCCAAAAAAAGTATTGAAACAAGCAGGGAAGGATATCCGCGAACAGCATTACCAAAAATGATGGTATCCAAAATCATCCATGCGCCATACAAAAACGCAGCACCGGCAACGAACAGGCCGATGTATGTCCACATGCGAAGCGGGAAAGTAGAGAAGCTGGTAATTCCCTCCAGGGCAAGGTTCCACAGTTTCCAGCCATTAAACTTTGTGCTGCCGGCCACTCGCTCGGCCCTGGCATACTCAACAACATCGATTCGCCCGCCAACCCAGCTCAGCACGCCCTTCATAAACAGGTTGCGTTCTGGCATGAGCTTAATGTTTTCCACTACTTCGCGAGACATCAGGCGGAAATCGCCAACGTTTTCTTCGATCTTTGGATTGCTGATTTTGTTGTGCAGCTTATAGAACCATTCGGCGGTCTTGCGCTTCAGTCTGCCATCTGTAGAGCGATCAGAGCGTTTAGCCAGAACCATATCAGCGCCTGCCTGCCATTTCTCAATAAGATGAGGAATGACTTCGATGGGGTCCTGCAAGTCTACGTCAATCGGGATGATCGCTTCACCGGTCGCGTGGTCAAGACCGGCGAAAAGGGCAGGCTCTTTACCAAAGTTGCGAGTGAATGACAGCGGAGCTACAAGCGGATCAGCAACACCAAGAGCATTAATAATTGATTCCGTGGCGTCTTTGCTGCCGTCGTTTACGAAGACTATTTCAACTTCATGCTGCTGTAGCCCTTCAAATTCCCGAACCGTTTTATAAAAAATCGGTATCGCGTCTTCTTCATTAAAGACGGGAACAACCAGAGAAATTTTCATTTCGCATCCCTAAAGACAATGAACTTAGAATAGATAAAACCGCACACCAGGCTGATGGCGGAGAAGAGAATGAGAGTCAGGATCGGAGCCATGCCGGACTTATCGGCAGCCCAGCCAACAACAGCGCTAAGTGAGCCCATGAACCCTACGTAAAGCATGTAGCGCATGGTTGTGGTGGAAGACTTGAACGTGAACCTGGCGTTTGCAAAAAAGCTGAATGACACCGCTACGACGAACCCGGCAAAGTTGCCAAGTGCCTGTCCAGTGTGAAACGCATAAATGCAAATAGCGAACACAACCCAGTGAATAAGTGTGTTAATGACGCCGATCGATGTGTACTTTGCGAATAACTTAAGCACTTTTTCATCCGTAAAATGTAAAACATCACTTTATCACCTTTAAGGTAATTTCGTTAAGAGTTGTCTGAGGTTTTTTAAACCACATATGGTTTATTGTGTATGATGAACTCACCAACTAAGGGGGTTCATTATGCACATTAAACGGTGGTCACTATGTCGCACACGTTAACCACAGAAACGCTGAATCAGGGGCTTAGCCTGAGCGCGCTAATGTCTGTGGTCGCGGGTGTGCCGCCGGAGGTGGTTTTAGGAGCGCTCGCTGGCGCGGTAATTTTCGTTACCTCGGCGGTGGAATATCCCATAAAGCGGCGTTTACTTCTGGCGTTCCTCAGCTTCTTCTGCGGCCTTCTCTTCTACAAACCGACAGCAACTCTTCTCATCGGCTTTGCATGCGCTTTCCCTGGCATTACCACAGATATGTTTGAGAAAGGGGTTGCGTACTCAGCAGGGGCGTTTGTTTCTTCAATCGTTGCTGTTGGTATCGGTACCTGGCTGTATCACCGTTCTGGAAATCCACGCGACCTGATCCCGGGGAGAAAAGACGATGACCGGTCCTGAACTGCTTCTGATCCTGAACGCCGCTATCTGCGGCGGCATTGCAATCCGAGTGCTTCTGTTCCGCCGTGACGGGTCACGCCATCGCTGGTGGGGCGGATGGCTCGCCTACCTGCTGATCGTAGTGGCCGCCAGCGTACCTATCCGGACGTTCTACGGGTATTACGTCAGCGCCGACTGGTCAGAAGTCATCATCAAAGCTGTGTTCCTGGCTGCTCTCATCAAGACAAAAGGGAACGTGGTGCAAATTTTCAAGATAACGAGGTCCCAGCATGGACATTAACCACTTCCGCCGCGCCGCCGGCATTACCGAGCAACTGGCCGCGCGCTGGTTCCCGCATATCACCGCCGCCATGAAAGAGTTTGGCATTGAAGCGCCAGCGCATCAGGCAATGTTTATCGCGCAGGTGGGCCATGAATCGACAGGGTTCACACGGCTTCAGGAGAACTTCAACTACAGCGTTACCGGGCTGGCAGGATTCGTCCGCGCCGGGCGTCTCACTCAGGGCCAGGCCAATGCTCTGGGCCGCCGTGCTGGTGAACCATCGTTACCGCTGGAGCGCCAGCGTGCGATCGCCAACCTGGTGTACAGCAAACGCATGGGGAATAACGGTCCGACCGACGGCTGGTTTTATCGCGGGCGCGGGCTTATCCAGATCACCGGCCTGAACAACTACCGCGACTGTGGCAACGGCCTGAAGGTGGATCTGGTGCAGAAACCGGAACTGCTGGCACAGGACGAGTATGCGGCCCGCAGCGCCGCGTGGTTCTTCGCCAGTAAAGGCTGCATGAAGTATACCGGCGACCTGGTGCGCGTCACGCAGATAATCAATGGCGGGCAGAACGGTATCGACGACCGGCGCGCGCGGTACATCACCGCCAGCAAGGTGCTTTTATGATCTGGGCATTCGTCAAAGCGTACTGGAAACAGTTGCTTGTCGTGTTGATGTTTGCTGCTCTGGTCATCGTCGGAGTGGTTGCGTGGAATGTACACGGCAGCCGCCAGTACGATGCCGGGTATGCACAGGCACAGGCAGACCGCAAAGCAGAAGATGAGAAAGCTCGTCAGCAGGACGAACAGGAGAAAGCGACCAATGAACGTGAAGCGCAGCAGAGGATCGACCAGGCGCGCAACGATGCTCTTGATGCTGCCGCTCGCGCTGGCCGGTTGCAGCAACAGCTCGTTGCCATCCGTGAGCAGCTCAGGCAGTATAACGCCACTGTCGGCGCTGGGACGTCAGCCGCAGACACCGGAGTTTTGCTTGCCGACGTGCTCAGCAAATCTCTCGAGCGAAACCGACAGCTGGCAGAGTACGCTGACCGGGCCGCCGAAGCCGGACGAGTCTGTGAAAAGCAGTACGATTCACTGACCCGGTGACATGGCATTTTTCATGGTACTGATTTCCCGTGACGGTATATAAAACGGTACGGTGAAAATCATGGTTCAGAAAGTTGTTACCAGTCAATTGGTTATGTGCTTCGTAAATAATTGAGTGGGAGTAAGCCCATAACCTTTCCTGCGAAGTTATAAACAGGTAAGACTGATAAAACCCTCTGTTTACAGAGGGTTTTTCTTTTGTAGCTGATATCCGAACGGGACGTGAGCTACTGGCTCATCTGCCGGGATCCACGGCAGCCGATACTGCGTCGCCATGCCCCTGGCGCCTGACCATACTGACGCTTAAAGCTGCGATTGAAGGACTGCTGAGAGTCAAAGCCCAGCGCGATCGCCACGTTCAGAATCGGTTCATCGCTGTGGGCTAAGCGCTCAACCGATTTTTGCAGCTTTTGCGCGCGAATATATTCGGCGAGAGGGGAGCCGGTATGTTCTTTGAAAAGCCGCTGGAGGTGCCATTTCGAATAGCCGGCTCGCCTGGAGACGGTTTCAATGTCCAGACGGCTATCGAGGTTGTTGTCGATCCAGTCGAGTAAATCGTGAATGAATGCACCCGTGTTCATCTTGCTTCCCCCTACGCCACGCATTAAAAAGCATCTTTGTTTGTTGCACTTAAAGGTGACCCGTTTTTACATTAATTGCAAGTTTTATTGTTGCATTTAAATCCCTGCTCAAAACACGTGATTTACCTTTGCCGCAAATAGCACATAAAGTGCAACAATTATTCTTGCACTTAGTTAAGCGCCTTCCTACAATCGCCGCGAATAGTGTATTCGCAACTGTTACAGTTTTGTGGCGATGAACGACACAAATGGCCTTAAGCCAGCTACCGGACAAAGGAAGTGGCGCGGCGTCTCCCGCTGCGTCTTGCCCGGCGGCTACAATAACCGGAATAAAAATAATGAGCCTGCAAAAAACCTGGGGTAACTTTCATCTGAGCGCGATGGGGGTGGTTTTACTCTCCGTGCTTCTCGTCGGGTGCGATGACAGCGTCGCGCAAAATGCCGCGCCGCAAGCGCCCGTTGTCAGCGCTGCTGACGTGGTGGTGAAATCCATTAGCCAGTGGGACAGCTTTAACGGTCGCATTGAAGCGGTGGAAAGCGTTCAGCTGCGTCCGCGCGTGTCCGGCTACATTGAGAAAGTGAATTACACCGACGGCCAGGAAGTGAAGAAGGGCGAGGTGCTGTTCACCATCGATGACCGAACCTATCGCGCCGCGCTGGAACAGGCGCAGGCGAACCTGGCAAGAGCCAAAACGCAGGCCAGCCTCGCGCAAAGTGAAGCCAACCGTACCGATAAGTTGATCAATACCCATCTGGTCTCACGGGAAGAGTGGGAGCAGCGTCGCTCGGCTGCCGTTCAGGCGCAGGCCGACATTCGCGCCGCGCAGGCGGCGGTTGACGCTGCGCAACTTAACCTTGACTTCACCAAAGTGACCGCGCCTATCGATGGTCGCGCCAGCCGGGCGCTGATCACCAGCGGGAACCTGGTGACTGCGGGCGATACCGCCAGCGTCCTCACCACGCTGGTCTCGCAGAAGACGGTGTACGTCTACTTTGACGTGGACGAGTCAACCTACCTTCACTATCAGAAACTGGCCCGCAGCGGGCAGGGGGCGTCCAGCAATCACACGGCGCTGCCGGTTGAGATTGGCCTGACGGGCGAGGAGGGCTATCCCCATCAGGGCAAAGTGGATTTCCTGGATAACCAGCTCACGCCGAGCACCGGGACCATCCGCATGCGCGCGCTGCTGGATAACTCACAGCGTCAGTTCACGCCGGGACTGTTTGCCCGCGTACGCCTGCCGGGCAGTGCGGAATTTAAAGCCACGCTTGTTGACGATAAGGCGGTGCTGACCGATCAGGATCGTAAATACGTCTATATCGTGGATAAAGACGGAAAAGCGCAGCGCCGCGACATCACGCCCGGGCGTCTGGCCGACGGTTTACGTATCGTACAGCAGGGGCTGAATCCCGGGGATAAAGTCATCGTCGATGGTTTACAAAAAGTGTTTATGCCGGGTATGCCGGTTAATGCAAAAACCGTTGCCATGACCGCCAGCGCCGCCCTCAACTGATCCCTTACCTGAGAATCCAATCCATGGACTTTTCCCGCTTTTTCATCGACAGGCCGATTTTTGCCGCCGTACTGTCGATTCTGATTTTTATCACAGGGTTAATCGCCATCCCGCTGCTGCCGGTGAGCGAATACCCTGACGTCGTGCCGCCAAGCGTGCAGGTGCGCGCCGAGTATCCGGGCGCCAACCCGAAAGTGATTGCTGAGACCGTGGCAACACCGCTGGAAGAGGCGATTAACGGCGTTGAAAATATGATGTACATGAAATCCGTCGCGGGCTCTGACGGCGTGCTGGTGACTACCGTCACCTTCCGCCCGGGCACCGATCCGGATCAGGCGCAGGTTCAGGTGCAAAACCGCGTCGCGCAGGCCGAGGCGCGTCTGCCGGAAGACGTGCGGCGTTTGGGCATCACGACTCAGAAACAGTCGCCAACGCTGACGCTGGTGGTGCATCTGTTTTCGCCTGGTGGTAAGTACGATTCACTGTATATGCGTAACTACGCCACGCTGAAGGTGAAGGACGAGCTGGCGCGCCTGCCCGGCGTCGGCCAGATCCAGATTTTCGGCTCCGGTGAGTACGCGATGCGCGTCTGGCTGGACCCTAATAAAGTGGCGGCGCGCGGGCTGACCGCCTCGGACGTGGTCACGGCGATGCAGGAGCAAAACGTACAGGTCTCCGCCGGTCAGCTTGGTGCCGAGCCGCTGCCGAAAGAGAGCGACTTCCTGATCTCCATTAACGCCCAGGGCCGTCTGCATACCGAAGAAGAGTTTGGCAATATTGTCCTGAAAACAACGCAGGATGGTACGGTCGTCCGCCTGCGCGACGTGGCGCGGATTGAAATGGGCTCCGGGAGCTATGCCCTGCGTTCCCAGCTGAACAATAAAGACGCGGTCGGGATTGGTATCTTCCAGTCGCCGGGGGCGAACGCCATCGATCTGTCTAACGCGGTGCGCGCGAAAATGGACGAACTGTCCACGCGCTTCCCGGCAGACATGAAGTGGGCGGCACCTTACGATCCGACGGTCTTCGTGCGTGATTCAATCCGTGCGGTGGTGCAAACGCTGCTGGAAGCGGTGGTACTGGTCGTGCTGGTGGTGATCCTGTTCCTGCAAACATGGCGCGCGTCGATTATCCCGCTGATTGCGGTGCCGGTATCGGTAGTGGGTACCTTCAGTATTCTCTACCTGCTGGGCTTTTCGCTGAATACCCTGAGTCTGTTCGGGCTGGTGCTGGCGATTGGTATCGTAGTGGACGATGCCATCGTGGTGGTGGAAAACGTCGAACGAAATATCGAAGAGGGGCTCGCCCCACTTGCGGCAGCGCATCAGGCGATGCGTGAGGTGTCCGGGCCGATTATTGCCATTGCGCTGGTGCTCTGTGCGGTATTCGTTCCGATGGCGTTCCTCTCCGGCGTGACCGGTCAGTTTTACAAACAGTTTGCGGTAACGATAGCCATTTCCACGGTGATCTCCGCCATCAACTCGCTGACGCTCTCGCCAGCGCTGGCCGCGCTGCTGTTGAAGCCGCATGGCGCCCCGAAAGATTTCCCGACCCGGCTTATCGATCGTCTGTTCGGCTGGATTTTCCGTCCGTTTAACCGCTTTTTCCACCGCAGCTCGACTGGCTATCAGGGGCTGGTGAGCAAAACGCTCGGCCGACGCGGGGCGGTGTTTGTGGTTTATTTGCTGCTGCTTTGCGCTGCGGGGGTGATGTTTAAAGCCGTTCCCGGCGGGTTTATTCCGACGCAGGATAAGCTGTACCTGATTGGCGGCGTGAAAATGCCGGAAGGCTCGTCGCTGGCGCGTACCGATGCGGTGATCCGCAAAATGAGCGAAATCGGGATGAATACCGAAGGCGTGGATTATGCGGTCGCGTTTCCTGGCCTGAATGCGCTCCAGTTCACCAATACGCCGAACACCGGGACGGTCTTCTTTGGCCTGAAGCCGTTCGACCAGCGTAAACATTCCGCGGCGGAAATTAACGCGGAGATCAACGCCAAAATCGCGCAAATCCAGCAGGGCTTTGGCTTCTCGATTCTGCCGCCGCCGATTTTAGGGCTGGGTCAGGGGTCGGGCTATTCGCTGTACATACAGGATCGCGCTGGTCTGGGCTATGGCGCGCTGCAAAACGCGGTGAACACCATGTCCGGGGCGATTATGCAGACGCCGGGGATGCATTTCCCCATCTCAACCTACCAGGCTAACGTGCCGCAGTTGGACGTCCAGGTTGACCGCGATAAGGCGAAAGCGCAGGGCGTGTCGCTGACCGATCTCTTCGGGACGCTGCAAACCTATCTGGGCTCGTCGTACGTCAATGATTTCAACCAGTTCGGGCGTACCTGGCGCGTGATGGCGCAGGCCGACGGGCAGTTCCGCGACAGCGTGGAAGATATTGCGAATCTGCGTACCCGCAACAGCCAGGGCGAAATGGTGCCGATTGGCAGTATGGTGAACATCACGACCACCTACGGTCCGGACCCGGTGATCCGCTACAACGGCTACCCGGCGGCGGATCTGATTGGTGATGCCGACCCGCGCGTGCTCTCTTCCGCGCAGGCGATGACGCAGCTGGACGCTATGTCTAAGCAGATCCTGCCGAACGGGATGAATATTGAATGGACGGACCTGAGCTTCCAGCAGGCCACCCAGGGCAACACGGCGCTGATCGTCTTCCCGGTCGCAGTGCTGCTGGCGTTCCTGGTGCTGGCGGCGCTGTATGAAAGCTGGACGCTGCCGCTGGCGGTGATCCTCATCGTGCCGATGACGATGCTCTCCGCGCTGTTCGGCGTCTGGCTGACCGGGGGCGATAACAACGTCTTCGTGCAGGTAGGGCTGGTTGTGCTGATGGGGCTGGCCTGTAAAAACGCGATACTTATCGTGGAGTTTGCCCGCGAGCTGGAAATTCAGGGCAAAGGCATCATGGAGGCTGCGCTGGAGGCGTGCCGCCTGCGTTTACGCCCGATTGTAATGACTTCTATCGCCTTTATTGCCGGGACTATTCCACTGATCCTTGGTCACGGGGCAGGGGCAGAAGTGCGCGGCGTCACCGGGATCACCGTCTTTTCCGGGATGCTGGGCGTGACGCTGTTTGGTCTGTTCCTGACGCCGGTCTTTTACGTGACGCTGCGTAAGTTCGTGACGCGCGGCAAAGCGGAAAGAGAGGTGTTGCCTGCGTAGGACGTAGCAGATAGCAAAAAGCCACCTTCACAATGAAGGCGGCTTTTTTTTCGCAGTCTGTCAGGATTAAGGCGCTTTTTTATGCTGCGTAAAGAGTTCCGGCACCGGATCGCACCCGCTGGTATCGGCTTTTTTCACCTCTTCCAGCGCGCTGGCGACGGTATGGCGCGCTAAAACCGCTAACGAAGCCTGCTCCGCTTCATCAGCGATTGATTTGAAGTACCAGCAGGCGTTGGCGCTGACCACGCAGCGGGCCGGGACGTCAGGACGGGACGCCCACAGCTTTTTATCTTCAGTGACGGAAAGGTAGATATCACGCAGGGTGATCTCTTCAGCCGGGCGGCCAAGATGAATAGAGCCGTTGCGGCCAAGCGTGGAGACGATAATGCCGTCGCGGGCGAGAGGAACCATTAATTTGCGGATAAAGCTCGGATTCGCTTCCAGGCCGTAAGCCAGGATTGCACTCGTCGAACGTTCACCCGATTGCTCCGCCATCGCTACGCTGAGAACCATCTGCAAAGCTGTCGGGAAGCGGTAATCTAACATTTTTCTGTCCTGGGTTGCGGTGAATCTTGTTCTTTTTGGCACCGCAAAGGTGAATAATCAGTAAGTAACAATATAACAAATACGGTAATTTTATTGAAGCAATCTGCGGCATACGTAAAGTAACGCTGCGCTGACACATGTCAGGACGTGTAGCGCCGCGTTTACGTTCATGCGAACGCCGGATTCGGGAAATCAACGGTCACCATAAGACCGCCTTCGGCTGACGTACTCAGATTGACCCTGCCGTTGTGTTGCTGCGTAACGGCTTTAACGATAGCAAGCCCCAGTCCACTCCCGCTTTGGGTCTGATTAGGATCGCGGAAAAATCTGTCGAACACGCGCTCCCGCAGTTCAATCGGGATACCGGGGCCCGCGTCTGAGACGCGCAGCTGAGCGGACTTGTCACGCGATTGCAGTTGTACCTCAATGCGTCCACCCTCAGGGCTGTACTTCACGGCATTCTCAATTAAATTGTCGATCAGCGATACCAGACGTTCCCGAATGCCTGTGATATGGATTTCATCATCGGCGATGAATTCAAACTCAATTCTGCGCCCGGACGCCAGCGGTTCCAGGGCAGCCATTCGCTCCTGAATAAGCGTCGTCAGTGGCACAGGCGACATCACCGTGCTGATGTGCGCTTCGCTGTGCATCATCAGCAGAAGCTGATTGACGAGACGCGCAGCACGGCTATTGCTGCGAACAATGCCCGCAAGCAGCTCCTGCTGGCTTTCGCTGATGACCCAGGACTGCAACGCCTCGACGTTGATCCGCATCGCGGCCAGAGGCGTACGCAGTTCGTGAGCGGCATCGGCAATAAACATTTTTTCCCTTTCGGCGCTTTCCCGCACCCTGGCCAGAAAGTCATTAATCGCGTCGACCGTCTGGCGAAGCTCTCTGTGTCTGGGGACGGCTTTTAAAGGCGAGAGATCGTCCGGCGTGCGCAATGAAATTTCATCTACCACCTTGTTCCAGGGGCGCATCGCGATGCGGATGGACAGCCACGCGGGGAACAGAAGAAAAGGGATGCATATCATCAGCGGCATGACGTAGTAGCCGCGCGAGTTCAGATAGATAAAGAAATTCCAGCTACCGGCAGGGGTAAAAAGGGTGACCTCCACGTCGGAGTGCGCGGATTTGAGGGTACGGCTTGTCCATGTATGGTCCTCACTCTGGACATGCTGCATGACCCCCAGACGGCTATTTTTTACCCCCGTTGGCGCACCATCCGAAGAAAAAATAATCTCGTTATTCTTGCGAACAATGAGGTTGATGGACAGCTCCGGGTCTTCACCGCCGCCATAGCCCTCCCGCAGCGCCTTGCTGAACGCTGCCAGCACGGCATTACGCGCCTGCGGGCGATCGTCCATGCTCTCTACCAGGGAAAAAACGGTTTCGTAAGTCTCATTGCCCGTCAGTATGGGAGGACTACGCAGGTCTTCCAGCAAAATGAAGGTTAAAAAGAGACACCAGAGCAACGTAAGCAGCAGCATCTGGGCGACCAGCATTCGCCTGACCAGTGTGGGAAGCCTGAGGTGGTGCCAAAAATTACGCATCAACCTGCCGCCTTCTGAACGGGTACGGTATCAATGACATACCCAACGCCTCTCACCGTTCGCACAAAGCCATCGCCAATTTTTCGCCGCAGGTTACCCATATGCACATCAAGTGCGTTGCAGAGGTTTTCTTTCGTGCCAAATAACCTTTCTTCCAGATACCGTCGCGTAAGCACGCGATCGGCGCGCAGCATTAACGTTTCAAGCAGCGCATATTCGCTTGCCGTCAGCTCAACGTGGCGTGCGCTCACCGTTACGCGACGCGTCGGAATATGAAGCGACAAACCGCGAATTTCTATTGCCTCATTTTCAAAACCGTAACTGCGCCGCGCAAGGGCTCTCACGCGCGCCAGCAGTTCGGCGAGAACAAAAGGTTTGACCAGATAATCGTCTGCGCCTGCATCCAGACCGCACAGGCGGTCCTGTAGCGTGCCTCGCGCCGTCAGGATGATGACGGGGACGCCCTTAAGCTGTTGACGCAGGCGCGTCATCAGGCTCATGCCATCGCCATCGGGCAGCCCCAGGTCTAGCAAAATAAGTTCCGGCACGCAGATCCCAAGCTGATGCAGCGCATCCTCTTTGCGGCGTACCCATATGACATCAAATCCTTGATCTGCAAGGGCGATACGTACGCCATTGCCGAGATCCAGGTCGTCTTCAATTAGTAGAATTTTCACATTGGTAACTGTATCAACAGTGCATGAAGAACAACTGAAGAAAAAACGGTATCAGGAATTCTTCAGGGTTTACAGAACCTTCACTTGCTTCAGCATTTCTTCATTTACGGCTCATAAGAACCTTAAGGTGAGTATTCAGAATGAGCGCTCTGGCGTTTAACACCGCTTGTATCGCAATTATCTGAATCCAAAGGGCTTCTTTAATGAGAAACATCACACTGCGTCATAGTTTCCCCCGTTCACGCATCGGTCGCAGCATGAAAAGCATCTTGCCGGGGGCCGTCCTGGCGTTACTGGCTACCACGGCCCTGGCGGCAGATCAGCGCCAGGGCAACGTGTTAACCCTGGGAGGCGGCGTGGATGTTGCGCCACGCTATTCCGGTTCGGACAAGAGCCGGGTCTCTGCGGCTCAGGTGGTTGATTACGCGATGGCCAATGGTTTTTTTGTCAGCACCACGCGGGGGATCGGCTACGGCAACAGCTTTGGTAACCTGGACTACAACGCAGCGCTGAGCTATCGCGCAGGACGTAAGGATCGCGACGTAAGCAGCGATTCGATCGCCTCCGGCAGCGACGACCTGCGAGGAATGGGTGACATTAAAGGCTCAGCTATCGTTGTGCCAGGGCTGGGATACAGGGTGACTGACTGGCTGACCGTGCAGTTGCAGGCAGAGGTCCCGGTTTCTGAGAGAGACAATGGTGAAGCTGTGCATTTCGGCATTGCCAGCCCGCTCTATACATCTCCGAAAAATGCGTTAACGCTGGCGCTGACCGGTAGCTGGGGATCCAGTAAGTACGTGCAAACCTATTACGGGGTGAATGCCGCCCAGTCGGCCGCATCGGGTTTTGCCCGACACGATGCCGGGTCGGGACTATATGCGTATTCGCTGAACCTGGACTGGACTCATAAGCTCACCTCCCGCTGGAGCCTGCTTGCCGCAGCTGGCGTTACGCAGCTGACGGGAGAGGCTGGCGATAGCCCAATTGTTCAGCGAAAAACGTCTCCTGTGGGAAGTTTGAAGGTGACGTACAGCTTCTGATGGTTAAGAGTGGGGGGAAGGCGCGTTTGTGACAAAACCGCACATAACCCCGTTGCAGGAGCCAGAAGTGCATAAAGCCCGCAGGATGGCGTGGCCCGAAGTCGGACCGTTCATCATGCGGGCTTTTTTATCACTGTTGACCCGATAACGCCTGTTCAATCGTACGGGTAACGACGTCCGGCTGGCTGACCATCGATACATGGCTTGCCGCTACCTCCGTGGTGTTGGCGTTGATTTTCTTCGCCATTGCGCGCTCAAGCTCAGGATTGATCATCCGGTCATTTTTGCTGATCACATACCAGCTCGGTTTGTCATGCCAGGCGGCATGCGCGACTTTCTCCCCAAACGCATCGGCCTTAATAGGGCTTTGCGTCGCGGCAATCACGCTGCGCTCAACGTCCTTCACGTCAGGGGCAAAATTCTCGCTGACCGCTTTTGTCGGCAGATATAAATACCCCTCTGACGTTTTAGCGAGGCTGGCGCTCCCTGGCGGAGCAGGATAACTGTCTGCCAGATCTGCGGTCGACTGGCCGGAATCCGGCGCAAAAGCGGCAACGTAAACCAGAGACTTCACCCGCGCATTATTGCCCGCTTCGCTGATTACCGACCCGCCCCAGGAGTGCCCGACCAGCACAACGTCGCCATGAGCCCGGGCGATAGCACGCTGCGTGGCGGCGACATCATCTTTCAGAGACGTGAGCGGAAGTTGTACCGCAATGACCTCGGTATGGTGTTTTTGCAGCCGGGTAATCACCTTATTCCAGCTGCTGCCGTCGGCAAACGCCCCGTGCACCAGCACCACGCTGGCTTTCGTCTCTGCCAGCGCGCTGGTGGAAACCGCCAGCAGCGCCGCTGTTAATACAGACAATGCTTTCATAACAGGCTCCTTAAAAGTGGTGAACCGCGGCGTGTGGCGGCACGGTGAATTCAACGGTTTTATGGTCGATGGGCTTATGCGTCGGGTCGGCAACGATGATGGTTACCTTGTGTTTCCCGGCGGGCAGCCCGACCAGGATCACCGGCTCGCCGCTGGTATCAGCCCAGTGCCAGGGCGCGTCATCCACCACAACGTGAATATGGCCGATACGCGGAGTGACTTTCAGCGCGTCGGGTCCAAATACAGGTTCAATGCGCAGGTTTTCGACGCGGTACTGAATAAAGACTGCACCTTTACTCAGCGGTCCCGCCAGCGGTGGGTCGACGATCAGTTTTGCTGGCGGCTGGGGTTTTTCCTGCGGCGATACGGCGGCCGGGCCATTAACATCAGCAGCGCTCAGGCCATCTAACGGTGCGGCCAGTGCGCCAGCAAAGGACGTCAGCGCAAATACAGGAAGCAGGAAATATCGACGAATCATCTGTGTCTCTCCTCATCAGTTTATTATGGCGAGGGATACAGAAGACCATTTTTATGTATCGGGGATGTTTGCTTCTGCGGGCGTTTTGTACCGGTTTGTCAGCGTAGCGCTCGGGATACAGTGCGATACAGTTTGTTTGCCTGGGCTGCGCACGAGCGCCACTGCGAACCCCGCAATGACCAGCGTCAGTCCTGCGGAAACCCACATTCCGCCTGTTATACCCAGCGACTTATTCAGCCACGCATACGCAAACGGAGAGGCGGCTGCCATCAGTTGGCCTGGAATAAGCAGCAGCCCCGTGCGGCTGGCATAGCGCTCTGTACTAAACAGTTCCAGGGGTAGCGTCGCTTTGACGATAGTCACCAGCCCGTTAATGGCACCAAAGCCGAACACAAATCCGGCGGCACACCAGGCCAGCATGTCGCTGCTCAGTCCGATGAGAAAACAAAGCGGCATGGCGAGCGCAGTGAAAAGCGTCAGTTTTAGCGGAGTGAGGCGCGCCCCTGCCAGCACCTCCATAAGGCGTGCACCGGTCTGCCCCATTCCCCACAGCATGCCGACGGCGACCGGCAGGCCGAAGCTGGCGATAAATTCGGGAAGGTGGGTAGAGGTGCCGTTAGAGACGAAGGTGATGAGAGCAATGAAGGTTGCATAAAGCCAGCCGTTACGCCTGTCATGAGGGGAAACCTGCGTACATGCTTTGGGCTTGACCGTAAAGCGCTGGCGCGGGAAGCGCCGAAGAAGCAGGGCACTGAGCAGACCGAACAGGGCGTAGATCTTCAGCGCATCCTGCCAACCCATCACGTTCAGTAAGGCGTCTCCCAGCGGCCAAAAGACAGCGGACGCCAGCCCGCCCGCCAGGGTGACACGAGAGATTGTCCTGCGTGCCTGCGGTCCGTATAGGTTCACAAGAGCGGAGAAAAGCGCATCATACAGCGACAGGCGCATCCCGATGCCGGTCAGCAACCAGGCGCCATACCAGCCTGAAAGTGTGGGCGTAAAGGCCATTGACAGACAGCTTACGGCGATCAGCAAGGTCCCGCTCATTACCACCCTTTGTCCACCAAAACGCGCCAGCAGAGGAGCGACAAACGGCGAGACAATAGCCATAACCAGCATGGCCAGCGTCAGGCCGAGATAGATTTCGGGGGACGACCAGCTTCGGTCTGCTGTAATGGCATGAGCAAAGGTTCCCGGCATGTAAAAGGAGATCCCCCAGTTAATGAGTTGATTACATCCCGCAGTGAGCGCAAGACGGCGAGGGAGTGCAGGTGTTTCCATTATTTTTCATTCCGTTAGGCAGTTGTCCCGAGCATACAGGGCGCGGTATTGTGCTGGCAGAGCCGTATCCTTATTCACCCTATAAGAGAAACTTTGCATGACGACGCTCAATCTGGGACACCTCGCCACTTTTCGTCTGGTCGTTCAACGCGGCAGCTTTTCTGCGGCAGCAGATGTAATGGGTATTTCCCAGCCCGCCGTCAGCCTGCAAATACGCCAGCTGGAGCAGTTTCTTCAGACGCGGCTGATCGAACGTACGGGGCGTGGAATCAAAGCCACTGCTGCCGGTGAGGCGCTACGGGTGCACGGTGAACGTCTTGAACTGGCGGTTGAGGAGACAATTCGTTCGGTTAGCGCATTCAATCAGGAAGTGAGCGGCACCATCACGCTTGGCACGGGCGCGACGGCCTGTATTCATCTGCTTCCAGCGCTGTTGCAGCAGCTTCGTGAGGAGTATCCCCTGTTACGGATCGGAGTGACGACGGGAAATACGCCGGATATCGTCAGGGCGATTGAGGAGAATCGGCTGGATATGGGGCTGGTCACGCTACCGGCGAGCGGTCGTACGTTGGCGATTATGCACGCGATGGAGGAAGAGTTTGTCTGGATTGGCGCGCAGGTTCAGCCGGAAGAAGGGGAGCAGTTTACGCCAGGCTCTTTATACGCTCAGCCGCTCATTGCGTTTGAGTCGGGCAGCGGTACGCGAACGTTGATTGACGGCTGGTTTGAAGCCCGCGGACTAGCCGTCTCACCGGTTATGCAGCTTGGCAGTATTGAGGCCATCAAACGCATGGTACGTGCAGGGCTGGGCTACAGTATTGTGCCGCGAATGGCGGTGGAGCATGTCGACGACCGGGAGGGATTACGCGTTCAATCGTTAACGCCCGTTCTGCGCCGGCAACTGGCGATAGTGATGCGTCAGGATAAGATCCTCAGCAAAGGGATGACGGTAATTATTCGGCTGTTACAGCGTGAACATGGACGTTAGCGCTCGGGCGAATCCACTACGAGGCTTGATTGCTGCGACTGAATTTTGTCCTGATGGTGATACCAGGCGCCAATGGAGGAATAAACAAAGCGGCCAAAGAAAAACAGGAAACTGATGAGCAGTATGATGCGGGTCATCCGGGTGTTAAATCGATGTCGTTTTCGCATACGCGTAGCCTGACTCACTTTCTTTTCCTGAGTATACCCTTTTGGGCGATACGGCTATTAAGGCACAGCCGCAAGTCTGGGTCAATTCGGCGAAATGTAAAATACCGTCAATGCTTACATTAATTTATGTTATTAAAAACAACGCTTTTATTTATCGCATTGATAATTACAGGAAAATTATTCAAAAAAAACGTAAGAAAGGTTTATTCAGATAAATTAATTTGATTTAGGTCAACCGCATCCCGTCGTTGATATTTAAAATCCCTCCTCCACTGTGCTTGCCAGGAATTTTCCGGGCAACGTGTATGTCAGGTTGGATGCCTGTCTTCCTTTACCCTCTGGAGCGCAAGGGTTGTAAACGAGCATCTATGAATATTCACCACATCCTGAAGCAAAATAAAGACCGCTGGTGGGCACTTCCTCTTATTTTACCCGTCGTGTTACTCCCGGTACTAAGTGTGGCTAATACCTTAACGCAGCTGGGTGACGGTATCGTTGCGCTCTATTATCTCCCGCTCTCTTTTCTGCTGGCGCTGATGTTGTTCTTTGGCCTGGAAGCCCTCCCCGGGGTGGTGGTATCGCTATTTTTACGTTATTACCCCTCCGTTGGGTTATTTGAAACCGTGGCTGGCATTCTGCATTTTATCGTTCCTCTGGTGCTCAGCTGGGGCGGTTATCGCGTATTTGCGCCCCGGCGCAATATGACCGCTTACGGTGACATACGTCTGATGGGGCAGCGTATTTTCTGGCAGGTGTTTTGTCCGGCAACGCTTTTTCTGGTGCTGTTTCAGTTTGCGGTTTATCTCGGCATTTATGAGAGCCGCCAGAGCCTCGCGGGACTAAATCCCCTCAATATTCGGACACTTATTAACTATCAGGGGCTACTGGTGAGCGGGCTGACGGGCGTGCCGCTAAGCTACCTGCTGATCCGCCTGATACGGCATCCGCGCTATATCAAGGGACTGATGTCCCAGCTCCGCGCGCAAATAGACAAAAAGGTGACTGCCGTTGAGTTTGTGGTGTGGTTTTTAGCCCTGGGCGGGTTGCTGGTCATGCTGCTGCTGCCCATGAATGCAAACAGTTCCATTTTCAGTACCAACTACACCTTGTCCCTGCTGATGCCCGTGATGCTCTGGGGGGCGATGCGCTTTGGCTACAAGCTGATGTCACTCATCTGGACGCCGGTCCTGCTGGTGTCGATTCACTTTTTTTATCACTACATTCCGGTGCAAGAGGGGTATGGCATTCAGCTGGCGATCACCTCATCCAGCTATCTGGTCTTTTCCTTCGTTGTGACGTACATGTCGATGCTGGCGACACGCCAGCGCGCCATCAATATTCGCTCCCGCAGTCAGGCTTTTCTCGATCCGGTGGTGCATATGCCCAACCTGCGGGCGCTGTCGCGCGAGCTGGCCAGTCATCCGTGGTCAGCGCTCTGTTTACTGCGCGTGCCCGAGCTGGAGGTACTGGGACGCAATTACGGCGTGATGCTGCGGATCCAGTATAAACAGCAGCTGGCGCAATGGATAAACGGCACTCTACAGCCCAATGAGCGAGTCTATCACCTCACCGGGTATGACATGGCGGTGCGTCTGGATGCGGAGTCGCATCAACAGCGCATTGAGACGCTGGACGAGCATATCAAGCAGTTCGTTTTTGTCTGGAATGGTATGCCGGTACAGCCTCAGGTCGGCATAAGCTATTGCTATGTGCGCTCACCCGTCAATCACCTCTATCTGGTGCTGGGGGAGCTGGGCATCGTGGCCGATCTCTCCCTTTCTACCAACCACCCGGAAAATCTTCAGCAGCGCGGGGCTGTTCACTTGCAGCGTAGCCTGAAAGATAAGGTCGCGATGATGAGCCGTTTACAGGCCGCGCTGGAGCAGGACGCTTTTACCCTGCTGGTTCAACCCGTTCGCGGGCTGCGCGGCGATTGTTATCACGAGGTGCTGCTGCGAATGCGTGATGATAATGGGGCGCTGATCTTTCCCGAACAGTTCCTGCCCATAGCACAGGAATTTGGTTTATCGTCGCGTGTCGATTTATGGGTACTGGAGCGTACGTTGAGTTTCCTGGCACAGCACCGCCAGCGGTTGCCGGGCCAGCGCTTTGCGATCAACCTCGCACCTTCTACCGTCTACCGGGCGCAGTTCCCGCTTGAAGTGAGCCGCCTGTTAGCTAAATACGCCGTTGAAGCATGGCAGTTGATCTTTGAAGTGACCGAAAGCAGCGCCTTTGGTCATGCGGATCTGGCGGCGTCTACCCTCAGGAAATTACAAAAAATGGGCATCCGGATCGCCATTGATGATTTTGGCACCGGCTACGCCAGCTATGCGCGGTTAAAAAGCGTGGACGCCGACATCCTCAAAATCGACGGCGGTTTTATTCGCAATATTGTCAGCAACAGCCTGGATTACCAGATTGTGGCTTCTATTTGCCATCTGGCCCGGATGAAGAAAATGCTGGTGGTGGCGGAATATGTGGAAACAGAAGAGATACGTAGCGCGGTGCACGCGCTAGGTATCGATTATGTGCAGGGTTATTTGATTGGGTTGCCGGCTGAGCTTGATACGTTGCTCGACACGCAGCCTTCTCAGGAGAGCGCCTGAGCCGTTACGCTGCCGCCTCAGAACTCTCTTCTTCAATCTTCAGCAGCCAGCCGGTGACCGCTTCCCAGTACTGCTGCTCTTTTTCCAGATCCAGCAGTACCAGCGCGTTCTGGCTGAACCAGTCGTGCGGGAAGCTCAGCGTCCAGTGATAGTCATCCGTTTTTAGCTTCAGCGTCGGCGGCGTGGTGGTCGCCTGTCGCTGATTATTGAGCAATACGCCCAGGCGCAACAGCTGAATGAGCGGCAGGAACTGCTTTTTCTTAAACAACGTAAAGCGCGGCAGATCGTCGAGCTTGATGGCTTTGCGGTGATAGCGGACCAGCGTCGCCATCATGGTTTGCTGCTCCTGGTTGAAGCCAGGCAGATCGCTGTTTTGCAGAATATAGGCTGAATGGCGATGCATTCCGCTGTGGTTAATGTTCAGCCCCACCTCGTGCAGCATGGCGGCCCATTTTAACAGTGCGGCCAGCTGCGGATGCGCCAGCTTAGGATTTTGCTCCTCCCACTGCTCGTACATCTGTACCGTGGTTTCGAGAACGCGCTTCGCCTGTTCACGGTCGATGTTGTACTGGTTGGCCAGGCTCTGCGCGGTACGGCTGCGAATATCCTGATGACGGAAACGTCCTTCCATCTCATACAGCACGCCTTCACGCAGGGCGCCGTCAGAGAGACGCAGCTCTTTGATCGCCAGCGCGTCAAACACACCGCAGAGGATCGCCAGCCCCGGTACGAACACGGCTTTACGTTCGTCGGACAGACCCGGCAAACTCAGGGCGTCGAAGCTCTTATGCTTAAGCACCTCTTCGGTGAGTTTCACCAGGCGCTCAGGCGTAATAAACCCGTCTTTTTCACCCATCGCCAGCAGCACTTCATGGGCCGCTTTAATCGACCCTGATGCGCCCAGCGCCACGTTCCAGCCCTGAATACGGTATTGCCAGGCCAGATTTTCCAGTTTTTGTACGGCGGCCATGCGCGCGCGCTGGAAGTTTTCGCGGGTGATGACGCCGCCCGGGAAATACATCTGCGCGAAGCTGACGCAGCCCATACGGCGGCTTTCCACCAGACGCGGCTCGAAGTCTTCGCCAATCACCAGTTCCGTGGAGCCACCGCCGATATCAATCACCAGCTTGCGGCCTTTTTCCGGCTGCGTATGCTCCACGCCCATAAAAATCAGGCGCGCTTCTTCGTTACCGGAGATGATCTCAATCGGGTAGGGGATAACCTTTTCCGCGCGCTTAAGAAATTCCGGCGCGTTCAGCGCCTGGCGTAGCGTATGCGTTCCAACGATGCAGACGCTGGACGGTGAAAAGCCTTGCAGACGTTCTGCGAACAGCGACAGGCAGTTCAGCCCGCGCTCCATAGCCTCTTCGCTCAGCATGTTACGTGCGTCGAGACCATCGGCCAGATGCACACGCTGCTTCAGACGACCGATGATCTGCATCGCGCCATCCACCTCGCGGGCGATGACCATATGGAAACTGTTTGAGCCAAGATCGACCGCAGCGAACTCCTGCGGGCGTGGGGTATTATCGTTTATTGGCATAGGTTAATCGGGTTGCTCAAGTGATTTAATGTAATCGTAAATCGCCAGCTGCGAGCGCACTTTACGGCGATTGCCGCGCGGTACATAGCGATTACTGAGTTCTTTGTCGATATAACGTGCTTTCACCGTATCGCTGAACAGGATCTCGATAATGTCCAGGATACGCTGCTTCAGGCGAGGATCCAGCAGCGGTGCCGCCACTTCAATACGGTAATCAATGTTACGCGTCATCCAGTCGGCGGACGAGAGGTATACGCGCTTATCACCGGCGTTATCGAAAATATAGACGCGATCGTGTTCAAGATAGCGATCCACAATGCTGATCACGCGGATGTTATCGCTAATGCCTTCCAGTTCCGGAATGAGCGAGCACATGCCGCGAATGAGCAGATTTACCGGAACGCCAGAACTGGAGGCCGCGTACAGGCGGTCCACCAGCCCTTTGTCCACCAGATTGTTGAGCTTCAGCGTAATGCCGGACGACAAGCCGTTCTGCGCATTGGCAATCTCTTTGTCGATCATATCGTACAGCAGGCGCCGTGAGTTCTGCGGTGACACCAGCAGATAATCGAAGCTCACCGGGCGGTACGGGTTCTCAATGAAGTTGAACACCCGACGCACTTCGTTGGTGATGCGGGCATCGGCAGTCAGCAGCGAATAGTCGGTGTAGATTCTCGCGGTTTTCTCGTTAAAGTTCCCGGTACCGATATGGGCGTAGCGCACCACCTCGTCACCCTCTTTACGGGAGATCAGGAACAACTTGGCGTGAATTTTCAGCCCCGGCGCGGAGAAGATGACGTGCACGCCCGCTTCCGTCAGTCGGCGCGCCCAGTGGATGTTGGCCTCTTCGTCGAAGCGAGCCTGGAGCTCAACTACCACGGTCACTTTCTTGCCGTTGTGCGCCGCGTGGATCATCGCATCGATGATGCGGGAATCTTTCGCCACGCGATAAATATTGATTTTAATCGCCAGCACGTTCGGATCGAATGAGGCCTGACGCAGCAATTCCAGCACGTGCTCAAAGGTATGATACGGATAGTAGAGCAGTACATCCCGTTCGCGGATGGCGTCGAACCCGTTGCGGAACTTATCGAACCAGATATGGCGCAGGCGCGGCAGCGGTTTGTTCACCAGATTGGCTTTGCCGACGTTCGGGAAGCCAATGAAATCTTTAAAGTTGTGGTAACGCCCGCCGGGAATAATGGAGTCGTAGCGGGAGATGGTCAGCTTATCGCGCAGCATCTCCACCATTGCGTCCGGCATATCACGCTGATAGACAAACCGCACCGGCTCTGCCGTCAGGCGCTGCTTGAGGCTGGAAGACATCAGCTCCATCAGGCTGGCCTCCATCTCATGCACCAGATCGTACTCGGCGTCACGGGTCATCTTCATCGAGTAGGCGTTGAGCGCGTCGTAATCGAAGAAGCCTTTGAAGATATCGTCCAGGCAGTAGCGCAGGATGTTATCCAGCAGGATCATCGGCTTACGTCGGCGCGGGGTTTCCGGCGGCAGGTTTACAAAGCGTGGGACTTTATCAGACGGTATTTCCAGCAGCGCGTAGTTAATGGTCTCACCACGAATGATTTCTACCGCCAGATAGGTGTAGTCATCTTTCAGGAACTGCACCAGATCGGTTTCACGGTTGATCAGAATCGGGGTGATATGCTGGCGCAGATAATGTTTAAAATAGTGGCGCAGCCAGTTTTGCTGATTCGCGGAGAGCTGGCGTTCGTTGATCAGGAAGATTTGGTTGCGTGCCATTTCCAGCAGCAGCTCGTTATAGAGGCCATCAAATTCCTGATCGGCTTTCATGACGCGAGACTGGATTTTTCCAAGCAGATGTCGCGAGTGGGAGTTTAAGCCCTGTTCTTCGCTGATGATGATTCGGCGTTTCAGTTCGGCGAAGCGAACCTTGTAGAACTCATCCAGATTGTTGGAATAGATGCCTAAAAAACGCATACGTTCAATCAGCGGGTTGGTTTTATCGGCCGCTTCCTGAAGTACACGTTCGTTGAATGCTAACCAGCTTAGCTCTTTCTCGATGTATAACTTTTCCTGACCCATTACAGCTCACACTCCAGTTCAATCACAGGACGTGGTAAATCCGTCTCGTCCTTATTATGGCGAGCATTTCCACGATATGTCCAACAGTGCCAGAAAAGTATGACAGTTATTTTTTTATTGGGGAATTTAGAGGGTTGGGGGAGGGGATGTCGGGTGGCGCTGCGCTTACCACGACCTACGGGACCGTAGGCCCGTGCAAGCGAAGCGCCGCCGGGCAATTCAAACAGACTACTCTTCGGCAGCATAACCCTGCGGGGGCAACTTCACTCCGTCCAGCCAGGCTGCGCCGTCGCGCATCTCCAGACGTCCATCGACAAACCAGCTTACCACCAGCGGATAAATGGCGTGTTCCTGCGTCTGCACACGTTCGGTCACGTCGTCTTCGTTGTCGCCGTCAAAGACCGGTACTTTTGCCTGCAAAATGACCGGACCGCCGTCCAGCTCGTCGGTGACGAAATGCACGGAGGTACCATGCTCCTCATCGCCGTTCTCCAGCACCTGACGATGGGTGTGCAGACCGGGGTATTTTGGTAGCAGGGAAGGGTGGATATTGAGCAGTCGTCCGGCGTAGTGTGCAACAAAAGCCGGGCTCAGGATACGCATATAGCCTGCCAGCACCACCACGTCAGGCGCGTAGGCGTCAATCTCCTGCACCAGCTCACGGTCAAAGGCTTCACGCCCGGCGAACTGGCTGGCTTCCAGCGCGTGCGCAGGAATGTTCGCTTCCCGCGCGCGCTCAAGGCCGAATGCATCGGCCTTGTTGCTGAATACTGCCCGAATGGTGCCATTGATTTTCTTCTGTTTGCAGGCGTCTATGATTGCCTGCAAATTGCTTCCGTTGCCGGAAATGAGCACCACGATGTTTTTCATTCAATGACCACACGCTGTTCGGAATCGGAAGCTTTAATCGTACCGATTTTCCACGCGTTTTCACCTTTTTCTGTCAGCAGTTTAATCGCTTTATCCGCTTCGCTGGCGGGCAGGGCGATAACCATGCCCACGCCGCAGTTAAAGGTGCGGTACATTTCATGCTCGCTCACGTTGCCTGCGGTTTGCAGCCAGTTGAAGACGGACGGCCACTGCCATGAGGAGGCGTCGATCACCGCCTGGGTATTATCCGGCAGCACGCGCGGAATGTTTTCCCAGAAGCCGCCGCCGGTAAGGTGAGCGATGGCGTGCACGTCAACGTTCTCAATCAGCTCCAGCACGTTTTTCACGTAGATGCGGGTCGGGGCCAGCAGGTGATCGGCCAGCGGTTTGCCGTCCAGCTCGGTGGTCAGCGGGTCGCAACCGCTCACTTCGAGGATCTTACGCACCAGAGAGTAGCCGTTGGAGTGCGGACCGCTGGAGGCCAGCGCAACCAGCACATCGCCGTCAGCCACTTTGCTGCCGTCGATAATTTCTGATTTTTCTACCACGCCGACGCAGAAGCCTGCGACGTCATAATCTTCACCGTGATACATGCCAGGCATTTCTGCGGTTTCACCGCCGACCAGCGCACAGCCGGATTGCAGGCAGCCTTCGGCGATACCGTTAATGACGCTGGCTGCGGTATCCACGTCCAGCTTGCCGGTCGCGTAGTAATCCAGGAAGAACAGCGGCTCAGCGCCCTGTACCACCAGGTCGTTGACGCACATCGCCACCAGATCGATACCAATCGTATCGTGACGCTTAAGATCCATCGCCAGGCGCAGTTTTGTACCGACACCATCCGTACCCGAGACCAGCACAGGTTCACGATATTTTTGCGGCAGCGCGCACAGTGCGCCGAATCCACCCAGGCCACCCATCACTTCCGGGCGGCGGGTTTTTTTCACCACACCTTTGATTCGGTCAACCAGCGCATTACCTGCGTCAATATCAACACCGGCATCTTTGTAGCTGAGAGAAGTTTTGTTGGTCACGGCTTAAATCCCCACGCGATTGCATAGCTAGTAAGAAAAATCGGCGCAATTCTAACAGTCCAGGCAAACGTTTGCGAGCCTATTCTCGGCGTGGGGATCTTTTTTTCTGTGCGGCCTGTACAGGGCAACAAACTTGACTCTGTTCACGAAAATGAAACCGGTTTCGGCGATCTGCTTGCAACGGCAATCCCCTTTGCACATCATCAAACTGAAACCGGTTTCTGTAACTGTTTTTGCAGAAAATAACGCAGAATGAGGGATAGCGAATGTCAGGATTTAAAGCAGGTTTTCTGTGGGGTGGGGCCGTTGCGGCGCACCAGCTTGAAGGCGGCTGGAAAGAGGGCGGCAAGGGCGTGAGCGTTGCCGATGTCATGACGGCAGGTGCCCATGGGGTACCGCGTGAAATCACCAACGGCGTGATGGAGGGGAAAAATTACCCAAACCACGAAGCCATCGACTTCTATCACCGCTATAAAGAAGACATCAAACTCTTTGCCGAAATGGGGTTCAAATGCTTTCGCACCTCCATCGCCTGGACGCGTATCTTCCCGAAAGGCGACGAGCTGGAGCCGAACGAAGCGGGACTCCAATTCTATGACGATTTGTTCGACGAGTGCCTGAAGCACGGCATCGAGCCGGTGATCACGCTTTCCCACTTCGAGATGCCTTTCCACCTGGTGACGGAATACGGCGGCTGGCGCAACCGTAAGCTGATCGACTTCTTTGTCCGCTTCGCGAAGGTCGTTTTTGAGCGCTACCAGCATAAAGTGAAGTACTGGATGACCTTTAACGAGATCAACAACCAGGCCAACTTCCACGAAGACTTTGCGCCGTTTACCAACTCCGGGCTGAAATATGCGCCGGGAGAAGATCGCGAGCCGGTGATGTTCCAGGCGGCGCACTATGAGCTGGTGGCCAGTGCTCTGGCGGTGAAGGCGGGGCGCGAGATCAACCCGTCACTGCAAATCGGCTGCATGATTGCCATGTGCCCCATCTATCCGCTGACCTGTGCCCCGGACGACATGATGATGGCGATGAACGCCATGCATCGCCGCTACTGGTTCACCGACGTTCACGTGCGCGGCAAGTATCCGCAGCATCTGCTCAACTACTTTGAACGTCGCGGCTTCGCGCTGGATATTACCGAAGAAGATAAAGTGGCGCTGACGCAGGGCTGCGTGGATTACATCGGGTTCAGCTACTACATGTCTTTCGCTACCAAAGCGACGGCGGATAATCCGACGCTGGATTACGACGAGAGCAAGAGCCTGGTTTCTAACCCGTACGTGCAGAAATCGGACTGGGGCTGGCAGATCGATCCTGTCGGGCTGCGCTACTCCCTGAACTGGTTCTGGGATCACTATCAGCTGCCGCTGTTTATTGTGGAAAACGGTTTTGGCGCGATCGACGTGCAGGAGAGCGACGGCACGGTGAACGACCAGTACCGCATCGACTACCTTTCCGCCCACATCCGCGAGATGAAAAAAGCGGTGGTGGAAGACGGCGTGGATCTGATGGGCTACACGCCGTGGGGCTGTATCGACCTGGTCTCTGCCGGCACCGGCGAGATGAAGAAACGCTACGGCTTTATCTTTGTCGATAAAGATAACGAAGGTAACGGTACGCTGAACCGCAGCAAGAAGAAATCGTTCGACTGGTATAAGCAGGTGATTGCCAGCAACGGAGAGCAGCTATAATTGCCCGGTGGCGCTGCGCTTACCGGGCCTACGGGATGTCCAGGCCGGGTAAGCGTTAGCGCCACCCGGCAGAATCCCGCCCCCAAGCCGGAGCCTCGCCTCCGGCTTTTTTGTTTTTGATTGATGTATGTCAAGCAAGATGGGTATGGCGCAATCCGAAAAAAGCGGTATAATCCCGCGATTTTTTTGCGGATGCCACCTCAGAGGAGAAAGAGAATGAAGATTGTGGAAGTGAAACACCCACTCGTTAAACACAAGTTGGGCCTGATGCGTGAGCATGACATCAGCACGAAGCGTTTTCGCGAACTGGCTTCTGAAGTGGGTAGCCTGCTGACCTACGAAGCGACCTCTGATCTGGAAACGGAAAAAGTGACCATCGAAGGCTGGAACGGTCCGGTACAGGTTGAGCAGATCAAAGGTAAAAAAATTACCGTGGTGCCAATCCTGCGTGCGGGTCTGGGCATGATGGAAGGCGTGCTGGAGCACGTCCCAAGCGCGCGTATCAGCGTGGTGGGTATCTACCGTAACGAAGAGACGCTTGAGCCGGTCCCGTACTTCCAGAAGCTGGTCTCTAACATCGACGAGCGTATGGCGCTGGTGGTTGACCCGATGCTGGCGACCGGCGGTTCGATGATCGCCACCATCGACCTGCTGAAAAAAGCGGGATGCAGCAGCATCAAAGTGCTGGTACTGGTTGCGGCGCCGGAAGGTATCGCGGCGCTGGAAAAAGCGCACCCGGACGTTGAACTCTATACCGCGTCTGTCGACCAGGGACTGAACGAGCACGGGTACATCATCCCGGGGCTCGGCGATGCCGGCGATAAGATTTTTGGTACTAAATAATCGAATAACGATAAAGAAGCCGACTTTGATAGTCGGCTTTTTTTTGAATAAAAACCAACAATAACACTCAGAGGAAAACACTATGACGCGCCGTGCTATCGGGGTGAGTGAAAGACCGCCGCTTTTACAGACAATCCCGCTTAGTTTGCAGCACCTGTTCGCCATGTTTGGCGCAACCGTGCTGGTGCCAATCCTGTTTCACATTAACCCGGCTACCGTGCTGCTGTTTAACGGCATCGGTACGCTGCTTTACCTCTTCATCTGTAAGGGCAAAATCCCGGCCTATCTCGGGTCGAGCTTCGCGTTTATCTCCCCGGTACTGCTGTTGCTGCCGCTGGGTTATGAGGTCGCGCTGGGCGGCTTCATCATGTGCGGCGTGCTGTTCTGCCTGGTCTCCTTCATCGTGAAGAAAGCCGGTACCGGCTGGCTGGACGTGATGTTCCCGCCTGCGGCAATGGGGGCCATCGTTGCCGTCATCGGCCTGGAGCTGGCGGGCGTGGCGGCGAACATGGCTGGGCTGCTGCCTGCGGACGGTCAGTCACCGGATTCTAAAACCATTATTATTTCGCTGGTGACGCTGGGCGTGACGGTATTCGGTTCCGTCCTCTTCCGCGGCTTTATGGCGATTATCCCAATCCTGATCGGCGTGCTGGCGGGTTACGCGCTCTCCTTCGTGATGGGCGTTGTGGATACCACCCCGATTGCCGAGGCGCACTGGTTCGCGCTGCCAACCTTCTACACCCCGCGCTTTGAATGGTTCGCCATTTTCACCATTCTTCCTGCTGCGCTGGTGGTGATTGCTGAGCACGTCGGCCACCTGGTGGTGACGGCGAACATCGTGAAGCGCGACCTGATCCGCGACCCGGGCCTGCATCGCTCCATGTTTGCCAACGGTTTCTCCACCATCATCTCTGGTTTCTTCGGCTCCACGCCAAACACGACTTACGGTGAGAATATCGGCGTAATGGCGATCACCCGCGTCTACAGCACCTGGGTTATCGGCGGCGCGGCGATCATCGCCATTCTGCTCTCCTGCGTTGGTAAACTGGCGGCGGCGATCCAGATTATCCCGGTTCCGGTGATGGGCGGCGTTTCTCTGCTGCTATACGGGGTGATAGGTGCCTCCGGTATTCGCGTGCTGATTGAATCCAGAGTGGATTACAGCAAGGCGCAGAACCTGATCCTGACCTCCGTTATCCTGATTATCGGCGTGAGCGGCGCGAAGGTGCACATCGGCGCGGCAGAGCTGAAGGGTATGGCGCTGGCGACCATCGTCGGCGTCGGCCTGAGCCTGATTTTCAAGCTGATCTCGGTGATCCGCCCGGAAGAGGTGGTGCTGGACGCGGACGACAGCGAAAAAGCGCCACATTGATCGTCATGCCGGGCGAAGGATCGCCCGGTTCTCTCCTTGCAGGTTCCGTGTTAAACTCCATTCCGATTTTATGTAAGATCTCTGGTTGAGGTATTTCTGAACGGACCGGCACAGCTCTCTCTGCCACTTTATCTCCCTGACGATGAAACTTTCGCGAGTTTCTGGCCGGGTGATAACCCCTCTTTACTGGCTGCACTGCAAAACGTGCTGCGCCAGGAACACAGCGGATACATCTATATCTGGTCACGCGAAGGCGCGGGACGCAGCCACCTGCTGCATGCCGCCTGTGCGGAGCTTTCTGCGCGCGGTGACGCGGTAGGCTACGTGCCGCTGGATAAACGCACCTGGTTTGTGCCTGAGGTGCTGGAGGGCATGGAACATCTCTCCCTGGTCTGCATCGATAATATCGAATGCGTGGCGGGGGACGAACCGTGGGAAATGGCGATCTTTAACCTCTACAACCGCATTCTTGAGTCGGGCAAAACCCGGCTGCTGATCACCGGCGATCGTCCGCCGCGCCAGCTCAATCTGGGGCTGCCGGATCTGGCCTCTCGTCTGGACTGGGGGCAAATCTACAAGCTGCAACCGCTGTCGGATGAAGACAAACTCCAGGCACTTCAGTTGCGCGCCAGACTGCGCGGATTTGAACTGCCGGAAGACGTAGGGCGCTTCCTGCTCAAGCGTCTGGATCGGGAGATGCGCACGCTCTTTGATACGCTCGATCAGCTCGATCGCGCCTCCATCACCGCCCAGCGCAAGCTGACCATTCCGTTTGTGAAAGATATTCTTAAGCTTTGAGTTTTTTGCCCGGTGGCGCTGCGCTTACCGGGCCTACGAAAACCCGTCATACCTTGCAGGCCGGGTAAGGCGCAGCCGCCACCCGGCTAAAGATCCCCCAACAAGTGCTCCACCAGCAGCGGAATCGGTCTTCCCGACGCCACGCTCCGTCCGTTTTCTCGCCACAGCGCCGTCCCGCTGATATCCAGATGCGCCCACGGAATAGTCGGCGGGCAGAAATGGTGCAGCAGCCACGCCGCCGAGGCGCTGATCGCCGCATTGTTGGTCGGCGTGTTGCACAGATCGGCAATCGCGCTGTCGGTTTGCTTTCTCAGCCTCGCATCCAGCGGCAGGGACCACACCTCGTCGCCGCTCCGTTTGCCCGCGAGCGTCAGTGCCTGACGTAACGGCTCATCCTGGGTCATCAGCCCGCTCAGCTCATACCCCAGCGCTTTCACCACCGCTCCGGTTAAGGTCGCCATATCAATAATATAATGCGCCTGCGGATGGCGCTGACTCGCCCAGGCGATAGCGTCTGCCAGCACCAGCCGGCCCTCGGCATCGGTGTTGTTGATTTCCACCGTAATGCCGTTGCAGGCTGTTGCCACCGTGCCGGGCTGCATGGCGTCGGGGCCGATGGCGTTTTCCGCCAGCGCCAGCACGCCCATGATGCGCACGGGTAATTTCAGCTCCGCAACGGTCAGCATCAGCCCGAGCACGTTAGCCGCGCCGCACATGTCATATTTCATGGTGTACATGCCCGCGCCTTCCTTCAGCCACAGGCCGCCGGTGTCAAAGGTAATGCCTTTTCCCACGTAGCAGCGCACCGGGCCATCAGACACGCCGTTATAGTGAATAGCCAGCAGGCGAGGCGGGCAGGTCGCCCCTTTGCCAACGGCGTGCAGTAGCCCCAGCCCCTGCTCAACAATTTGCTTTTCATCCAACACCTCGCAGCGCAGAGCAGGGCTGGCGGCACACAGTTTTTGCGCCTCTTCCACCACAAACTGCGGCGTACAGCGGTCGGATGGCATATCCGCCAGACGTCGTGCCGCAACCATGCCGAGCGCAATGGCCTGCTGCTGGCGGAAGGTCGTCTCCAGCTTCGCCTGCTGTTCCGGCAGGCAGAGGGCAGTGATGCAGGTAAGGCGCAGCGCTTCGTCCGTCTTCTTCAGCTTCAGGTCACTGAGCATGTGCGCCTGATTAAAGAGAAAACGCAGTACCTGCGCCAGCACCACATCGTCGATATCCGTCACGTCCAGCACGAGTTCGGCGCTGGCGGGGGCGGTAAGCAGCGGTCGCAGGGCCGTGATCAACCCTTCGGTCAGGGCGTCATGCCAGAGCGCATCCGGCAACAGAGTGATGCGGGCAAACGGCGCGCAGCCAAAGCGCGCGTCCGCGACGGTGCTCTGCTGGCGCATTTCAGCGATAAGAGCGCTATCCGGTAACAGGGAACTGTCAGCGCGCGCAATCAAATGGCTCTGCGGCTTCGCGTCTGAAAGCGCGTTGATAAACTGGTACGTGATCATCATAACTCCTCAATCGGTGCGCGGATCCGCGCGGCATAGGCCTGCATCCACTTCTCATCTACCGCGTGATAGTGCGTTTTCTCCCGCAGGCGTTCAGTACGGAAAACGGTGAGGGGCTGGCGAGCCGTCGCCACCACGAACGAGAAGGTTTTGATGTTGGTCGCGGCGCCAAATTCTCCTTTGCTGTTCATGCACACCACGGAGAGATCGCCCGCGCGACCGAAGCGCGACATCAGTTTGTCTTCCAGTTCGAACACGACCGAATCCGCCGCCTGCTGCGGCGTCATGCCTTGCGCCATCCGGCGAACGATTTCGTAGCTGGTACAGCCCTTCATCAGATCTTCACCGACGCCCGTGGCGGTGGCCGCGCCGGTTTCGCTGTCGCAGTAAAAGCCGGAGCCGATGATGGGTGAGTCACCGAGGCGACCGCGTTTTTTCATAAACAGGCCGCTGGTGGAAGTGGCGACGCTCATCGAGCCCTGTTTATCGAGGCCGATGATGCCGACGGTGTCATGTCCGTCGTAGGGGCTTAACCCCTTATCCAGCGTTTCGCGGCAGCGCTTACGGTAGTGTTGCATGGCGCGATCCGTGAGCATGGTTTTATCGGCAAAGCCCTGACTCAGCGCCCATTCGCGCGCGCCCTGGCCGACCAGCAGGCTGTTATAGCGCTGACGGCTGAGCGCGTGCGCCACGCGCACCGGGTTGGCGATATCCACCAGATTCCCCACGGCGCCGAACGCCAGCGTGTCGCCGTCCATATAGGCCGCGTCCAGCTCCACCTCGCCGTTCTCTGTCGGCAGCCCGCCGTAGCCGACGGATTTATACAGCGGAAAGTCCTCGACGGCGGCGACGGCATCCACTACCGCCGCAGCGACCGGTTTGCCCGCAGCCAGCGCAGACGCAGATTCCGTGACGCCTTCAAGCGCCATTCGCCAGGTTGCGATAATTCCCCACATGCTTTACTCCTGTTTTGCAAGGGTGGTGTCGGTTTGCGTAACGCTGGCTATTTCCGCCGCGCGGTACTGTTTATCCAGGATACGCATGAAAGGCAGGTACAGCATGGCGCCAATCAGCAGGTTGATCAGCTGCATCACGCTGCCGCTCAGGTGCCCGGTGACGATAAAGCCGCTAATAACCGGCGGCAGCGTCCAGGGGATAAACACCCCGGTGGTGACGGCGACCGCACCAATTTTCATCGCCGCATACTGCACGGTGACCAGCACCAGCGGCACCAGATTGAACGGGATGAGCATGATTGGGTTCATGATCACCGGCAGGCCAAAGAGAATCGGTTCGTTGATGTTAAACACCGAGGCACCCGCACCGAGGCGCGCCACTTCGCGCATGTTTTTGCTGCGGGCGAAAATCAGCATCGCAATCACCAGCGACAGCGTGGCGCCCGCGCCGCCCATCCAGATCATGTCAAAAAACTGTTCGGTGATGATGTGCGGCGGCGTCGTTCCCGCCTGAATCGCGGCGATGTTGTCGGTCTGGTTCTCCATCCACAGCGGACGAATAATCCCGTTGATCATCGAACCTGAGTTAATGCCCACTGACCACAGAATGGTGATGCTGAATACGGTCATCAGCGCCCCGAAATAAGAGGTGCCGTAGTGGCGCACCGGGGTGGCAACCACTTCATAAATAAACTGGTGGATGGTGTGGTAGTGGGTGTTTTCAAAGATGATGCGGATAAGCAGCACCAGAACCATCACCAGCAGGGCCGGGATCAGGGCCGCGAACGACTCCTGCACCGCAGGAGGCACGCCGTCCGGCATTTCGATGACCAGCTTTTTGCGCTTCAGCCAGCAGAACAGTTCCGTCCACAGCAGGGAACCGATCATCGCCACGAACAGCCCTTTGCTGCCAATCCACTCCACCGGCATCACGGTAATGCCGCCGTTTTCCGCCACTTTGATAAAGGGCGTCAGGATCAGAAACGCGACCAGCGCCAGGATGCCGCAGGAGATGCGGTCCTCGCCATAATGCTCAGCCAGGCGGTAGGCCACCAGGAAGCTGATAAACAGCGACATGGTTGAGAACACCGCGTTAAACGGGATCTCTATAATCGCACTCCAGCTCTCACCAAAGGCCTGAGACATAAACTGCTGATAGGCCTGATTCGGGAAGGAGGAGATCACCAGCAGGATGGAGCCGACGATGATAAACGGCATGAATGAAACGTAGGCCCCACGAATGGCCCCAAGATGACGCTGCTGGGCCGTTTTCGCCGCCAGCGGCATCAGTTTTGCTTCAAGAAATCCCAGAACATTGTTCATTGTGAACTCCGTACAAGATTGAGAGGTGTTGTTTATGTTATGTCTGTGGATTATCAGTGAAGCGCGGCGAGCGAAAGGTGAAATCGGTCACAAAGCATTCGCTGCTCTGATATAAATCTCATAAGATTAGTTGCGGAGAGAGACGCGATGGAAATCAAACTGCATGCCAACGCCACCACCACACCGCGTATCCGTCGTTATCTTCAGCAGTCAGATAAAAGCGACAGAGAGCTTGCCGTTGAGTTGGGTATCTCGGTCACCACCGTCAGGCGCTGGCGCAACCGCGACCAGGTTTCGGATAACCACACCACGCCAAAAGTGATACATAAAGCGTTGAGACAAGAGCAGGCAGCACTGATAAATGCTCTGCGTGATATCACCGGTGCACCGCTGGATGAACTGCTGCTGCTGGTGAATGACGGACTCGGGATCGCCGTTTCCCGCGCGACCCTGAACCGCTACCTCAAACCGGCTTCGGTAAGACAAAAGGGGGCGTCGTTGCAGGGCAAAAAGGCGCTGAAGGCCGGTATCATGCCGCAGAAGCTACTTCTGCATCATCAGCCGCTATCGCTGCATATGGACGACGGTGGGGAGCAACACCTGCTCTGGGCGCGTGAACCCGTTAGCGGCTGGTGCTACGCCCGGCTTTATGCCGGTGTCTCGCCGCAGTTGCTGACCCGCTGGACGAACGAGGTGCTGGCTGCCTGTCCGGCTGATATTCAATCTGTTGAGACTTTTGGGCTGGCAGTGAACTTGCCGGAGCATAACGTCACCGTAAAAGTGCATTCACAGTATTATCTTGCCCTTCAGGCCACCGTGCCGTTACGTGAGATCATTCCGCGGGTGAACAGTGAACCGGCGGAAGCGCTGTTGATCCAACTGTGTGAGTTTTACAACCGGGGAAAAGCGCAGAAAAAGCTGGGAGAGCGTACGCCGCAGGCGTTTCTGGAAGCGCTGCGGCGTAACGATTAGACGATCCCGAGCACGTCTTCCGGCGGACGGCCGATACGCGCCTTGCCGTTCGCCACCACAATCGGGCGCTCAATCAGCTTTGGATTGTCGACCATCGCCTGAATCAGCCGATCTTCTGTGAGACTGGTATCGTTCAGATTAAGCGACTTATACAGATCTTCTTTCTGACGCATCAGGTCGCGTGCGCTGCCCATGTTAAGCATCTTCAGCAGCTGGCGGATCGTCTGCGCATCCGGCGGCGTCTCCAGATACAACACCACTTCCGGATCGATGCCGTTAGACTTCAGCAGATTCAGCGTCTCGCGGCTCTTGGAGCAGCGAGGGTTATGGTAAATTTTTACCGCGTCTGTCATGACTTCTCCTTTATTACATCTTCTCGTACGGCTTAAAGCGTTGTTGCAGGCCGCGCAGCTGGTCGATTCGCGCATCGTAGCGGGCCTGTTGCAGGCTGCCAAGCTTCACCTGTGAGCTGGCGCTGCTCAACAGGGAAATGGCCTGATCGAGGCGACCCGCCAGCGCCAGGCCTTCCGCACGCGCGGCCAGCTCCTGATCGCGGTTACCCAGTTGCCCCTGGGCCTGGGCGAGCAGTTCCCAGCCGTTCTGGTCATCTTTATTGTTAAAGGTGTAGCGGTTCAGAATGGTCACCGCCTCGCCGGGCTGGCCGCCCTGTAGGTAGGCGTTCGCCAGGTTAAGCTGCAATACCGGATTGTTGCGAATGTCTTTCGCCCCTTTCAGACGATTGATCGCATCGGTCGCTTTTTTCTGCCCCAGATCGATATCGGTGGCGAGGTCAAGATACCATGGATTGTCAGGCGCCGACGCCAGCAGCGGCTGTAGCGCTTTACGCGCTTCATCGTACTTGCTGGCCTCCATCGCCTGGAGCGCCTGACCATACTGCGCCGCGTTCTTCTCGCGCACGTTGCCTTTCGCCAGCGCGTCCAGCAGATCGCTGGTGAGCTGATTACGACCGGAGTTGTACATGCCAAGCGTTCTCACTTTGGCCATGTAGAAATCCTGCGAAGACTGCACCACGACCGGACGCATCTGGTTGGCACGGTTACGGGCATCCGAGAGTCGGCTTTCCGGCAGCGGGTGGGTCAACAGAATTTCAGGCGGGCGCGACGAGTAGCGTGCCTGGTCGAGCAGTTTTTCCAGGAAGCTCGGCATGGCCTGCGGGTCAAAGCCGGAACGCTGTAAAACCTGAATGCCGATGCGGTCTGCTTCCTGCTCGTTCTGCTGGGTAAAGCTGATCATCCCCTGACGCGTCCCCGCCAGCGTCCCGGTAAGCGCCGCCATCCCGGCCTGCGGGCTGGCCATCGCCAGCAAAATGGAACCCAGCGCGCCCACCCAGGTCAGGGGGGCGTTACGCTTCTGATCTTCCATTGCACGCGCCAGATGGCGCTGGGTGACGTGCGAAATTTCGTGCGCCATGACGGACGCCAGCTGGCTTTCGTTATCGGAATAACGGAACAGCGCCGAATGCAGCACCACGTTCCCGCCAAAGAAGGCGAAGGCGTTGATTTCGTCGTTATTGATTAAATAGAAATGGAAGGGCGTTTTTACCGAGTCGGCGTGCGCCACCAGCCGCATCCCCAGACCGTTGATGTACTGCACCAGCAAAGGGTCGTTAATCAGCGGAGCACTGCCGCGTAGCTGGCGTACGTAATAATCACCCATCTGCATCTCCTGCCCGATGGAGAGCGTGCTTCCTGCCGTGGTGCCCATGTCCGGCAATGAATCGGACGAGTCAGCGAAAGCGGGCAACACCTGACCCACCGTCACGGCGGCAATCAGTGTCGCAACCAGTGTTTTTCTCAACTGCCTGAACATAACCACTGTCCTGTATTTTGGATGTGCTAATTTGACCGATGAACCCGCATAACGTTCATCTCCGCTGCTCTGCGAGTGTAGCCGTGTTAAGAGATGAAGAAAATCCCATTCATCAGGGTTTTGCGAAACCTGACAGTGAAACAAAAAGGAAAGTCTTTTTTGTGACAGTTAGATACAATTCACCGTCTCACTCCCGCCATTCGATTCAGGGAAGGGTTGTATGCTCGAAATGTTAATGCAGTGGTATCGGCGTCGGTTTAGCGACCCGGAAGCCATTGCTTTGCTGGTCATTCTGGTTGCCGGATTCGGTATCCTGTTCTTCTTTAGTGGCCTGCTGGCACCGCTACTGGTGGCGATTGTACTGGCGTATCTGTTGGAGTGGCCCACCGCGCGTCTGGAACATATCGGCTGTTCCCGCCGCTGGGCGACCAGCATTGTCCTGGTGCTGTTTGTCGGTATTCTGCTGCTGATGTCCTTCGTGGTGATGCCCATCGCCTGGCAACAGGGGATCTACCTGATCCGTGATATGCCCGGCATGCTGAATAAACTGTCTGATTTTGCCGCCACGCTGCCGCGCCGCTATCCTGCGCTGATGGACGCCGGGATTATCGATGCGATGGCCGAAAACATGCGCGCCCGCATCATGACCATGGGTGATTCGGTGGTGAAATACTCTCTGGCCTCGCTGGTGGGGTTGCTGACGCTGGCGGTTTACCTTGTTCTCGTGCCGCTAATGGTGTTTTTCCTGGTCAAAGATAAAGAGCAGATGCTGAACGCGGTGCGCCGCGTGCTGCCGCGCAATCGCGGTCTCGCCGGTCAGGTCTGGCAGGAGATGAACCAGCAGATCACCAACTACATTCGCGGCAAAGTGCTGGAGATGATTGTGGTGGGCGTGGCGACCTGGATTGGCTTCGTGATCTTCGGGCTGAACTACTCGTTGCTGCTGGCGGTGCTGGTCGGATTCTCGGTTCTGATCCCGTATATCGGCGCGTTTGTGGTGACCATTCCGGTTGTGGGGGTGGCGCTGTTCCAGTTTGGTCTGGGTACGGAGTTCTGGAGCTGTTTCGCCGTATACCTGATTATTCAGGGACTGGACGGAAATCTGCTGGTACCGGTGCTGTTCTCAGAAGCCGTTAACCTGCATCCGCTGGTGATTATCCTGTCAGTGGTGATTTTCGGCGGGCTGTGGGGATTCTGGGGGGTATTCTTCGCCATTCCGCTGGCGACGCTGATTAAAGCCGTGGTCCACGCGTGGCCGGATGTGCCGGCGGTGGAAGATAAGTAGATTTAGTGCGGGCTGATGACCTCACCCCAACCCTCTCCCACGGGGAGAGGGGGGCAAACACTAAAAACGGTAGCATGCGCTACCGTTTTGCATATACCTTGTAGGCCGGGTAAGCGCAGCGCCACCCGGCACTAAAATGATCACGCGTTCTCTTTCAGCCACTTCAACACCACGTCGTGGTGGTTGCTGGTTTTGAAATCATCAAACACGTGCTCAACTTTACCGTCAGCGCCAATCAGGAAGCTGATACGGTGAATACCGTCGTACGTTTTGCCCATAAAGGACTTCTCACCCCAGACGCCAAACTGCTCGCAAACCTGGTGGTCTTCATCGGAAAGCAGCGTGAAGTTCAGCAGCTCTTTTTCCGCAAAACGTGATAGCTTCTCTGGCTTATCGGTGCTGATGCCCAGCACTTCCACACCGACCTTTTTCAACTCATCCATGTTGTCGCGTAGACCGCAGGCCTGTACGGTACAGCCCGGGGTCATGGCTTTCGGGTAGAAATAGACCAGAACACGCTGTCCCTGGAAGTCGGTCAAATTTACTTGCTCGCCGTCTTGATCCGGTAAGCTAAATTTCGGTGCGATATCACCGGCTTTCAGTGGGTTCATTACTCAACTCCATCCTGTTCGTGCTGCGAATAATCGACGACGCTTATACTGCCTTGCGCGTGTAATTCTGTACAGAGGGCTTTGAACGCTTGCTCGATATTTGACGCATCCTGCGAGGCAGGGCTGTGTGCGGTAATTTGAATAAACAGCGTCGGGATTGCGTTTTCATCGCCCGGCTGCGTGCGGGAAACCAGTTCGGCAATGTTCATCTGATGGCTGTCAAACAGCGCCGTAAAACGTTCAATCAGATGAGGTGAATCAGGCACTTCAACCTGTACCCAGACCGTGGCAGGCAGAGCCGGACGCGGGCGCGCGGTGGTGCGCTTCATCACAATCAGTAAATCCAGCTCTGCGCCTTTCAGCGGCAGGGTAGATTCGATGAGGGTAATGGCATTCCATGTTCCGGAAAGCAGCATGATGAACGTGAACTCTTCGCCAAGCATAGCCAGCCGGCTGTCTTCGATGTTGCAGCCGCAGCTGCTCACGTGGCGAGTGATGGTATTCACGATACCCGGCCTGTCAGCACCCAGCGCAGTGATAACCAGGTAATGTTGTGATGAGGTTGTCAAACCTGTTCTTCCTTTGCGTGGTTAAGTCTTCCTAAGGAAAGCATAAAAAAAACATGCATACAACCGCCTGAGAGCCTCAGGTCGCTTGCTTTTATTACAGTTCCAAACGTAACATTGAGGCTCTTGTTCGCACAGAGGATGGCTCATGTTCACGGGAAGTATTGTCGCGCTTGTTACACCGATGGATGAAAAAGGTAATGTCTGCCGGTCAAGCATGAAGAAGCTCATTGATTACCATGTCGCCAATGGAACCTCGGCGATCGTTTCGGTAGGGACTACCGGTGAATCCGCTACGCTGAGCCACGAAGAGCACGGCGACGTTGTGATGCTGACCCTGGAACTGGCGGACGGGCGTATTCCGGTCATCGCGGGGACGGGCGCAAACGCAACCGCAGAAGCTATCAGTCTGACCCAACGTTTTAACGACAGCGGCATTGTCGGCTGTCTGACGGTGACCCCTTATTACAACCGTCCTACTCAGGAAGGTTTGTTCCAGCATTTCAAAGCCATCGCTGAACATACTGACTTGCCACAAATTCTGTATAATGTGCCGTCCCGTACCGGTTGCGATATGCTGCCGGAAACCGTTGGCCGTCTCTCGAAAGTAAAAAATATTATCGGGATTAAAGAGGCGACAGGGAACTTAAGCCGCGTTCATCAGATCAAAGAGCTGGTTTCAGACGACTTTATCCTGTTGAGCGGTGATGATGCGACCGCGCTGGACTTTATGCAGCTCGGTGGTAACGGCGTGATTTCCGTGACGGCGAACGTGGCGGCGCGCGATATGGCTGACATGTGCAAACTGGCCGCAGCCAGTCACTTTGATGAAGCTCGCGTGATTAATCAGCGTCTGATGCCGTTGCACAATAAATTATTTGTCGAACCCAATCCGATCCCAGTGAAATGGGCATGTAAGGAGTTGGGGCTTGTAGCAACCGACACGCTGCGTCTGCCAATGACACCGATTACCGACCACGGTCGTGAAATTGTCGCTGGCGCGCTGAAGCATGCCGGTTTGCTGTAAAGTTTAGGGAGATTTGATGGCTTATTCAGTACAGAAGTCGCGCCTGGCGAAGGTTGCGGGTGTTTCGCTTGTTATGCTCCTCGCTGCCTGTAGTTCAGACTCGCGCTACAAGCGCCAGGTGAGCGGTGATGAATCCTATCTGGATGCGCCGCCGCTTGCTGAACTTCACGCGCCTGCCGGCATGATCCTGCCGATCCAGAACGGTGATTATAATATTCCGGTTACCAACGGCAGCGGCCTGGTGGGTAAAGCGCTCGATATTCGTCCGCCAGCTCAGCCTCTGGCGCTCGTGAGCGGCGCGCGCACGCAGTTCACCGGTGATACAGCTTCTCTGCTGGTGGAAAGCGCACGCGGTACAACGCTGTGGCCGCAGGTTGTAAGCGTCATTCAGTCGAAAAACTATACGATTGATAAACGCGACGACGCCAGCCAAGCTTTAACCACCGACTGGATTGAGTGGAACCGTCTCGATGAAGACCAGCAGTACCGTGGTCGTTATCAAGTCTCCGTTAAGCCGCAGGGTTATCAGCAGGCGGTTACCGTTAAGCTGTTGAATCTTGAGCAGGCAGGTAAACCGGTTGCCGATCCGTCCGCCATGCAGCGCTACAGCACTGAAATGCTGAACGTGATTGCAGCGGGTCTGGATAAGAACGCTACCGATGCCGCAAACGCCGCGCAGAACCGTAACGGCTCAACCTTTGACGTGCAGAGCGGTGCAGACGATACCGGTCTGCCGATGCTGGTGGTGCGTGCGCCGTTTAACCAGACCTGGCAGCGTCTGCCAGCAACGCTTGAAAAAGTGGGCATGAAGGTGACTGACAGCACCCGTTCAACGGGCAGTATCACAGCGACCTATAAGCCGCTGTCTGATAGCGCCTGGCAGGAGTTGGGGGCAAGCGATCCACAGCTGCCTTCCGGTGACTACAAAATCCAGGTCGGCGACCTCGATAACCGCAGCAGCCTGCAATTTATCGATCCGAAAGGACACACGCTGACCCAGGCGCAGAACGATGCGCTGGTCGCTGCCTTCCAGGCCGCATTCAGCAAATAATAGTGAGGGCTGGTTATTCCAGCCCTTTTTATTTTCGTGCTACGCAAACGTGTGCGTGGCATAATATGGCCAGTTTTGAATACAAATCATCACACCAGGAGTAATGAAGATGCAGAAGCAAGCTGAGTTGTATCGTGGCAAAGCGAAAACCGTATACAGCACGGAAAACCCGGATCTGTTGGTGCTCGAATTCCGCAATGATACGTCAGCAGGAGACGGCGCACGCATTGAGCAGTTCGATCGTAAGGGCATGGTGAACAACAAGTTCAACCACTTCATTATGACCAAACTGGCCGAAGCCGGTATCCCGACTCAGATGGAAGCGTTGTTGTCCGATACGGAATGTCTGGTAAAAAAACTGGATATGGTGCCGGTTGAGTGCGTGATCCGTAACCGTGCCGCAGGCTCCCTGGTGAAGCGTCTGGGCATTGAAGAAGGTATCGAACTGAATCCACCGCTGTTCGATCTGTTCCTGAAAAACGACGCCATGCATGACCCGATGGTCAACGAATCCTACTGTGAAACCTTCGGCTGGGTAAGCAAAGAGAACCTGGCGCGCATGCAGGAACTGACCTACAAAGCCAACGACGTGCTGAAAAAGCTGTTTGATGACGCGGGCCTGATCCTGGTCGACTTCAAGCTGGAGTTCGGTCTGTACAAAGGCGAAGTGGTGCTGGGCGACGAATTCTCTCCGGACGGCAGCCGCCTGTGGGACAAAGAGACGCTGGATAAAATGGACAAAGACCGTTTCCGCCAGAGTCTGGGTGGCGTGGTCGAAGCGTACGAAGCGGTTGCTCACCGTTTAGGCGTTAAGCTCGACTAAACTGCGCATTTGCCAAAGGATGTGGGCATCCTTTGGCGTCTTATCCTTGTTTACTATGGTAATCCTTTCATTAACCGCCTACGATCATAGCTATTATAAATGGAATAGTTCGAGGTGTTTATGCGCTGGCAAGGGCGTCGTGAAAGTGACAACGTAGAAGACAGACGCAGCAGTGGTGGCGGTGGTCCGTCTATGGGCGGGCCAGGTTTCCGGTTACCCAGCGGCAAGGGCGGCATTATTCTGCTGGTCGTCGTGCTGGTGGCGGGCTACTACGGTGTCGACCTGACCGGTTTGATGACCGGTGAAACCGGGCAACAGCAGCAGTATTCTCAGCGCTCCATCAGCCCGAATGAAGATGAAGCGGCGAAATTTACTTCCGTTATTCTCGCGACGACCGAAGATACCTGGGGTCAGCAGTTCGAGAAAATGGGGCGGACTTATCAGCCGCCAAAACTGGTGATGTACCGGGGCGCAACCCGCACCGGCTGTGGCACCGGGCAGTCCGTTATGGGGCCGTTCTACTGCCCGGCGGACAGCACCGTCTATATCGATCTCTCCTTCTATGACGACATGAAAAGCAAGCTGGGCGCCGACGGCGATTTTGCCCAGGGCTACGTGATCGCGCATGAAGTCGGCCACCATGTGCAGAAGCTCCTCGGCATTGAGCCTAAAGTGCGTCAGATGCAGCAGAATGCGTCTCAGGCGGAGGTGAATCGTCTTTCCGTACGCATGGAGCTTCAGGCCGACTGCTTCGCTGGCGTCTGGGGACACAGCATGCAGCAGCAGGGCGTGCTGGAAACAGGCGATCTGGAAGAGGCCCTGAATGCCGCACAGGCGATTGGTGACGATCGCTTGCAGCAGCAGAGCCAGGGGCGCGTTGTGCCGGACAGCTTTACCCATGGCACCTCAGAGCAGCGCTACAGCTGGTTTAAGCGTGGCTTCGACAGCGGCAACCCGTCGCAGTGTAATACCTTCGGCAAAGCTATGTGATGTTGGGGTTTGAACAGCTGGTTAACCAGCTTCAGCGTACCGGGCACCGCCGGCTGGTGGTGCTCAGCGGCGATGAAGCGTGGACGTTGAGCCAGGCGACCCATCTGCGCGATACGTTACCAGGAGACTGGCTGTGGCTGGAGGAAAACCCCTCTAAGGCCATCAGCGGCCTGCTGGGACGTGAATACCTGCACGCCGTTTTTGACGCGCGAGACGGGTTTGACGTCTCGGCCTTCGCCGCCCTCAGCGGGACCCTGCGCGCCGGAAGCCTTCTGGTGCTGCTGGTGCCGCCGTTCTCCGTCTGGGCCGACAGGCCCGACAGGGATTCTCTGCGCTGGAGCGACAGCGCAGAGCCGATCGCCACCCCGCACTTTGTTCACCACTTTTGCCGGATGCTTGCCGCCGATTCAGATGCCATCGTCTGGCATCAACATCGTCCTCTGTGCCTTCCCGTTGCGCCAGATTTACCCGCCTGGCAGCCCGCCAGCGGTGAACCGCAGCGCGAGCAGGCTGAAATCCTCGACGCTCTTCTGACCATGCCTGCGGGCGTGGCCGCCGTGACGGCGCCGCGCGGACGGGGAAAGTCCGCCCTGGCGGGCATGTTGCTGAGCGGCATTCAGGGGAGTGCAGTAGTGACGGCACCGGCAAAAGGGGCGACGGATGTCATCGCGCGTTTCGCCGGGGAACATTTTCACTTTATGGCCCCGGATGCGCTGCTGGCCTCCACCACAGAAGCTGACTGGCTGATTGTCGATGAGGCAGCCGCCATCCCCGGCCCGCTGCTGGAGAAGCTGGTGTCGCGCTTTCCCCGCGTGTTGCTGACCACCACGGTGCAGGGTTATGAAGGCACGGGCAGGGGATTCCTGCTGAAGTTCTGCGCCCGGTTCAGCGGGCTGCGGCGTTATACCTTATCCACGCCAGTTCGCTGGGCTGCCGGATGCCCCCTTGAGCGGATAGTGGCGAACGCGCTGCTGTTCGACGATGCGCTTATCGATCGCAAACCGGCAGGGGAGGTACGTTTAACGTCGCTGGAGCCCGGGATATGGGAGAACGATCCGGCGCGCGGGGCAGGCGTGTATGAACTGCTGTGTGCCGCGCACTACCGAACGTCCCCCCTCGATTTACGCCGGATGATGGACGCCCCCGGCCAGCACTTTGCTGTTGCTCAGGCGGGCGCGGAGATCGCGGGCGCGCTCTGGCTGGTGGAGGAGGGGGGATTACCCCCTGAACTTAGCCGCGCAGTATGGGCGGGGTTTCGTCGGCCGCGTGGAAATCTGGTGGCGCAGTCGCTGGCGGCGCACGGCGGTTCGCCGCTCGCGGCGACGCTGAAAGGCCGACGCGTCAGCCGCATTGCGGTTCATCCCCATCGCCAGCGGGAAGGCATCGGCCAGCGGCTGATCCGCAGTGCCAGCGGAGAAGATTATCTCTCGGTCAGCTTTGGCTATACCGACGAGCTGTGGCGTTTCTGGCGGCAGTGCGGGTTTGTGCTGGTGCGGATGGGCAGCCACCGGGAAGCCAGCAGCGGGTGCTATACGGCGATGGCGTTGCTGCCGCTGAGCGAGGCGGGGCATCAGCTCTGCGAACAGGCGCATCAGCGTTTATGTCGTGATATGCGCGTCCTGTCGGCCTGGAATGGCGAAAAGATCCCGGTGACGGATGCATGGGAAGCTACCCTTAATAGTGATGACTGGCTGGAGCTGGCGGGGTTTGCCTTTGCTCACCGGGCGTTTTCAACCTCGGTTGCGGCGCTAACGCGATTGGTGTTAGCCGTGGACATCCCACTCCCGGCGCTGCGCGGGAAAATGGAAGGGAATACGCACGATTTCGGGCGCAAAGCGTTGCTGGCGAAGCTACGCGAGGAAACCGCACGCGCGCTTGAAAGGCTTGATTACTCCCGTAGCCAGCAGCTGAAAGCCGACATTTTGCAATGGCAATTTTTTCAATGACTTCTTCAGTAAAGTGGCATGGTCATTACCCCGCAGAGGCGTAAAATCCTGCTTATCAATTAAGGAGATCGCCATGAAACATGACCATTTTGTTGTGCAAAGCCCGGATACGCCTGCTAAACAGCTCCTGCTTCTGTTTCATGGCGTGGGCGACAATGCCGTCAATATGGGACAGATTGGCAGCTGGTTTGCACCCGTTTTCCCACACGCGCTGATCGTCAGCATCGGCGGCGTGGAGCCGTGCGGTCCGGACGGTCGGCAGTGGTTTTCCGTCGAGGGCGTGACGGAGGAGAATCGTCAGGCGCGTATTGATGCCGTTATGCCAGCCTTTATCGATACCGTGCGTTACTGGCAGCAGCAGAGCGGCGTAGGCGCCGACGCAACGGCGCTGATTGGCTTCTCTCAGGGTTCAATCATGTCGCTGGAAAGCGTAAAAGCGCAGCCCGGACTGGTGTCCCGCGTGATTGCCTTTAACGGGCGTTTTGCGACGTTACCGCAAAGCGCGACCACGCAGACCACGATCCATCTCATTCATGGGGGTGAAGACCGGGTAATTGAGCTTTCGCATGCAGTAGCCGCCCAGGAGACGCTGATGCGCGAGGGCGGAGATGTGACGCTGGATATCGTAGACGATCTGGGGCATGCCATTGACGATCGCAGCATGCAGTTCGCGCTCGATCATCTGCGTTATACCGTACCGAAGCACTACTTTGATGAAGCGCTCAGCGGCGCGAAGCCGAATGACGATGATATCGTCGAGTTTATTTAAACATTTCCCCTCACCCTAACCCTCTCCCCAAAGGGAGAGGGAACAAAACCCCCCTCGTCCCTCTGGGGAGAGGGGCCGGGGGTGAGGGGTGTGTACAATTACTTCTTCTGGTCCTTCTTCGGCCAGTCGTCTTCATCGTCCCACTTGTCGTTAAAATCACGGTGCGGCGGAAGATCCGGTTTGTTGGCAAGGAACTTTTTGTGGTCAACGCGCTTGAGATCTTTAATCACGTTAAGCAGCACGCCTACCAGAAATACCAACACCAGAATCCACCAGTACTTTGAAAGCCAGTCCATTCGCTAATCCTCTTTAAGCACCCGTCAGGCGACGAGTTGCTCCATAATACGTTGATACATGCGGGCCAGCAGTTGTAAATCGGCAGCGTTCACGCATTCATTGATTTTGTGAATCGTCGCGTTAACCGGACCCAGTTCGACAACCTGTGCGCCCATGCGGGCGATAAAGCGTCCGTCAGACGTGCCGCCCGTTGTCAGCAGTTGTGGCTTAATTTCATTATAGTGCGCAATGGCGTTCACTACCGCATCCACCAGTTTACCGCGCTGCGTCAGGAACGGCTGGCCAGACAGCCACCAGTCGAGGGTATAGCGCAGCTGATATTTCTCGAGCAGCGCAATCACTCGCGCTTTGATCATCTCGTCAGTCAGTTCGGTGCTGAAGCGGAAGTTAAACTGGACGAAGAGATCGCCGGGAATGACGTTGTTGCTGCCGGTGCCAGCCTTGATGTTGGCTATCTGCATGCTGGTTGGCGGGAAAAATTCATTGCCTTTATCCCATTCAATGCTCACCAGTTCGTTCAGCATCGGCGCGGCGCGGTGTACCGGGTTATCCGCCAGGTGCGGATAGGCAACGTGGCCCTGCACGCCATGAATAGTCAAATTGCAGGTCAGGGATCCACGGCGGCCATTTTTCACCACATCGCCCACCACTTCGGTGCTGGACGGTTCGCCCACCAGACAGTAGTCCAGACGTTCATTGCGCGCCATCAGCGCCTCAACGACCTTCACGGTGCCGTTGTGGGCGCTGGCTTCTTCATCGGAGGTAATCAAAAACGCAAGACGGTTTTTATGGTTCGGATACTGGGCGACGAAACGCTCTGCCGCCACGACCATCGCAGCCAGGGAACCTTTCATGTCCGCAGCGCCGCGTCCGAAAAGCATGCCGTCTCGAATGGTCGGCTCAAAAGGCGGGTTGATCCAGCGGTCTGCGTCGCCCGCGGGAACTACGTCAGTATGTCCGGCAAACGCCAGCGTCTCCCCCTGACCGCGCCATGCCCAGAAGTTCTGCGTATCGCCAAAATCCATGTGCTCCACGGTAAAACCGATGGCACGCAGGCGCTCAATCATTAATGCCTGACAACCTGCGTCGTCCGGGCTAAGGGAAGGACGGCGAATAAGCTGCTGAGTCAGCTCAATGACCGGGCATGACATAGACTACACCTCAACGAATAAATCTGAATAAAGGGTTTCACTGAAACCCAGCAGCATAGGCTGACCTGGCTTGCAGAGCAATGGGCGTTTGATGATTGCCGGCATTTCAAGCATCAATTTGGCTGCGCTGTCGGCGTCGTTGATCGTGGCCCGGAGAGATTCATCCAGTTTTCGCCAGGTGGTCCCGCGGGTATTCAGCAGCGCTTCCCATCCCAGTTCGTTGATGGCGGAATGGAGAAACGCGGGGTCAAGCCCGTCGGCACGGTAATCGTGGAAGCGATAGTCGATGTTGTGTGCTTCCAGCCAGCGGCGGGCTTTTTTAATCGTGTCGCAATTCTTAATGCCGTACATCACAACCATAGTGAATCCTTTTGTTCTTTTGTGGATTTAATGTTCAATATTTTCGAAGATATATCCTTAAGTGGAATATAACACATTCGGAATTTTTCGGGATTTACAATTCTCCATAATTCAACGAACAGCTGTAAGCTGAATAGTCTTTCATCTTTTAAGCATAGTTGTCCACCCTGTTTAAATTGCCAATAAACTCAGGGGGAAATTAAAAATGCTGTCATTTTTCCGACTATTTCAAAATATTGCTGTAGGTCACATAAAATTTACCCGGCAACGCTCATAGTGATCCTAAACCTACCAGTACAGCGGGGCTCAATCACAGCAATCGGTTAAAGTGGCTTCACAATGATGATACGTTTTCGTAGAATGCGCATAATAATAAGAGAGGTTGTTATGATTGAACGTGAACTGGGGAACTGGAAAGATTTTATCGAAGGCATGCTTCGTAAATGAATTTCCGGTAAGAAATGCAAGAGCACTTAATTAACTAAAATAACCATAGTGTGAAAGAATCACACAATAAAAAGGCGGCCTGTAAAGCCGCCTTTTTTATTTCAACGGGTTATTCCGGCTTATCCTTCAGCGGGAAACGACGACGTATCAGCACAAAGAACAGCGGTACGAAATAGATAGCCAGTATCGTCGCGGATATCATTCCCCCCATAACGCCCGTACCCACTGCGTGCTGGCTGCTGGAGCCTGCGCCGGAGCTGGTGGCCATCGGCAGGACGCCAAATACAAACGCCAGAGAGGTCATCAGGATCGGACGCAGGCGCTGACGACAGGCGTGCAGCGTGGCGGCCATCAGTTCGTGACCTTTGGCATTCATCTCATTGGCAAATTCGACGATCAGAATGGCGTTTTTTGCCGACAATCCGATCACGGTGAGGAGTCCGACCTGGAAATAGACATCATTTTCCAGGCCGCGCATCCAGGTCGCCAGCAGCGCGCCGATGACCCCGAGAGGCACCACCAGCATCACCGAGAACGGCACCGACCAGCTCTCATACAGCGCCGCCAGGCAGAGGAATACCACCAGCAGCGAAAGAGCATACAGGGCAGGCGCCTGAGCGCCGGAAAGCCGTTCCTGGTAAGACATCGCCGTCCACTCCAGGCCAAAGCCGGTCGGTAACTGCTGAACCAGTTTTTCCATAATGTCCATTGCGGTACCGGTACTGACGCCCGGCGCGGCTTCACCGACAATCTCCAGCGCCGAATAGCCGTTGTAACGCTCCAGACGCGGCGAACCGGTCTCCCAGCGTGACGTCGCAAACGCCGAGAACGGCACCATGCCGCCGGTGTTATTGCGCACATACCAGCGGTTGATATCGTCCGGCAGCATGCGGTATTTGGCGGCAGACTGAACGTAGACCTTCTTCACGCGGCCGCGATCCATAAAGTCATTTACGTAGCTTGAGCCCCATGCCGTTTGCAGGGTGTCGTTAATGTCGTCGATGGAGACGCCCAGCGCCTGCGCTTTACGCTGGTCAATATCCACCTGTAGCTGAGGGCTGTCATCCAGACCGTTATGACGAACGCGGGTAAGCTGCGGATCTTTCCCGGCCAGCTCGAGCAGTTTATCGCGAGCAGCCATCAACGCGTCATGCCCGGCACCCGCGTGATCCTGAAGCTCCATATCAAACCCGGCTGAGCTGCCCAGGCCGCTGATGGCGGGCGGGCTGCTGGCGAAAACGCGCGCTTCCTTGATTTTGTTGAACGCTTTGGTTGCACGCTCAATGATGGCAAAGGAGGAGCCGGTATCGCTGTCGCGCTGGTCCCAGTCTTTCAGGCGCACAAACATACGCGCCACGTTCTGCCCGTTACCGCCGGGGCCAGAGCCGACGGTGGAGAAGACGGAGACCACGTTATCTTTCTCCTGAGTATGGAAGTAGTTCTCAACCTTCTGCACCACTTTCAGGGTCTGCTGCTGGGTCGAGCCGCTCGGTAACTGTACGGAGGTAATAAACATGCCGCGATCTTCCAGCGGCAGGAACGAGGTTGGCAGCCGCAGGAACAGGAACACCATGCCGCCGAGCAGCAGGACATAAACCACCATCCAGCGCACGCTGCGGTGCAGTACTTTACCCACGCCCGCTTCATAGCGCGCCGCATTGCGGTTAAACATGCGGTTAAACCAGCCGAAGAAGCCTTTTTGACCGTGGTGTTCGCCCTTATGCAGCGGTTTGAGCAGCGTCGCGCACAGGGCAGGGGTAAGGATCATTGCCACGAGTACGGAGAGCACCATTGCAGAGACGATGGTGATCGAGAACTGGCGATAAATCGCGCCCGTGGTGCCGCCAAAAAATGCCATCGGGATAAATACCGCCGACAGCACCATGGCGATACCGACCAGCGCGCCCTGAATTTGTCCCATCGATTTGCGCGTGGCCTCGCGGGGCGAAAGCCCTTCCTCGCTCATAATGCGCTCGACGTTTTCCACCACCACGATGGCATCATCCACCAGCAGGCCGATGGCCAGCACCATGGCGAACATGGTCAGGGTGTTGATGCTGTAACCGAAGGCATACAGCACCGCAAAGGTTCCCAGCAGCACCACCGGCACCGCAATGGTGGGGATCAGCGTGGCGCGGAAGTTTTGCAGGAACAGGTACATCACGAGGAACACCAGCGCGATAGCTTCGAGCAGGGTTTTCACCACATCTTCGATGGAGGCTTTTACGAATGAGGTGGTTTCGTAGGCGACTTTGTACTCCAGTCCGTGCGGGAAGTAATGCGACAGTTCATCCAGACGCTCTAACACCCGCTGCGCGGTCGCCATTTCGTTGGCGCCGGAGGCCAGTTTTACCCCCAGTCCGGACGCGGCATTGCCGTTAAAGCGACTCAGGTAGTCATATTTTTCCGCCCCCATTTCCACGGTGGCGACATCCCCCAGACGCACTTCCGAACCGTCCTGATTCACGCGCAGAGTAATATTGCGGAACTGGTCAGGTGTCTGGAGCAGCGACTGGGAGTTGATGGTGGCGTTAAGCGCCTGGTTGTCCACGGACGGCGTACCGCCGAGCTGCCCCACGGCAATCTGGGCGTTCTGCGATTCGATAGCGTCGGTGACATCTTTAGCGGTCATCTGCACGCTGTTCAGCTTGTTGGGATCCAGCCAGATACGCATGGAGTACTGCGAGCCGTAGGCGTCGATATCACCCACGCCGTTGATACGGCTGAGCGGGTCCTGAATATTACTGGCGACGTAGTCCGCGATGTCCTGCTTATCCATCGAGCCATCGGTTGAAACAAACGCGATGGTCAAAATATTGGTGTCACCGGTTTTACGCACGGTCACCCCCTGGTTCTGCACCGCCTGAGGCAGTTTACGCAGGGCCGATTGCAGCTGGTTTTGCACCTGCTGCACCGCTTCATCCGGATCCGTGCCCGCCGTAAAGCTCAGGGTTACCGTCGCCTGGCCCGTGGCACTGCTCTGCGAGGACATGTACATCAGGTTATCAAGACCCGTCATGTTCTGCTCGATAACCTGCGTGACGGTATTTTCCAGCGTCTGTGCCGAGGCGCCAGGATAGTTCGCCGTGATACGCACGTTGGGGGGCGCGAGGTCGGGGTATTGCTCAACAGGAAGGGAAGTAATCGCCAGGACACCCGTCAGACACAACAGGATTGCAAGCACCCAGGCAAAAATGGGGCGATCGATGAAAAAATTCGCCATTAAAGTGTGACCTCGTTTTGCTGCACGTCATTATTGTTTATTGCCCGCCTAACTTTAGCGGTAAGGCCCAGGTCAAACGTGGAGAAATAAAGGAGATAATGTAAATTATCATGCGCTTTTTTCAGCGCGCCTTCTTTCCCACTATTTTTCAGCCTGCGCCGCAGGCGTCCGGAACGTTACGCTGACCTGTGTCCCACCCTGTGGCGGCTGAGAAAAGTGTAATGTCCCGCCGAGCCGTCCCGCGCGTTCGCGCATGATATTCAGCCCGTAATGCCCCGGCGGTTCACTGGCGTCGCCGATACCAATACCGTTGTCGCGGATCGTGACCGTGTGAGTGCCGTCCGCGGTGGTGACGCAGCTGACCACAATCTCGCTCGCGTCGGCATGTTTAATCGCATTCAGCACTGCCTCACGCACAATCTGTAAGAGGTGCACCTGTTTTTGCGCGTCCAGCGCCAGCGATGAGAGACGGCAGTCGAGCACCAGCTTCGCGCGGGTCTGGCTTTGCAACCCGTCAAGAGACTCCTGTAGCGCGGCAGGAAGATTGGCGTGATTGAGCGTCAGGCGGAAGGTGGTGAGCAGCTCGCGTAGCTGATGCCAGGCGTTATTCAGCTCGCGGGAGAAGTCCGTAATGATGGCCTGCGCCGGGGCATTGTCGCCCGGCACGGCATGCTTCAGCAGCGTAAACTGAATACGCAAATAGGAGAGCACCTGCGCCAGCGAATCATGCAGCTCGCGCGCGATGGTGGCGCGCTCTTCCATCAGCAGCAACTGCTGATAATGTTTCTGCGCCTGATTGAAATAGAGCCCCCGGCCCAGCATCGTCGCCACGCTTTCCATGAGCGGCAGCGGAACATCCCCGGTCGCGCTTTGCCAGCGCAGTTCGCCGTACAGGGTGTCCTGCATTAATACCGGTAAATTGTGCATTTTCTCGCCCGGGGACTCCTGTCCTTCGTAAAGCTGCCAGTCGTCACTGGTGCGCAATTGCAGGTAATTCATCTGCGTATAGTCATGCACAATCTGCAAAATATGCCGGAAGCAGTGGCTGTCTATCTGCCCGGTATTCAACGCCTGTGAGCATTTGAACAGCATTTCGAGCTGCTGATGCGCTTCATTCAGGTGGCGGGTTTTTTCAGCAACGGAGTGCTCCAGGGAACGGTACAGGGTGTGTAATTCCGCCGACATATGGTTGAAGGCGCGGGAAAGCTGGCCCAGCTCGTTGGGAAGCATAATATCCGGCGCGGGGGTATCGAACTGCCCCTGTTCGATACGCTCGCTCGCTGCCACCAGATTATTCAGCGGCAGCACAACCTGACGGCGGATGCGCCGCAGGGTCATCACCGCCAGCAGCAGGATGCCCAGGCCGCCCGTCAGCGACATGAAAATCACCAGCTGTATCTTATGTTCGGTGTAGTGCTGTAGCGCCAGCACAAAGGCATCTATCCGGCCCACGAAATCCTCTATGTGGCTCTGATACCACCCGGTATCGCCGCTGGCGATACGCGTGTCCATCTCCTGCCAGCCAAGGTGCAACTGCTGGTAACGCTGTTTGACGTCCTCTGGCACATACCAGCGGTTTAGCTTCTGCAACGCAGGCGCGCTCAGCGTTTTCTGCCAGACCGCGCGGTGCCCTGCCAGCGACGGGCTGGCGCGCTGCATTTCGTAGCCCAGGCGGTAGCTCTGCATGCGCAGCGATCCGGCGATGTTAATCGCCTCGGCGTCGCGCTGGCTGCTGGCGAGTGTAACCAGCGCAATGGCGCTGATCAGAACGGACAAGACAATCATCGAAAAGAAAGCCCGAGCCAGGCTTCCCGATACGGGGCGTTTAACGGTCACTCATCGGCTTCCTGAATTAAATTGATCTGCCACAGGTTCACTGGAAATAGTTCGCCTTCCAGGGCATTTGAACATTGCGTCGCCATGCTGCTGTGGGTAAATACGATAACAATAGAAAGAATAAGGTTATTGAACCAAAAACAGGTGTTGTTATGAATCGTTTTATTATGGCCAACGCTCAACAGTGTATCGGTTGTCGCACCTGCGAAGTTGCCTGTGTGATGGCGCACAACGGGGAGCAGCACGCGCTGAGCGAGCGCCATTTTCATCCCCGCATTACGGTCCTTACCTCAGGCTTGCGAAAAAGCCCCGTGACCTGCCACCACTGTGAAAACGCGCCCTGCGCGCAAAGCTGCCCGAACGGAGCCATCACGCAACACAGCGACAGCGTACAGGTCAATCAACAAAAATGCATTGGCTGTAAAGCCTGCGTGGTGGCCTGTCCGTTTGGCACGATGGACATGCTGATCGCCCCGCTGGAAAACGACAGCGTAAAGGCCTCGGCGCACAAATGCGACCTCTGCCTGGAAAGGCCGCAAGGCCCGGCCTGCGTTGAAAACTGCCCGGCAGAGGTGCTTACGCTCGCCACCCCAGCCGTGCTGGATAAGCTGGTTAAACAGCGCCGACAGCGCAGCGCAAGGCTGGACGCGCTGCCGTGGCACAGCGAGGCGGTTCAGTCAGTCCCTCCGCAAACCAAACGGCAACAGATGCAAAACACCCCGGCGCGCGGTGAGCCGGATAAGCTCAGCCCCGACGCGCGCGCCGGCCATTTTAACGAGATCTACTTGCCGTTTCGCCCGGAACAGGCGCAGCGCGAAGCATCCCGGTGCCTGAAATGTGGCGACCACAGCATTTGCGAGTGGACCTGCCCGCTGCATAACCATATTCCGCAGTGGATTGAGCGGATCGGGGCGGGGGATATCGTCGGTGCGGCTGAGCTTTCTCACCAGACTAACTGTTTACCGGAAATTACCGGCCGCGTCTGTCCACAGGATCGATTATGTGAAGGCGCCTGCACCCTGCGGGATGCGTCAGGGGCGGTAACCATCGGGAATATCGAACGGTATATCTCGGATCGGGCGCTGGCGATGGGCTGGACGCCGGACGTCAGCCACGTTAAACCGGTCGGTAAGCGCGTCGCCATCATCGGTGCCGGTCCGGCAGGGCTGGCCTGCGCCGACGTACTGGTGCGCAGCGGCGTCGGTGTGACGGTCTACGATCGCCATCCGGAAATCGGCGGATTGCTGACCTTTGGTATTCCGGCCTTCAAGCTGGATAAATCCCTGTTAGCGCGGCGCAGAGAGATATTCAGCGCGATGGGCATCCGCTTCGAGCTGAACTGCGAGGTGGGAAAAGACGTATCGATGGCCCAACTGCAAAACGACTACGATGCCCTGTTCATCGGCGTAGGGACCTATCGTTCCATGAAAGCGGGTATCCCTCACGAAGACGCGCCGGGCGTGTACGACGCGCTGCCGTTTTTAGTGGCGAACACGCGGAACGTGATGGGCCTTGACCCTGCCGCAGACGAGCCGTTTATCGACACGCAGGGGTTAAACGTGGTGGTGCTGGGCGGGGGCGATACGGCGATGGACTGCGTGCGCACCGCGCTGCGACATGGCGCGGCGAAAGTCACCTGCGCCTATCGGCGGGACGAGGCCAACATGCCGGGCTCAAAGAAAGAGGTTAAAAACGCGAAAGAAGAGGGCGCGGCCTTTGAATTTAATGTCCAGCCGGTTGAGCTCACGCTGGATACCGACGGAAAGGTCAACGGTATCCGGATGCTGCGCACCCGTCTGGGCGAGCCGGATGCGCAGGGGCGGCGGCGTCCTGTCCCGGTGGCGGGCAGTGAGTTTGTCATGCCAGCGGATGCGGTGATCATGGCGTTTGGGTTTAATCCGCACGCCATGCCGTGGCTTCAGGCGCAGGGCGTCGACACCGACGACTGGGGGCGCATCAGGGCCTCCGTGGAGAGCCGTTATCGCTACCAGACCTCGAATCCGCAGATTTTTGCTGGCGGTGATGCGGTACGCGGTGCAGATCTGGTGGTCACCGCGATGGCGGAAGGGCGCCATGCCGCGCAGGGGATCATGGACTGGCTTGGCGTGCCGCCGCGCAACATGCATTAACGCAGACGGGCGACAAAGCGGGCTTCACAGCGTAGTATAAACAGACTCATTTTGCCGTGGAGCCCGTATGTCTCTGAACATTAGCGTTATTAAAGACAAAATCCTTTCTGAAAATTACTTTGTCCTGCGTAACATCACTTACGATCTCACCCGTAAGAACGGGGACGTCATTCGCCATAAACGCGAAGTCTACGACCGGGGCAATGGTGCAACCATTCTGCTGTATAACCGTGAAAAGCAAAGCGTAGTGCTGATCCGCCAGTTTCGCATCGCGACATGGGTCAATGGCAACGCGGACGGACGTCTGATTGAAACCTGTGCAGGTCTGCTGGACGACGATGAGCCGGAAGTGTGTATCCGCAAAGAAGCCATTGAAGAGACGGGTTTTGAGGTGGGGACGGTGCAGAAAGTCTTTGAGCTGTTTATGTCCCCTGGCGGGGTCACCGAGCTGATCCACTTCTTCATTGCGGAATATACCGATGCCCAGCGCACGCACCGGGGCGGTGGCGTGGACGACGAAGACATTGAAGTGCTGGAAATGCCTTTCGCTAAGGCTGTTGACATGGTGAAACGCGGCGAGATCCGCGACGGTAAAGCGGTGATCCTGTTGCAATATCTGCAAACCAGCGGGCTGATGAATGCCGCGGCGGAAGCGCGATAAGTTGTATTTCAGATAAATCTATCCGATAAATCCGATTGAGCCAGCCCGCCCAGGGCACGAAGATACGCCCCAGATTGACCTATTCGTTTGCGGGGCTGTGCCGTTCATGCGCTACTGCGTTTTTCTTATCTTCTTCATTTGCGTGCTTCCCGCGCCTCGGGTGTGGGCTGCGCCTGCGCAGCAGTCTTTTTCAGACTGGCAGGTGACCTGCAATAACCAGAACTTCTGCGTAGCGCGCAACACTGGCGAGCATCGCGGTCTGGTCATGTCGCTGAGCCGCAGTGCGGGGGCAAAAACGGACGCCAGCCTGCGCATTGATCTCGGTGGGCTTTCGGCGCCTCCGGTGAAAGAGCCTGACATCGCCCCGCGCCTGCTGCTCGACAATGTGCCGCTTAAACTCACGTCGCAACACTGGCAGTTAACCCCCTGGCATCTTAAAACAGACGATACGGGCACCATCACCACGTTTCTGAAAACCATTCAGGAAGGTCAGGCGCTGACTCTGCGCGGGGGGAAGCAGACAATCTCTCTGGCCGGGCTGAAAGCGGCGCTGCTGTTTATCGATGCCCAGCAAAAACGCGTCGGAAGTGAAACGGCATGGATTAAAAAAGGGGATAGTCCACCGCTGAGCGTGCCGCCTGCGCCGGCATTAAAAAAGGTGGCGGTGGTGAACCCCACGCCAACGCCGCTGACGCATAACGAATTGAACGATCTGCTGGATTACGGTAACTGGCGCATGAACCACAGCCAGTGCTCTCTCGATCCGAACCGGCGTGAGGTGCGCGTGACCGCGCTGACCGATGACAAAGCGCTGATGATCATCAGCTGTGAGGCGGGGGCGTACAACACCGTCGACCTGGCGTGGCTGGTGTCGCGTAAAAAACCGTTTGCGGCCAGGAGCGTGAGATTGCGTCTGCCGTTTACCCCTTCCAGCCAGAGTAGCGACATGGAGCTGATGAATGCCAGCTTCGATGAAAAAACGCGCGAGCTGACCACGCTGGCGCTGGGACGCGGGATTGGCGACTGTGGGATCCAGACCCGCTGGCGTTTTAACGGCCAGCGCTTCCGTCTGGTACGCTACGCGGAAGAGCCAAGCTGTGATAACTGGAATGGGCCAGATGCCTGGCCCACGCTGTGGATCACAAGGTAGGGTTTTGCCGATTTGTAGGCCGGGTCAGGCGCAGCCGCCACCCGGCAACGCAGATCGCACTACAGCACGCTCAGCGCCTTCTCCACTACGTTCTCAACGGTAAAGCCGAAGTACGGAAACAGCTTATCGGCCGGGGCGGATTCACCGTAACCCTTCATGCCGACAATCGCCCCTTTCAGACCCACATATTTGTACCAGTAGTCGGCAATGCCAGCTTCAACCGCCACGCGCGCCGCGACGTTTGAAGGCAGCACCGATTCGCGGTACGCCTCATCCTGGGCATCAAAGATATCCGTTGAAGGCAGGGAAACCACGCGCACCGCGTGACCCTCGGCGGTCAGTTTCTCCGCCGCTTTTACCGTGATTTCCACCTCTGAACCGGTGGCAATCAGGATCACGTCTGGCTTGCCGCCGCTGTCTTTCAGGATGTACCCGCCGCGGGCGATATTTTTCACCTGCTCCGGCGTGCGCTCGATCTGCGCCAGGTTCTGGCGCGACAGGATCAGCGCCGTGGGTCCGTTATGACGCTCTACGGCCAGCTTCCAGCCCACTGCCGCTTCAACCTGATCGCACGGACGCCAGGTACTGAAGTTTGGCGTCAGGCGCAGGCTCGCCAGCTGCTCTACCGCCTGGTGCGTCGGCCCATCTTCACCCAGTCCGATGGAGTCGTGGGTGTACACCATGATTTGCCGCGCCTTCATCAGAGCCGCCATACGCGCCGCGTTACGGGCATATTCGACAAACATCAGGAAGGTAGCGGTGTACGGCACGAAGCCGCCATGGTGGGCGATGCCGTTGGCAATGGCGGTCATCCCGAACTCGCGCACGCCGTAGTGGATGTAGTTCCCGGCAATGTCCTCCTTCAGGGATTTAGAGCCGGACCAGATGGTAAGGTTACTTGGCGCCAGATCCGCCGATCCGCCCAGCAGTTCGGGCAGGATTGGGCCAATTGCGTTCAGGGTGTTTTGTGATGCCTTACGGGTGGCAATTTTCGCCGGGTTGGATTGCAGGTTTTCAATCATCGCCTGGGTTTTCTCTTCCCAGTCTTCCGGCAGGCCGCCGCTCATGCGGCGGGTAAACTCAGCCGCCAGATCCGGATACGCTTTTTTGTAAGCGGCAAACTTCTCGTTCCAGGCCTGCTGCGCTTTTTCACCTGTTTCGCGAGCATCCCAGGCCTTGTAGATCTCTTTTGGGATCTCAAAGGCCGGGTGTTTCCAGCCCAGTTTCTGGCGGGTCAGCGCCACTTCCTCTTCACCCAGCGCCGCGCCGTGCGCCTCTTCTTTGCCCGCTTTGTTCGGCGAGCCGAAGCCGATGGTGGTGCGGCAGATGATCAGGGACGGTTTGTCCTTCACGCTCTGCGCTTCCTGAATCGCTTTTTTCACCACCTCAGGATCGTGACCGTCGATCTCGTGCACCACGTGCCAGTGATAGGCTTCAAAGCGTTTTGCCGTGTCGTCGGTAAACCAGCCCTCGGTTTCCCCGTCAATGGAGATACCGTTGTGATCGTAGAAGCCAATCAGCTTGCCCAGGCCCAGGGTGCCCGCCAGCGAGCAGACCTCGTGGGAGATCCCCTCCATCAGGCAGCCATCACCCATAAAGACATAGGTGTAGTGATCGACAATCTCGTGGTCGGGCTGGTTGAACTGCGCGGCCAGCGTACGCTCGGCAATCGCCAGGCCGACGGCATTCGCCAGCCCCTGGCCCAGCGGGCCGGTAGTGGTTTCAACACCCGGCGTATAGCCGATCTCCGGGTGGCCCGGCGTTTTGGAGTGCAGCTGGCGGAAGTTTTTTAACTCTTCAAGCGGCAGATCGTAGCCGGAGAGGTGCAGCAGGCTGTAGAGCAGCATCGATGCGTGACCGTTGGAGAGAATAAAACGGTCGCGATCGTACCAGGTCGGATCGGTCGGGTTGTGCTTGAGGAAGTCGTTCCACAGCACTTCGGCAATATCAGCCATACCCATGGGGGCGCCAGGGTGGCCGGAATTGGCTTTTTGTACGGCATCCATGCTGAGGGCGCGAATGGCGTTGGCGAGCTCTTTACGGGACATAGTTCACTCCGTGGCAAGGTTAAAGTTTGGCAGCGAGAAGATCTTCGAGTTTGCGCTGGTCGACGGCGAACTGACGGATGCCGTCCGCCAGTTTTTCCACGGCCATTGGGTCCTGATTGTGCTCCCAGCGGAATTCCGCTTCGGTCATGGGTTTTGGTTTTGGCAGAACGGTAGAGGTCGGCACAAGCTTGCGGATCACCGTCTCTTCACTCTCCTGAAGCTTTTTCAGCAGGTCAGGGGAGATGGTCAGCCGGTCGCAGCCCGCGAGCGCCAGGATCTGCTCGGTGCGGCGGAAGCTGGCCCCCATCACGATGGTCTCGTAGCGATGCTGCTTGTAATAATCGTAGATATTACGCACCGATTTTACGCCAGGATCTTCTTCCACCACGTACGGATCCATTGGCTGTTTCGCCTGATACCAGTCGTAGATACGTCCGACAAACGGTGAAATCAGGAACACGCCCGCTTCGGCGCAGGCACGCGCCTGGGCGAAGGAGAACAGCAGCGTCAGGTTGCAGTGGATCCCCTCTTTCTCCAGCACTTCCGCCGCGCGGATGCCTTCCCAGGTAGACGCAAGCTTGATCAGGATGCGTGACTTATCGATCCCCTGCTCCTGGTAGAGTTCCACCAGGCGGCGAGCCTTGTTGATGCTCTTTTCCTGGTCAAACGAGAGGCGGGCGTCCACTTCGGTGGAGACGCGTCCCGGTATGCTTTTAAGAATTTCCGCACCGATATTGACCGCCAGCTTGTCGCTGGCCTCGGCGACCTGCTGCTCCTGCGTTTTCCCGCGCTGTTTGCCATAGGCAAGGGCGTCATCAATCAGATGACTAAAGTGCGCAAGACCGGCCGCCTTGAGCAGCAGAGAGGGATTGGTGGTCGCGTCTTCCGGCTGGTAGTGACGAATCGACTCGATGTCGCCGCTGTCTGCAACCACGGTGGTAAATTGTTTGATGCCGTCTAGCTGGTTCATAATTACTCCTTGGAAATAAAAGAGTTAGTCGAGTGCGTTAGTTCACACTTCTGAGAAAATCATGATGGACTTAACAAAAAAGCATAGCAGACGGGGGAGGCATTGCTTTCTGAGACGGGTAACATGGCTGTTATAAATTGATAACAATTTTTATTCTGCAATGGTGAGAGTTTGGCAGCCTTCAAAGTTTAGGAGCCTGCCTGCGGCGATACTATGCGGCACACCAGGGTGTGCATAGGAACGTCGACATCACCCTTTTTGACCGAAACGTGAAAGGAATAACAAGATGGATGATCAGTTAAAACAAAGCGCTCTCGATTTTCACGAGTTTCCTGTTCCGGGTAAAATCCAGGTATCCCCGACCAAACCGCTGGCGACCCAGCGCGATCTGGCGCTGGCCTACTCGCCAGGCGTGGCTGCTCCGTGCCTGGAAATCGAAAAAGATCCGCTGGCAGCGTACAAATACACCGCCCGTGGCAACCTGGTGGCCGTTATCTCTAACGGTACGGCGGTGCTGGGGTTAGGGAACATCGGTGCGCTGGCCGGTAAGCCGGTGATGGAAGGGAAGGGCGTTCTGTTTAAGAAATTTGCCGGTATCGACGTCTTCGATATCGAAGTGGACGAACTGGATCCGGATAAATTCATCAACGTGGTGGCGGCGCTGGAGCCGACCTTCGGCGGCATCAACCTGGAAGACATCAAAGCGCCGGAATGTTTCTATATCGAGCAGAAGCTGCGCGAGCGTATGAACATTCCCGTGTTCCATGACGACCAGCACGGCACGGCGATTATCAGTACCGCCGCCATTCTGAACGGCCTGCGCGTGGTAGAGAAAAATCTCTCCGACGTGCGCATGGTGGTCTCCGGCGCAGGCGCCGCGGCCATCGCCTGTATGAACCTGCTGGTGGCGCTGGGCATGCAGAAGCACAATATTGTGGTCTGCGACTCCAAGGGCGTGATCTACAAAGACCGCGAGCCAAACATGGCGGAAACCAAGGCGGCCTATGCGGTGGAAGACGACGGCAAGCGCACGCTAGAAGACGTCATTGAAGGTGCCGACATTTTCCTCGGCTGTTCAGGCCCGAAAGTACTGACCCAGGAGATGGTGCAGAAGATGGCGCGCGCGCCAATGATCCTGGCCCTGGCGAACCCGGAGCCGGAAATTCTGCCGCCGCTGGCGAAGGCGGTGCGTGAAGACGCGATCATCTGTACCGGACGTTCGGACTACCCGAACCAGGTGAACAACGTGCTCTGCTTCCCGTTCATCTTCCGAGGTGCGCTGGACGTCGGCGCTACGGCAATCAACGAAGAGATGAAGCTCGCCGCCGTTCATGCTATCGCAGAGCTGGCGCACGCCGAGCAGAGCGAAGTGGTGGCCTCCGCCTACGGCGATCAGGATCTGAGCTTCGGCCCCGACTACATTATCCCTAAACCATTTGACCCGCGTCTGATCGTGAAGATCGCGCCAGCGGTGGCTAAAGCGGCGATGGACTCCGGCGTGGCGACGCGGCCGATTGAAGATTTCGATGCCTACGTCGATAAACTCACCGAGTTCGTCTACAAAACCAACCTGTTTATGAAGCCGATCTTCTCCCAGGCGCGCGCTGACGCGAAGCGCGTGGTGCTGGCGGAAGGGGAAGAGGCGCGCGTGCTGCATGCCACGCAGGAGCTGATCACCTTAGGGCTGGCGAAACCGATCCTGATTGGTCGTCCGAGCGTGATCGAGATGCGTATTCAGAAGCTGGGCCTGCAAATTAAGCCGGGCGTCGACTTTGAGATCGTCAATAACGAATCCGATCCGCGCTTCAAAGAGTACTGGAACGAATACTATTCGATCATGAAGCGTCGCGGGATCACCCAGGAGCAGGCGCAGCGGGCGGTGATCAGCAATACCACGGTGATCGGCGCGATCATGGTTCATCGCGGTGAGGCGGACGCGCTGATCTGCGGCACCATCGGCGAGTACCATGAGCATTTCAGCGTGGTGCAGGAGATCTTCGGCTATCGCGAGGGCGTCCATACTGCCGGCGCAATGAACGCGCTGCTGCTGCCAAGCGGTAACACCTTTATCGCCGATACCTACGTCAACGACGATCCTTCCCCGGAGGAACTGGCGGAAATCACCGTGATGGCGGCGGAAACCGTGCGCCGCTTTGGTATCGAGCCGAAAGTGGCGCTGCTGTCGCACTCTAACTTCGGGTCATCCAAATCCGCGGCGGCGTGCAAAATGCGCCAGACGCTGGACCTGGTGCGCGAGCGTGCGCCGGAGCTGATGATCGACGGCGAGATGCACGGCGACGCCGCGCTGGTGGAGAGCATCCGTAACGAACGCATGCCGGACAGCCCGCTGAAAGGCTCGGCGAACGTGCTGATTATGCCAAACGTGGAAGCGGCGCGTATCAGCTATAACCTGCTGCGTGTGTCGAGTTCTGAAGGGGTGACCGTAGGGCCAGTGCTGATGGGGGTGTCAAAACCGGTGCATGTGTTAACGCCGATTGCCTCCGTGCGTCGTATCGTCAACATGGTGGCGCTGGCGGTGGTTGAGGCACAGACGCAGCCGCTGTAATTAACCCCACCCCTCACCCTAACCCTCTCCCCTGAGGGGAGAGGGGACAGCTCCGAGCCGTCTTTTCACCCTCGCCCCTTTGGGGAGAGGGCCGGGGTGAGGGGTAAGGGTTACACCCAGTCCCGAACCCGAATAAACTCACTCAAGGCAGCCTCCGGGCTGCCTTCTTTTGGCGCGTAGCTGTATTCCCAGCGCACCAGCGGCGGCATCGACATCAGAATGGACTCCGTGCGCCCACCGGTTTGCAGGCCAAACAGCGTCCCGCGATCCCATACCAGGTTAAACTCCACGTAGCGCCCGCGGCGGTAAAGCTGGAACTCACGCTCGCGCACGCCGTAGTCGGTGTTTTTGCGGCGTTCGACAATCGGCAGATAGGCATCGGTAAAGCCTTCACCCACCGCGCGCATAAAGCTGAATGCGGTATCAAAATCCGGGGTGTTGAGATCGTCAAAGAACAGTCCGCCGATGCCGCGCTGCTCGTCGCGGTGCTTCAGATAGAAATAGTCATCGCACCACTTTTTGTATTTCGGGTAAACGTCTTCGCCAAACGGCAGGCAGAGGTCGCGCGCGGTGGTGTGCCAGTGCACGGCGTCCTCTTCGAAGCCATAGTAAGGCGTTAAGTCGAAACCGCCACCAAACCACCAGACCGGATCGGCCCCCGGTTTTTCCGCGATGAAAAAGCGCACGTTGGCGTGGCTGGTTGGCACAAACGGGTTATGCGGATGCACCACCAGCGAGACGCCCATCGCCTCGAAGCTGCGGCCCGCCAGTTCAGGCCGATGCGCCGTGGCGGACGCTGGCATTGCATCACCGTGGACGTGGGAGAAGTTGACCCCGGCCTGTTCAAAAATACCGCCGTTACGCAGCACGCGGCTGCGCCCGCCGCCGCCCGCTTCGCGCTGCCAGGTGTCTTCCTGGAATTCACCGCCGTCTGCGGCGGAAAGTTTCTGGCAAATCGCGTCCTGTAACTGCATCAGGAAAGTTTTGACCAGCTGTGCATTCGGTTTCATCAACGTTTCCTGGAGTGCGCTTTTTGATTATCGAACCAGTTGAAATAACTGATGACCCCGGAGGCGATGGCGTTCGCGATCTTCTGACGAAACGCCTTAGTGCCGAGTAAACGCTCTTCTTCCGGGTTGGTAATGAACGAGGTTTCCACCAGCACGGACGGAATAGACGGTGACTTCAGCACCACAAACGCGGCCTGCTCGGTGCTTTTACTGTGCAGACGGTGCACGGGCTTAATCCGTTTAAGGATATGCGAGCCGAGCGTCAGGCTGTTTTTGATGGTATCGGTCTGCACGAGATCAAACAGAACCTGCTGTAACAGATGGTCTTTGTCGGTAGCTTTTTTCCCGGCCACTTCATCCGCCCGGTTTTCACGATCGGAGAGGTATTTCGCCATGGCGCTACTGGCGCCACGGTTGGAGAGAGCGAACACCGAGGCGCCTGCGGCGGAAGGGTTTGTGAAGCCATCCGCGTGAATGGACATAAACAGGTCTGCGCCATGCTTGTGGGCAATCTCCACGCGATCGTACAGTGGGATAAACGTGTCGCCCGTGCGCGTCAGGCGGGCGTCAATACCGTTGCTGCGTAAAATTGCGCGCACATTTTTTGCAATTGCCAGCACGACGTGTTTTTCTTTCGAACCGTTTCGGCCAATGGCGCCGGTGTCGATCCCGCCGTGGCCTGGATCGAGCATGACCAGACGCTTTGCTCCGGCTTTTTTGGTTTTCGGTTTGCTGTGTCCGTTACTGGTTTTAAGCGTGCTCTCGTCTTTTGCCTGAGCCTGCTTTGCGATGCCCGTTAACGTTAAGGCCGCCAGCCCCGCTTTGAGAACCTGACGACGCGATGTGAGTGCTTTTAATGGTTTGAATGTGCTCATGCGGCCTGAATTGTAAAAATTGGGGTCCTGGTGTTATATCGTATCGCGTTTTGCGTGACGACATTCCTTATTGAGAATTGTTTTACTTTTCATTTCAATACGTGACAAAGTGACATTATGCCAAATTTTGGCGAGTTTTTCCCCGGTTATTGGCTAAATGCCCTGTTCACGCCATAATCACTGTTTTTAAACCCGAAAAGGCGGTTAATACCATGGAGATACGCGTTTTTCGCCAGGAAGATTTCGAAGAGGTGATCACCCTTTGGGAGCGCTGCGATCTGCTGCGTCCATGGAACGATCCGGAGATGGACATCGAACGGAAGGTGAATCACGACGTCAGTCTGTTTCTGGTCGCTGAGGTCAACGGCGAAGTAGTCGGGACAGTGATGGGCGGGTACGACGGCCACCGCGGCTCGGCCTACTATCTGGGCGTGCACCCGGAATACCGCGCGCGCGGCATCGCCAACGCGCTGCTTAACCGTCTGGAAAAGAAGCTGATCGCCCGCGGCTGTCCGAAAATCCAGATCATGGTGCGGGAAGATAACGACGTGGTGCTGGGCATGTATGAACGCCTGGGCTACGAGCATGCGGATGTACTGACGCTGGGTAAGCGCCTGATCGAAGATGAAGAGTACTGAGTTCCACCCTGGCGACTATGATGTTCACGGTCGTCTGCGTCTGCCTTTTTTGTTCTGGTGCGTTCTGCTGTTGCAGGCCCGCACCTGGGTGCTGTTCGTGATGGCTGGCGCGTCGCGCGGGCAGGGCGATACGCTACTGAATCTCTTTTATCCCGATCACGATGCGTTCTGGCTGGGGTTACTGCCCGGTGTACCGGCGGTGCTGGCGTTCCTGTGCAGCGGACGGCGGCAGTTCCTCCCGCGCTTCTGGCGCGCACTTCGCTGGCTATTGATTCTGGCGCAGGTTGTGCTCCTGGTCTGGCAGCCCGTGCTCTGGCTGTACGGCGAGCCGCTATCAGGTATCGGGATTGCGCTGGTGGTGGCGGATATTGTCGCGCTGCTGTGGCTGGTCACGAATCCCCGTTTACGCGCCTGTTTTACGCAAGAGTCAGATTAAAACGGCACTTTTTGCCGATACTGCACTCCAACAAGCGTTGATTTACTACGTAAGGACGTCTCAATGAAATCGCTGCGTTTACTTTTATGCGCTCTCCCGCTGGCGTTAACCGGCTGTTCCACGCTCTCATCCATCAACTGGTCTGCGGCCTATCCGTGGAACTGGTTTGGTTCCTCAACGGAAGTGACCGAGCAGGGCGTGGGCAAAATTACCGCCTCGACGGCACTGGATCAGGATGCCATTCAGGATGCCATCGGCAGTGATTATCGCCTGCGCAGCGGCATGAAAACCGAGAACGGCAACATCGTGCGCTATTTCGAAGCGTTGAAAGATGACAAGGTGGCGATGGTCATCAACGGCGATAAAGGTACGGTCAACCGCATTGCGGTGATGGATGAAGAGATCCCGACCTCAGGTGGCGTGAAGGTAGGTACGCCGTTTGGCGAGCTCTACCAGAAAGCGTTTGGCCACTGCGCCAGTGTGCCGTCGGAGGAGAGCGTGGCGGTCGAGTGTAAGGCCGACGGCAGCCAGCACATTAGCTATGTATTCAGCGGCACCTGGAACGGTCCGGAAGGGTTAATGCCGTCTGACGACACCCTGAAAAAGTGGAAAGTGAGCAAAATTATCTGGAAGCAGTAATTTGCGCCTGAGCAAGCCGCCTCGCTGAAATCCAGGTATAATAGCCGCCATCAATGCCACGCAGTCGTGGCATCTTTTTTTCAGGAGGAGCGATGTCTCAGGTTCAGAGTGGCATTTTGCCAGAACATTGCCGCGCGGCGATTTGGATTGAAGCCAACGTCAAAGGGGATGTGGATGCCCTGCGCGCGGCCAGCAAAGTTTTCGTTGATAAACTGGCCACCTTCCAGGCCAAATTCCCCGAAGCCCATCTGGGCGCGGTGGTTGCCTTTGGCAATACCGTCTGGCGTCAGCTGAGCGGCGGCGAAGGCGCAGAAGAGCTGAAAGATTTTATTCCTTATGGCAAAGGTCTTGCGCCCGCCACCCAGTATGACGTCCTGATCCATATCCTCTCCCTGCGCCATGACGTGAACTTCTCCATCGCTCAGGCAGCGATTGAGGCCTTTGGTGACAGCATCGACGTGCAGGAAGAGATCCACGGTTTCCGCTGGGTAGAAGAGCGCGATTTGAGCGGCTTCGTCGACGGCACCGAAAACCCGGCCGGGGAAGAGACGCGTCGCGAGGTGGCTGTAATCAAGGATGGCGTGGACGCGGGCGGCAGCTACGTGTTCGTCCAGCGCTGGGAGCATAACCTCAGGCAGCTCAACCGCATGAGCGTGCATGACCAGGAGATGATGATTGGCCGCACCAAAGACGCCAATGAAGAGATTGACGGCGATGCGCGTCCGGTCACGTCCCACCTGTCCCGCGTTGACCTTAAAGAAGACGGTAAGGGGCTGAAGATTGTTCGCCAGAGCCTGCCGTACGGCACCGCGAGCGGTACGCACGGCCTGTACTTCTGCGCTTACTGCGCGCGGCTCTACAACATCGAACAGCAGCTGCTGAGCATGTTTGGCGATACCGACGGCAAGCGTGACGCCATGCTGCGCTTCACCCGTCCGGTGACTGGCGGCTACTACTTTGCGCCGTCCGTTGAGCGCCTGCTGGCGCTGTAAATCGCTCTCCATTCGTAGGCCGGGTAAGCGTTAGCGCCACCCGGCAATTTCTCTCGCACTCTTATTCCCTTTTCTGCTTCTAAATCACTAAACGGTATATAAAACCGTTACTCCTTTAGACTCCGTTATAAATATTATGACTATAAGATAGTCATCACATTTATAAGGGTGCGCAATGGCCGTTACTGTACTGAAAAAAGGATCGCTGGCACTGGCAGGTTTACTGCTGGTGGCGCAGGCGCAGGCAACCGAGTTGCTGAACAGTTCTTATGATGTTTCGCGCGAGCTGTTTGCCGCCCTTAATCCCGCATTTGAACAGCAGTGGGCGAAAGAGAACAACGGCGACAAGCTGACCATCAAACAGTCGCACGCTGGCTCATCCAAGCAGGCGCTGGCCATTTTGCAGGGGCTGAAAGCGGACGTGGTGACCTACAACCAGGTCACGGACGTGCAGATCCTGCACGACAAAGGCAAACTGATCCCGGCGAACTGGCAAAGCCGCCTGCCGAACAACAGTTCGCCATTTTACTCCACCATGGGCTTCCTGGTGCGCAAGGGCAACCCGAAGAACATCCACGACTGGAACGACCTGGTGCGTTCAGACGTAAAGCTGATCTTCCCGAATCCGAAAACTTCCGGCAACGCGCGTTATACCTATCTGGCGGCGTGGGGCGCGGCGGACAAAGCTGACGGTAACGATAAAGCGAAAACCGAACAGTTTATGACCCAGTTCCTGAAAAACGTCGAGGTGTTTGATACCGGCGGTCGTGGCGCAACCACTACCTTCGCCGAACGCGGGCTGGGCGACGTGCTGATCAGCTTTGAATCCGAGGTGAACAATATTCGTAAACAGTACGAAGCGCAGGGCTTCGAAGTGGTTATCCCGAAAACCAACATTCTGGCCGAGTTCCCGGTGGCGTGGGTGGATAAAAACGTTAAGGCTAACGGCACAGAAAAGGCGGCGAAAGCCTACCTGAACTATCTGTACAGCCCGCAGGCGCAGACCGTTATCACCGACTACTACTACCGTGTCAACAACCCGGACGTGATGAGCAAGCTGAAAGACAAATTCCCGCAGACCGAGCTGTTCCGCGTGGAAGATCATTTCGGCGCCTGGCCTGAGGTGATGAAAACGCATTTTGCCAGCGGCGGTGAGTTAGACAAATTGCTGGCGGCGGGGCGTAAGTAATGTTTGCAGGATCAACAAGACGTGTGCTGCCGGGTTTTACCTTAAGCCTCGGGACCAGCCTGCTGTTCGTCTGTCTGATTTTATTGTTACCGCTCAGCGCTCTGGTGATGCAGCTCTCTGAGATGAGCTGGTCCCAGTACTGGGAAGTGGTCACCAATCCTCAGGTGGTGGCGGCCTATAAGGTCACGCTGCTGTCTGCGTTCGTGGCCTCGATTTTTAACGGCGTGTTTGGCCTGCTGATGGCGTGGATCTTAACCCGCTATCGCTTCCCGGGCCGCACGCTGCTCGACGCGTTGATGGATCTGCCCTTTGCCCTGCCGACGGCAGTGGCCGGTTTGACGCTGGCGTCGCTGTTTTCCGTGAACGGCTTTTACGGTGAGTGGCTGGCGAAGTTTGATATCAAAGTGACCTATACCTGGCTCGGTATCGCGGTGGCGATGGCCTTTACCAGCATCCCGTTTGTGGTGCGTACCGTGCAGCCGGTGCTGGAAGAGTTAGGACCCGAATACGAAGAGGCCGCGGAAACCCTGGGCGCCACGCGCTGGCAGAGTTTCCGTAAGGTTGTTCTGCCGGAACTTTCTCCGGCCTTGCTGGCGGGGGTGGCGCTCTCCTTTACCCGCAGCCTCGGTGAATTTGGCGCGGTCATTTTTATCGCCGGGAACATCGCGTGGAAAACCGAAGTGACCTCGCTGATGATTTTTGTCCGTTTGCAGGAGTTTGATTATCCGGCCGCGAGCGCGATTGCCTCGGTGATCCTTGCCGCGTCGCTGCTGCTACTGTTTTCGATTAACACTCTGCAAAGTCGCTTTGGTCGACGTGTGGTAGGTCACTGATGGCGGAAGTTACGCAATTGAAGCGCTATGACGCGCCCCGCATCAACTGGGGCAAATGGTTTCTGATTGGTACCGGCGTGCTGGTCTCCGCATTCATTCTCGTCGTGCCGATGGTGTACATCTTCGTACAGGCCTTCAGCAAAGGGATTATGCCCGCGCTGCAAAATCTGGCCGATCCGGACATGCTCCACGCCATCTGGCTGACGGTGATGATTGCCCTGATCACTGTCCCGGTGAATCTGGTGTTTGGCGTATTGCTGGCCTGGCTGGTAACGCGCTTTAACTTCCCGGGGCGTCAGCTGCTGCTGACCCTGCTGGATATCCCGTTTGCGGTGTCTCCTGTGGTGGCGGGTCTGGTTTATCTGCTCTTCTACGGCTCCAATGGCCCGCTGGGCGGCTGGCTGGATGAACACGACCTGCAAATCATGTTCGCCTGGCCGGGGATGGTGCTGGTGACCGTCTTTGTCACCTGTCCGTTCGTGGTGCGCGAGCTGGTGCCAGTGATGCTCAGCCAGGGCAGCCATGAAGATGAAGCCGCGGTGCTGCTCGGCGCTTCCGGCTGGCAGATGTTCCGCCGCGTCACGCTGCCGAATATCCGCTGGGCACTGCTTTACGGCGTGGTGCTGACCAACGCCCGTGCGATCGGTGAGTTTGGCGCGGTGTCGGTAGTATCCGGCTCGATTCGCGGCGAAACCCTGTCGCTGCCGTTACAGATTGAATTACTGGAACAGGACTACAACACCGTCGGTTCCTTTACGGCCGCAGCGTTGCTGACGCTGATGGCCATTTTGACCCTGTTTTTGAAGAGTGTGGTGCAGTGGCGTTTAGAGAATCAGGAAAAACGTCAGCATCAGGAGGGAAATCATGAGCATTGAGATTGCCAATATTAAGAAGTCTTTTGGTCGCACCCAGGTGCTGAATGATATCTCGCTGGATATCCCTTCCGGACAAATGGTGGCGCTGCTGGGGCCGTCTGGCTCCGGTAAAACCACGCTGCTGCGTATTATCGCCGGGCTTGAGCACCAGACCAGCGGACATATCCGCTTCCACGGTACGGACGTGAGCCGCCTGCATGTCCGCGACCGTAAAGTGGGCTTTGTATTCCAGCATTACGCGCTGTTCCGCCACATGACGGTATTTGACAACATTGCGTTTGGCCTGACCGTGCTGCCGCGTCGTGAACGTCCAGATGCCGCCGCCATCAAAGCGAAAGTGACCAAACTGCTGGAGATGGTGCAGCTTGCACATCTGGCGGACCGCTTCCCGGCTCAGCTTTCCGGCGGGCAGAAGCAGCGCGTGGCGCTGGCGCGTGCGTTAGCCGTTGAACCGCAAATCCTGCTACTGGACGAACCGTTTGGCGCGCTGGATGCGCAGGTGCGTAAAGAGCTGCGCCGCTGGCTGCGTCAGCTGCATGAGGAACTCCAGTTCACCAGCGTTTTCGTGACCCACGATCAGGAAGAGGCGATGGAAGTGGCCGACCGCGTGGTAGTAATGAGTCAGGGCAACATTGAGCAGGTTGACGAGCCAGAGCAGCTCTGGCGTGAACCGGCGACCCGCTTTGTGCTGGAGTTTATGGGAGAAGTAAACCGCCTTCAGGGCACCATTCGCGGCGGTCAGTTCCACGTTGGCGCGCACCGCTGGCCGCTGGGGTATACCTCCGCGCATCAGGGGCCGGTGGATCTGTTCCTGCGTCCGTGGGAAGTGGACGTCAGCCGCCGTACCAGCCTGGATTCACCGCTTCCGGTGCAGGTGCTGGAAGCTAGCCCTAAAGGCCACTACACCCAATTGGTGGTACAGCCCCTGGGCTGGTACACCGAGCCGCTGACCGTGGTTATGCGTGACGACGAGCCGCCGCACCGGGGGGAACGCCTGTTTGTGGGGCTGCAACACGCGCGCATTTATCACGGCAACGAGCGCATCGAGACGCGCGAGGATATTGCTCTGGCGGTGTCAGCCTGATAGGTTATTGAGTATGTTTTTCGCCCGGTGGCGTGATGCTTACCGGGCTTTTTATTGAGTAAAAATCGTGAATACACTCGAACACACCATCGGCAACACCCCTCTGGTCAAACTTCAGCGCATGGGGTGTGACAACGGCAGCGAAATCTGGGTCAAACTTGAAGGCAATAACCCGGCGGGGTCGGTGAAAGACCGGGCGGCGCTGTCGATGATTGTTCAGGCCGAAAAGCGCGGCGAGATAAAGCCCGGCGATGTGCTGATCGAAGCCACCAGCGGTAACACCGGTATCGCACTGGCGATGATAGCCGCCCTGAAAGGCTATCGTATGAAGCTGCTGATGCCGGACAACATGAGCCAGGAGCGCCGGGCCGCCATGCGCGCCTATGGAGCCGAGCTGATTCTGGTGAGCAAAGAGCAGGGGATGGAAGGGGCTCGAGATTTAGCGTTAGCGATGGCGGAGCGCGGGGAAGGCAAGCTGCTCGACCAGTTTAATAACCCGGACAACCCGTACGCGCACTACACCACCACCGGCCCGGAAATCTGGCAGCAAACCGCCGGGCGCATCACCCACTTTGTCTCCAGCATGGGGACCACGGGCACGATCACCGGTGTGTCACGCTTTCTGCGTGAACAGGATAAGCCAGTGACGATTGTCGGCCTGCAACCGGAAGAGGGGGGCAGTATTCCGGGCATCCGCCGCTGGCCGGCGGAGTATATGCCGGGCATCTTTAATGCGCAGCTTGTGGACCAGGTGCTGGATATTCATCAGCGCGAGGCGGAAAATACCATGCGTGAGCTGGCCGTACGTGAAGGCATCTTCTGCGGCGTCAGCTCTGGCGGTGCCGTAGCGGGCGCGATCCGGGTGGCTGAGTCCACGCCGGGAGCGGTGGTCGTAGCGATTATTTGCGATCGCGGCGACCGTTACCTGTCTACCGGCGTCTTTGGTGAAGAGAGTTATTCGCAGGGGGCGGGGATTTAAGCGTCATGGAGATGATTTTATTCCGGGATAACACCCGGGCGCAGCAAACCGATATTGTCGCCGTACAGTCGCAGGTGGTGTACGGCAGCGTGGGAAACAGCATCGCGGTGCCGAATATTCGCACCCACCGGCTGAACGTTACCGCCGTGCCGACGGTGCTGTTCAGCAATACGCCACACTACGACACCTTCTACGGCGGGGTGATCCCGGACGAGTGGTTCAGCGGCTACCTGAAGGCGCTGGAAGAGCGTGAGATTTTACGCGAGTTAAAAGCGGTGACAACCGGGTATATGGGCAGTGCCAGCCAGATCGTGCTGCTGGCGCAGTGGCTGAAGGCGATCAAAGTGCAACATCCCGATCTGCTGGTGCTGGTTGACCCGGTAATCGGGGATATCGACAGCGGGATGTACGTGAAGCCGGATATTCCTGAAGCTTACCGTGAGCATCTGCTCCCGCTGGCCCAGGGCATTACGCCCAACGTGTATGAACTGGAAGTGCTGAGCGGCAAACCGTGCCGTACGCCGGAGAGCGCCATTGCCGCCGCGCAGGGGCTGCTGTCCAACTCGCTGAAATGGGTGGCTATCACTAGTGCGCCAGTGGCTGACGATCCGCAGAATATCCACGTCGTGCTGGTGAGCGAAGAAGGCGTTACCGTAAGCGCACACCCGCGCGTTGAGACGGACCTGAAAGGGACGGGGGATCTGTTCTGTTCGGAGCTGGTGAGCGGTATCGTCGGGGGTAAAACCGTGGCCGACGCCATTCGCATGGCGGGCGACAGGGTGACTGACGTGATGATCTATACGCAGTCGAAAGGCTATGACGAGCTTATCCTGCCTGCATAAACAAAAATGGCGCCCGAAGGCGCCATTTTACCGTGCGGCAAGAATTACTTCTTGATGCGGATAACCGGAGTTTCACCAAC